>Ga0302251_1000313_pt1 | contig 51091 bp, 32 predicted proteins | sample AAG_RA_Gln_MG_FD_193534 | JGI IMG/M metagenome (GOLD analysis project Ga0302251, IMG submission 193534) | Enriched activated sludge microbial communities from anaerobic digester in WTTP, New Holstein, Wisconsin, United States - AAG_RA_Gln | ecosystem: Engineered > Bioreactor > Anaerobic >... | reverse complement strand
GGCAGAAAGGAGTCGCATACTCTGCCAGGCATAGCGGGATTCAATCGACGGGCCGCTCTGGTTAGCGGGTCTGTTTGGCGTACTGTCATAGATCTTTTCAATCGGGAGGTCGATCATGAAGGGATTCGTCGTCAGGGGAAAGACCGCGCGCGGGAGAACGGATTTCACAATCGGCAGGCTTGAGGAGCTTCACAGGCGAGACCCCTTTTCTTACTTTCTTCTCGGTCCCACCGCTTCCTTCACTGAGTCCGTCCGCCAGGAGTTGCTACTGAGAGGCTATTCGCTCCTCTCCGACAGGTTCGTGCCGGTGTGGTCGCTCGCTAGGCGGCTGGCCTCGTCTATTGCAGGCGAGCTGAGGCAGATCCCGGAGGGCGTTTGCAGGATGGAGCTGTCGGCGGTCATTCAGGAGTTGAAAGGATACGTGCCCTCGGCCCGCACCGTTGGCTACTTCCGCGAGGCGGTCAACGTACTGAAGGAGAACATGGGCGATCTTGGCCTCGCCTTCGGCGGTGAGGAGGCCGTCCCGCAGATCCTCCTGCAAGTATATGAAGGCCTGAAAAAACGGTTTCAAGAGCGGCGTTACTTCGATATGTACGACGCCTTCGCGATCGTCGCCGAAAACGCCGACAAAATAGAGTCGGGCAGCTACGGAACCGTCCTGTTCATAGACGGTTTCAACGACCTGTCGCCTGCGATGGCGGCCTTCGTGGCGAAATTCATGGAGGGCTTCGAGAGTGTGTATCTCACTGTTCCGTCCGACCCCGACAGGCGCGGGCTCTTCCGGGAAGCCGGTACGCTCCCCGGGCTTTTCGAGGGCAGAGAGTGCGAGAACATAGAACTGGAAGACGGGTATGACGGTCCGCTCGCCGCCGTGAAGAACTCGCTCTTCCGCGACGCGGCGCTGCCCGCCGGCGAGGAAGTCGAAGGGGTCGGGGTCGTCGAGTGCAACGATCTGTACGGCGAGGTCGATTACGTTTCAAGGCAGATAAAGCGGCTTATCGTCCTGGAGGGCGAAAGGCCGGAGAGTTTCGAGATAGTCGTGCCGGGGGACGACTACCTGAGTGTGCTGAAGAAGAGACTCGCGGACTTCGACATCCCCTGTGTCAGCCGCTGGCCCGGCTCGCTCCTGCAGTCCAAGAGCGTCCGGCACCTGCTCCTCCCCTTCGAGGTCGTCTCCGCCTCCTTCGAGCCGCAGAAGGTTCTCGAGATGGTCGATGCCGGTTACGGAAACCCCGGGCCCGGCAGGCAGGTCAACGCCGTCATGTTCGAGAAGATAGCCTCCGCGGCCGGCCTGTTGTACGGCGCCACCCAGGAGAGCGCGGCCGAAGCGGGAAAATTCTGGACGAAAAACCTCGAGTCGTACAAAGGTTTTCTCCAGGGCAAGCGCAAGAGGTTAGAGGAGCAGAACGACGAGGGCGACGACTTCTCGCTGAGCTCTCTTATCTCGGAGACAGCCGATCAGGCCGTCTTTGTCGCCGGAGAGATGCTGCCCGCGGTGAGGAAGATCTTCACCTTTCTCGGACCGCTCGACACGGACAGAAGCCTGTCGCTCCGGAAGCTTTCCGGGCTGTTTTCGGCCTGGTGGAGGCAGCTGGGTCTGGATAGTCTATCGGAAAGCCCGGAAATCTCCGCTACGGCCGGGGAGTCTCTGGAGCTGTGCCTCCGCTTCCTGCAGAAGGCGCTGCCCGACCACGACAGGCAACTGAGGCTGGCAGGGATCGAAGAGTGCCCGCCGGCCTTCTACCACCGTTCGCTCCTGGCCTTCCTGAACAGCGACGGCCTGGTCAGCGAGAGAAACATGGGGGGCGGCGTGAGCGTCGTCTCCCTGGTCGATTCGAGGAACATCGAAGCCAAATACAAGTTCTTCATGGGCTTCAACGACGGGAATTATCCCGTCACCGGCCTTAACCCGCTCTATTCCAGGGCGCAGTACTCGAGGCCCATCGCCAAAGACATACTGAACATACAGGAGAACCGCCAGAGGCTCGGCCTCTTCCTCGCGGTGGCCGCCGCGCAGGAGAGGGCTATCTTCACGTTTTCCAATTCGACGATCGACGGAGACTCGCTGCTGGCCTCACCCTACACGCAGTCTTTGCTGGACGCCGCCGGCAAGGCGGGAACGCTGGTCCACGGCAGGGACGGCGGGAAGAGGTCCGATCTTATTGGCTCGCCCGCCGGTGCGATGAGCCGGGGAGATTTCAGGCTGGCCGTCGCGCGGATATTCGCGCTGGACCGCGAAACGTGGGACGCCAACGCGACTTCCGATCAGACGAGGCGGCTCGAAGAGAATCTCAGGAGAGTGCCCCGCGAATTCGATTACAATGTGTCGATGAAGGCCGCTAGGGAGGAGCAAGAGACGCGTTTCGTGAGCTTTTCGAAGATCAGCCAGTACTGCGGCTGCAAATTCAAGTATTTCCTGAGCAACGTACTGAAGATCGAGGAAGAGCTGGAAGAGATCCTGGAGCTCTCCCACATGGACACGGGCAGCGTCTTTCACGCCGTGCTCAGCCAGCTGCCGCGGAGCGACGGAGAGATAGAAACGGTCCTCGACGGACAGCTGCGCAGGTACTCCAGCAGCGAAAACGAGAGCCTCTTCAGGCTCCGCAAAAAGCAGATGACCGGCATCTTGAGCGAGTACATCGCCTTCGACAGCGAGAGGACGCGCGGGCTGAACATGAGGACAGAGAAAACGGAGCTCGCCTTCGGCTTCGGCACTGTGTCGCCGCTCGAACTGCCCGGACTCTGCATGAGGGGCTTCGTTGACAGGGTAGACGTGAAAAACGACGACGGTACGCTCTTCGTAATTGACTACAAGAGCGGAAAGAACACGTCTTCGGCCCATCCGGAGCAGCTCGTCCTGTATTCCATGGCCGTCGAGCAGGCGTACAGGTACGAGAAGAGAGTCGGCGCCGGAGAGTTCAGGCTGATCAAGGGTAAGAATAAAACTAAGCCTTTCATAGTGGAGTGGGATCAGGACGGCAGGAAATGGGTCTTCGACGGCAGGGTCGGCTTCACGATCTGCGAGACAGAAAAAAAGGGCACGATCACGGACGGAGAGCTCGTGGAGGCGATCCGGAAAATCGTGGCCGCCATCGACGCCGGCGACTTCTCTATGACCGACTGGAAGGGAAAGAAGCCCAACTGCTTCAACTGCGCCTACGATAAGCTCTGCGGGATGCTCGAATGGAGAAACAGGGGGGTGCTCGCGAATGATCGGTGACACGTTCATCTCGGCCTCTGCGGGCACGGGGAAGACTTACAGGCTGGTCAAGGAGTACACCGACATACTCGGCGGCGATCCGTCGCTCGATCTCGACAACGTCCTGGCGATAACCTTCACCGAGAAGGCCGCGAAGGAGATGAAGGAGAGGGTGTCCAGGAAGATCGCGGAAAAGTTGCAGGAGGCGGCCACCGACGACGAGCGGGCCAGGTGGAAGAGACTGGGCGACAGGATAATGGACGCCTGGATATCTACGATACACTCTTTCTGCGACAGGCTGCTGAGGGAATCGCTCCTGTACACCGACTACGGGATCGACCCGGGCTTCTCCATAATCACCGGGACGAAGAAACTCATAGAGAACAGGACGCTCAGACGGTACTGTATTAAAAACCTGGGCAGTCTCGAATCGCTGACCGACGCCCTCGGCCTCGACGCCACCTACAGGCTGCTGGAAGAGGCTCTCGGCAAGGAGAGGCACAACCTGTACATATACAAACCCTTCCAGGCCGACCGGCAGGACGACCGGGCGGCGCAGGAGTCGGCCCGCCTAACCACCGGCTTTTTCGAGGCCTTCGGCCGGATCAACGCGCAGTACGAGGAGGCGACCCTGAAGAACGGCCAGCTCGACTTCGAGCAGCTACTCGAGCTCACCAGAAGGATTCTGAACGACTACCCGGAGATAGCAAGAGACTATGCCCGCAGGTTCAGGTACATCCTCGTGGACGAGTTCCAGGACACCGACGAGCTGCAGGCCGAGATTATAGGGAAGATAAGAGAGTCCGGAGACGTGAAGGTGCTGTACGTCGGCGACGACAAACAGTCCATATACCGCTTCAGGGGGGCGAACGTCGAAGTTTTCAACGATACCGAGGCCGACTTCAGAAGCAAGGGCAAAACGACCGAGACCCTCGACAGATCCTACAGGTCGCACCCGGACCTGGTGAAGTTCCACAACGTATTTTTCGGCAAAGTCATGGGGCGTGACCGCGGGCCGGGATATGCCTCGACTTACGGAAAAGACATAACGGCCGTCAAGGACTACGGCACTGGACGCGAGAGGGTCAGGATACTCGAGAGCGAGAACAAGGAGTACAGCGCGACGGTTGCGGACTACATAGGGGTGCTGCTGGAAGAAAAGCTCGAATTCAGCGTAGGGAAACGTGAGGAGAAGAGAAACGTCAGGCCGGGCGACATCGCGCTCCTGCTGAGAAAGTTCAGCAACGTCAGGAAATACGAGCAGGCGCTGGAGGACGCGGGGATCCCCTACTACACGGTCGGTTCGAGGAAGTTCTTCGAGAGCCCTGAGATAGCCGGTCTGCTCTCGCTGGCCGGGTTTATAGGCGATCGCGACGACGATCTGGCCTTCCTCACGTTCTTCCTGTCGCCGGCCTGGGGCGGCACCCTGGATGAAGCGCTGCGGCTGAAGGGAGGCGAACGCCACTTCTCGCAGGCGCTTTCGCTTGCCGAAGACGGCGAGTTTTCCGACCTGAGGGCGACCCTTGACAAGTATTCGCGCCTTTCGATGGTAGCCACTCCCGGGGAGCTGGTCGAGTCGTTCGTGGATGAGACCGACTATCTCGCAAAGGTTTCGCTTCTGAAAGCTCCGGCGCAGCGCGTGGCGAACGTCATCAAGTTTTTGCAGATATCTAAAGAGCTCGACGAGCTCGGTACGAGCCTGAGGGAGTTCTCGAGGAACGTGGCGATCTACGTCGAGGAGTCGCAGGAGGGCGAGGCCTCTCTGGAGAACGAGAAGAGCGACAGCGTGAAGATCATGACGGTGCACCAGTCGAAGGGGCTGGAGTTTCCGGTCGTGATAGTCGCCGAGATGACGGAGTCTCCGAAGAAGGACCGCCCGGGGCTGCTCTTCGATTCGCAGTCGAGGAGTTTCGCGGTGTACTGCGAAAAGATAGGCGACGCCCGGCTGGAAGAGTGGAAAAAACTCGAAGAGAGAAAGCAGGCCGAGGAAGAAAAGAGGACGCTGTACGTCGCCCTTACGAGGGCGAGGGAGGTCCTCGTGATGAACGTCGATGGGAGTGTGGTAGAAAAGAAGAAGGCTTCACAGACGAGCGAGGAAGCCAACAACTGGACGCATTTCTTCATAGACGGCCTCTTCGACGCCGAAACCGGAGGGATGGACGAGAGCCTGAACGGTCTGGCGAAGAAGGTTTCGGCCCAAAAAAGGGAAAGGGGCGAGACGCGGGGAGAGGGGAAGCGGCTTTCCTGGGAAGAGCCTCCTGCCGAGTACCTTTCGCCTACCGGTCACCGGAAGTACGTGAAGAGGCTCTCGCCGACGACCATGCAGCCCGATAAGCGCGCCGAAAGGAGTCTCTCCTTCGAGACTGAAGAGGCCGAAGAGACGGCGGCGAACGTCAAGGGCCTCTACGTCCACGCCATACTCGAAAAGCTCGACAACACCCGTGACGGAAGCCTCTCGAGCATCCTGGACGATGAGGCGGCGCGACCGGCGGCCGAGGTCCCCGAAGAAGAGGCCGGGATCATAATCGCCTCGCTCAAGGGACTCGCGGACCACCCGCTTATAAGGGAGATAGAAGACTCGCAGGCCTGTTACAGCGAGCGGACCTTCGAGCGCGCTTTCGACGGTTTCACGCTGAGAGGGGTGGTCGACAAACTGTACAGGACGCCCGAAGGCTTGAAGATCGCCGACTTCAAGTACGCCGAAAAGAGAGCCGACTCGCTCGAAGGATACAGGTTCCAGATGGAGTTTTATCTCTACCTGCTGGAAAAAATGCTCGCCCCGGTCTGCGCGAAGATACTCTTCCTGAAGGACGGCCAGACCGAGACGGTCACACTCGAAAACACGCGGGAGTTCGAAGAGAGACTCAAGGCGCTGCTGGAGAGGGGGGGATGAGCCTTGGCCGACACCAAGCCTTTACAGATCCGGACCGCGAACGGAGACGAGCTATTATTCGTGGAAGGCGGGAGTTTCGTCATGGGAGAACTTGAAGGCTCTGAAAGCCCCGCTCACAGAGTCAACCTGACTTACGACCTCTACGTAGGCAAGTACCCCGTCACTTTCCAGGAGTACGACAGATACTGCGACGCGATAGAGTATTCCGGTCCGGACGACGAGGGCTGGGGCAGGGGAAAGAGGCCGGTGGTGAACCTCGCGTGGCTCCAGGTGATCGAGTACTGTAACTGGCTCAGTGAAATGGAAGGTCTCCCGGCAGCCTATCATGTCGACGGAAACCTGCTCGACGAAAATGGGAGAAAGACAAACGACTTGTTGAGAGTCAGGGGATACAGGCTGTTGACGGAGGCCGAATGGGAGTACGCCGCGTACGGGGGCAAGAAGAGCAGAGGATACAGATACTCGGGCAGCGACGATGTCGACGAGGTCGCATGGTATGAGGAAAACTCGCAGTCGGCGACGCAGGAAGTCGGCATGAAGGCGCCCAACGAGCTCGGACTCTACGATATGTCGGGCAACGTCTGGGAATACTGTTCCGACCGGAGCGCAAAATACCGTGACCGGGAAGAGACGAATCCCCACAACATACTCGGTTCCAAACGAGTGCTCCGCGGAGGCTGCTGGTGTAACTCCTCCGATTTGACCCGGGTGACCTGCAGCGAGGCGATAGACCACGAAGAGCTTCACGCCACCATCGGGTTCCGTGTCTGTCGGATCGCTTCTGCCGAAAAGCCGAAGCCAACCATTCAAGAGGCTGAAGTCAAGTTGCCGGCCATGGAGTTCGTGGAGCGGGGCAGTTTCGTGATGGGCGACCCCTCAGGCTACGACCGTCTCTATACAAGTCCGACCCGTCCGGTAGAACTGACTTACGACTTCCACATAGGCAGGTATGAAGTGACGTTCGCCGAGTATGACTCTTTTTGCGCCGCCACAGGGAGGCAATTGCCTCCGGACGAGGGTTGGGGAAGGGGCTCTCGGCCTGTGATAAACGTCACATGGTGGGACGCGGTGGAATACTGCAACTGGCTTAGCGAGAGAGAAGGTCTGCGCCCGGCCTACGACGACTACGGGTATCTGCTCGATTCGAACGGCCAGGAAACGACCGACATTTCGACCGTCGCCGGATACAGACTGCCGACGGACGCCGAATGGGAGTATGCCGCTCGAGCGGGAAGCAAGAACAGGGGATACAAGTACTCGGGCAGCGACGATGTCGACGAGGTCGGCTGGTATGAGAAAAACTCGCAGTCGATAACCCACGAAGTCGGCAAGAAGAAGCCCAACGAGCTCGGACTCTACGATATGTCGGGCAACGTCTGGGAGTGGTGCAGCGACTGGTACGCCGACGATTACTTCGGCCAAAGCCCGAATCTAAACCCTTACAACGACTCGATCGATCTTGAGCGTGTGATGCGCGGGGGCTCGTTCGGCGATGTCGAGACATTCGCGACTGTGTACGAGCGACAATACTACCAGCCCTCTGGCGCATCTTACGATCTGGGGTTCAGGATCTGCAGGACGGCGATAAAGTAGGCTTGAAAAACAGGGACTGCATTTTTAGTAAGAGCGGTTCCTCGTTCCAGGGCTAGGAGCTTTGTTCTTCGTTCCGACGCTTCGCGTCCAGGTTCACTGGTAAGACTGAGGTCAGAGGATAGAGGTGAGAGGTGAGAAGAGCGTTAAGAGCCGTCCTTGGGGACCTGAGGTTAGAAGTCAGAGGTCGGAAGAGCGAAAAGATCTTGATCTTCTTACCCCTAACCTCATAACTCTCACCTCTGATCCACCTCCCCGCTACAAAGAGCGAGTTTCCTTTCCGAACAGTCCGCTCAGTCCTTTTTTCTGACTATATCGGGTATCATGATCTCTTCGAGTATGGGCGCGACCGACCTGCTCATGTAGACGGAGCGTCCCGCCTCTCTCCTGGTGTGCCTCCCCATGGGGCTTCGAAGGATATCGAAGAGTTTGCGGGGATCGTAGCCGTCCTTTACCCGCAACGCCAGCAGGCCGGTCCCCGGTATGACACGGAAGCCTTCCGGCATTTCGCCCACGATGGCCATGTCGTCCCGACCGGGAAACGCCGGGAGGAGTATGTCGAACTCCCGTAGGAGGTTCAGATCGTCTTCCCTGAAGACCTCACTCGTTTCGCGACCGATCGCTTCCATATTTACGACACCGTTTTTATCGGCAGTGTAGCTGTCGAGGTGATAGTATCTTTCACCCCTCACGCCTTCGATCAGGTCCGCGACCTCGCCTAGCTTTATCATGGGAGCCTCGAGCAATTCGGCATAATCGATGGCCGGCGTCGACTCGCCCGTGGAGTTCACCGCATAACCGTACGGGCTTATATCGTAGCCGTTCTCGATTATCCTTTCGGTCGAGACTATGCCCGCGGTGCCGGGCCTGTTCTTCCATTCGCCGTAAAGATCCGTCACCGAATCGAGCCACCGCGACTGGTCCGCGAGCGACGACCAGTTTTCCGCTCTCTCCGTCTCCGGGACGGCGATGAAGACCTTTCCCTTTCTCCCCGCAGGCTTATTCCTGTTTATCACCAGTATGGACTTCCGCTCGCCGCCCGAGCATACGAGACTTCCGGGGAGCGCTATGACCGCTTCCAGCAGGTCGCCGTCCACGATCGACCGCAGGGCTTCGGGGATCTTGCAGCTGTCGATCAGGCTGACCAGCTTTCCAGAAGGTTTTGTCGCTTCGAGGCCGTGGCCGATATACTCCCACTGGCTCCCCGGCTCTCTCGCGATCTCGAGCTCTCCCATGGAAAAGTGTCCTGTATTCAGCCGGAGATGTATTATTCTCTCGGCCGACGGCGGTTCTATGACGACTCTGTCGTAGAGGGCATTATCGGTGAGAGAGGCGTTCGCGGGTCTGAAGAGCGGCTCTCCCCGCTTGAGGTTCACGGTGTTTACCCCCAGGATGGCCAGCGCCGTCTTGCCTACCCTGTGCCTGAAGGGGTCCGTTTCCAGCCCGGCGAAATCCGTGTTCTCCAAACCCTCCTTCTTGAATATGCTGTATATCACCCGCCCATAGTTGAGCGCCGGATCGTAGACGCTCAATCCCGGCTTCAAATCGAGCAGCTTCGCCATGGCCTCGACGACAGGCATGGCCACGGCCGCGTCGGGATCGACCAGCCCCAGATCGATCGAGAGCGAGAACAAGGTGTTGTAAATGTCCCCGCAGACACTGGCGATGTCGGTCATCGCCAGGCCGTCTATGAAACCGTCCGCGTAAGCGCAGGTCTTCTGAAGCGGCGCAGGGCCTTCCGTGAAGATCCAGAGGTATTTGCCCCCGTATTCGATGAACCCGTAGCCCGGATATCTGCTGATTATTTCTTTAAGAGCCTTTTCGATCAGCTCCGCCCTATCGCGGCCGCTCTTGTTGAAGAGATTGAACTCCCTGAAAATATCGAGGAAATTATCGCGGAACGAGAGCTTTCTGAGCAGCATGTTCGTCCAGAAGTACTCTATCGCCCTTTCGGAAAGGTCGCGGCCCTCTTCTGCGAGTTTTGAGAGTAGATACATGTAGTTGCGGGAAAAACTCTTCAGATCCATCTTTACCTCCTTTTGGTTTAGTCCGAACACTTGAAAAATCCCGTCAGTCTCAATTTCCTATCCCCCGGCGATCGCTTCTGGCCCAGATCCTGAAGTACTTTGCACCTATATTGAATTTCTTGACGAACTCCGTGTATTCCGGCCAGATAGGCGCCCTGTAAAACTCGCTGCGGCCTATTCCGCCGTTTATGAGGTATTCGGGCAGTGGGTTTCCCCCGTGGAAGACCGACCTCGCGAGTATCTGTCCTCTGTTGGTGAAGTTTGTCCAGTTGCAGCCGAAGGCTTCCCCGGGCTGGATTATGGCCAGGATCTTCGGAGCCATCCTGTTTTCCAGGTAAAGCGCCTGGTAAGCGGCCGCGCCGTCCGCGCATATGAAGAGCAGCGAAAACCTGTATGGGTTGTGGCTTTCGTCGTACTCCTCGGTCCTCTCGAAGATGAACCATTCGGCGAAGGGCTTCTCGAAAATGTCCGAGTATTGGTCGGGTTCGTGGTATTCGGCACGGTCCGGCTCGACCCTTATCCTCCAGCCGTTCGGCGCGAGCTGGCCTTCGCTTATCGGAAGCTGCCGAAGAACTCTGTAACCTCTGAAGCCCACATTGGTGACCTCTTCCAGCAGGTTTTCCCTGCTTATGGAGTAGTCGACATATACGAAACTATAGACATTTCCCATGAAGTACTCGACCGGGTGACCGTCGTGGCCGCAGGCCGGGTAATACATAGAGTCTTTCAGTATGTTCCGGATGTCGAACTCTCCGGGGTTTCTGATCCATTCAGGCATTTCCATTGACGGTGTTTCCGTCATCAAACTAACCACTCCTCCTTATGATTTTTTGCGACCGAAATCGCTGCCTGGTAAATGGGCCGGTTATCTGTTCTTACCTCTCTACAATCGCACAAAGAGATTGTCATCGAGTGGGTAACGGGATATTGTGAGAAAGCGTCGTGCTTTGTGGAGGTGCGTGATTCGGTGAATGGACTATCCGATTAAGAAGCTACGTGAAACGCTGCCTCAGGCGGATAGAATAGCGAATGGAAGCGTTCGTGTGGGATTCGCGTTCTGGAAGTCGTCTCGAAGGCCGGTAGCGTACAACTGTTCTGGAATCGACACACACACTGGCTCTCGAAAAAGTAAAAACTACCTCGGGTTTCTCGTCTACGTACTTATTAAGAAGTAAAACCGTTTTATGACCTCTTAACCTACATAGATTCGTATTCATACTTAAATTTACAACGCTTTTTAGCTTCATGAGTTACGGATTAACTGTAATAATTATTATTTATTCATTGCGAAAAATCGTATAATCGAGTATCATCCACAACCAGAATCATCTTCTCCGAAGCGGTTGAAAGAATAACCTTCTGGATCAGCTTCTCAAGGCTCTTTCAGAAGTTAGGATAACCATTGACAAACCTGGTAAGGGTTGTATGAGCCACCTTGTTCAGAGGGTCTATATCTATTACGGAGTAGCTCACAGGTGTGAGAAGATTCATGAGTGGAAGTGATTTGGCTCATACAACCTTCATTCGAAAGGTGAATATAATGAACGATCTAGTTAAAGAGCAACTGATCAGAATAGTCCGCGAAAACGGTGAAGAAGTTCTTCTCGATCCAGTTAGAACAAAGGCATTTCTAAACGACTTATGTGGCAACAAATACAAGAGAGAAATAAACTCCATAACTTTAGCTCTTAAGGAAGGCGCGGCGGCAGAGCTGCTTAACTCTAGAAGAAACAGGACTGAAAGGTTTGCAATAGCCAGGCTGAGCAAGAATCTTGAAGAAAGCTTCGGATTCCCAAACCAGCAGACTATATGGGCTTTGGAGAGCATAGCGATAGCACTGGGGATAACAATTCAAGATGAACCCATTGATAGTGTAGAAAAAGCAGAAGAAAAAGCTCCGGAAACGAAACCGTTGGATTTAAGCAAATCACAGGTTTCGAGAAAAGAAGAGACAAAAGATGAAAAGAAAGAATCCGTCTATACCACTCCAGCAAATACAAGAAAGGTAGGCAAGAAAAGAAGAATTGGACTACGGCTGTTTGGTATATTTGCTTTAATAACTCTTATGCTTGTCTTCATCTTGATCTCTTTGATCTCTAGAAACAAATCTCCAATGATACCAACCAATCCAAGTCCATCCGACGAAGCCACGAACCAGCCACTTGCAGTGACCCTATCCTGGGACTGCAGCGACCCGGATGGAGATTCTCTAACATATGTTGTCTATTTTGGTACAAGCAGCAATCCGCCGAAAGCATCTACTGACCAGAGTGAAAAGAGTCTAAACAGAACTAACTTATTATATGGAACAACGTACTACTGGAAGGTAGTAGCAAAAGATAGCAAAGGAACGACAACAGAAGGACCTGTATGGAGATTCACTACATCAAAGGAGAACAGAGCGCCGATTATACAATCAAATCCAAGTCCATCTGACAAAGCGACGAACCAGCCACTTGCAGTAACCCTATCTTGGGAGTGCAACGACCCAGATGGAGATTCACTCACATACGATGTATATTTTGGTACAAGCAGCAATCCGCCGAAAGTATCTGCTAACCAGAGTGGAAAGACACTGAACAGGAGCAATCTATCCGCTGAAACAACGTACTACTGGAAGGTAACGGCTAAAGACAGTAACGGAGCAACAACCGAGACGCCAATTTGGAGTTTTAGTACACACATAGACTTAACATTATACACGCCCTCGAGCATAGTCCCACCAACGGTCCTTGTAGAAAAAGGTAGCTTCACGATGGGCGACAACGATGAAGCCAGCAACGAAAAACCTACCCACAAGGTGACGTTCACGTACGACTTCTATATGGGCAAGTATGAGACTACATTCGACGAGTACGACGCTTTCCGTAGTGCTACAGGTGAGAACAAACCAAAAGACCAACACTGGGGAAGGGGAACCAGACCTGTAATCAATGTCAGCTGGAAAGATGCTATAGCCTACTGTAACTGGCTGAGTGACAAAGAGAAGCTCCCAAAGACATATGATAGCAACGGCAATTTGTTGGACAAAGATGGAAGAGTAACGATAGATCCATCAAAGGTTGTCGGATACAGGTTGCCGACAGAAGCAGAGTGGGAATACGCAGCCCGTGGCGGTAACAAGAGTAAGGGATACAAGTATTCAGGTAGCGATAACGTTAGTGACGTCACCTGGTACAAAGACAATTCAGGGAGCAAGACTCAGGAAGTGGGAAAGAAAGCACCCAACGAGCTGGGTATATACGATATGTCTGGAAATGTATGGGAGTGGTGCAGCGACTGGTATGGAGATTACTCCAGTTCGGCGCAGACGAATCCGTATAGCAACAGTGGTTCCTCCCGGGTCTTGCGTGGGGGTAGCTGGAACGACTACGCCGCGTTCACACGTGTGGCGAATCGCAGCAGCGCCTCGCCCACTTTCACGGACTACGCCCTGGGGTTCCGTATTTGCAGGACGGTGCCTTATGAAGGAGAAAACAGGCCGCCTCTTGCCCCGTACAACCCCATCCCTTCAAACGGGTCAATTGCTGGAGCAACATCGGTGACTCTAAGTTGGGACAGTTATGACCCGGATGATGATACTATGACTTACGATGTATATTTTGGTACAAGCAGCAATCCGCCGAAAGTATCTGCTAACCAGAGTGGAAAGACACTGAACAGGAGCAATCTATCCGCTGAAACAACGTACTACTGGAAGGTAACGGCTAAAGACAGTAACGGAGCAACAACCGAGACGCCAATTTGGAGTTTTAGTACACACATAGACTTAATATTATACACGCCCTCCACTGTAGTTCCACAGATGATACTTGTCGAGAAAGGTAGCTTCACGATGGGTGACACTTGGGGCTATGGATACTATAATGAAAAACCTACCCCCAAGGTCACACTCACCTACAACTTCTATATTGGCAAGTATGAAGTGACTTTCGACAAATACGACGCTTTCTGTGAAGCTACGGACAGGAGCAAACCCGACGATAGCGGATGGGGAAGAGGAACAAGACCTGTAATAAACGTGACATGGTGGGACGCCATCGACTACTGTAACTGGTTGAATGAAAAGGAGAAGCTGCCCAAAGCGTATGACAGTAAAGGGAATCTGCTAGACAAAGACGGAAGAGTAACGACAGACCCGTCAAAGGTAGTCGGATACAGATTACCGACAGAAGCAGAGTGGGAATACGCAGCCCGTGGCGGTAACAAGAGTAAGGGATACAAGTATTCAGGTAGCGATAACGTTAGTGACGTCGCCTGGTATTCAGGGAGCAAGACTCAGGAAGTGGGAAAGAAAGCACCCAACGAGCTGGGTATCTACGATATGTCCGGGAACGTATATGAATGGTGCAGTGACTGGTATGATTCATACTCTTTTTGGGCAAAGACGAATCCGTATAACAATAGTGGTTCCGACCGGGTGCTTCGTGGCGGCAGCTGGTACAACGTTGCGGCTAACGTACGGGTAGCGTATCGCGACAGCGTCTCGCCCACTTACACGAACTACAGCCTGGGCTTTCGTATTTGCAGGACGGTGCCCTGATTACACTTTAGCCTTTTTACATTTTTACCCTTTGCTGCGGCTTCGAGCGCCGGGCACGGAGTAGCCCACAGGCGTGAGAAGACTCAGATTCAGATAGACAGGAGTGATCGTCTTGAACAATGAAGCGAGGAAACAGCTGATTGAGGTAGTGAAGAGGTACGGGATCAAAATACTTGACGAACCGAGGAAAGTAGAAGGGTTGCTTAAGGACTTCTGCGGAGACTGCAAGAAGGAGATATTCAGTATAGTCAACGCTCTGAAAGAAAGAGCGGGAAATGATCTTATGAATTCTAGCAAAAGCAACACTGTAAAAATAACCATCGGGAGATTGAGTTCGAAAATGCAGAGCGATCTGGGGATGTCGGAAGAAGTTGCAGTCTGGTCTATTGAGAGCATAGCGATAGCACTGGGGATAATGAGCGAGAAGGAAGCTATAGGGGCCAGGAAAGCTCAAGTCGAACAGAAGCCTGTGGAGACAAAGACGGGAGCAACTTACCGTCAGGATAGCAGAGAAAGCGAGATAAAGACGTCTAACGGAGACGAACTCATCTATGTAGAAGGCGGGAGCTTCGTTATGGGCGACACCTGGGGAGATGGTGACAGTGACGAGAAACCGACTCACAAGGTAGAGCTGACATATGACTTCTACATAGGCAAGTATCCAGTGACATTCGAAGAATATGACAGGTACTGCAGTGAGACTGGAGCAACGAAACCATATGTTTGGAATTGGGGAAGGGGAAGAAGGCCGGTAATACGTGTGAGCTGGTTTGATGCAATAGGTTACTGCGATTGGTTGAGTGATGTAGAGGGATTAGCCAGAGCATATGACAATGCAGGGAACCTAATAGATTCGAGAGGTAATGAAACGATCGATACTTCAAAAGTAAAGGGATACAGGTTACTGACTGAAGCTGAATGGGAATACGCTGCAAGGGGTGGAAAGAAGAGCAGGAGAAATAAGTATGCCGGGTCGAACAATCCCGACGAAGTTGCCTGGTACACTTCAAACTCTAGACATAAGACGCAAGAAGTCGGGAAGAAGGCACCAAACGAGCTGGGGATCTACGATATGTCTGGAAACGTGTGGGAGTGGTGCAGTGACTGGTATGGAAACTACTCAAGCTCGGCGCAGACGAATCCGTATAACAACAGTGGTTCGGGCCGGGTGGGTCGTGGCGGCGGCTGGGGCGACGATGCGGCTGGCACGCGTGTGGCGGGTCGCGGCTACGACTCGCCCTCTCGCGCGTACTACTACCTGGGCTTTCGTATTTGCAGGACGGTGTTCTGATTACACTTTAGCCTTTTTACATTTTTATCCTTTGCTGCGGCTTAGAGCGCCGGGCACGGAGTAGCCCGTAAGCGCGAGGAGACGCAGATTAAAATAAACAGGAGTGATCGTCTTGAACAATGAAGCGAGGAAACAGCTGATTGAGATAGTGAAGAGGTACGGGATCAAAATACTTGACGAACCGAGGAAAGTAGAAGGTTTGCTTAAGGACTTCTGCGGAGACTGCAAGAAGGAGATATTCAGTATAGTAAGCGGCTTGAAAGAAGGGGCATCGACAGAGCTTCTCAATAGTAGTAAGAGTGGAACACAGAAATTCGTTATAGGGAGGCTATTCCAGAGATTGCAGGACAACTACGCAATGACAGAAGAAGCATCAATCTGGGCAGTCGAGAGCATAGCGATAGCGCTGGGGATAATAAGCGAAAAAGAAGCGACAGGAGTCAGAAGAGCTCAAGTCGAACGGAAGCCTGCAGAGACAGGAGCAACTTACCGTCAGGATAACAGAGAAAGCGAGATAAAGACGTCTAACGGAGATGAACTCATCTATGTAGAAGGCGAGGTCTTCATTATGGGAGATACCTGGAGAGATGATTATTATGATGAAAAACCAACACACAGAGTAGAGCTCACATATGACTTCTATGTTGGAAAGTATCCTGTGACATTTGAAGAATATGACAGGTACTGTGGAGAGACTGGGGCAAAAAAGCCATATGATGAAGGCTGGGGAAGAGGAAGAAGGCCGGTAATAAATGTTAGCTGGTTCGATGCCATTGAGTATTGTAAATGGCTTAGTGAAAAGGAAGGATTTCCGATAGCCTACTACGGAGACGGAAGCCTATTGGACGAGAACGGAAGAAAGACAGAGGACATAACTAGAGTCAAGGGATACAGGTTACTGACTGAAGCGGAATGGGAATACGCTGCAAGGGGCGGGAACAAGAGCATGGGGTACAAATACTCGGGATCTAGCAGCCCTGATTCAGTTGCCTGGTATGAAAGCAACTCTGGAAGCAAGACGCAAGAAGTGGGGCATAAGAAGAGTAATGAACTGGAATTGTATGACATGAGTGGGAATGTATGGGAATGGTGCAGCGACTGGTATGGTTCGTATTCCAGTTTGGCACAAACGAATCCGTACAATAACAGTGGTTCCCGCCGGGTGCTTCGTGGCGGCAGCTGGTTCAACAATGCGACTGACACACGTGTGGCGATTCGCAGCGACAGCTCGCCCACTAGCACGGGCTACGACCTGGGCTTTCGTATTTGCAGGACGGTGCCCTGATTACACTTTAGCTTTTTTACATTTTTACCCTTTGCTGCGTCTGCGAGCGCCGGGGCGTGATAAAACGCAGAAGATATCAAAGGTTTTGTGGCTTCAAATATGGTTCCTACACTACAAGAAAGGGTGAAAAAAACACTGGCGACTATAAAGAGGTCACAGACATTATTCATGAAAAGCAGATACTATCTCAAACTGAAAATCTCGAAATACTTCTCAAATATAGATCGCAATAAATATGCGAAGAAACAAGTAAGGCAAAAGAAAGAAAAGGACTTAACTGTGTATGGGGTATTTTTATGGCGAAGCATACATAATAGACTCGGCATTGATAAATGGTATCACCAGTCAGAAACTTAAACTCACATAAGTAAATATTCCTTTGTGTAGAATGTAACAAGTGGTATATTAGTCGTATGAGTGCATTGCACTTAATCTTATCTGCCGAATACCTTTGACAGAGACAGTTGCAGACCTGAGCGATGCACCCTTTGCTGGGGGTGTGATTGTGAACGGGGTAATTCTTGTGGGGGTTCTTACATTTTTTTTGACTGTTTTAACAACTGTATCTGCGTATGTGGTTGGAACCCTGTATTTTCCAGGAGATATCATAGCTGAAAAATTAGCAAAAACCTCCCGCTTCTCGAGAAAACCGGCTTACCGGGCAACTGGACTTGGCTTGTCTGTATTAGCAGCTCTTGCTTTCTTCTTGGTAATGGAAAACAGAAACATTGAGAATTACAGGATTCAATTATTCAATAGGCTCGATAACCTTAGAGCGATTATCTACAAGAACTACGATATCAGTTCATCAAGGCTTGATACCTACAATGAAACCATGTATTACAGTGGGAAATACTTGTTGAATCTATCTAGCAGTCTGAATGTGTGTAAATTTAGATTAATAAATTACTGGATGCAGTTAAGCTTTGGCGATTCAATTAAGAAACTCTCCACTATCGACAAGATGCTGGAGAATATCGAATGGCAATTCTGGGAAGAGATATTGAGAATTTCTCAGGAAGAATCTCCCAGAAATATGTTCAACTAAGGCTTTTATAAAGATTTAGTTCAATTCTAGTTGAAAAATTTTGAACAGGAATAATAACACAACCATAGCACCAATATAGTTAAGAAGGGTATTGAAAAAGACAAAGTATTCCAAAAAGGGGAGGTATGTTATATGCGTAAGAAAGGAATTGCAGCACTTTTAGTAGTTATAGTGGTTTGCATTGCCGGGGTTGGAATCGGTGGAGCTATTTGGTGGTTTAGTAGGCCTAGCGGAAGTGTGGAGGCCCTATCTATCAAGAATACGCTAAACGAAATGGCGAACAAGGTTGAAGCTAATGAAAAAGCAATAAAGGCTGCCGAACAACTCGTTGTGGAGTTAAAGAACGAACAAATCGTATATGTTGAAAAGCTCGCCGAGGCCAACCTGAAGGAAAAAGCAGTCGAAGAAGACTTCAAAAAGGCTTTGGAAGATTACAATCTATCTGCAAAAAAAGCGAACAGACTTCAAGAAGAGCTGAGTACATATGCGGGAGAGTCTGATCTTAACAAGGTAGTAGAAATAGGAGGTGTGAATGCCAGTCTGCGAGAACACCAGATCAATCTTTCAAACATCAACACCCAAACCTCTCTTAAATCCCAAACGGCAGATTTGAAAAGACAATATTATGAAAGCACGAAGCAATTGGTTGAGAATTCCAGGGCGACGATAGACAAGTTGAAATTTGATATCATGGAATGGGAAAACAAAGTTGTACAATTCAGAATAATACTACAAAACAATGAGATGCAACGAGCATTTTTAGCTGATCAGGCAGAAATGTACGCCGGAAGTAAAACCAAGCTCGAGAGCCTAATGGCAACCGCAAAATCGATCGAAGAAGCGTTCCTGAAGCAGCAGGAAGTTGATAAACTCATTTCTGAAATTAACTCGGCAAAACCTAATTACGAATGGGGTGATATTCCGGAGCCTTCAACGGTACAGATTCAAATACCTGAGGGTGGCTGGAAAGAAATTCAGTATGAATTTTGAATTGAGCGCGGCTAAAAGGCCGCGCTTTTTCCTATCAATGCCTGACAATCTCTTCAGAGCCAGGTCAAGCTTTTTCTAATAATAACAAATATCACAACTTATGAAAATAAATGCATAAGTTGGATACAGGATACAGGGATTGTTTAATTTTCAATTTGCACGCATTGTCAACAGACCAATCACTCAGTATTTTGCGAATGACAATTATCTGGAGGTGCAATTTTTATGGGACAACTGCTGAGGCCAGGGCAAGAACTACTTATGTTCAATTCAAAATATGCCTGTACAGTAGAGGAGTTCATTGGAGGCGGTGGACAGGGCGAGGTTTATAGAGTCAAAGGTGATCAAGATTATGCAGTGAAGTGGTATTTCCCAGAGTATCTTCGGGAAGACATTGATTTGAGAAGAAGAATAGAGGTACTTATAAAAGATGGTGCACCAGATGAAAGCTTTCTATGGCCATTAGATGTTGTTGTTACCCCTAAAGAAGAAGATGGACAGGAGAGTTTTGGGTATGTAATGCTACTAAGAGAACAGCGTTTTAAGAGCTTAAAAGACTTCATAGATCTAAAAGTTGAGCCAAAGTTTAATACTCTAGTCAAAATCGGCTATGAGTTGGCAAATAGCTTCTTAAACTTACATTCTAGGGGATTATCTTATAAAGATATAAATTTTGGAAATGTCTTTTTCGATCCAGATACAGGAGAAGTACGAATCTGCGATAATGATAATGTTGACCAGGACAAAGCTCCTGGAACAATCGCGGGTACACCGAAATTCATGGCACCCGAGATTGTCAGAGGAGAAGCTAGTCCGAGCTCTTATACGGATTTATACTCGCTTGCAGTACTTCTTTTTTATTTACTAATGTCAAACCATCCACTAGAAGGTTTTCTGGATTCTTCAATACAGTGTTTCGATATAGCGGAACAAAGAAAACTCTACGGAGAACACCCAGTTTTCATTTATGATAATGAAGATGATTCTAACAGACCAGATCCTGAGAGGCACAAAAATGTTTTACGTTTATGGTACTTCTATCCCGCATTCATCAGAAAACTCTTCGAAAGGGCATTCACCAAAGGACTCACAAATCCGGACAGCCGAATAAGAGAAAGTGAGTGGAAAATCGCCTTAACTAGACTTAAAGATAGCATACACTATTGTTCAAACTGCGGCGAAGAGATCATACACGATTTCGATAATCCTGACGATACTTCTACTTGCTGGTTCTGCAAGAAGCGACTGGCAAGTCAAATGTATCTGGAGCTTGAAGGTCAGAAAATCATAATAAATCATGATACTCTTCTGTATCCACATCATGTAAATAAAGAAAAACAGTTTGTCTTTTCTGAACCGATTGCCCGAGTTGAAAGGCATCCACACGATCCGAGTAAATCCGGATTCAGAAATCTTAGTGACTGTAAATGGAAAATCTCTGCTCCTGGAAGGGAATTTGAAATAGAAAAAGGCAAAGCCACCATTCTTGTACCCGATATGGAAATCTACTTTGGGAAGCAGGTTGGGATTATCAGGGTATTGAACAGAAAATAATTGAAGAATCTAGATGATCTTTAGGATCAGAATTTTCGGTGTGTGTTACAGGAAAAGCCAAGCCATCGTTCACGTTTTCCAGATAAGATGATCACCTTTGGGTAAGTGAGGATATGAAATATACTAAAAAACAAGTGGTGGAGGTGTAGAAATGCCTTTCAAACGAGAAGAACAGAGTGCACGACCTTTATACCTGTTCTTAATGTGCGATTCTTCTGGGTCTATGCAAGGCTTGAAAATAAACTCTTTGAATACAGCTATAAGAGAGGCAATTCCAGAAATTCGACGAATAGCCAAAGAGAATTCTTTTGCAACATTATTGATGAGGGTTCTAGAGTTCTCTGAAGGAGCAAAATGGCTCTCAGATGAAGCCATACCTATTGAAGAATTCGAATGGACAGATCTTAAGGCCGATAATCAAACGGATATGGGAGCAGCATTCAAGATGGTTGCGGAAGCACTTGAAATTCCGCCCATGCCAAAAAGAGCTTATCCTCCAGTTTTAGTTCTTGTAACCGATGGTCAGCCTACTGACGAATATGAGACGGGACTTACTGCCATTTTGAATACTATGTGGGGAGGAAAGGCGGTACGTATTGCTATCGGGATTGGTGAGGATTGCGATTTAGATGTCTTGAAAGAATTCATGTCTGGAATGCCAATATCTCCGTTAGAAGCTAGAAATGCTGTAACACTGGTTAACTATATAAAATGGGCAAGCACCACAGTGATAAAAGAAGTATCTCAACCTTCAAGCAAGCCAAGAGAAAACGTCTTTAATGAAAAGAAAGAAAATGAATCCATATGGATCCCCCAGCCACCAGCTCCGGGTACTGATCCAGATGATTTCGAGTTCTAAGGAAACAACCTGGCGAGTTATTTGCAACTCGGTTCGTGGAGCCATGCATATCAAGAAAGGAATGCCAAACCAAGATGCTTTCGCTTTAAAGGTTTTGAATGAAGGAGATTCTGTAATAGTAGCGGTGGCAGATGGTCATGGCGATCCAAGATGTTTTCGGAGCGAAATTGGTTCGAGTATTGCTGTGAGGGCAGCAGTAGATTTGCTTGAAGAAGTGGCAAAATACAGCTCAGAAACATCAAGCTTATCAGTTTTGAAGAGAAGCCTTGAATCAAATTTCCCTCACAGGCTTCACTCGATATGGAAAAAAAGAGTTGAGCAAGATTTCTCTGTAGCAGGTTTTTCTCAACTGAGTGAAGACAAACCAGAAATATTCTTTGAAATTTCCAGTGATGCAGTTACTTCGCTCGCAGATGATTCCTATTTGGCCTATGGCACAACACTACTTGCTGCCCTGATAACCCGAAACCTCCTGATGTTTGCACAAATAGGAGATGGCGATATTCTTGTGATATCAGATAGTGGGGAAGTATACTCTCCAGTACCAGATGATGAACGTCTTTTCGGAAACGCAACAACATCTTTGTGCTCAATGGAGGCCAGTAGAGATTTCAGACTCTTCATCGAAAGATTATCGGAGACTCCCCCGATACTAGTGTTGCTTTCTACCGATGGACTTTCGAATTCATTTGCAAGCGAAGAGGAGTTCAGAGAAGTCGCAAAGAGTTTTCTGGATAATATTAAAATTCAAGGCGAAGAATATCTTAAAACCAATATTGAAAGCTTCTTAAATGATTTATCTGCAGACAGAATTGGCGATGACATAACTGTTGGAATTATATTCAAAGAGAGCATTCTTAAAGAGTAATATGATTCCAAAGAATTGCCTTCGAAATACTTAAGGGTCTTCCAAATTGATATACCTTTGAAGGGAGATGGAGATCGTGGGAGATGATGTAAGGAAAACTCTAATAACTGTTGTCAAAGAAAAAGGAAGCCGGGTTTTCGATAAGCCAAGAGAGCTAGAAACGCTGCTTAACGATCTTTGCCATAATAAGAAGAGGGAATTGTCAGCTATTTTTCCTGCAATTAGAGAAAAGTTTTCGGAAAAGCTTTTGGAAGCATGTAAACTGAAAAAAATAGACCTTGTCATCGAAGATCTCAGTAATATTTTATGTAAAGACCATGCGCTGTCTTCGGAAGCAGCACTTTGGGCAGTTGAGTCTGTTGCAATAGCACTCGGTTTGACCAGTGAAAAAGAATTGGAAGAGATCTATTCGAGCAGGGATTCGGGTAGAAGAAAAGAATATGAAAAGACGACTTCTAATAGAAACATTCTTATTCGTGTTGCGGGAGGAAGTTTTATTATGGGCAACACCTGGGACAACATTGAATATGTAGATTTAAGTAATGAAATCAAAGAGGATCTGAAGAGACAGATGCCTGCTCATAGAGTTAGCTTGACATATGACTTCTACATTGGAAAATACGCGGTGACTTTCGAGGAGTATGACAGATTTTGTGAAGAAATCAAAATAATTAAACCTTGTGATCAAGGTTGGGGAAGAGGGAAAAGACCAACAATAGATGTAACTTGGCATGAAGCGATAGCATACTGCAATTGGTTGAGTGATAAAGAGGGCTTGCCTAGAGCGTACGATAATGGCGGTAACCTTCTAGACAAAAATGCCTTAGAAACAGATAATCCTTCTCTGGCCATAGGTTATAGATTACCTTCCGAGGCTGAATGGGAATACGCAGCTCGCGGTGGAAAAAAGAGCGTCGGATTTCGATATGCCGGTGCTAATGAAGCAGATAGAGTAGCATGGTTTCTTTATAATTCCTGCTATAAATTCAATCCAAAAAGACCTGAAAGAGCCCTTTTATCGGGAAAGACTCAAGAAGTTGGACTAAAAGCAGCTAACGAGCTGGGACTCTATGACATGTCTGGAAATGTTTGGGAATGGTGTTCCGACTTGTGTGCAAAATACAAGAATTCTCCTCGTACTAACCCTTATCAGAATGAAGGCGCCTTCAGGGTAGCCCGTGGTGGATGCTGGGGAAGTACAAAATCTGGAGTAACAGTTGCAAAGAGAGGTGGCGACCTGCCTACCAATAAGTCATCATCTTTAGGATTCCGTCTATGTATAACAGCCATTTGATCTACAGTCGTAGAAAAATAGATAACCACGATATTAGGAGACTTCAAGCCTAGTAGTTGCTACTAAAGAGGAGTATGAAAGTGGAACAAGAAGTTAGAGATCAGCTTTTAAAAGCCATCAGGCTCTATGGGCAGAAGTGCGCGCGCGTGGCAAATTCGTCTAAAGCCCGTCCGCTCTAATGAACTACGACCTCGGTTTCCGTATTACAAGGTGAACATGATGAATGATCAAGTTAGAGAGCAACTGATCAGAATAGTCGAAAAGCATGGAAGAGATATACTAGGAGAGCCGAAAAGAGTAGAAGGTCTCTTGAAAGACTTCTGCCCTGAAGAGCCTAGGGGAATGATATTCGCAATCACACAGTCTCTAAGGGAAGGAATAGCCAGAGAGCTTATAGATTCGAGCAAGAGAAAAACAGTAAGAATAGAGATGAGCAGGCTCATAAAGAAGATACAGGATAACCTTGGACTGAAAGAAGATATATCTATATGGGCAGTGGAGACTATTGCTTTGGCCCTGGGGATAACAATTAAAGATAAGCCCATTGATACTGTAGAAAAAGCAGAAGGCAAAGCTCCAGAAACGAAACCATTGGATTTAAGTAAATTACAGGTCACGAGAAATGAAGAGATAGAAGATGAAAAGAAAGAATCTGTCTATTCCACTCCAACAAGTACAAGAAAGGCAGGCAAGAAAAGAAGAATCGGACTACGGTTGTTTGGTATGTTTGTTTTAATAGCTCTTATACTTGTCTTCATTTTGATCTCTAGAAACAAATCTCCAGTGATACCAACAGTTACGAGAGTGAATGTACCATCCGGGACAATATCCCAGAGCAGCAGTGCCTTCAGCTGGAACGGTAGTGATCCGGATGGAACGATAACTAAGTACGAATACAGAAAAGACGGAGGTACTTGGACAAGCAATGGCACCGGCAAGAACTATACATGGAGCGGATACTCTGAAGGTTCTCACACATTCGAAGTGAGAGCTCAGGACAACGAAGGCGATTACTCCAACATAATAAGCTGGAGCTTTGTGTATGATGTGGGTAATAAGTTTCCAACAGTTACGATAGTGAGCGGGCCATCTGGAACAATATCCCAGAGCAGCAGTGCCTTCAGCTGGAGTGGTAGTGATCCGGATGGAACGATAACTAAGTACGAATACAGAAAAGACGGAGGTACTTGGACAAGCAATGGCACCAGCAAGAGCTATACATGGAGCGGTTACTCTGAAGGTTCCCACAAATTCGAAGTCAGGGCTCAGGACAATGAAGGCGATTACTCCAACATAATAAGCTGGAGCTTTGTGTATGATGTGGGTAATAAGTTTCCAACAGTTACGATAGTGAGCGGACCATCCGGGACAATATCCCAGAGCAGCAGTGCCTTCAGCTGGAGTGGTAGTGATCCGGATGGAACGATAACTAAGTACGAATACAGAAAGGATGGAGGTACTTGGACAAGCAATGGCACCAGCAAGAGCTATACATGGAGCGGATACTCTGAAGGTTCCCACAAATTCGAAGTCAGGGCTCAGGACAACGAAGGCGATTACTCCAACATAATAAGCTGGAGCTTTGTGTATGATGTGGGTAATAAGTTTCCAACAGTTACGATAGTGAGCGGACCATCCGGGACAATATCCCAGAGCAGCAGTGCCTTCAGCTGGAACGGTAGTGATCCGGATGGAACGATAACTAAGTACGAATACAGAAAAGACGGAGGTACTTGGACAAGCAATGGCACCGGCAAGAACTATACATGGAGCGGATACTCTGAAGGTTCTCACACATTCGAAGTGAGAGCTCAGGACAACGAAGGCGATTACTCCAACATAATAAGCTGGAGCTTTGTGTATGATGTGGGTAATAAGTTTCCAACAGTTACGATAGTGAGCGGGCCATCTGGAACAATATCCCAGAGCAGCAGTGCCTTCAGCTGGAGTGGTAGTGATCCGGATGGAACGATAACTAAGTACGAATACAGAAAAGACGGAGGTACTTGGACAAGCAATGGCACCAGCAAGAGCTATACATGGAGCGGTTACTCTGAAGGTTCCCACAAATTCGAAGTCAGGGCTCAGGACAACGAAGGCGTTTACTCCAACCTAATAAGCTGGAGCTTTGTGTATGATGTGGGTAATAAGTTTCCAACAGTTACGATAGTGAGCGGACCATCCGGGACAATATCCCAGAGCAGCAGTGCCTTCAGCTGGACTGGAAGTGACCCTGACGGAACGATAACTAAGTACGAATACAGAAAAGACGGAGGTACTTGGACAAGCAATGGCACCAGCAAGAACTATACATGGAGCGGATACTCTGAAGGTTCCCACACATTCGAAGTCAGAGCTCAGGACAACGAAGGCGATTACTCCAACATAATAAGCTGGAGCTTCATTACGTTACCAGAAACATAGACACCGTATGATGTGGGTAATAAGGCTCCAGCAGTTGTCAACATCAACTGGAAATATGGAAAAGCATCAACGATTTTTGTGAAATCAATGACCAAGCGAACTAATCAATTGTGTACCAATAAGACCGGTTTTCTGTTTCTCTCTCAGCCAGCCTCTTTGCCTCAATCGACAGTAGACCATCGACCAAAATAACTCCTGGCCTAGCTCCGTGCTTTGAAAGAGAAGTGGGGAGACTTTGTACTTTGCTGCTTGCTAAAAAAAGATAAGCTCATCCTTTGCTTCTTCTCTATATTGCTTTGTTTATGATTAACCTCAGAAGGAGTACTGTTCTAAAGGTTCTTTGTAGATCTCATCCATAATTATTAGCAGCTTTTCGATTTCTTTTTTGTCCTCATTTGATGTTATCTGACCAATGATCACCTTAAGTTTTATTGTCTGAAGAGCTTCAACTATTTCGTAGATTGTGGGTTCAATATCTTCCAGTTCCTCAGTTATACTTGAAATTGCTTCTAACTTCTCTTCATTTTGTATTGGTGCTCCCTTTACTTCTTCTAGTAATTCAATCAACCGACAATACCTTTCTATAACTTTCGGTCCGCCATCTTGGAATTTGTAGAAAGTATCTCTCAAAAAAATATATTCAGCTTCTGGTAAGGAACTAGGTTTTTCCTCTGGGAATGATAGAGCTCCTTTTTGATTAATTACTGGATTCATCGGAAATAGGCCCAGGTAGTAAGATGCACCTATTACTACGACGGAAACAATAAGAATTGTCCACCATATTTTTATAAGCGCAGACCTGCGAGAGTTCATGTGATCTAATATTTTTTTATTTCTGACCCTTTCAAATAGCCTTTCCGCCTTAGAGATAGTTTTCCGGTTATAACCGATAAGTATTACAAGGCCAAATGTCAATAAGATAAAGGCGAAAGGTATTCCCAACCAAATCAGCAGAATCATAGGGTTGCTTTTCGGTGATCTTTTGGAAATGTTTGTGCTTTCGGAAGCAGTCGCAGCACTAGAATAAGATTCGATCTTTATATTCATCTGTCTTGGTATATGATCCATATAAACATTTGTTGATTGATCGACGAGAGAGATTCTTTTCGAGAAACCCTTATTGTCGCTAAGGGTAATTACCGTCCAGAACAACTGAGGTCCGGTATAGCTAATATCTACCCTATAACCAGTTTCTTCTTCATAAAGCGAAGAGTACTTGCTTATACTTGAGACATATCTGGGTGCAGAAAAGACAAATATCGTAGCAGTTAAAAAAAGCAAAAGAAACGATAATCTCAGAGCCTTTTTCATAATCTCACCGCCCCGGAGTGTTTTATAAATGATTATACAACAACAAAAGTGTGAAAATAAAGAATATCTTAATCAATAAATCGCGTTATGTGTGGATGTAACAACTAGCAAAAAAGAAATGATAATGTCTGTCTGGATGGAAGCTCACCTATCACTTTCAACAGCCTTTCCTTCGATCATTTTGTACATCTCAACGATTGAACTGCAACGGAAAAGTGTGAAAAGCACATACAACAACACTATCGTTCTGTCCGAGTATTCTCTGGGTCTTCCTCTCACCTGCCTGTGCACAGGTATTATCTCTCTCACCGCTTCCTTCACTTTTCTTATGTCCTTTGGTGTTATCATTTCTTCGGGACTCTCTCCTTTCGTTTTGTTTTTTCTCATACAAAAAACATTCTATATGGAGTTGAGTCCCTTTTCTTTTGCCTTATTTCTTCCCTCGCCTATTTATTGGATACGGTCTTATAGAAGCTGTTCCACTCATATTTGACCCATTTTGAGTTTATGTTTTCTTTACTCGTTCCAACAACTATCAACATCTGAGCTTTGTCAAGGGCGTTGTCTATGACTTCCTTGTAGTCAGCCTCACTTAACTGCTCAATCTAAAAGCTGCTCATGAAGACTTTTATGGAATTCTTTACAAGTAAATTGTAAAGCTCTTTCGCCAGATACCAGTCTCTGGTGTAATTATCGGCGCTATCAGAGACTTTACAACAAATGAAAACCTGCCAGTCTTACGAAGCGTTTTGGTCCACACTCGCACCTCTAAACGCTTAGCACCTATGTTTAGAAATCCCTACATTTTTATCTTTCTTCTGGAAATTTAATCTATTTGAGCAGTGTGACTACATTGTTCTTTGCTCATTATACAATATTGTCATCATTATCCAGATCGGATTTATACCGTCAACTATCATGATTCTTCAGGAGGTGACTCAGTTGAGAAGGTGGTTGGTTCTGGCGGTTATTGCAGCCTTTCTCTTTGTACTCGGCTTCATAGGATGGATCGAGTTCTTCGATATAGCCGGGAAAAGCGTTTCCATATTCAGTCTCTTTCAGTTGACTTTCGGTCTCTTTATTCGTGAGACTTTTTTCCCGGGGTTTGCAGACATCTTGAATCTGGCTGATTATAGGATACCCCTGTTTCTGGATATTGCAAGAATAGTCGCCCCATGGATAACTCTGTCGGTCTTCATTACACTGGTGCTTTCCCTCTTGAGAAATCTCACGACCGTTCTTGCCATAAGGCTCTTTTACAGAAACCATATCGTGGTAATCAGCGATGACGTTAACTCGAATTATCTTCTTAACTGCGTGAGACTGGATTTTCTCGACAGCAAGATCGTGCTGCTCAAAGATACGAAGGTTCAGGATTTCTCGTGCAGGAGATTCGAGGATATTCCTGTTATATCCGGGAACATAGAAGATCCCTCCATCCTGAAGATAACGGCCATTAATAGGGCAAAACACATAGTGATAGCCACGAACGACGACTCGGTAAATGTCCGACTTCTCAGAAGCATCGAACATACACTCTCCAGGAAGAGAAAGAAGAAGAATATCGAAATCTGGCTTCAGATTGAGGACTTCAAATCTTTCGAGACCTTCAAAGGATACAAGGGTGAAGATCCCTCGCTGGGCACCGATGTCCATATATTCAGCGTCTTCCAGCGTATAGCCGCTGATACGGTGGATAGATTCAGTCCCGACCGGTATGATACGACTGGCGGCTCTCAAAGGGAAATAGCCGTGCTTGGACTGGATACTCTCGGCCAGTGGCTGGTTCTCGAAGCCGCCCAGATGTACCATTTTGCGAATATGAAGAAACTCAGAGTCACAATTATAGACTCAGAGATAGAAAACAAAGTGAAAAGCCTTTTGAGAATATGCCCCCTGTTGAAGAGAGTGATAGAGATAAATCCCGTCGAGCTCCTCGACTTTCTTCAGATGGATAGTCCGGAGTCTTTTTCCAATGTATCGACCTTCTTTATTGCATGGGAGAAGATCGAAGAGATCGAGTATATCTCCAGAAAGACGAGACAACTCTTTTTTAACTCTAGAGAAAGCCTTGAGAGCCCCGCGATTGTCCTTGCGGATATCTCGTCTTGTCTATGTTCTGAGATCATGAAAGAATCACTCGAGACACTGGAAGCGATAGGAGTAACGGTCTCAAGACCTGCAGGGATCTCCATAAAGAACGAGGAAGAATGTGACTGCCTGGCGATGCAGATTCACAACGTTTACTCCAATCTCTCTCAGAAAGAGCTGGAACTAGAATGGAGCAATATGAACGACTACTTCAAGGACGAGAACAGATACGCCGCAAGGCATCTGCCAATAAAGCTGAGGTCGCTAGGTCTGGAAGCGGTCCCGACCGACGACCCACGCGAAGCGGTTGATTTCAAAGAGATCCTTGAAAGGAGCGAGCAGCTGCTCGCCCGGCTGGAACACGACAGATGGCTCGCCAGAAAGCTCGTCAACGGCTATATTCACGGAAAGAAGCTGGAAAGAAAACTGAGAGACCGGTTGAAGATACACGTCGATATACGCCCCTGGGAAGAACTGAGCGAAAAAGACAGGGAAAAGGACCTGGTTGTCCTGAGAAACATAGAAAACATGCTCCGGGAAATCGGCAAGAAGATCGTACCCATAAAGTACTGATTACAGGGGGTGCAGGTATGCCAGAAAAAAAGACACTGAGGATATTCATAAGCTACGGCCATGACGAACACGCCGAGCTCGCAGTGAGAATAAAGAACGATCTCGAAGAGAGAGGCCATGAGGTCTGGTTCGACAGAGACAGGATTAAGCCGGGCAAAGACTTCGAGCTTTACATAGAGGAGGGTCTCAAGTGGCTGACAGAGGATAAATCCGGAGCGAGATTCCTCTATCTCATGACTCCACATTCTGTGAGAAGGCCAAACGGCTTCTGCCTGAACGAACTCACTTCCGCCATGATGAAAGAGCTCTCCATCTTCCCTGTTATGGTTCAGATGAGCGAACCTCCCCTCTCCATCTGCAGAATACAGTGGCTCGATATGCAGGAGTGCTTCCCTTCATGTGAGAATACCCCCTATTCCGTGAAGTTCGAAAGACTCCTGGCCGCACTCGAAGACAGGAATTGGGACTTCGAAGGTTTTGAGAAGAACCTCTTGAAAGTGTTCAACCCCATAGATTTCGGACCGGATATGTTGAGACACCTGAAAGACTTCACCGGAAGAGAATGGCTCAAGAAAGAGATAGAAGAATGGCTTGAAGGAAAGAGACCGGGAAACAAACAGGTCTTCTGGATAAAGGGGAAGCCGGGTATAGGAAAGACGGCGATAAGCTCATGGCTCGTGAGCACCATGTACGAGGTCGTTGCCGTTCACTTCTTCAGAAGCGACTCCACAGAGAAGAGAGATCCGGTGAGGTTTATACACACACTGGTCTATTACTTGAGCACTCAGATTCCGGAGTACAAAGAGCAGTTAGAGGTATTGTCTCAACCTGTAGAGCATTATCTTGAAGAGTACAAAAACGATCCGAACGATCTCTTCTACAACCTGGTAATCCTTCCTCTCCACAGGACTGGGATGGAGGATAGAAAGGCTCTGGTGGTAGTGATAGACGGGCTGGACGAAGCCAGTGAAGAGAGCGGAGGCAACGATATAGCGAGGCTCATAGCCAGACAGCTGGAGAAGGCGCCTTCCTGGTTGAAGTTCATAGTCACGAGCAGATCAGAAGCCGGGATAAACGCGGAACTCCAGGGAGTGACGAACCCCTGCGAACTCGACTCGGCTTCGGAGGAAAACGAAAAGGACATACGCGAGTATCTCGAGATGAAGTTGAAACCCTATCTGGAAGAGGGGATGGACGAGGAGAAGATAATACTGGAGATACTCCAGAAGAGCGAAGGGCTGTTCGTATATGTCAATGCCTTCATGAAAGCGCTCGAAGAGAAGGCTCTTACATTGAAAGATGTGGGTAACTTCCCCGGGAAACTCGGAGAGATATACTACACGTACTTCAGCAGCAAGTTCAAAGGCGAGGACGACTACAATGAAAACGTATCCCCGGTTCTTGAAATGATTCTCGCCACGGTAGAACCCCAAGATATAGAATTGCTGACGGAAGTACTGGGACACAAAGAAACTCAGACCTTGAGAGTAATCCGAAGACTGGGTTCTCTATTCGAGAGAAACGAAAACAGAATCATTCCTTTCCACAGCACGCTGAGCGAATGGCTTGCAAGCGAGGACAGGTCATTTCGATACTATGTGAGTGAGAAAGAAGGGCACAAAAGACTTGCTGAATACGGGCTGGAGAAATACGAAAAGCTCAAGGACAAGAAAGAATGCAAAGCGGAGAAGGACTACGCGGTTAGAAACCTTGGAATCCATCTTTACGAATCCGGAATGGATGAAGAGCTTGAAGAGTTGCTGAAAGAGATAGCTGAATCAAGCGATGAGAAGGGCTGGAAGACCGGTGTCTTGTTCAACGTCTGTGACCATGTAATAGAAAGATGCGATTTCGACAAGGAAGATAGGCTGAAGAGGATAATTCGAGAGCTATTACCATCTGCGATCGGCAAATCTCTGGCAGATAAAATGAACGAGCTTGGAGAAAAACACGAAAACAGGGGTAAGAGTCTCTGGTGTTTGTTTGTGTATGAAAAAGTACTGGCTGTTTATGAAAGTCTCTTAGAGAAAGACCCAGAAGACGAAAATCTTCAGAGCGATCTGGGTGTGAGCCTGAACAACGTTGGCAGAATATGCGAGCGACTGGGCAAAGGCGAGAAGGCTCTCGAGTACTATATGAGGTCTCTTGAGATAAGCGAGAGCCTGGTGAAGAGAGATCCAGAAAGGACCGACTGGCAGAGCGACCTGGGAGTGAGCCTGGACAACGTTGGCAGTATATACGAGCGACTGGGCGAAGGTGAGAAGGCTCTCGAATATTACATTAGGTCTCTTGAGATAAGCGAGAGCCTGGTGAAGAAAGAGCCCAGCAGGACCGACTGGCAGAGAGAACTGGGAGCGAGCCTCAGCTATGTGGGCAGAATACACGAGGGACTGGGCGAAGGCGGGAAGGCTCTGGAGTACTATAACAGGTTACTGGAAATAATGGAGAGCCTTGTGAAGAAAGACCCCGGGAGGACCGACTGGCAGAGCGACCTGGGAGTGAGCCTCAGCTATGTGGGCAGAATATACGAGGGACTGGGCGAAGGCGGGAAGGCTCTGGAGTACTATATGAGGTCTCTTGAAACAATGGAAAGCCTGGTCAATAAGGAGCCCGGGAGGACCGACTGGCAGAGAGAACTGGGAGTGAGCCTCAACAACGTTGGCAGAATATACCAGAGTCTGGGCGAAGGAAATAAGGCTCTGGAGCACTATATGAGGTCTCTTGAAACAATGGAAAACCTAGTGATGAAAGACCCTGGGAGGACCGACTGGCAGAGAGACCTGGGAGTAGGTCTCAACAACGTTGGCAAAATATACCGGAGTCTGGGCGAAGGAAATAAGGCTCTGGAGTACTATAACAGGTTACTGGAAATAATGGAGAGCCTGGTGAAGAAAGACCCCGCGAGGACCGACTGGCAGAGAGACCTGGGAGTGAGCCTGAACAACGTTGGCAGAATATACCAGAGACTGGGCGAAGGCGAGAAGGCTCTTGAGTACTATCACAGAGCACTCAAAATATGGAGATTACTTGTGGAAAAAGAGGAGGAAGTTGTCGATAGACACGTTGGTCTGGCCTTTGCGCTTCTGGATATCTCGAGAGTAACTGCAAATGAAGAAGAGAAAAGAGGATTCGTGATGGAAGCATATACAATAACCAAATCACTTGTAGATGCTGGCGTAAGTCATATTGATCTTAACACATTAACTCACGAAGTGCGTGAAAGTAACGTGAAAAATGAATCAGAGAGGCAAGACAAAGGAAAAAGGTCATTGAAAAAGGAATAGAGAAGGGAAGAATAGAAAACCAGACACTCCAGATGAAGATGACCACAAGCATTGGATTATCCTGGTTATTCTTGCCTATCTGATTTTCAATGACCTGCTTCTCTCCCAACATCTGAATACCCCCTTTTTGCCTGAGAATATTCAGATGTTAATTCACAATTCATCTTGTTGCTTTTTCATATTTTCTGCCGATGTTTTTCTTATTTTACTGCTGATGTCGACATATTTGTCCGTCCTATGTATTTCCATTTTGCCATACACACCAGAACATATTTTTCAGTTCTTGTCGAATCTTAGAGCTTATTGTCAGGCATATAGACGGGGAATATGCAGAGGTAAAAAGGACTGCGATACGCTCAATAGAAAGCCTATGAAAGATACAGGCTATCGACAATACTGGATAATTAGACTCATGAGAAAGGAGCCGGGATGATATTGAGCGTTAGCCGGAGAACCGATATTCCGGCCTTTTACAGCGAATGGTTTTTCAACAGGCTCAAAGAGGGCTTCGTTATGGTGAGAAACCCCATGAACCCTCACCAGGTCAGCAGGGTAGATATCTCTCCCAAAAATATAGACTGTATAGTTTTCTGGTCGAAGGACCCGGAAAAGATGATCGCCAGGCTCGACGAACTGGCCGGCTACACCTATTATTTCCAGTTCACCATAACCCCCTACAACAGGGAAATTGAGCCCAACCTCAGAGACAAGAGAGAGATTGTCGAGACTTTCGTGAAGCTCTCCGAAATGATCGGCAGGGAGCGCGTGATCTGGAGGTACGACCCGGTGATCGTGACCGGCAGGTTCACGCTCGAGTGGCATTTGAAGGCCTTCGAGTCCATGGCCGGAAGGCTCGGCAAATACACCGACAAGTGCGTGATCAGTTTTGTAGACCTCTACAGGAAGATACTTCGCAACATCCGGACGATCGGAGCGAAGGAGCCGGCGGACGGGGATTTGCAGACCCTTGCCGGAGGCTTCTCGGAAATGGCGAAAGCCAACGATCTGGTTCTGGAGAGCTGCTCGGAACTCGTAGATCTATCCGCTTTCGGCATACAGCACGGAAGATGCGTCGACGACAGGCTCATTTCTAAAATGCTGGGAAGGGAACTGACCGTCTCGAAAGACAGGAACCAGAGGGAAGCCTGCGGCTGTGTCGAGAGCGTGGATATAGGAGCCTACAACACCTGCCCTAACGGCTGCCTTTATTGCTACGCGAACTACAGCAAGACGACCGTAGAGAAGAACCGCAGGGCTTACGATCCCGACTCTCCAATGCTGTGCGACAGGCCCGGGGAAGGCGATAGGATAACCGCCAGAAAGACGAAAGAGAGCAAAGACAAACAGACGAGACTCTTCTAGATCGATCCTGCACCGGGCTAACGGTAAGCGAAACGATCGTGGGCGTTCCAGTACTGAGATATTTCGAATGGCTCAACACCTGCGTGAATGGCAGCCGCTCAATATAAACCCGGACGCCGATTTCTTTTCTGCGCGAAGTCCATACATCGAACTGGCCTGGAAATGCTGCAGCAATCGTCCAATGAGCTTTTCAGTCAGCCGCATCTTACAGAGACGTCGCCCGACACGGCTAACCCCCTTGACAGCCACTCCATACGACTGGTATAATAAGATCGTAAACATACCGTCATTCACTTCTGTGATTCACTCACTCTCTATAATAACGTCTTAGACGCGATCTCTCGCACTCCAGGATCATGGGCTGTAACGGCTCCGTAGTGTTTTCTTGCATATTTTATCTGTCGTGGTTTCTTTTGTAGATGCGTTCTTTTCACCGCTTCATTTGCTCAAAAGAGAAGGAGGATAAATATGGTTGTGGGAGACAATTCTAGAAGGTTCATCGAAGCTTACAAGACTATCGAAATGTATTTGAGGAAGGCGGGAAACATTCCCGACGATTTCAGCTTTTCGAAAGCTCTTAACGAAAAGGCAGAACACGATCGTCTACTGAGACCCTACAGGAGCAAATTACTTGAATATGCAAAACTGAGGAACGTGATCGTTCATTCGAGGACACCCGACGGTGCTGCCATTGCAGAGCCTCACGACAGTGTCGTTGAGGAAATCGAATCAATCGCCCGAATGCTACTGGATCCTCCAAAAATAACCTCTCTTAAGGGTGGCGAAAAGGTCACTACCATCGAGGCTAAGGACCCCATAGGAAAGGCCCTGGAGATAATAAAAGAGAAATCCTTCTCACAGATCCCGGTTTACAGCGGAAAAGAGTACAGGGGACTGCTGACAACGAACGCTGTCGCTAGATGGATGGCCAGCGCGAGTGAAGAGGAAAGAGCCTTTATCTATGACTGTCCCGTTGAGAGAGTCCTGAGTTACGCCGAAGAAAACGAAGACGTCAGATTTGTCAGGGGAAGCACAAACCTTTTCGAAGTACTGGAAGCCTTCGGCAAGGCAGGAGAGAGCGGCAAGAGACTGGAAGCCATTCTCGTGACCGATAGCGGAAAGAGAGACGAGAAACCGACACGGATAATAACTATATGGGACATCCCGGAGATCAACAGTCGACTTGAACCGGTGAGGAATATGAGGAGCTGATAAAATGAGCTGGAACTGGCAGGAAGAATTGAAAGAAATAGTGAGAACGGCGGTTGAGAGAAAGCTGAACAACCTGGTTCTGGAAAGCCAGTGGGAGAACTCGGCGAGTATTCATGGGCTGGTCTATACAGAACCGGTAAGGCGTGAGGAGATACTGCTCTGCAGAAGGAAACTCGATGCCTGCAAGAAATCGGGGCAGTCCTTCGAACAGGCAAGAGAAGCGCTGATCGAAAAACTCTCGGAAAGGCTCCTGAAACTTCTTCTTGAGATAAAGCGGATGGAAATGGAGAGATTGCTCCCCTACACGATAATCTCTGTCTCGGACCTCACGGACGACTTGAGCACTGCCCATTATGTATATCTGTCGATGAATCCCGGCGACAGGGAACCGCTCGGCTCTTCGATAAGAGAAGAGATGAGAAAACTCTCTAGAAAGTATCCGGAGCAGCTCCCCGATGGTGGGCATGTGATCCTTCCCAGAGAATACGACATGACATTCATCGTAGGATTTATAAACCATTTCTACGGGAGGAAGAATTAGAAGCGCAACAAAATCATGTAATTTTGTTCTGGATGTTAACTGTGATAGACTTTTGCCAACAGCCATGTCAGTCTCAAGTTCATACTCAGTTATTCATTCCAAGTTTCCTATTGTCTAAACTTATGCATTTCGAGAATATAGGGCTGAGCAATACCGAATAATTTTGAGAGGATGAGAATCATGCGAACAATCAGCGAAATGCTGAAGCCAAGAGATAATGTGTTTTCCGACACTGCAAGAGAGGATGTGCTGAACCTCACCGATTTTGTAGAAAACAGAATAGATGCAGATAAATTCTTCAGAGAAAACTTCCAAACTCAAGGAATGACAGTATTATTTGATACTGCGTTTTCTCGCTTTAAAAGTGAATCTGATACTGGTGTCATTAAGTTAACACAGGCAATGGGTGGTGGCAAAACTCATAGTATGTTAGCTCTTGGTTTGTTGGCTCAAAATTCCGAGCTAAGGGAAAAGCTTCTGGGATCAAATTATGCGGGAATTGGTGAGATAAAAGTTGTTTCATTCTCAGGCAGAGAAAATGCTGATTTTGGTATTTGGGGAAGCATTGCAGAACAACTCGGCAAGAAAGAGTTTTTTAAAGACTATTACTCTCCGCTTAAAGCTCCTGGTGAAACATCCTGGGTTAAGCTACTTGAGGGCCACAAGACTCTCATCTTGTTGGATGAACTCGCCCCGTATTTGGAGAATACTAAGTCGATAATGATTGGAAATTCGGATCTCAGTAAAGTCACTATGACTGCGCTGTCAAACCTTTTCACTGCTTTAGGAAAAGAGCAATTGGCGAATGTATGCCTTGTCTTCTCTGACCTCAAGGCAGTATATGAGTCTGGTAGTGAATTATTGCAGTCCAGCTTTCGCGAACTTGAGGCTGAAGCAAATCGAGTTGCAATTGAAGTAACTCCGGTCGCACTCAACAGTGATGAGATATACCACATCTTGCAGAAACGCCTGTTTGAAGACGTCGGTGGTTTCGAATATTCGTCCAATGTCAATGATGTGGCTATTGCTTATAAATCAAGCGTAGAAAAAAGCAAGAAGCTTGGCTCAACAAACTACACTCCAGAAGCAGTTTTTAAAGGTATCAAGGACTCCTATCCCTTCCATCCGTCGATTAAGGATCTATACGCTCGTTTCAAGGAAAACCAAAATTTCCAACAAACACGCGGCCTTATCAAGTTGATGCGCCAGGTTGTCCGCCAATTCTATGAAAGTGGTATGGCAAAAAAGAATTATTTGATTAACGTGTTTGACTTCAATCTAAACGAACAAAAAATGCTAAGTCACATCCGCCAAATCAATCCTTCTCTTGAAGAGGCAATTAACCACGATATTGCGCAGGATGGAAAATCAATTGCAGAAGTTATAGATTCAGAAATGACTAAAAACAAAGGAGTCACACAAGATATCGCAAAGCTCCTTCTTGTGTCCTCCCTGTCGACAGCACATCATGGGTTACTTGGTCTTACCCAATCAGAAATATTCGGTTATTTAAGTGCACCTAATATCGACATTAACGAAATTAAATTCAGTCTTGAGGAATTGAAGACGCTGTGCTGGTACATGAAACAAGATAACCGAGGCAGACTGTATTTCCAAAACACAAAAAATATGGTCGCAGAAATGAATACCCTTGTTGATAGCTATACAAATGAGAATGCCAAAAAAGAGCTGAAGAGAATCCTGGAGCAGAATTTCAGTCCTAAGTTGAAAGTCTGCTACGAAATGCTGTATGTGCTCCCGGCAATCGATGAAATCGATCTCGATCAGAATAAAATTTCTCTGGTCATATTTGAGCCATATTCAGGCAGTGAACTTCATCCTGAACTGAAGAAGTTCCATGAGAACATTTCGCTCAAGAATAGAGTCATGTTCCTTTCCGGTCAGCGAAATATGATGGAAAAGCTCTACGGTAATTCAAAAAAACTTAAGGCGATTCAGCAAATCGTTGACAACATGGCAAATGAAGGTGTTCCACCATCTGATCAGCAATACAAGGAAGCTGAAGCTCAGCTTGATAAGGCGATTCAAGCTTTGTTCTCAACAATCAGGGAGACGTTCGTTTCACTCTACTATCCAACAAAGAACGGGATTGAGCTTGCTGAATTCAAGCTACTATTCAAGGAAAACAAGTTTGATGGCGAAGAACAGATCATTTCTTGTTTGACTGAAAACTCAAAATACGAGCGCTTTTCTAAGGATGACCAGTTCTTGGAAAACCTTCGCAAGAAATGTGAAGCTCGGCTGTTTACCATAAATGAACTTCCCTTCTCCCAGATAAAAGAGAGAGCTGCAACCACAGTGTCCTGGCAATGGTATCACCCAGACCAGCTAGAGAGCCTGAGATTGGACTGTATCAGAAAGGACAAATGGAGAGAAATCAATAGTTATCTTGTCAAGGGACCATTTAAGAAAGACCCGACATCAGTTGTAGTCGAGCAAACCTCCTATAATGAAAAGACTCGCGAATTCACCTTAAAAATTCGTGGCATTGGCGGTAAGGTTTATTATGACATTGGTAGTGACCCTACTCCCGCGTCTAAAGAAGTAATGGACCAATCCCTGAGGACCGCAGAACCAGCAGTTCGCTTCGTCTGTATTGATCCGACAGGTGAAAGAGATACTGGGGATGTTGTTGAATTCATTGGAAGCGTTCCAATTAAATATGGACAAAGAAAGACGACGAATGGCTATGCGATGACTTTGGAAACTAATCCCAAATACGTAGTCAAATACACAACTGATGGTAGCGAACCTAAAGAAAACGGTGGCATATACAATAGTGAATTTGTGCTTCCTCAAGAAAGTAAATTTGTCAGGGTCGCTGTATATTACAAAGATAAGCTGCTTGAAGAAAAGAACATTGATTTAACCAAGGGCAGAAGCTCTAAGCCGGGGAAGATAATCGATAAGGAAAAGCCACTCGCCTACCGCTATAAGAATAAAAAGCAAATGGGAGATACCGAAACTAGCTACAAAGAGCTAGCTCTACTTTCAAAGCTTGACGGAGTACTTATTAAAGGAGCTACGGCAGAGATTTACGACAGAGCAAATATGGATCAGTATATTGAGTTCAATGCGAGTGTTCCATACTGGGCAGGCGATCTTCAGTCACTCATAGATCTTGTTAGAGAAACCAGCTTCAAGGAAACTGAAGTTATTGTTGACTTCGGTTATAAAGAGCTGATGTTTGTAACTGGAGATTTGTTCAACCAATGGCTTGATATGAACAAACTCGATTTGAACAATCTTGTCGAGAATGGAGAAATCATACAGTGAGCAACACTTATTATGGATTTGGCTACGATCCAACTGAAAGCGAAAATCACTTCTATGTGGTTATTCCAAAAGAAGCGGCTGCAGAGGTTGAGGTTTACGAGCGTTTTCATTGGGATGCAGGTGAACAGAAGATTACAGGCAAGGACATCCTGAAGCTTTGTATGCCACGATACAAGTGGGCGAAGCTTTCGAATGATGTAGCAGCAGAATTCAACGCAAGGTTGAAGGTCGATAAAAAACCAACTGGCAGATTTCTTGTAGGTGAGACAGCTGTCGAAAAGATGTTTGGCAAAGAGCTTATGGTTCTTCTTTGGGGTGTAGAAAATAACGATCCTGCTGGAATTCCGACTGCGATTCGCAACTGGAAAGGACTCCAGCCTGAAGAACGTTGGTGGCTTTACACAATGACGAATGCAAGCACTGGAAAGATCAATGATAAACGCGGATGGCGCATGGCGTTGCGCTATGCACTGTGCGAAAACCCAGTGAATGAGTCAAATCAAATATCACTATTCACTGATTTGATGGGAGAAGAATAGCTTTGGATAATCAGATGTCATTTATAGAAAAGCAATTTCCTGTAAGCAAGATAAGCAAGGAGAGTTATAAAGAGAGAAAAGCCAATAATGGTCAAACTTTGACTGGACTTGGTAAATGGTGGGGCCGTAAGCCGCTTGTGCTTGTACGAGCTGCAATATTGGGTTGTCTTATGCCCTGCAGTGATAATCCTAAGGCTGATATGGATATTTTCCTGAAAATTATGTCTATGGACAATGACGGACTTATAGACCGAAAGCAAAAAACATTGTCTGCCAAAGAACTCTATGAGATTGCTCAGGGCAGCAAGCACTTTAGACAATATCTAAACGATTGGTTTGAAGTGGATGGAGCAAAAGTAAAAATACGCAATGGACAAGACAAAAATGACATTGAAATGCGGTTATTCAAAACGTTGGGTTATGATGACAAGCTGAAGCATTGTGTTCGCCCTGAACAACTTGTGACCCTTCGGAAGGACAGCTGGAATTCAATCAATCACCATCTTGGAACAAGCGCTAAATCATTAAATGAATTGGTCGAACAGCTTTCATTGCGCAGGTATGGTCGACTGATCACTGTTGGTGACTGTTTTTCTGGAGGCGGAAGCATTCCTTTTGAAGCTGCCAGAATTGGTGCTATGGCTTATGGTAGTGACTTAAACCCAGTTGCCGGACTTCTTACCTGGGCAAGCATAAATGTTCTTGGTTCTAGTGAAGATGAATTAGCTAAAATAAAGGAATTCCAAAAACGAGTATTTGAGATTGTAGACAAAGAAATAACTGAACTTGGAATTGAACATAATGAAAATGGCGACCGTGCTGTTAGTTATCTATATTGTGTTGAAACGAATTGTCCTGAATGTGGTATCAAAGTACCTTTAGCCCCGTCATGGATAATCGGCAAAGGCACAAAAACAGTAGCAATCTTAAACAAGAATAGTAATGGATACGATATTGATGTAAAAATGGGGGCATCTGCAAGAGAACTTGAAATTGCAACCGAGGGCACTGTTACAAGCAAGGGATTAGTGTGCCCGAATTGTGGGAAAACTACGCCAATCGGAATTCTTCGTGGAGACAGAACGGATGCTAACGGCAGCACGGTTTATGGATTACGCCAATGGGGGAAAACGGAATTTGATTTCCGAGAGGACGATGTTTATAACGAGCGTTTGTATGCTATTAAGTACGAAAACAAAGATGGGCAGCGTTATTACCGTGCACCAAACAAGGATGATTTGGCTAATGAAGCAAAAGTCAAACAAATCGTTGAGGACAATATAAGCTCTTGGCAGGAACAGGGCTTGGTACCTAGCGTAGCTATAGAAAGCGGCTCCAATACTGACCAAGTTGTCAGAGAACGCGGTTGGACACATTGGAATCATCTTTTTAATGCAAGGCAATTGTTAGTTACTAAAACAATACTTGCGAATTTCATCAATGAAAAGAATAGACTGAACAAGGTCGCCGGGATATTAGGTTTAAACAAATGTATGCTTTTTAATTCACGACTAAGCATGTGGGGTAATAGTCCTGGAGTAGAAAAAACTGTTTGGATATTTACAAATCAGGCATACAATACAATGTTTAATTATGGTAGTTCTGCGATTTTGAGTCTTAATAATTGCTGGTTTTTTAGTATAAATGAATATCCAACAAGTGAACATACTACTATAAACATCACTGACGCACGAGATATAAAGGAATCTTGTGACTACTGGATTACGGATCCTCCTTATGCGGATGCAGTGAACTATCACGAACTATCAGAAGTTTTTCTGTCATGGGACAAGAGATTATTACAAGAAGCCTTTCCTGAGTGGTATACCGACTCAAAAAGAGTGCTTGCCGTACGTGGAGATGAAAATTTCTCCAAAACTATGATTGACATTTATTCGAATCTCACAAATCATATGCCTGATGATGGGATGCAGGTAGTCATGTTTACGCACAGCGATCCTGCTGTATGGGCGCAGTTAGCTTTGATAATGTGGAAGTCAGGACTTAGGGTAACAGCCGCCTGGAATATTGCTACAGAAACCGATGCATCAGGTCTTAAAGATGGAAATTACATCAAAGGAACTGTGCTGTTAGTCTTACGCAAGCAAACTGGAGATAACATGGCCTTCATGGATGAGATAAATTCTGATATTCGGGCTGAAGTTAGAAGGCAAATTGCTAGTATGTCGGAGCTTGAAAATAAAGAAGAACCGAATTTCTCTGACCCGGACTATGTGCTCGCCGCCTATGCAGCCTCTCTCAAAGTACTGACATCATATAAAACTATTGAAGACCTGGATCTCGATTATGAGTTGAATTTGGCAATAAATGATCCCACCCGAAGTAGAATTGTAAAGGTCATCGAAACCGCAAAGAAGATCGCTTATGATTGCGTCATTCCTTTGGGCTTTGAAAGTTATCTGTGGAAAGATCTTTCAAATGCCGAAAAATTCTATATTAAGGGCCTTGAAAGCGAAAAACATGGTAACTATAAGATTAGCACTTACCAGGAGTTTGCGCGTGGATTCAATATTGGTGGATATAGCCAGATGATGGCAAGCGAAAGAGCCAACACTGCACGGCTTAAGACACCAGTTGAAATGGCTGGTAGAACAGTTAATGAAGTCCCTGATTTTGAAAACTCTCTACTCAGAACAGTATTTATGGGGATTTATACCGGAGTAAAAGAGGATGAAAATCCATCGAGAGCACTGGGCTTCATAAAGAATGAACTGCCAAATTATTGGGATAAACGCGACATGATTAAGCAGCTGCTCAACTTTATCAAGGATACCAAGGACATTGATAATATGGCTCCTCATTGGGAGCTAAGCGCAGCAATGGCTGATTTGCTGTATTCCCTCGTTGCCAACGACAGCATTTAAAAGGAGAATAGTCTATGAACCGCTATTCTTCAAGAAGACATAAACTAGATAAACAATTTCTGATTGAAAAACTGAAGAACGCAGTATCTTACGACAGAATCGCCGGGTATTTTTGCTCATCCATTCTTGAAGTTGCTGGAGAAAGCATCGAAAACGTAGAGGGCAAAGTCCGTGTTATATGCAATTCTGGGTTGTTACTGGAAGATATTTTAGTTGCGAATTATGCACAAAAAATGAAGCAGGAATGGTGTGAATTTTCGCCAGAAGAAAAATACACTTCTCCTGAAAGCAGAAGTCGTCTTTCTACTCTATATCGTTTACTGAGCAATGGAAAGCTTGAAATTCGAGTTATTCCTGACCAAGTCTTTGGTCTCATGCACGGAAAAGCCGGTGTGATAACGTATAAGGATGGATCGAAGACCTCTTTTCTCGGCAGCATTAATGAGACGAAAAGCGCCTATACATTAAATTATGAGATGTTGTGGGAGGATGATTCTGAGGAATCCGTTAAATGGGTTCAAGACGAGTTTGATTTTTTCTGGAATAGTCAATATGCGGTAAACCTGGCAGATTTTATAGTGAATGATTTCAACAGAATCTCTCGCCGTACCATTATCGGGCTTAAAGACTGGAGAGAGAACTCCGATGAGGTTGTACCTTCGGCTACAGTAGAAGAACCAGTATATCGAAGAGAATTCGGCCTTTGGGAACATCAGAAGTATTTTGTTGAACTTGCTTTTAGAGAGCATAAAAAAGACGGTGGTGCACGATTTCTTCTAGCCGACCAGGTCGGACTAGGAAAAACTTTGCAGTTAGCTATGTCTGCGAAATTGATGGCTCTCTATGGTGATAAGCCAGTATTGGTTATCGTGCCCAAAACACTTGTATGGCAATGGCAAGACGAAATGAAGACGCTTCTAGACATGCCAAGTGCTGTTTGGACAGGTTCGGGTTGGAAAGATGAAAATGGATTCTTTTATCAAGCTGATAGCGCTAGATCAATATTAAAATGCCCTAGACGCATAGGTATCATTTCACAAGGCTTAGTATCAAGAAAAACAGAAGCTGCGGACTTGCTTGCTCAGAAAGATTTTGAATGTGTCATTCTTGACGAGGCACATAGAGCACGGCGTCGAAACCCAACCAGAGATCCTAACAGAAATAGGGCGGACCCGAACTACTTACTGCAATTTCTAAATACAATCACTTTTAGAACCAGAAGTCTGCTCTTAGCGACTGCGACTCCAGTACAAATTCACCCCATTGAAGTCTTTGATCTCATAAATGCGCTTAGCCTTCCAACGTCAAAGGTTATGGGCGATATTTACAGCGAATGGCACAAAAAGCCTCAACTGATGCTTGATATGGTTTGCGGGAAAGAAACTTATCCGGAGAGTGAAATTACAATGTGGGATATCATTCGAAATCCTTTTCCCACCAAAACTACATCAGCTCAAGATAGGGTGAACAGGATTAGGGATAGATTGGATATCTCTGATAATACTCATGTCTTGCCTGCCGACTATTTCTCTGCTCTTTCTGAGTCTAAGAAGGATAGTATAAGGACCTTATACACTACTGATGAGTTCATAGCAAATTACAATCCATATATTCGCCACATCGTGAGACGAACAAGGGACTTTCTTGAAAATACAGTCAATCCGGCCAGTGGTGAGACTTATCTTAGAAAAATATCGGTCGAATTATTTGGCGAGGGTGACGATGGAGCAATACCGCTAGAGGGATATTTGAGACAGGCTTATTCAAAAGCACAGGAGTTCTGCTCCTTGCTTTCTTCTCGTGTCAGAGCGGGCGGTTTTATATCGACACTCATACTGAAACGTATTGGGAGCACTATTATCGCCGGTGATAACACGGCAAGAAAAATGCTAGCCTGGACAGAAGCCGGAAAAGAGATTTTGCAGGAAGAATTCGATGTAATCTTTGAGGAAGACGATGATTTTGAAGAGAGTGTCAGCGAGATAAAGAATCTTACAGATGCGGAGACTGAATGTCTTCGAGAGCTTGTGAGAATGCTATCTCTTAATCATGATAATGATCCGAAATATATCAAGGTCCTCGAAATCCTAAACAAAGGCATTGACGAAAGCGATCAGCCTTGGAAAAACAACGGCTGTATAATATTCTCTCAATACTATGATAGCGCTTACTTTGCAGCTGAAAAACTTTCAAGAGATCTATCAGATGATGTGATAGGACTATATGCTGGTGGAGATAAATCGGGATATTTTATCAGTGGTTCTTTTCACAAAGACTCAAAAGATGGGATCAAGGTCAAAGTTAAAAACCATGAAATAAGGATTCTTGTCGGGACTGATGCAGCAAGCGAAGGGTTAAATCTCCAGACACTCAGCGCGCTGATTAACCTTGACTTGCCTTGGAATCCGACAAGATTGGAGCAAAGGAAAGGTCGAATTCAACGTATAGGCCAAGTTGCTCCTAAGGTAAAAATCTTCAACATGCGCTATAGAGACTCTGTTGAAGATAAGGTACATACAGTCTTGTCTGCCAGACTAAAGAATATCAAAGATATGTTCGGGCAAATTCCGGACACACTAGAAGATGTTTGGATTGATGTTGCTCTGGACAAAATCGAAGAAGCGAAAGAGCGCATCGATAGAATACCAGTTCAGAATCCATTTACTATCAAGTATGAGACAAAAATACCTGAAACTGAAGATTGGGAAGCAAGTACATTTGTTCTTGATCATGATGAAAAGTTGAAACAGTTGTTGATTGGATGGTAGACACCCCCCAGTCTCTCGACTGGGTACTTAACTAAACTCATTTCGGGAACGAGAGCCATGTGAGAGGGCAAGAATATCACAATAGGAATTTCAATTGGAGGTATCGGCATGATTCTGTCAGATAATGAAACAAAAATTGATATGTTAAATAATCGCGCTATTGCAAAAACAGTTGCCAAACTCATTGAAGAGTGTGACGACCGTCCAATCTCTATTGGGGTTCACGGAGATTGGGGTGCCGGTAAGTCAAGTATCTTAGCGATGGTTGAAGATGAGCTTTCAGAACAAAAAGATGGAATAGAGTGCATACGGTTCAACGGGTGGAAACATCAAGGCTTCGAAGATGCCAAGATCGCATTAATGAGTGCGATTGTCTCTGAGATAAAGGAAAAGCGAAAACCTACAGAAAAAGCAAAAGATATACTAAAAAAACTCTGGAAGAACATCAATTGGCTCAGCATAGCAAAAGTAGCAGGTAGTGTATCTTTTTCTGTAGCTACTGGAATTCCCCCAATTGGACTTTTAAGAAGCTTGATGGATAATTTCAAAGGTTCAGTAACTGATAAAGAAAAGCTGGCAACAGCTATTGAAAGCGTGGGTGAATATCTCTCTGATGCTAAAGTATTTGAAGACAATTCCCTTGCAAAGGAGTTCGCCGAATTTCAAAAATCTTTTGATGATCTTTTGACAGAATCCAAAATCAAAAAACTTGTGGTACTCATTGATGATTTGGATAGATGCCTGCCAAATGTCACAATCGAAACTTTGGAAGCGGTTCGCCTGTTTATGTTTTCCAAGTCGACAGCCTTTGTTGTAGCTGCTGATGAAGCTATGATTGAGTATGCAGTTCGCAATCACTTTCCGGACCTATCTAATGATGGGAACGTTAGAACAGGATTCGAATACTCTAAACGCTACTTGGAAAAATTGATTCAAGTACCTTTTCGAATTCCTGCATTAGGTGAGATAGAATCCGGGATGTACATAACGCTTCTTCTCATAGGCTCATGTTTAAAAGAAGAAAGTAAGGAGTTTGATAATCTCTTAACCGTAGCGATTAACAAGATGAAAAAGCCGTGGGAGAATTTGGGCTTTACAGTTGAACAGCTTATACAAGCTCTGGGTGAAAAATATTCGTCTGTATCGAATGAAATAACTGTATCAAACCAGATAGCTGACATACTAGCAAAGAACACTCAGGGTAATCCGCGAAAAATAAAGCGTTTTATTAATATGTTGTTACTGCGCAACAAAATAGCTTACGCAAGAGGTCTTGCGGATTCCATTCAAATTCCCATTTTGGCTAAGATGATGCTCGCAGAATATTTCTTTGTCGACGAGTATAAGAAAATAGCTGCCTTGACAGATGATAACGGAAGATGCGATTTGCTACGCATGTTTGAAAATAAACTACAAAAACCACTCAAAGAAGATGAAACATCAGCAGAAACTTCAAAAAGGATGGAATCAGAAAAAACCAGAGACTTAGAACAATGGGAAAGCAATGTTGATTTCACTGCATGGGCATCTAATGAACCCATGCTGGGTGAAGTTGATTTACGGCCATACTTTTTCGCAAGTAAAGAAAAAGAAGACTTTTTCTTTGACCAAGTTAAATCTGATCAGCTGCGGATTCTAATCAGCAGACTCATGGGTGGCACAATGAATATTGCTAGTGCGTATGACGAGATTAGGACATTATCTCTTACTGATGCCAAGAAAGTCTTTGAGGTTCTATCATCAAAAATACTTAAGAGTGGTAATATAACATCTATGCCTAAAGGTATTGAAGGCATAAAAGCACTCGTTTCAGAACATAGAGAGCTAGAGTCATCTTTAATTGCATTGATCGAAACATTTGATTGTAAAAGAGTTGGAGTATGGATTTGCAGTGGGTGGGATAAGTGCATAACTGTTGAGAACCATAAACACCGGTTAGACAAGTATTATGAACGCCTTTCAAAAGAGGGTAATGACTTGGTGAAAGCGGCATTGAGTAATACTCGAAAGTGAGGGGATAAATATGGGAACATCAACAAGCAATCACGGACAAAGCGGTAAAACACCACTCGTACCATCTTGGTTGGACGATAATGATGCTGACCAGCAGCCAGAGCAACCTCAGCAGGGTGATCCCAAACGGTTCTCAGCGTCTCGTAGTAATTTTACGAGATATGTAAATAGTGGTGGCAGCGGGAGTGGTAGTTTGCATCGGGCTACATCGAATTATATCCGACGCTCGCTGGGGGGAGCACATAATGCAACTACTCGATTGGGGTCAGCGCGAAACAGTACAGTCCGTCTGTTTTCCGTATTCAATAGTTTCGTTAATCGAGGAGTGGTGGAAACAAGCAGATTCTATAAGCTTGGGGACATAATTGGGAAAAGCGCAACTGATGTATTGCTCCGAATAATCGACTTTGTTTGTCCTAACGGTGGGAATATTGATGAAGGAATTGCCAGAACCTCATATATTGAAGCGCTTTCCACTATGTCTGAGTGGGAGAATAAGAATATTGAGTCGCTTACCCCTTCAGAATTTCTGGCTTTTACAGAAATCTATATGACTAACATTATTGAGGAAAGGCTTTTAAATGATATCGGTAACAAACTATTTTCGTTACCCAATAATGTTGCCCAAGTTGAAAACATTCAAGTACAACTTAAAGACTACATAAAGGGAGCGGTTTCGGATTCAGTTTCCAAGCTAAATATTGATATCCGTTCGATAGAAGCATCTCAAACAAAATCCATAGTGGATTCAATTTATCGTACAGCTTATGATATTTTATCAGAACTGGAGGAATAGCTAATGAATAGGTATTTTCTTATTGGTGATTACAACCAAAACAAAGTCACATCTGTGAACAGCGCTGATAGAATAATTGTCACCATTCCTTTAAAAGGTGATGACGGCAACCTCAAATATGGTATAGGAAATGCCTTAAAAAAGCTTAACGAAAAAGATATTTATCCAACCGAAAATGGCATTGATATTCTCATCCTGGCTGGATTAGTATATCTCGCTGATACACGAATTTCACGAAGTCGCAATTCTGAAGATAGCTGGACAAGAGAAATCTCAATTGAAATTCCTGTTTATAATCTTGCAAAATGGGCGGCCCTTAGCGACCTGTTTATAGGGATGTTAGATTTCCTGACAGGCGATAAATGGTCATTATCATTTGTCAAAAGAGACGATGAACTTTCACGAAAATCTGAACGTGAGAATTCAAAACCAAAATTTGACGCCGTCACTCTTTTTTCTGGAGGAATGGATAGTCTGATTGGAACAATCAACCACTTGGAAAATCGTGGAAAAATTGCTCTTATAAGCCATGCAGGTGATACTTACACAAAAAATGTTCAACGAAAACTGTTATCGCTACTTAATGAAAAATACATTGGTCTTAATCCACAATATCTTGACCTATGGATGGTTTTTGAGAAGAGCTTAATCCCAAGTGCAGGGAGTGAAAACACAACAAGAAGCCGATCATTTCTATTTATTGCATTCGGGATCTTTGCAATTAGTGGGATGGAGGATGTATCAACTTTAGAAGTTCCGGAAAATGGCTTGATAGCACTAAATGTGCCACTAGATGAATTGCGGATTGGCTCATACAGTACACGAACAACACATCCCTTTTATTTGAAGTCGTGGGACAAGATTCTGAAAGGATTAGGATTTGAATTGACCGTTCAAAATCCATATTGGAATAAGACAAAAGGTGAAATGTCAGATCAGTGTTTGAATAAGGATTTTCTTCTGCAGGTGGTTCAAAATTCTATTTCTTGTTCTTCTCCACATAAAGCTCGATGGAGTAGTGCGACTCTACAACACTGTGGGTATTGCATTCCATGTATAATTCGAAGAGCAGCCATGAATATGGCATTCGGTAAAGGAGCGGATAATACTCCTTATACCGTAAGTAGTATTTCGGAAATAGTAGACAATCACGCAAAGGGCATAGGAGAACAACTTCGTTCTTTTCAAGTTGCTATAAACAGAATTAAGAAGCGGCCACAATTAACGAAAATTTTAATACATAAGAGTGGCCCTCTATCTAGGGATACCAATTACCTGCTAGCCCTATCCGATGTATATAAGAGAGGTCTGCTTGAAGTGGATGCGTTCATTGAAAAAGAGACTGAGGTTGAAAGTGACAGAGACAAGTAAAGGTTTATGCAAATACAGCGTGGTGATTGGCTATGGATATTTTTGATATGCACTGTCATGTTGATTTGATGGATAATATGGAAGAATTCAGTAACGAGGCTTTACAAGAGAAAATTAATCTGTTGGCGATGACAACAACGCCAAAGGCATTTGAAATTGAACAGAAAAAACTTGAAGCTTATCCTAATGTTCGAGTCTCATTGGGATTACATCCACAACTCGTTCTCGATAGATATGAAGAAGTTGCTCTCGTTGAAGAATTTATTCATACAACGAAATTCGTTGGTGAGATTGGTCTGGATTTTAACAAACAGTTTAATTCAAGTAAGGATCGTCAGATAATGGTTTTCAAACAAATCATTGAATGGTGTCAACAATCACCAAAGAAAATTTTATCAATTCATTCTGTCCGAGCATATAAAGATGTGCTGACCATACTAGAAAAATACAATTGCCCCAATGATAATGCATGTATCTTACATTGGTATTCAGGATCGCCAAAACAACTTGATCGAGCTATAGAGCTTGGGTGTTTTTTTTCGATCAATGATTATATGATTAATTCTCCCAATGGAAGGTCGATAATTCAGAAGATTCCTTGTGAACGATTATTGCTGGAGTCTGATGCTCCGTTCATATCAAATGTAACAACGGTTGGTCAGCTTAAGCGAATGCTAAATCATTGCATTAGTGAGCTAAACATAATAAAGGGGGAAGATGCTTCGTTAATGATCACTGAGACAAGTCATCGATTGCTCAAGAATTTTCGATGACATGGAGGTTGTCTCTTAAATGTATTCATAGAAAGAACTTAAATATAGTCAGACTCAGTTTTTCACTGCCACGAACACTTCAAGGAGATCATCGACAAATCGAAGGCAGCGACATAATCGAGAAGATAGAACTCAACAAAGCTCTGATAATCCTTCGCGAAAGCTACCCGAAAATGCTTGACCGCGATATGGTGAGGGCTGTGTATGGCAAAATGGAAATACATAGGACGGACAAATAAAAGATCATAAGAGTCATTGCCAGCGATCCGGGGAAATAATACCCTTTAGTTGTGACCAAACAATTAGAGGGGAGAAAAGGAGTAGATGCTAACAATGACTCAAGCACATCATATCAAATATCTGTACGAAGTAGAGAACAAATCGTTGAATTCAATATCTAAGGAAACTGG
>Ga0302251_1000311_pt1 | contig 51298 bp, 53 predicted proteins | sample AAG_RA_Gln_MG_FD_193534 | JGI IMG/M metagenome (GOLD analysis project Ga0302251, IMG submission 193534) | Enriched activated sludge microbial communities from anaerobic digester in WTTP, New Holstein, Wisconsin, United States - AAG_RA_Gln | ecosystem: Engineered > Bioreactor > Anaerobic >... | reverse complement strand
GTTATGAATCCCTGCTCATAAAGCTTCTGGGCGGTCATCATGGTTTTTTTAGCGGAGTAACCCAGATTATTTATGGCGCTTTGCTGCAGAGTGGAAGTGGTGAAAGGAGGGCTGGGATGACGGAGTGTTTCTTTTTCGGAGATATCGATAATTTCAATTTTGGATTTCTCCAGGTCAGTGGCGGATTCTTTAGCGCTTTTCTCGTCAGAGAAAATAGTTCTTTTAGTTTTATAGTCTCCGGCGAAAAGCTTGATAGTTTTCGCTACTTCCGTCTTTTTTCCGTTCTTTTCTATGATTTCCGCTTTAAATTTTTCAAGATCGGATGCGCCGTTTTTTTTGAGTTCAACAGAAACGTTCCAATATTTTTCACTTTTGAATTTTTCAATTTCCCGCTCCCGTTCGCAAATGAAACGGAGGGCAACAGATTGCACTCGTCCGGCACTGAGACCGCGGCGGATTTTTTTCCAGAGAAACGGAGAAAGCTTATATCCGACTAGCCGATCAAGAATCCTTCTGGCCTGCTGGGCGTCAACCAGGTCAATGTCAATCTTGCGCGGATTTTCAAGCGCCTTAGTTATGGCATTTTTGGTAATTTCATGGAAAACTATCCGTTCAAAATTCTTTTTTTTGGAAAGCCCTAAAGCTTCAACGAGGTGCCAGGAGATAGCTTCTCCTTCGCGGTCTTCATCGGTTGCAAGAATCACTTTTTCGGCTGAAGATGCCTGTTTTTTAAGCTCTTTTACTCGGTTTATAGCTTTCGGAGGAATTTCATATTTCGGCTCAAAGTTGTTTTCAACATCAATCGCCAATTCTTTTTCCGGCAAATCACGAATGTGTCCGTAGGAAGATTTTACGGAAAAACCTTTTCCAAGAAATTTGGAAATAGTTTTGGCTTTAGTTGGAGACTCAACAATGACTAACTTCATGAAGCATGGAACATATAGCATGTAACAAAAATAAAAATGTTATATGTTTTATGTTATGTGTTATATGATTATATAGTTCTGTCCTCCTATATTTTTCACCCAACCCTTGATTTCCATAATTGAAAGCGTTGAAGATACATCCGCTGTTCCCAGTCTAGAGAGTTTCGAAATATTGTCAATATGGATTGGATCGGAAGACAGAATGTCAAGAAGGATTTTTTCATTTTCTGAATCGGGATTTTTTTGAATATTCTTTTTTGGTTTTTCACAAAGAGACAGATCAAATTCTTCCAAAACATCTTTAATTCCCAAAACCAACTTGGCGCCTCTTTTAATGAGATTATTGGTTCCGATAGATTGCGGAGAAAAGATTGGTCCCGGGACGGAAAAAACTTCTCGGTTTGAGTCCAGCGCCATCTGCGCTGTGATAAGCGCGCCGGATGTTTCTCCAGCTTCGACAACCAGCGTCCCTCGAGACAGGCCGGCGACAATGCGGTTTCGCGCTGGAAAAGTAAGCGGGCCGGCTTTGATTCCAACGGGATATTCAGAAAGAAGCAAGCCATTTTCTATAATTTCTCGAGACAAATTGAAATTATTTCTCGGATAAAGGCTCAAGTCATCCAATCCGTTTCCAAGGACGGCAATGGTTTTTCCGCCGGCTTCAAGCGCTCCGCGGTGAGCAAAAGTGTCAATTCCTATGGCCATGCCGCTTACGACTGTAAAGCCGGAATTAGCCAGTTCGCGGGAAAAGCTTTTGGCAATCTGCGATCCATAAGAAGTATATTTCCTGGATCCTACCACTGAAATAAGCGGGGCGGAATTAATAGCGTCTGTTTTTCCCTTTATATACAACAGGTAGGGGGGATTTGAGATTTCTTTGAGCAGGCTCGGATATTCAGGAAAATCAAAAGTTATCATGCTAATTTTCTCCTTTTCCATTTTTTCCCATTCTTCATCGGGATTTATATTATTTCTTTCAAAAACAATTCTTTTTGCTAGTTTTTCTCCGATTTTAGCGAACAGCAGTTCACTAAAATCCGCCTTCCAAACGGCTTCCGGATCAGAAAAATATCCCAGCATCATTTTCATCTTTTGCGTCCCGACGCCGGGGATGATATTCAAGGCATTAAGATATTTCATTTTTAAAAGATAACACAAGGAACGTCCTCTTGACAAATTATCCCATTATGTGTTAGTATTTTGAATCACGAAACGCACAATAATAAAGGGAAATTTAAATATGGCTGAAAAAATCGAAAAAACCAGCGAAATTTTTGAAAAAAATGCTTCAGATAAGCTGAGTTTTTTGATCTTGGTTGATGAGTTAATTTCCAGTCTGCCAGTCCGTTCGCAGGAAATTTTGAAAGAAAGATTCGGGCTTTCTTCAAAAAAAGGGAAAACTCTGGAAAAAATAGGGAAGAAATATAGCATTACCAGGGAAAGAGTGCGCCAGATCATCACCGATGCCATAAAAAATATTTCAAAAAAAGCAGGGGAAGAAAATTTCTCCAGAGCGGAAAATAGGATCGTTTTTGCAATTAGGGAAAATAATGGTATAATTAAAGAAGAAGATATTTTTTTGAACCTGGGCTCAGGCAGCTCGCAAGAGAAAAATGCCTTGGCTTTCTTTGTGCAATGTTCAAAAAAAATATTGATTGTATTTGAAAAAGGAACGCTGGAAAAGTCCTGGGTCCTGTCAAAAGACGTCATAGCTTCAGTAAAAAAAGTTCATGAAAAAGCAAAAGATGTTTTCGGAAAGGAGCAAAAACCGCTCGGAGACGAAGAAGTTTTAGAAAAATTGTCAGAAGATTTTTCCGGTGCAGAAAAAGAGCAAATTCTGAACTTCCTTTCGATTTCGACCGAATTTGGAAAAAATGTGTTCGGAAAATGGGGAATAAAAAATTGGGATGAAATAAATCCCAAAGGAACGCGGGAGAAATTGCATCTGATTTTGAAAGAAACCGGAAAGCCTTTGCACTTTACGGAGATTGCGTCGCTTATCGACAAGCATAAGTTGGGGAAAAAGAAAGCCCATCCGCAGACGGTCCATAATGAGCTTATAAAAGATAGCCGATTTGTTCTTATCGGAAGAGGAATATACGCGCTTAGCGAGTGGGGATATGAAGAAGGGACCATAAAGGATGTCCTCAAGGATATTTTGGAAAAAAGCAAAAAACCCCTGCGGAAAGACGAAATTCTGGAGAAAGTCATGGAGGTGAGAAAGGTAAAGAAAACTACTGTGATGATAAATCTGAACAATAGCGAATTTTTTGAAAAGAAAGAGGATTTGTATTATATCAAAAAATAATTGCAAATCAGCCATATATTTTAAAAACAAAAAATAGTACGCTTCGCCAAATAGTCCGCGGAAACGGACTGTCGCAACGCCGCTTTTTGGCGAGATTAAAAAGATGAATTTAATCGATCAAAATTTTTTAGAAGCTGCAGGCAAGATGTTTTACCATACCTGGTGGATAGTTTTGCCTGCGGCTTTTTATTTTATCTTCAAGGAGCTTTGGAAGGATTTTGTGGCCTTTTTTTCCAAAACCAGTTGGTATAACGTCAAAAAGTGGACGATGGTGGAAGTTATTCCTCCGCGCGAAATTGAAAAAGGCCCGAAAATGATGGAGTCTTTCTTTTCCGGAATCGCGGCGGTGCTTACAACTTACAATACTTTTGATGAATATTTGAAAGGCGCTTTCTGGCACGACCGTTTCGGATTGGAGCTGGTCGGAGAGGAGGGCAAAATCCACTTTTATTTCAGATTTGAAACAAAACACCGGAATATGATAGAAGCGCAAATTTATGCGCAGTACCCGGATGCTGAGATTATTGAAGTCGAAGACTATTACCAGCGCTTTCCGAAAGTTGTTCCAAACAAGAATTGGGATCTTTGGGGAACGGATATGGAATTTACGGCTCCTAATATTTATCCGATAAAAACTTATGATAAATTCGAAGAGTCCGTGACGGGAGAAATGATTGATCCAATGGCGGCGATGTGTGAAGTTTTGGGAACTTTGGGGCCGGGGCAGCACATCTGGCTTCAATATATTCTTCAGCCGCTTCCCGAGCCTTGGAAAAAAGCGAAGTCTCAGCAGCAGATTCTTGATAAGCTGACCGGGCGGGAAAAAACTGATTCGGCCGGAGCACTGGGGCATCTGGGCGAAGTGTTTTCCAACATTTTTAGCGGGATGTTCGGGGCAGTCGAATTTAAAAAAACGGAAAAAAAAGAGCAGGCGCCTCTGGAATTCCGCCTTACTCCCGTTGAAAAGGATGTTTTAAAAGCGGTGGAAGAAAAACTGGGAAAGAATGTGTTTTTAAGCAAAGTAAGAATGATAGTTCTCGCAAAAAGAGAAAATTTTGAAAAATCTAAAATATCCGCTTTTATGGGGACAATAAAACAGTTCAGCGATATCAATATGAACCAGATCAAGCCGGAAGACATTACCAAGACCTATGGAAAAATTTTTTTCATCAAAAGAATGGAAGCTTTTCGAAAAAGGAAAATATGGGCGAGATACAAAACTAGAAACATGGACGGTCCGAAAATTGTTTTATCAACGAAAGAATTAGCCTCTCTTTTCCATTTTCCGGATATGGGAGTGAAGTCTCCGGCTGTGCCGAGAACAGCTTCGAAGCTTGGCAGTGCGCCGTCGAATCTGCCGATTCAATAATTTGTAAATTATTTTTCATTCTGAACAAATTGAAGAATCCTGCGCATAATATGCATTATAACGGGATCCTTCTCCGTCAACTGGCGGATCAGGATGATTGACATTTTATGTCAATCAATTTTTTTGCCAAAACCAATTTCAGAAACCAGGAAAGGATTTTCGGAATCAAAGAAGACGATCGCCGCCGCCATATGTATGTGATTGGAAAAACTGGAATGGGAAAATCCAATTTATTGGAAAATATGGCAATCCAGGATATACGGGCGGGAAAAGGCGTCTGCGTAGTTGATCCTCACGGGGAATTTGCGGAAAAAATGATGCGGGCGATTCCGGCAGATCGGATAAACGACGTTGTTTATTTTAATCCGGCTGATCGCGAATTTCCGGTGGCTTTCAATATTTTGGAAGCGGTGGACGAGGACAAAAAAAACCTGATTGCGAGCGGAATGATGGGAGTTTTCAAGAAAATCTGGCCGGATGTTTGGAGCCCTAGAATGGAATATATTCTCAACAACACGATTTTGGCGCTTCTTGATTATCCCGGATCAACGATGCTTGGAGTAAACCGGATGATGTTCGATAAGGATTTCAGAAAACGTGTTTATCCGAAAATAAAAGATCCAGTCGTGAAATCTTTTTGGATCAATGAATTCGATCAGTGGGATGACAAATTCCGAAAGGAAGCCGTAGCGGCTATTCAAAACAAAGTTGGGCAGTTCCTTTCTTCTTCCGTGATCCGCCACATTGTCGGCCAGCCGAAATCAACGATTGACATGCGGGAAATTATGGACAATGAAAAAATTCTCATTGTTAATGTTTCAAAAGGCCGGATCGGGGAGGATGCCATGCGCCTTTTGGGAGGAATGATCGTGACAAAGATCCAACTGGCGGCGATGGGAAGAGTGGAAGTTCCGGAGGAGCAAAGGAAAGACTTCTATCTTTATGTCGATGAATTCCAAAATTTTGCCACGGAATCTTTTGCCAATATTTTGTCTGAAGCCAGAAAATACAAGCTTTGCCTTGTTTTAGCCCATCAATACATAAATCAGCTGATTTTTGACGGAAATTCCACTGTTCGGGACGCGATATTTGGAAATGTCGGAACCATAGTGGCTTTTCGGGTTGGAGCGGAAGATGCGGAGCATCTGGAAAAGGAATTTGAGCCGGTTTTTATGATGAACGATTTGGTGAATCTCAATAAATATAATATTTATCTGAAGTTGATGATTGATGGAATTGCCGGGGATGCTTTTTCGGCTGCCTCCCTTCCTCCCATGGATATAGCTGATACGGCTGAAAATGAAGAGAAAGCCGTCCGGGTTTCGAGGGAAAGGTATGGAAAATCAAGGACGGAAATAGAGGAGAAAATTGCCCGCTGGAGCGGAATAATGGATATGGATGAGCCGAAAAAAAATAATGTTTTGCCCAGTAGCGGCCTAAATGGAGATAGGAGAAGCGATCAGTCTGCCAGACGGGGAAATTTTAATAATTTTTCGCGCAGCCAAAATCAGAAGAGAATCTACGGCCGTGATGCTAACAAGCCCAAAAGTGTTTTTCAAATGCCGGTTTTGAAAAAAAAAGAAGAAATAAAAACAGTTAGGCTGTCTGAATCTGTTAATTTTCCTGAAAAAAGTATTTCCGAAAGCAAAAAAGGTGCAGGAAAAGTGGTTGAAAAAAACAAAAAAATACCGGAACAAAAAAATGATTTGCAAGAAAGTGTCGATATGTATGAGGCGGTCTGCAGTACGTGCGAAGAAAAAATTCAGGTTCCATTCAAGCCTGATCCAAACCGGCCGACTTTTTGCAAAGAGTGTTTGAAGGATTATCAGAGATCGAGAGCCAGGGTGCAAAAGGAAAAAGAAGACGCAGTTTCATATAGAAGGAAAGAAGGAGGGGGCGATATTCGGAACGAAAAAAACCAACCGGAATTTCCAGAAAAAAAGCATTCACAGCCGGCTGCCTATGTCTCAAATGAAAAGCCGATGAGTCTTTCCCAGATGTCCTATATTGCTCCAAAAAAATTCAAGCCGCAAAGAAAGCGGCCGGAAGTCAATTTGAATGAGGTGAGAAAGCTTATAAACAAAAGTTTAAACGGAAAAAATGCCAAAAATTAGCACGGATTTGAATTTAGGCCAGAAAGTTTCTTCTCCGCTAGCTTTTATATTTTTGATTATTTTAAGCTTTGTTGTGGCCTGGTATACGGTAAATGCAGGGGAGGGAATTTTGGATAACGCCAAAAAATCAAGCATAGTTAATATTGAAAAAAGGGGGAGCGAAAATGAAAAAACCAATCCTAAACCTAATCATTTAGAAAACGTAAAATAATCAAACCAAAATTATGTACACCAATGATGATTTAAAAAACCTGGATTCAGAGGATAAAAAAAGAAAAAGAAATTCTTTGCAGATGGAAATTATTATGCTAGAATCAGAAATCAGCAAACTGGCAGCGGAAAAAAACAGTCTGGACGCCGAAATACGAAAAATGAAAATGGATGAAGAAAGATTTCGATTATCAGCGGACGAAAAGAAAAAAAGATTCGATTTTGTCGATCAAAGCATTTCAGAAAAGGAAGCGGAAGTGAAAAATGTCAGAAAGAAGCTTAATTTATTAATTTAAAATAATGGATATTAACATTCATTCTAATCTTCACAGATTTGTCGAAAAATTTCTAAAAGATAGGGGGGTTGCGATTGATCCCAAGAAAAAATCCGGGTTTGACAACAAAATAAAGTCCGTCGAAAGCGCTTTTGACAACCAGCTTTCCAAAGCTTTCGAAAATGCCGGAGAGAGCCTTAAAAATCTGAAAAAGGAAGACGGCTTTGAAATGGATTATGCGCACGCAAAAGATATTCTGAATGATGTTACTGTAAAAATGTAAATTATTGGAAAAAATATTATGACTGCCAGGGAACTTAGACAGAAATATTTGGATTTTTTTAAGGAGAAGGGACACGCAATTATCCCTTCGGCTTCAGTTGTCCCAGAAAACGATCCAACGACGCTTTTTATCACCGCTGGAATGCATCCGCTGGTTCCGTATTTAATGGGCGAAAAGCATCCGGATGGAGATAAATTGGCGGACGTTCAAAAATGCATTCGTACTGTGGACATAGATGAAGTTGGCGACAATCGCCACTTGACTTTTTTTGAAATGCTAGGCAACTGGTCACTCGGAGATTATTTCAAAAAAGATGCGATTTCCTGGAGCTTTGAATTTTTGACGAACAAAAAATGGCTTGGGCTTGATCCAAAAAGGATTTATGTGACTGTTTTTGCGGGAGACAAAAAAGCGGGAGCTGGAAAAGACGAGGAATCAGTCGGGTATTGGAAAGCTGAATTTAAAAAATTAGGAATAGACGCAGGAGTGTGTGAATTAAATCAGAAAGCTGAAAAAAAAAGCCGCATTTTTATGTTGGGAATGGAGGATAATTTCTGGGGTCCGGCGGGAGAAACCGGCCCTTGTGGCCCTTGCAGCGAAATGTTTTATGACACTCGACCGGAAGAGGGAGAGCTTCAGGGAACTCACGAGGAGTTGGTGAAATCATTCCGCCTTATGGAAATTTGGAATGATGTTTTTATGGAGTTCAATAAGAAAAAAGATGGAACGTACGAAAAAATGGCACGGCAAAATGTAGATACCGGAATGGGCCTCGAAAGGACTGTAACAGTGCTTAGCGGAACTCCAACTGTTTTTGAAACTGATTTATTTTTGCCAATACTTCAAAAAATTGAAGAAATTTCCGGGAAAAAATATGATGAATCGGAAGAAACTAAGCGGGCGATGCGAATAATCGCTGATCATATCAAAGCTTCTGTTTTTATTATCGCTGACGGCATGGAACCTTCCAATGTGCAAAGAGGGTATGTTCTTCGAAGATTAATTCGCCGGGCGATTAGACAGGGACATATTTTGGGAATTAATAATAATTTTACAGCAGAAATTACGAAAATTGTTCAGGAAATGTATGGAGATGTTTATCCAGAAGTTGATAATAATAAAATTTTAGAGGTTTTAAATGGAGAAGAAGAGAAATTTAGAAAGACTTTGGAAAATGGGCTAAAAGAATTTGATAAATTACAAAACTTTATAGCACAAGAATATCAAAAAAATAGTGAATTAAATTATATAACTGGAGGCGAGTTAGCATTTAAGTTATATCAAACATATGGCTTCCCGTTAGAGATGTTTTTTGAAGAATTGGATAGTCGTCAAATTATTTATATAAAAAATAAAGTTGAAGAAAGTTTTAATAAAGAACTGGAAAAACACCAGGAGCTTTCTCGAACTGCTAGTGCCGGAATGTTTAAAGGAGGCCTCGCCGATACTTTGGAAAAAACAACTCAACTTCATACTACTGCGCACTTGATGCTGGCAGGGCTTAGGAAAGTTTTAGGGTCGCATATCCATCAAAAAGGATCAAATATAAACGGGGAAAGGCTGAGATTTGATTTTTCCCATCCGGAAAAAATGACGGATGAGCAGAAAAAAGCGGTGGAAGATTTTGTGAATGGAGCGATAAAATCCAATGCGGATGTAATCTTGGAAGAAATGACAGTCGATGAAGCCAAGTCTTCGGGAGCAGAAGGGGAGTTTGAACATAAGTATGGCGACAAAGTGAAAGTATATACTATTGGCCAATATTCCAAGGAAATCTGCGGCGGTCCCCATGTGAAAAATACTTCAGAGATAAAGGGTATCTTTAAGATAAAAAAGGAAGAAAGCTCCAGCGCGGGAGTGAGAAGAATAAAGGCCACAGTGAATTAATATACAGCATGTAGCGTATAAAATCGAGCGATAAACAGGGAGTGACGCAGAAATTATGCGTTTGCTTCCTGTTTTTTGTCTGAAGCTGGTTTTTTGACAAATTCAGTTAAACGTGCTAAAGATACAATACTGAAAAGTAAGGGAGTTTTGCAAAGGGCAGGACTTTCTTGTTTGAGCGAGGAGAAATTTTTTGAGAAAAGGAGGCAGAAAATGGTGAGAAAGTTCTTTGCAGCGACGGTGTTTTTTTCATTTATGGTTTTGTTTGCAGGTGCGGGACCGGCGTTGGCGTTGCCAACTCTTTATCTGGACACTTTGCCTTCACAAACGGCCGGGGGGTATTATGTAGGGTACTCCGGCGGGCATCTGGACGGGGGACCGCCAATGGGTTTCTTATGCAATGACTTTGCACATACGTCGTATGTGCCGAGTCACTTTGAGGTCAACGTCAGCACAATCCCAAGCCTGACATTCGCCAGATTCGGAAACGATGCAGCGGCGATTTTAAAGTATCAGGAGGCGGCGTGGCTGATGCTGCAGATGGATACGCATCCGGATGATGTCGGGAGCATACAGTATGCCATTTGGAACGTGTTCGCTCCTTCGACGCCAGACTATGGGACGTCGAACGCATGGCTGGCGTCGGCCGCTGGCGCTAACATGTCATTGTATGATTTTTCGTCTGTTCGCATCTATACCGCGACAGGCGCAGAAGCCTGGAACCAGGAGTTCATGTCCGGACACGCTTCTGCCGTGCCGGAGCCCGCATCAATGTTGCTGCTTGGATCCGGGCTCCTCGGCCTGGTGGGGGTCAAGAGAAAGTTCCTTTAGCAGCTAGTGCAGGATGGGGTGTGTGAGACTTAAACAGTCTTCGCGCACTCCGTCCTGTTTTTTTATTCCTGTCTATTGCATTCATATTCCATAGATGCTAAATTTTACATAAGAATAAAGAGTAATTAAAACATATGCCAAAAGTTATAACTGACGAAAAATTAATAGATGAACTTTTAAGCCGGAGTGTTGCTGAAATTTTACCGTCAAAAAAAGACCTTAAGGATCTATTGACGTCGGGGAAAAGAATACGAATTTATATTGGCACCGATCCTACCGGAACATCACTTCACATCGGGCATGCAACTAATTATATAATTCTTGAAAAATTCAGAAAACTTGGTCATGAAGTTATTTTCTTAATCGGTGATTTTACTGCTCGCATCGGAGATCCTTCGGACAAAAATTCAGTTCGTAAACAATTAACAAGGGAAGATGTAAAGAAAAATGTTGAAACCTGGCTGAAACAGATAGAGCCTATAATAAGCATTAAAGATAAAAACAACCCCGTAATAATTAAATATAATCATGACTGGCTGTCCAAACTGACATTTGAGGACGTTGTTAATCTAGCTTCTAATTTTACGGTCCAGCAGATGCTGGAGAGGGACATGTTTGAGAAGAGAATGAAAGATGGCAAGCCGATATTTCTGCATGAATTTTTTTATCCGTTAATGCAGGGATATGACAGCGTGGCTATGGATGTTGATATTGAAATGTGTGGGAATGACCAAAAATTCAACGCTTTGGCAGGAAGAACTCTCTTAAGGAAGCTTAAGAACAAGGAAAAATTCGTTTTTATTACAACCCTTCTTGAAAATCCTGTAACGGGAGAAAAGATGATGTCTAAAAGCTTAGGAACAGGCGTGTTTTTGGATGGGGACAGCAATAATATGTTTGGGAAAATTATGGCTCAGCCCGATGAAAATTTGCCACAGCTATTCGCTGATTGCACCTATATATCAATGAACGAAGTCAATAAAATTAAAAATTCGCTAAAGGATTCTGAAGTTAATCCTAGAGATGTTAAATTGCGGTTAGCTTTTGAAATCGTAAAAATTTACCACGGTGAAAAAAAAGCCCAGGAAGCCAAAGAATATTTTGAAAAAGTTTTTTCACGGAAAGAAACTCCGGATGAAATCCAGGAAATAAAAATCAAAGAAGGAGAAAACATTGTTGATTTTATAGTCAGATCGGGAATGGCGGAGAGCAAAAGCGACGCGCGGAGGAAAATTGAGCAGGGCGGGGTGAAAATTGGCGGCGAAATAGTTAAAGATCCTGGGCTTATAATCAGTAGTAATTTTGAAGGGAAAATTGTGAAAGTCGGAAAGAGGGAATTTAGAAAGATAGTTTGATTTGTCTGTTTGGATGGGAGCGATTTTGGCTGTTGCGTTATTTTTTGATTTGGTGTAAATTATTAATTACTTAATCAAAAATTTAATAGAAAAAATTGTGCAGACTTAGACTAAAGCGCAATTTAGAAAAAAAGTGAGATGCAAGAAAGAAATAAAGTTAATGGCGAAACCATTAATTTTGGAGTCCACTTGACTCTTGACGGATACGGAGGCGATCCGGAAAAGCTCAACAGCAAAGAGCTGGTAACAAAATGCCTCAGCGAACTTCCAGAAAAATTGGGGATGCGGAAAATATTCGGACCGGAAGTGGTTGAATGCGGGGAAATGAATCCGAAAGATTCCGGGGGTTTCAGCGGTTTTGTCATGATTGCGGAGAGTCACATAAGCTGCCACACTTTTCCTTTCAGAAAATTTGTAAGCATAGATGTTTACACTTGCAGAGAGGAAATGGATAAGAACTTCGTTATAAAATATTTTAGGGAAGCTTTCGATCTTGAGGATGTTGAAACAAACTACATTGTTCGGGGTACTCGGTTTCCATCAGAAGATTTAGCAAAGGTATAATTTTTCGAACTATCAAACAGAGCGCCAATTGGCGCTCTTTTGCGTCCTTCATGTTCCGGGATATCTGTTTTTTAGAAAGCGGGCGGGGCGGCGCCATAATAAGTTGTCATATCTCGGTATTTATTTTATAATTAACCTACGAGCGGGAAATAAAACATAAATACAAAGCTAAGCCGGTTTTATTATGGGAATTTTTTCAAAAATTTTAGGTTTCGGAAACATTTCACAGGATTTTTTGCTTTCTTTGGATATAGGGACGGAAGTGGTAAAAGCACTAGTTTTTAAAATCAATAAAGAAAGCGGATTAGGGATAGTAAAAGGAGTTGGAAGATCAAGGCAAGGGCTTAAAGATATGCATAGCGGAGCTGTTTCTGATATAAAGGGAGTTATTGAGAATTCAAAAAAAGCGATTGAAATGGCCAAAAACATGGCCGGAGCCAGAAAGATAGAAAAAGCTGTCATTGGAATTGCCGGAGAGCTGGTAAAAGGAACAACTACTACTGTTCATTATGAAAGAATTCGCCCGGAAATTCGAATTGATCTTCCGGAACTCAAAAACATTATTCAAAAAGTCCAATGGAAAGCCTTTGACCGCATCAGGCAGCAGCTGGCCTGGGAAACGGGACACAGCGAAATTGAAGTGAAGCTGATAAACGCGGCGATTGTGGATGTTCGGATCGATGGATACAAGGTGACCAACCCAATCGGTTTTCAGGGACGCGACGTATCTATCGCTGTTTTTAATGCATATGCCCCGATGATTCATTTAGGGGCGCTTCAGGCTATTGCGGATGAATTGAAACTGGAGCTGCTAAATGTTGCGGCTGAACCTTACGCTGTGGCCAAATCTATGGGACTTGACGATATAACTGACTTTAATGCGATTTTTATTGATATAGGAGGAGGAACGACCGACATCGCGGTAGTGAGAAACGGCGGACTGGAAGGAACAAAAATGTTTGCTTTAGGAGGCAGGGCTTTTACAAAAAGACTAGCGCATGAACTGGGCGTGGGATTTGAAGAAGCGGAGGTTTTGAAAATAAGGTATTCTGAAGGAAAATTAGGGCGGGACGTCAGTATGAAAGTAGAAAGGATATTGGAAGACGATTGCAATGTTTGGCTTTCCGGCATTGAACTTTCTCTTTCTGAGTTTGCTTCAAGCGATCTTCTTCCTCATAGATTTTTCCTTTGCGGCGGAGGTTCTGGCCTTCCGGGAATAAAAAAGGCGCTTGTATCTTCTGGATGGACGGGAAATCTTCCCTTTGCCAGAATTCCGGAAGTTAGTTTTTTGCAGCCTAAAGACGTGGTTAATATAAAAGATGAAACAGGCGAGCTTCGCGATCCGCAAGATATAACGCCAATGGGATTGGCTAATCTGGCTTTAGATCTGGTTGGCGAAGAAAAAGTTATGGCTGGAATTTTGAGAAGGGCGGTAAAAATGATCCAAAAATAGAATTTTGAATTTGGAATTTTGAATTTGGAATTAAAATACAAAAAATAAAAAATACATAAATTATCATAGTGCCAATTTATTTTTTGGGCTTATATTTATTCTAAATTCTAAATACTAAATTCTAAATTCCAATTTTATGCACCAGACATTCTATATCGATATAGATGAAGAAATCACTTCTATAGTCGAAAAATTGAGAAATTCAAAATCAGGAGAAGTTGTGCTCGTTGTTCCCAAGAGAGCGTTGCTTATCCAGAGCATCGTCAATCTTCGGCTTCTCAAAAAAGAAGCCGACTCGCTGAATGTTTCCTTGAGTATTGTTACTCAAGACAATTTGGGGAAGGTTTTAGTTGAAAAAGCAGGCATATTTTACCAAGAAAGCCTGAAGGAAACAGAAAATGATGAGATAATAAGAAGTGAAAGCAGAATTGGCGAAAGCTATTTTGACAATCGCGACTATTCGAAAATAGGGGACAATCTTCATTCAGAGGAAGAAAAAATGGGAAAAATAGGTTCCGACAGTTATTTTGACAGGAGCAGCAATCTTTCTTCTGAAATGGACAAGGATAAAAAAGCTGTTTTTAGAAACGTTTCTCCGGAACAGCCTTCCTCTTCCAGCCAGCCAAGCAGTGAGAAAATTTTAAATAAAGAATTGGTTTTGGGATTTGGAAATAATGCCAATTTAAAAAAAGGAGCTGTCAGCATAGACTCCTCGCTGTCTTCTTATCAAATGCATCCAAGTCAAGCAGGTTTGCCGCAAGCGCCTGTACAGGCGGCCAGAAATAATCCCCCGTCTGTTTCCAGGCCTTCCGAATTATTCCCTCGACCAATAGAAGGCGTACGGGGAAATGCTTATGCTGGCCGGTCGGGAGACAGAAAAATAGATAATTTTTTCCAACATGGAAATTATTCTGTTCCGGCAGAAGAAAGCAAAAACGATTTCAAGAACGCCAGCCTTTCCAGGAAAACGTTTAAAGTTTTCTGGATTTTCGGGCTGATTCTTATTTTGCTTGTTTTGGCAGCGGCTGCTTATTTCATAGTGCCCAAAGCAGATGTTGTCATTACTGCGAAGGGGACTCAAAAAGCTCAGGAAGCAGAAGTGAAAGCTGACGCTAAAATTGAAACAGTGAATTATGAGGAGAAAGTTATTCCAGCAGAGGCAGTTTCAACTGTTGTAACGGCTTCGAAAAGCGTAATTCCCAGTGGAAACAAAGGGGCATCGAGTGGAAAAAAGGCCAGAGGGACGATCACTATATATAATGAGTTTAGTTCAGCCAGCCAGTCTCTTGTAGCGACGACGCGCTTTCAATCGGAAGATGGAAAAATATTTAGGCTGGAAAAGGGGGTTACTGTTCCTGGAACGTCAAAAGAAGGCGGGGAAACTAAAGCCGGAACAATCGAAGTGGAAGTAGCGGCAGATGAATCAGGGGAATCCTATAATATCAACCCTTCAAAATTTACTATTCCCGGATTTAAAGATAGCGGAAACGGAAAATACGAAAAGATTTACGCCAAATCAGAAAAAGCGATGTCTGGCGGAGGAAGCGAAAATAGCTCTTCGGAGGGAGAGAATAAAAAAATAACGGAAGCGGATATAGCCGGAGCAAAAAGCAAAATTTTATCGGATCTCCAAACCCAGGTAAGGAATAAAATCGAAGAATCGGCTGGAGAGGGAATGGTCGTTTTGGATGATGCCATCAATAGCGAGGAAGCGGTTTATACTCTTTCAAATTCAGCCGGAGAAGCAGTCGAAAAATTCGAAATCAAAGCGCAAATGAAAGTAAACGCGCTGGTTTTCAAAAAATCTGACTTGGAAAATGTCATAGGAAAAATTGCCGCTAATTCAGGAAACGGAAAAACTAGCCTGGAAGGAAGTTCAATGGATATTTCTTATGGCAAGGCAGATGTTGATTTTAAGGCCGAAACTGTTCTAATTAAAGCAATCGGAACGATTAAAAACGGCTCAGACATTGATTTGGAAAATATCAAGAAGGAAATTTTGGGAAAAACAAATGAAGGACTGGAGACATATTTGAGCGCCTACCCGAACATAGAAAAAGTGGATGTAACCTATTGGCCGCCGTTTATGAACAGTAAAATCCCTCTTTATGAAAAACGGGTCAATGTGGCGATAGAAGTCGAATAATTAGTGCTATTGACAAACAAATCCGAACCGTATACTATTAACCAAGACGCTCAAAACAAAATAGAATCGTTAATAGAGGGAAAAATGAATTTCAGGAATTAGGATTGATTTCTGTCCCCATTTTTTGTTTTGGTGAATAAAAGTGGTTTTTATAAAAAACAATGTCAAAAGACAAGGAACTGGTCAAGTTAGAAGGCGTGGTTGAGGAAACCTTGCCAAGCACAACCTTCAAGGTCAAGCTTGACAATGGACATGAAATATTGGCTCATATATCGGGAAGAATGAGGGTGAATTACATCCGCCTTATCCCGGGAGACCGGGTTTTGGTTGAAATGAGCCCGTATGATTTGACAAAAGGCAGGATAACTCAAAGGTTAAAATAGGTTTTTATCCCGCACCAATTCCGAACAGAAATAGTTGCTAATATCACTCGGAAGCGCTTGCGGCTTAATTTTTTTAAGAATTATTTTTATTGTCTTGTGGATTGGTGCGGGATGCTCAATTTTGTGGCTGCTCGCTTCGCTCGCAGACAAAATTGGCATGAAAGTCAGAGCTTCAGTAAAAAAAATTTGTGATAAATGCAAGACAATAAAGCGCAAAGGAAAACTTTACGTTATTTGTCCCAACCCAAAACATAAGCAGCGTCAAGGCTGATTGTCTCGTTATTTTCCATAATTTAAAAAAGTATGTTGCGAATTGTAGGAATAAATATTCCCGATGACAAAAGAATAGCCGTATCCTTAACCTATATTTATGGGATAGGCGCGAGCACCGCTTCCAAAATTTTGGGCGAGCTGGAAATTTCCGAATCAAAAAGGACAAAGGAACTTAGCGAAGAAGAGCAGAATAAAATCAGGAACTATATTGAAAAAAGGGTGAAAGTAGAAGGGGAGCTGAAGCATGAAATCCGCGGAAATATCAAAAGACTCAAAGAAGTCGGCGTTTATCGGGGAATAAGGCATCAGCGGGGACTGCCGGTCAGGGGGCAGAGGACAAAGACTAATACGAGAACAGTTCGGGGAAACATAAGAAGAACTATGGGAAGCGGAAGAGTGAAAACAGAAAAAACTTAAAATAATATAACATATAACATTTGAACATATAACATGGCAGAAAAAAAGAATGAAAAAAATGAAGAAGCAGAGAGTCAGAAAACTGAAAAATCTGAAGTTTTGAAAGTGGAAAAGAATGAAAAGGAAGAAATTTCCGAAAAGAAGAAAAAGGTGAAAAAAATTAAAAAACAGATTCAAAGAGGCCGAGCTAGCATAAAATGCACCTATAACAACACTATGGTTAGCATCTCGGATGCTTCCGGGAGCGTTCTTGGCTGGTCAACTTCGGGGCTATTGGGCTTTAAGGGAGCGAAAAAAGCTACTCCTTATGCCGCCACCCAAGTTGTCGGATCAGTGAGCGAAAAAGTGAAAAAATACGGAATTCGCGAATTGGAAGTTTATGTCAAAGGAGTCGGTTCAGGGAGAGAAGCATCAATCCGGGCACTTTCCAACAATGGTTTTGATCTAATTTTAATAAAAGATATAACTCCTATTCCTCATAATGGATGCCGGCCTAAAAAGCCGAGAAGGGTATAATATTTAATTTGAACGCAAGCGAATATGGCAAGGGATATAGATTCAAAATGTCGAAAATGCAGAAGAGCCGGAGAAAAACTCTTTCTTAAAGGGGATCGTTGCAGCACTCCTAAGTGTGCTTTTATCAGGCGTTCTTATGCTCCGGGAGCTCATGGCAGCAAAATATCCAGGAACTCGAGCGAATATGGAATGCAGCTTTCCGTGAAGCAAAAAATAAAAAGAACCTACGGAATATTGGAAAAACAATTCAGAGGCCATTTTGAGGAAATAAAAGGAAAAAAAGGAATAGTGGGAGATCTTCTTCTGGAAAGGCTGGAAACGCGGCTGGATAATGTTGTTTATCGGATGGGGCTGGGAAATTCCCGGTCGCAAGCCAGGCAGCTGGTCAACCACGGATGGATAAAAGTTAACGGCAGAAAAACAGATATCCCGTCCTATAAAGTTAAGACCGGAGACAGCATTTCCATAAATCCGAATAAAAAAAGCAAAACTTATTTGAAAAGCATCGATCTTGTTTTAAAAAATAAAAAAGATTTTCCAGGCTGGATAAGCTTTAATGCAGCCGACTATTCCGGAAAGATAAGCAGAATGCCCGAAAAAGAAGAAGCGGGAATCAATGCGGATGCCCAAATAGTAGTGGAATATTATTCCAGATAAATTTAATCAATAAAAAGTTCCGATCAGGCTGAAAAAACCTGAAAGCGGAACAAACAAAAAAATGCAATCAATTACTATTCCCCAGTCTCCTAAATATACCAAAATTGATGAAAAAAGCGGGAAGTTTGAAATTGAAGGATGCTATCCCGGCTATGGAACGACTTTGGGAAATGCCCTAAGGAGAGTTCTTCTTTCTTCGCTTTCCGGAGCGGCGATAACTTCCGTCAAAATAAAAGGAGTAAAGCACGAGTTTTCAACAATTCCCAATGTGATGGAGGATATTATCCAGATTATTTTAAATTTGAAACAAGTGAGATTTAAGCTTTTCAAGGATGAATCTGTGAAAGTAAGCCTTAAGGCAAGGGGAGAAAAAAAAGTCACTGCCGGAATGATTGAATGTTCTTCCGAAATTGAGGTGGTTGACAAAGATATTCATATTGCCACAATTACTAGCGCAAAAGGCGAGATGGAGATGGAAATGGAAGTGGGAAAAGGAATTGGTTATGTTCCGGTAGAACAGCAGGAAAGGGACAAGAAGGAAGTAGGCGTTATAGCTGTTGATGCCATCTATACTCCCATAAAAAGGGTGAATTATACAATTGACAATATGAGAGTAGGGAAGAGAACAGATTTCGAAAGAATAACTCTAGAAATCTCAACTGATGGATCTATCACTCCCCAGGAAGCCTTTCTAAAAGCGGTAAAAATTCTGGTTGACCAGTTTTCCGAACTTTCGAAAATAGAAAAAAGCGTGAAGAAAGCTGAAAAAGAAAAAAAAGAAGAAAAAATCGAAGTTGTGAGAAAAATAGAAACGGAAGAGAAAGAAGATCCTAAAAAAATTGAAATTGCCGATCTCAAGAATCTTTCTACGAGGACTTTGAATGTTTTGGAAAAAAATAAGATTGCCAAAGCCGGAGATATTTTAAAAATGACTGAGGACCAGATGAGAAATCTGGAGGGAATGGGAGACAAAGGCATAAAGGAAATAAAGAAAGCTATTGGCGACTACGGGTTTAATTTGAAAAAATCGGAATAACGGGTAATTTGCAATTTACGGGTTCTATTCGATTTCCGCTGGATTGCGATTTGCTCATAATTTAGAGCGATCATTATATGAGACATCAGAAACACGGGCGAAAATTTGGCAGGGTTAAGAATCAAAGGCGGGCACTTTTCAGAACTATGCTCGGAAGCTTTATTATGCGCGAAAAGATAACTACTACGGAAGCAAAAGCCAAGGAATTGAAATCAAGGATAGACAAAATAATAAATAAGGCGAAAAAAGCAGAGGCTAAGAGCGATAAAGTGGCAATTAGAAGAGATCTTGGGAAGCTTATTCCTGAAATGGCAGTAAAAAAAATAACGGGAGAATTTTTGAAGGCATTTAGCTCAAGAAACAGCGGATACGCGAGAGTGATAAAAATTGAAAGAAGAAAAAATGATGGGGCCAAGATGGCTGTAGTTGAGTTTGTATAGCCTCTGAGAATTTAAATTTATGAAAAAGAGCAAGAATATCATCAACAGAAAATACAACTTGTTTAACGCCGAGGATGAAGTTTTAGGGCGCATGTCTACCAGGATAGCGACGGTCCTTCGCGGAAAGAACAAGATTAGTTTTATGCCCAATATAGACGGAGGAGATTTCGCTGTGGTTATAAATTCAGATAAAATAAAGACGACTGGCAAAAAAACCGATGACAAAATATACCATAGGTTCAGCGGTTATCCGGGAGGGCTTACTTCTGTGCCGCTTGGAAAGCAAATGGAAAAAGACTCGAGGGAAGTTATTAAAAAAGCAGTTTACCGGATGTTGCCGAAGAACAAGCTGAGGGATCGGATGATAACCAGGCTTTTGGTTTATAAAGACGACAAGCATGATCACAAAATAGGCTAATTTCTAAGAAATATTTGCGGAGAAATCATTATGGCTACAAAGAAAATTAAAAAGGAAGAAAATGTGGAAGAAAAAAAAGTGGAAATCCTCCCTTATTTTTACGCAGTCGGAAAAAGAAAGACTTCAATTGCCCAGGTGAAAATTTTTGAAACTAAAAACAGCCAAAATCAGATAACAGTAAATGATAAAAAACTAGACGAATATTTCACTATATTGAGGCTGAAAGAACAGGTCGCGGCTCCTTTGGCTGCAACAGGGCAAGACAGCAAATTTGATATTTTTGCCAAGGTTTATGGAGGCGGAATAAGCGCGCAGTCTGAAGCTGTCCGGCTCGGCATTTCAAGGGCGCTGGTAAAATTCAATGTGGAACTCAAAAAATCTCTCCGTGATCGAGGATTTTTGACTCGTGATTCTCGGAAAGTGGAACGCAAAAAACCGGGACTTCGAAAAGCTAGGAGAAGTCCGCAGTGGGCGAAGAGGTAGTTTCGCATGATGCGCAGGAAATGAATAAAAATCCCCTTCAGGGGGATTTTTCTTTACCCCGCACCCAGAATGCTCCGAGTGTAAACTCAGAGATGAATGGTTTCAAGCGCGAAGCGAATTGCCCCAATGCTCGTGGCGGTCGCTCGTGGGTGCAGGGTTTACTTTTCTTAGGATTGATAGTATGCTTTAGTTAGTAAAAAGGCTAAATAACAAAAAAGATGACTGAAATATTGGAACACCTGCTAGGATCGAAGGAAAGGGCCCGTATCCTCCGCTTTTTTCTTCAAAATCCGGATCAGCAGTATGAATTTTCCGAGATTGTAAGGAAAAACATGATAAAAAGCTCCCCAGCGAGACATGAACTTGCTAACCTTGCCAACATAAAATTTATCATAAAAAGAACCAAAAAAGGCAGGAACCACTATGAGCTTAACCAGGATTTTAACTTTTATCCGGAACTCAAAAATCTTATCTCCAAATCTAACGTTTATCCGCAGTGTAAAAGTCTCGGGAAAATTGCAAAACTAGGGAATATCAAGCTCGCAGTCATTAGCGGGGTTTTTATAAGCTATCATAAAAGCAAGGCGGATATGATTTTAGTAGGAGATGGAGTTAGCAAGAACAAATTAAGAAATCTCATGAATACTTTGGAAGCGGAGATAGGAAAGGAGATTAATTTTGTCCTTATGACTATGGATGAATTCAAATATCGGCTTAATATGCTTGACAAGTTCGTTTTGGAATTTCTGGAAGGTCCGCACGAAGAAATTATAAACAAAATTACCGGCCTTAAACAGTTTATCGCAAAAAGAAAATCATAATTTATAGGGAATCTACATGCTTTATATACTAATCGGAGTGTTAATATTCGTCAGCGCCTCTTTGGCTTGGCTTGTTTTTGATATGAAAAGAAAAATGGATGGCGGGGAAAAGGGAGAGAAAATAGTTGCAGTTTTTGAACAGCTGAAAATGTTGACAAACCAGAATGACAATTTGCGGCGCGACATCGATAGTAAGCTTTCTGAAACTCACAGGGCGACTAATGAACAGATCAGCCGGACCATTCAAACTGTTCAGGGAATTACCGGCCAGTCAGCCAAGCAGATTGCTGATGTGGTTTCCGGACTTACGAAACTCGAAGAAACGAATAAGCAGGTAATTAATTTCTCGGCGCAGCTTCAAAATCTGCAGGATATCTTGAAAAATCCCAAGCAAAGAGGCGTTCTGGGGGAATATTATCTCAAGGAAATTTTGGAAAATGTGCTTCCGCCGAACGCGTTTCAGATGCAATACGGGTTTGGAAACGGCGATATTGTCGATGCTGTCGTTTTTGTCAAGAAAAAAATCATTCCTATCGATTCGAAATTTTCATTGGAAAATTATGAAAGAATAATAAATTGCAAAGGCAAGGAGGAAAGAGATAAATATGAAAAAGCTTTTAAGCAGGATCTTAAGAATCGGATAGACGAAACTTCCAAATACATAAAGCCGGAGGAGGGAACAATGGACTTTGCTTTTATGTTTATTCCGTCGGAAGCCATATATTACGACCTTCTTATCAACAAAGTTGGAGCAGTACAGGTAAATACTACCGATCTGATAAAATATGCGACAAGGGATAAGAAGGTGATAATTGTTTCACCGACCTCTTTTCACGCCTATCTGCAGACAGTGCTTCAAGGGCTCCGCGCGCTTCAAATCGAGGAAAGCGCCAAGCAAATTAGAAATAACGTCGAAAAATTAGGGAAGCATATCGTGAGCTACGAGGAATATATGAAAAAATTGGGAAATAGCATGGGAACAAGCATCGGCCATTTTAATGCCGCATACAAGGAGCTGGGGAAAATCGACAAAGATGTGATAAAAGTTACTGAAGGGAAAAAAAGCATTGAACCGATTGCTTTGGAAAAGCCGAATTTTGACATATAATATAAAGTTACAAATGGCAAAATTATGCTCGGTTTTGAGAAAAAAAATGAAAAAGACGTCAAAAGCTTGGCCGATCGATTCAAGCTTTTTTTCAACTGCGAATTTTTCAAAAATCGGATAGTGATTTGGGCAATCAGCCTTAGCTTGTTTTTTAATCTGGCTAACTGGTTTTCTATTTGGTATTTCGTCGAGCCAGTTGACTTCCCCATAATTCTCCATTACAATGTGTATTTTGGAGTAGACATGACGGGAGACTGGAAAAAAATATTTTTTCTCCCCGGATTGGGGCTTTTGCTGTTTTTTATAAATTTCTTTCTGGCCTTTTACTTTTTCAAAAAATCAGAAAAAATTGCCGGCCACATTCTTCTTATGGCCGGACTGATGGTTCAAATAAGCCTGATTATCGCCAGTTTTAGCACGATTCTTATAAATTACTAAATTAAATTTGCATGTTTGATTTCCCTGACCCAAAAACTAAAGATCCTAAAGAGCGCAGAATCCAAAGAATTTTGGAAATAATTCCAGGCGCTCTGACCTGGGCGACTCTTTTGGGAATGATTGTTTTTTCCTTTTTTCTTCCGCTCTGGGTAGCGGTTTTTGTCATTTTGTTTGATATTTACTGGATATTAAGAACAATTTTTATCGCTTCTTATTCTGTTCAAGGGTATAGGAAACTCCAGAGAGGAAAAAAAATAGACTGGTGGGAGCGCTGCCAAAACATATCTGATCCTGAAAAATATATTATTTTTCTCAGGGAAAAAATATCAGAAATGAAAAAAATTCTTGGAGAAGAAAATAGTATGAGTTTCGGGGAGAAAAGAAAACTTAGGCATGAAATAAAAATTCGGAAAGAATATTTGAAAAGCGTGAGCAAGCTTTCCGTAATAAAAGACCAGATAATGGACTGGAGAGATATCATTCACGTGGTAATGCTTCCTACGGCCAATGAACCGGCCGAGGTAATCGAACCGTCTATCCAAGCCATTTATAATGCTAATTTTCCAAACAAACAGTTTATTATACTTTTAGCCACGGAAGAGCGAGAGCCCGAAGAACAAAGAATGGCAAAAGTAAATTATCTAAAAAACAAATTTGAAGGGGTGTTCCGTGATTTTATCGTTACGACACATATAGTAAAAGGCAATGAAATGAAAGCTAAGGGATCTAATGCTACTTTTGCCGCAAAATATTTAGCCGGATATCTCAAAGAAAAAAATATTGATTTTAAGAAAGTAATTTTTTCTAATTTTGACTGCGACAGCGTTGCTCATCCAGAATATTTTGCGGCCTTGACCTATGAATATATAACTGATCCGAAAAGACTCCAGAGAAGCTACCAGCCTCTTCCTATGTATCATAACAATCTTTGGGACACCAATGCGTTTGTGAGGGTGATTGTTACCGGTTCAAGCTTCTGGCATATTTTTCAAAGCACCAGAACGGAAGGCATGGTTACATTTTCATCGCACAGCGAACCGTTTGACACTCTATACAAGGTTGGTTTTTGGCCGATAAATATGATAAGTGAAGATTCGATAATTTATTGGAAATGTTTTTCATATTATAACGGAGATTACAAGGTAAAGCCCATATATCTTCCCATATCCTTGGATGCGGTTTTGGCGGAAACTTATTGGAAAACTATAAAAAACCAATATAAGCAAAAACGCCGCTGGGCTTATGGAATTGAAAATTTTCCCGTTATAATGAGAGCGCTTGTTCCAAGCAAAAAAATAAGTTTTATAAAAAAAATCAAGGTAGCTTTTGAGATGCTGGAAGGGCACCATAGCTGGGCAAATGCGTCAATAATATTGGCGATTCTCGGATGGCTCCCTTTGTTTTTAGGAGGAGAGTCTTTTAATCAGAGCGTAATGGCGCATAATCTTCCCTTTATTACCCGTTATCTTATGACTTTGGCTATGTTCGGGCTGATTATTTCTATGTCGCTTAGCTTTCTTCTTATGCCGCCGCGGCCCAAGAAATATTCTCGCTGGAAATATATATATATGTTTCTGCAATGGGTGCTTGTTCCTATTATTTCGCCTTTTTTGGGATCTTTTCCAGCAATTGATTCCCAAACAAGGATGATGTTAGGAAAATACTTTGGGGAATTCTGGGTTACTGAAAAAATGAGAAAATAATCTAACGGAGTATGCCAAAATATCTATTTCCATTTCTGTTTTCCTTTTTGCTCTCAGTAGTTTTCATGGCGCTAGCAGTTTATTTTTCCAACAAGTTTAATTGGCAGGAGAGAAGAGAAAAAAGGCACATCCATAAAAAAGGCATTTCAAGAGTGGGCGGATTGATCATGGTGCTGGTTTTTAATCTGATGATTATATTAAATAGGGACTTGTTTATTTCTTCTGAAATTTATGGAATGATGGCTGCCTCGCTGATACTTCTGGCTGTCGGGCTTTGGGACGATATCAAAGAAATATATTGGAAGATACAGCTTTTTTTTCAGGTTGCCATTTCCGTTCTTGTTTTTATAACAGGCATAAGGATCTATTATGTTACGAATCCTTTTACCGGGGGCATGTTTGAATTCAATTCCAGCCTATTAATATTATTATCTATAGGGATAGTTGTATTTTGGATAGTGCTTATTATTAACGCTATCAACTGGCTGGATGGAGTTGACGGCCTTTCCGGCGGCGTGACTCTTATTTCTATCGCGACTATTTTTTTCTTAAGCCTCAAAAACGAGGTAAATCAGCCTCCAATTGCCATAATTTGCGCAATTTTATCCGGAGTGATTCTCGGTTTTCTTATTTTTAATTTTTATCCAGCAAAGATTATGGCGGGTACTTCCGGATCGATGTTTATGGGATTTATTTTAGCTGTTTTGGCCATTATTGCCGGAACAAAAATTGCAACCGCGATTCTCGTTATGACTATTCCCATAGTTGATTTTTTATGGGTTATCGGAGAAAGGATAAGGAGTGGCCAGTCAATCTTTAATCCGGACAGCTGCCATTTGCATTATAAGCTTTTGAAAATGGGGTGGACGGAGAAAAAAATAGCTTTGTGCTATTGGTCGGTTACAGCCGCAACCGCGGCGGTGGCGCTTAATACCAAGGCTATCGGCAAGGGGATTACTCTTCTGGTTTCAGTGCTAATAATGCTTTTAACTTTAATTTATATAAGCAAAAAAACTTCAAAAAACAATAATCATGAAGCATAAAGTAATCCCGGTATTCTTATGTGTGTCTGTTTTGTTTGTTGTTTTAGCGTGCTGGTTTCTGATTTGGGGGAATAATAAATTAAAAGAAGTTAAAATAGGAAAAATCAGCTTTAAAGCCGAAGAAGTTTCTTCGCCTGATGAAATAAGAAAAGGCTTGGGCGGCAGGAACGGGATATGCGAAAAATGCGCGATGCTTTTCGTTTTTCCCAAGGAGGAGCGCTGGGAATTTTGGATGGAAGATATGCGCTTTGATTTGGATGTAATCTGGATAAAAAACGGAAAAATAGCCGATATTTATAAAAATGTATCCAGAGAGTCAAAAGATATAATGAGGCCGCTCTCAGCATGCGACAAAGCTTTGGAAATTAATTCCGGACTGGCCGAAAAATACGGCTTTAAAATCGGAGATGACGTTGCAGTCCGGTGAAAATCCGATATGCAAAACCCCCTTAACTTTGTATTAAGGGGGTTTTGCTATTAGAAAGAAGTAGAGATCTACTTTTACCCCCGCGCTAATTCCAACTAATATTAGTTGGAATTAGCGCGGGGGCATTAAAGAGCAGCAGAATTTTTCTTTGTGTTTTTATTCGAAAACAGGCATCAAGATAATGAGGGCACTCTAACCGCGTATTGATGCAGATTATTGAGCTGTTTCTGATTTAGGTTTTTTGAACTGGAAATTGCCTGCTGGATTAGGTCTTTGGAAAATTCTACTGACTGTCCGATAGATACTTTTCCTTTGGGGGAAACATTTTTTCTCATGTAATCTTCTATGTAGATCTTATGTTCGGCAGTTAGAGATGCATCCGGATTCTTTTCTAGGTAGTTTGCCAAAGCGCGCCTGGCCAATTTTGTCGTTCCATCTCCCCGGACGGCAGTTTCAACAAAAGACTTCTCCGTTTCCTGGCTGGTTGAAATAGAGGAGGCCTGGTTCTGTTCTTTTTTGGCGGTGTTTTTTTCTGTCTCAGCTTGCTTTGTGGTTTTGTCATCCGCTTTTTCTTCTTTGCTGACATTTTCATCTCCGGCTATGCTTCCAAAAAGATCTTCTTCCTGGCTGATTTTTTCAGCAGTTTGCGGAGCGATAGTCCTGTTGGAGTAAGAATAAATCCCAGCAGCAATAACGACTACGATCAGGACGCTTATGATAATTCTTAAGTTGTCCTGAAGCCACTGCTTTATCCCGCTTTCTTCCTGTTCCTCATTTTCCATTTCATTTGTTTCTTCTGTGTTTTCATTGTATTCCATATTTTTCACCTTCCTTTCTATATTTTTAAAGATTATTTTCCGAAAAAAACACTGGATTTTTTTCGAAACTGATTTGCTTGCGTTGAAGCTATTAAGCCTTCAAAAAGGCGTCTTATATTGAATTTTACCAAAGTTAAGGGGGGCGTCAACTAGACAAGAGACTATTTTTAGGGCATAATTCGTTAAATTGAAAAAATAGCAATTCTCCATCTGGAAGCCAGATCTCTTTGAAAACTCGGTTTGCACTTCGGGAAGGACGTTTTTATCAGTTTGGATATTTTTGTTTTTTGTTCGGGACTTATCTCCATATAACATGAAACATGGAACATGGAACAATTTTCTTTCAAGGTTTTTATTTGCTGTAATAATTTTTTATAGTGATCAAGTCCGTCGATTCCGGAAAGTAAAGCGGACTGCGGTTCATAATTTTTAACATCCGGTGCTGTTGAATTATAAATTTTTTCAGAAAGATAGGGAAGATTGGCGACAATAATTAAATGGTTAAATTGTTTAATGGCTGGATTGTTTAAAAAGTGGCTTAACAGATTTGATCTGATAAATTTTATTCCGCCAGCTGGCGGATTATCCAGTTTATATTTTTTGGCGTTTATTTTTGCGATTTTTAGAGCTTTTTCTGAAATGTCAATTCCGTAAAAGGACATCAAATGTCCATAATGGACATTTGATGTCCGAAGATTTTTTGCAATAGAAATAATAATATTTCCAGAACCCGTACCAACGTCAATAATTGCAATTTTGTTATTTTTACTAGTTGCTAGTTGCAAATTACCGGTCACTAATTCAACCAGATGCTCTGTTTCCGGCCGTGGAATGAGCGTGTGGCGGTTTACTTTGAAATCCAGGCCGTAGAACCCCTTCTGGCCTAAAATATACGCCAGAGGCTCGTTTTTTCGCCTTCTGGCGGTCATGGCTTGAAGTTTTTTTTCTTCAAGCTTGGTTAATTTCAATTCGGGGCGCGTCGAAACATATTCTCTTGACTTTTTGAGAATATGTGCTAGAATCAATTCTTGTTCGTAGGGGGAAATAATGTTTTTTTTCATAAAGAGGAGGTTTTATGGAAGAAAGAGGAGTTCCTTTGAGATTCGAATATTTTACCAATGAAACTGTCCAATTTTTGAAGGAATCGGGGCAATTTCTGGATGTCAGAATTACTTATACGAGCGAAAGTAATTCCGGCGGATATGACTTTGTCATATCAATGGAAGTTGCCAAATCCGAAGAACGTTTTTTAGGGATAAAAGTAAGCCGGATATTTTCGGCTAAGGGATCCTACAGGGAACAGCTTGCCAAAATTTTTTCTTCAGCCGGATTTAGTTTCAAAGAAAGCGGTGAAGAAGGTTGGGTGTTTGCCAATAGTGCGAACATCAAAATCCACGTCAAGCCGGCACTTTCCTTGGCTAAGTATGGATTTGTAAGATGTTTTTTTATTATTGAATGAAAGAAAGTCCCTGGTGCTGGATTTCCGCACCGGGGATTTATTTTGCAAGTTTTATTTTTGTATCTTCCTCCTTTAGCGTATTGATGATCTCATCTAAATTTCCACTCAAAATTCCCGGAATATTGCTCCAGCTTTGTTTGATTCTATGATCAGTGATTCTGTCTTGCGGATAATTGTAGGTTCTGATTTTTTCGCTTCTGTCTCCTGTGCCAATCTGCGATTTTCGAGTGTCTCCAAGCTCTTTGGCGCGTTTTTCTTCTTCCAGCTGCAAAAGCCTTGAGCGGAGCACTTTCATGGCTTTGTCTTTGTTTTTGAGCTGGGATTTTTCATCCTGGCAGGAAACGATGAGATTAGTCGGAATATGGGTTATTCTCACTGCGCTTTTTGTAGTATTTACCGATTGTCCGCCAGGGCCGGAAGAACAAAAAGTATCGATGCGAAGATCTTTTTCTTCGATTTTCAATTCCACTTCTTCCGCTTCAGGGAGAACAGCTACAGTTGAGGTTGAAGTGTGGACCCGGCCGTTTTTTTCGGTTTCCGGAACTCTCTGTACTCGATGCACACCGGATTCATATTTCATCTTTCCGTAAGCTCCGCGACCGTTTATTTCAAAAATAACTTCTTTAAATCCTCCAATGCCAATTTGGTTGGAGTTCAAAACTGCCGTATGCCAGCCGTTTTTTTCCGCGTATTTGGAATACATGCGGAAAAGTTCGGCGGAAAACAAAGCGGATTCGTCTCCGCCGGCGCCGGCTCGGATTTCCATGATGATATTTTTATCGTCATTCGGATCTTTCGGGAGCAGCTCTTTTTCAAGCTCTTTTTCCAGCCTTTCTTTTTCGGAGGATAATTTTATATTTTCATCCATGGCCATTTGCTTGAATTCGCCTTCCTCCTCTTTGGAATTTATTATTTTGGCGTTTTCGGCCATGTTTTTTTCAACTTTTTCCAGTCCAACTATTTTTTCATGAATTTCAGAAATTTCTGCTTGCCTTTTGCCGAGTCGGGCCATTTTTTGGGCGTCAGAAAACGTCTCAGGGTTGTTGAGCTGGGTGGAAATCTCTTCATATTCCTTTTTTATGGCTTTGAGCTGGTCTTGCATGGATTTAGTATAAATATACTACTTATTGTATAATTAAATCAAAGAATAATCAATTTTCTTAATATGGGCGGATTTTCTGAGAAAGTAATAAATGCAGTCAAAAAAATTCCCGAAGGGAAGACTTTGGCATATAAAAAAGTGGCCAAAAAAGCTGGAAATCCGAAAGCTTATCGGGCAGTCGGGAATATTCTAAATTCATACTACAGGTTGTGTATTAAAAATGGTTCAAAAACTATTCCTTGCCATAGAGTAGTCAGGAGCGATGGAAAGCCAGGCGGGTACGTTTTAGGAAAAAGAAAAAAAGCCATTCTTCTAAAAAAAGAAGTCCGAGCGAACTCGGACTAGGGGGGATCAATGCTAACACGCAGCATTGCACGATTTTACAAAAGCATTGATTGTCTCTCCAGATGGAGAGGGTTTATAAAGCTCGCATTTTCCTTCTTTCGACAAAGGAGGTTCGTGTTTTTCTTTGAGATAGAAACAAACTCCAATCCTGGCGTATATGCAAGTATTACATTCTTCTGTTGCCATCATTTCTCCTTATTTGTGTGAAAATAATAGACAACCACTTACTGTGCCCCTGCTATGATTTTATAAGAAAAATGCGTATGATGCAAATATTGGCTGGGAATAAAGTTAAAAAATGACCGCCTTTGCATATGCATTGGCGGTTTTTTTTGCGAAGAGAAGACTTCATATAGCTTTTCTGTCTCCGCATTTGGGGCAGATAAGTTCACAATTCGACTCTCCAGGTTGCATTTCATTTTTGCAAGATTCGCATGCGGGCCAGCGCCCTTCTTTGGCAAAAATTTCCTCCAGCTTATTCCAGCAATCCATGGGACACTCCTTGGCTGAAAAGTTAATAAGCTAAAAAGTGCAGGTTGAACACATTATATATTTAAACTTGAATTTGTCAAAATGGCTTAATTTGGATGAAAGTAGCAATTTGAATTTTTTTGTTCTTTGAAGTATGCTTAATTCATCAAGAGATAAAAAAATAATTATGCGAAAAATACTTATTGTAGGCGCAAAAGGGATGTTGGGGCAAGAATTGGTCAAAACGTTTAGGAAAGACAGTGATTACAAAGTAATTGCCTGGGACAAAGAAGATATAGATATCACGCGGGAAAAAGAGGTAGACAAAAAAATCGGCATAATTAAGCCGAGTATTATTATCAATGCGGCGGCATATAATGCGGTGGATAAGTGCGAGGAAAATAAAAAAGAATTTGGATTGGCCAAAGAAATAAACGGTCTGGCGCCAGGATATTTGGCGAAAGCGGCAAAGAAAATAAAAGCGGTTTTAATCCACTATTCAACCGATTACGTTTTTGATGGTGATTTAGAGAAGTTATTGTTTTCCGAGCCATCTGGCCCGCTTCGACTCGATGAGACATCTCGTCGAATCGAGGCGAGCTGCTCTCATGTTTGCGCGACTTGTTTGCTTCATGAAAACGGGGAAATAGGTTATGGCGAAGATCATGAACCCAATCCAATCAGCAATTACGGAAAAAGCAAGCTGATGGGCGAGCAGGAAATTCAGAAAAATTATAAAAATCATTATATTATCCGCCTTTCCAAATTGTTTGGCAAGCCAGCCCAAGCTGAAGGAGCCAAAAAAAGTTTTTTTGATGTGATGTTGGAGTTAGGCAAAAATCCGCCAGCTGGCGGAAAAGAAATTCACCCTGTTGAATACGCCGCAAAGCGGCGTCCGCCAGAGGCGGAATTCAATAGGGTAAAAGCTGTTGACGAAGAAACCAGCTGTTTCACTTATGCTCCAGATTTGGCCAAGAAGACCAAGGAAATAATTAATAGCAAAAAGCCGTTTGGCATTTATCATGTAACTAACAGTAGATCTTGCACCTGGTACGAAGCTTGCGTGGAGCTCTATAAACTGGCTAAGATTAAAACAAAAGTGATTCCAGTTCCAGCATCTGAATTTCCACGTCCGGCCAAAAGGCCGATGTATTCGGTTTTATTAAATACAAAATTAAATCCACTCCGGGATTGGAAAGAAGCTTTAAGGGAGTATTTAAAAAATAATAAATAAGTCATGAAAAATCTTAAAAAACAAGATCCACAAATTCACAAAGCAATAATAGGGGAATTAAAAAGACAGCAGGAGGGAATGGAGCTTATCGCATCGGAAAATTATGTTTCAGAAGCTGTTCTCGAAGCGTTGGGCAGTGTTTTTACGAACAAATATAGTGAAGGATATCCGGGGCAAAGATATTATGGCGGACAGGAATATACCGATGTTGTTGAAAAAATAGCGATTGACCGGGCGAAGAAAATATTTGGAGCCCAGCATGTCAATGTTCAGCCTCACTCAGGCGCGCCAGCCAATATCATTTGCTATTTTGCACTTCTGAAACCAGGCGATACCGTTCTTGGCATGGATCTCTCGCATGGCGGACATTTGACGCATGGCCACCCGGTGACGCTTCCAGCCAAAATTTACAACTTTGTTCGCTACAAAACCAAGGCTGATGGGAAAATTGATTATAAGGAATTAGAAGAAATAGCCGTGAAACATAAACCGAAACTAATCTTGGCTGGATTTTCAGCCTATACTAGGCAATTGGATTATAAAAAATTCAGAGCTATCGGGAAAAAAGTGGGAGCGATTACAATGTTTGACATTGCCCACATTGCCGGACTCATCGCAGGAAAAGCTCTTCCAAACCCGGTTCCATATTTTGATGTTGTAACAACTACTACTCATAAGACTCTCCGCGGTCCGCGAGGCGGAATGATAATGTGCCGGGAAAAATTTGCAGCAGCGATTGATAAGGCGACATTCCCTGGGTTTCAGGGTGGACCGCACGAGAATAATGTGGCTGCCAAAGCGGTGGCGTTTGGCGAAGCGTTGAAGCCGTCTTTCCGGTTATACGCAAAGCAAATCATCAAAAATGCCAAAGTTTTAGAAAAAGAGCTGACAAAACACGGATTCAAGCTGATGTTTGGCGGAACAGACAATCATATGGTTCTTGTTGATGTATTTGGTTCGAAAGGTGTTTCTGGCAAAGAAGCAGAAGTGGCATTGGACAAAGTCGGGATAACGCTTAACAAGAATATGATCCCGGACGATCCGCGGTCTCCCGTGGATCCAAGCGGCATCCGCATAGGCGTTCCGGCGGTGACCACTCGCGGGATGAAGGAAAAAGAAATTGTGAAAATCGCCAAATGGATAAAAGATACGATTGAGAATCACAGAAATAACAAAAAACTGAAAGAAATTAAAAAAGAAGTGATTGCGCTGTGCAAAAGATTTCCAATATATAAAAATTTATAATAACTATATGAAGGGAATTATATTGTCCGGCGGGACGGCTACGCGCCTTTTTCCGTTGACAGCCACAACTTCAAAACAATTGCTTCCGGTTTACGACCGGCAGATGGTTTTCTATCCGTTAAACACACTTATAAAAGCCGGAATAAAAGATATTTTGGTGATAGTTTCTCCGGAACACAGCGGACAATATCTGAATTTGCTTGGATCAATTTTTAAAAATCATGGCGTTCATCTGTATTTTGAAGTGCAGAAAGTTCCGCGCGGTCTTGCGGAAGCTTTTATTTTAGGAGAAAGTTTTATTGATGATGACAACGTGACTATGATTTTGGGAGACAATATTTTCGAACCGGATTTTTCCAAGGAGATAAATAACTTTGAATCCGGTGGGCTTGTTTTTGCCAAGAAAGTGCCTGATCCGGAACGGTACGGGGTGGTGAAATTTGACAAAAGCAATAAGGCGGTGGAAATTGTCGAAAAGCCCAAAAAATGGATAAGCGATTATGCCATTCCGGGACTGTATATTTATGACAACCGAGTTATTGAAGCAGCCAAAAAAGCCCAGCCTTCCGAGCGGGGAGAAATAGAAATAACATCACTTCATAATTATTATCTTAATCTCGGAGAGCTGAAAGTGAGCACTTTTTCCGGCGAATGGCTAGACGCGGGGACTTTTGATTCGCTTCTGGAAGCCGGCCGGATTGTGAAAGAAAAGAAAATTTATAAAAAGTTCGATCCGATGATCGATGAAGCCATAGCGGAATTCAATGAAGATCTCAAAGCTTTGGCGAAGAAAAGATTGTTGTAATAATTAAAATTTACAAGCATGACTAAAATTAAAAAAGCTATTCTTCCAGTTGCGGGTTTTGGAACCCGGTTCTTGCCGGCGACTAAAGCCCAGCCGAAAGAAATGCTTCCGGTCGTTGACAAGCCAGCTATTCAATATTTGGTCGAAGAAGCAGCGGCAGCTGGAATTGAAGAAATTGTTTTTGTAACCGGTCGCGGAAAAAGAGCTATTGAAGATCATTTTGACTATTCATACGAGCTTGATCATACGCTAGTTGAAAAAAATAAGCACGATTTGGTCAAAAAAGTGAGGGAAGTTGAAGATTTGGCAAAATTTTCATATGTTCGACAACCCGTTCCTCTGGGAGACGGCCATGCTGTTCTTTGCGCTCGGCATATTGTTGGAGATGAGCCTGTGCTTGTGATGTTCGGCGATAGTTTATATGACAGCGAAGTTCCCGCTGCAAAACAACTTATTGATGTATATGAAAAATATAATGATGTCGTGGTTGGTTTGTCCGAAGTAAAACCAGACGAGGTTGAAAGATTTGGCGTTATAGACGGAATTGATATCGGAAATGGAATCTATGAGATTAAAAAATTTGTCGAGAAGCCCAAAAAAGAAGAAGCGCCAAGCAATTTAGTGGCGGTTGGAAAATATATAATAACTCCCGAAATTTTTGAGCTGTTGTCGACAATGAAAGGCGGAAAATCGGGAGAAATAAGGCTGGCTGACGCTTTTGATCTGATGTTGCAGAAAAACAGGCCGATTTACGGAAAAAAACTGGATGGCGAATGGCTGGATACGGGCGAAAAGCTTACTTTTATCACAACAACCATAAAGCTTGGTATAAAGCATCCTGAAATAGGAGAAAAACTAAAAAGATTTATTAAAGAACTTGATATAAAATGAAAATTGCCATTCAAGCGGCGGATTTGGACAGCCAGCGGATTGATGGAACGCGGGTTTATATTTTGAATGTTCTAAAATACTTTGGAAAGCTCGATGAATCCAGTGATTTTTTGGTTTATCATAAAAAGAATTTCAATTCGGAACTCGAGCCGCCGGAATTTCCAAACTACAAAATAATTCAAAAAAATTCAGCTTGTATCTGGACGCAGACCAGATTTGCCTGGGAAATTTGGAAAGACAAGCCGGATGTCCTCTGGATGCCGATGCAGGCGCTTCCAATTATACGAAGGAAAAATCTTAAAACCGTGATAACTGTCCACGATCTGGCTTTCAAAATTTTTCCGAATCAATTTACAAGAAATGATTTAAGGCGACTAAATTTTTATGCCGATTACGCTATAAAAAATTCTTCAAAAATAATCGCTGTTTCGGAGTCGACAAAAAAAGATATTTTAAAGTTTTATCCTGAAATAAAAGAAGATAAAATCAAAGTTATTTATCATGGGTTCGATGAAGGAGTTTTTGGTAAAAGATATGATAATAGTGAGATACTGGATATTTTGGAGAAATATAATATTATCAATAAAGTTCAAAGTTCAAAGTTCAAAGTTCAAAGCTACAGTTCAAAACTAAAAGTTACTTTTAAATACCTGCTATATGTCGGAGCTTTACAGCCAAGGAAAAATTTGATTTTATTGGTTAAGGCATTCGAAAGACTAAAAGAAAAATATTGTCATTCCGGCCAACGAGCCGGAATCCAGTCTGGAAACAAAGATAATGCACTAGATTCCCGCTTTCGCGGGAATGACAAAAACGCCGGTGATTTTAGCAATTTGAAATTAGTTTTGGTTGGGAAACCAGCCTGGATGGCGGAAGAAATTTTAGAAAGAATAAAAAAATCAGAATTTGCAAACGATATAATTTTAGCCGGCCAAGTTGGCTTTGGTGATCTTGGTAAAATTTATCAAGGCGCCAGCGCTTTTGTGTTTCCCTCGCTTTATGAAGGCTTCGGGATTCCGATTTTGGAAGCTTTTGCGTCGGGAGTGTCGGTGATTTGCGCCAACAATTCTTCTCTTCCGGAAGTAGCCGGAGAAGCGGCGCTTTATTTCAAAAATAATAATCCTCAAGATTTAGCCATACAAATTGAAAAAATATTATTAAGCGAAGAATTTAAAAAAGACCTTGTTTCAAAAGGCCTCTTGCAGCTTCGAAAATTTTCTTGGGAAAAATGCGCCCGGGAAACTTTAAGTTATCTCAAATCAGGCTAATTTTCTCCAAGCAGCAGTTTATAAATAAAATACCCGGTGGCTATTGCCAGAAAAGTTATAAAAATATTTAAAATCAGATTTATTTTAATAAGGCTGACAAAAAGCAGCGCTATAAGAATAAAAATCAGCAAAATAGCTGTTTTTTTGTTTATTTTATTTTCAGCCAGTTTGATGCCCGCTTCGTTTCCAATATAAAAAACAGCCAGAATTGTGATTCCAACTGCGATTAGGATTTTTGAAAATCCGACATGGGATGTCACAGTTCCGGGCAATAATCCTTCGCCAATAAGCGCCAGCAAGAAGAAAATAATCTCAATAAACAGAAGATCATTGAGGAGTTTATATGAGATTATTAAATTGTTTTTGTTTATCTTGCTAAGCAGTTTGCTCGATTCCATAATTAGCCATTATTTTATTAATCAAATCGCGGATAGTTGCTTTGAAATTATCCCAGCTTATTTGTTTTTTAAATGTTACATTAATCTTATCGATTTTTATTTCTTTGTTGGAATTTAATTGGAATTCATAATCTTTTCCGATCAAACCGGAAAACTTTTCAAGCGGAATTTCGCAGGAATAAGTTCGGAGGCTCAAGATTTCTTTTTTAAGTCTGCAAGCCTCAATTGTTTCAAGGCTTTTTGCAGAAACGTCGACTGGGCCGGTTTTGCCTAAAGAATTTAAAACTTCGCTGCTAGGAATAGAATTCTTCTTTCCATTTTCGACCAGATAGCTTTTTTTTGTGTCACTGGCGGTAAAAATCGTTCCATTGGGATGGGGACTGCTGATTGTGAATAGCTTGTCTTTTTCATAAAAACTGATTTCATCGGCAGATGCGGGTATTACATTTTTCCAATTGTAGCCCATGGCGGAAAAAGTAACCGTATTGTTTATCGGCAATATTTTTCCAGAGCTGACGACATAGGCGGAAATGCCGTAACTTAGAAGCGTTCCGTCGGCGTAGCCGATCATGTTTTCATCAAGCGGATATTGGTTTAGGATTTTTGAATCTGCGATGGATGCTGCGCTTTCGTCATATCTGGAAGAGTAGGCGTTCTGGCTTATGAATTTTTGAAGCCTTCCATCGGTCAGCTTATAATAATCATCGTTTATCTTATAAATAACGGCATTTTCAACTTTAATCGGATCTCCTTCCGGATAGAAGAAAGACTGAAAAGATTTTCTAGCCCTGATTTCCGAATCTTCAGGATTTTCAGAGGCTTTATCCATGGCCAACTCGATTTTTGCCTGTCCGTAATTTCCTGCAAGAGCTGCATCAAAGACAAGCTTATCGGCGGCGTCTATTTGCCCATGCTCCAAATAATTTCCTTCCGAATCTCTCGGGCTGATAACCGTATTTTTGAGCGAATTGGGAGTTGAAAAATTGTATGCAAAATAAGCGCTGGGAAATAGAATCAAGTAAGCGAAATAAATTGCTGATAGAAATGCAAGCAAATATAAAAACGCTTGTAGCTTCTTATATGAGCCGTATTTTTTCTGGTCCATAAGAATCTGTCGAGTAAAATCTGGAAGCATGGAATTTCTATTTCTTGAACATTAAAAATTAGAATTTATTTAAAAATTACAAAATTAAAAATTATAAAATTATCTCAGTTTGTATATTTTTCCGCTAACGGCTGCATCTTTTTCTATCGGCAGTTCAACTGGCGAAGAAATTAACCCGCCATTTTTTTTAGCTTGAATATCCAGCCTTATAGTGCTGATTGAATAATCTTTGATTGGCGCGAGCTTTTCCATTAAACCAGATTTTTTGTACAAGCTCAAATTATTATTCGGGACAATGAAATAAATATGCTCGAATTTTTCCAAGCTTATCCTGCTGATATCATCCGGGTTGATAAAATAAACCGCTTGTTTTCCATATAAAAAACTCAACGGTCCGGTCATCATCGAAAATCCGTCTCCGGTGGCTTTTTGATCAACGAGAACCAGGTCTTTCTCGGAAAAATTTTTGCTTATGGATCCAATTTTCTCAAGCATTCCGTTATTTTCCGAAGTTTTGATATGGAGCATGAACAAAGGCAAATTGGAAAGCAAAAGCAGGAAGGTTAGGAGATAGAAAGAACATTTTCTTTTTTTAAAAGATCTGTCTAAAAACATCACGGAATACAGAACGCATATGGGAAACACTGAAAAAACAAACCGGCGAAGCATCCAGGGATGGTCATCTGATATGCTGGGCTGGAACAAATAGAAAAAAGTCGGCAGCAGGACAAAAAAAGGGGCAATCTTCTTATATTCTTTTTTGCTTAAGAAATAAGCAAAACCGCAAATTCCCAAAAAAATGAAGCCAAGAAGATTATATAAGGCAAGTATTTTTGTGGTGTACCAAAATTCAAAAAATAGATTTGACGAACTGGCTATTCGGGCTCCCTGCCCCGAAACGGCATGAAAAAAAGCCTTTCCAATCGTTTTGTAATAATCTCCTCCTGAAAAAAATATATTCCACAGATAAAAGAATAAAATAACCAAAAAAATCGCTGTAACCTTCTTGTTTTTTAGAAAGGAAAAACTAACTTTTTCATTTTTTCTGGACATTAGATATATGGCAATGGCCAGCACAGCCAGGAATCCGAGAGCTTCAGTTTTGACAAAAAGCAAGACCGAAAAAGATAGAAAAGCGGAAAACAAGGCGGTCTTTTCCCAGTTTTCAAGATAAAGAGCAAGCTGATAAAGGCCGAAAAATATAATTGGCAGAGCCAGATTTTCCGAAAGAGTAAATTTAAAAAACCAGGAAAATATGAAAGAAACAAAAAGCAGAAAGCAAGAGATGAGGGCGGGCATCTTGTTCAGATAAACTCGCGCCAAAAGATAGAAAAAGATTGAAAAAATAAAAAAAGCAGCGGCATTTGCAACAATCAAGCCAGCAAGTCCGAAAAAAGAATAAAAAACAGCCAGCCAGGAAATGTATCCGACGGGAAAGCTGGTGACGAGGCTGCCTTTTTTTGTATAATTAAATCCTGGAAAATCGAGCGCTTTTCCTGGTCCGTAAATTTTGAAAAATTCTTCCGATACTGGAGTGGAAAATTCCAGCTTATGATTTTGGGAAAGGCGAATGGCGGCTTCGCTATAAGAACCCTGATCGCGCCCGGAAAAAATTGTAGGAGTGGAAAAGGCGGAAAACAGCAGGATAAAACCGAAAGACGCGAGCGAAATAACCCAAAAATGCCTTTCAATTTTTGAAAATAGTTTGTTTTTCAGGAAAAGGCGCGCCAGAAATACAATTCCAATCGTAATATACAAGAAGATTATTTCAACATAAAATATGCCAAGTATTGCCAGGATAGACGAAACTAAAACCAGCCCCAGAAAAAAAAGTCCGGTAAAGTGAAAAAAAGCGCGGTTTTCAGAATTGGTGTCTGAATATTCCATAGTTAAATTATATCGTTTAATTCGTTCTTTGCCAAACAATGATTTATAAATTACAATTAAGCCATGCGTATTTTAGTTGTGGCGCCAACGCCTTTTTTTTCTGATCGGGGAACTCATATCAGAATTTTGGAAGAAGCGCTGGCGCTCGAAAAATTAGGCCACGATATCACTATCGCGACTTATCATATTGGAAAAGATATCCGGCGGGAGCTTGATACTAAAATCGATGTAAGGCGAATTTTGAAGCTGCTTTTTTGGTATAAAAAAACAGAGGCCGGTCCGGACTGGCAGAAGATTATTCTTGATATGATGCTCATCCGAAAAACTTTTTTTCTTGCCCGGACAAAAAGACCTGATATAATTCACGGCCATCTCCATGAAGGCATATTGATTGGATGGATTGTGCAGAAATTATTATTTTGGAGAAAAATAAAGCTGGTAGCTGATTTTCATGGAAGCCTTACAAAAGAAATGCTTTCCCACGGCTATCTTAAGCGCGGGCTCAAGGGCGTATTTGGAATAGTAGAAAAAATTATCAACAAGCTAGGCGATTTCGCCATAACAAGTTCGTGGGAAATGAGCGAAGAAATCAAAAAATCGAGGCATGACGGAAAAATTGAAACAATTCTGGATGGGACAAATTTGGACAGTTTTAATCTTAAAAAAACCAAAGAAGAAGCCAGGGAAGAATATGAAATTCCGGCCCATAAATTTGTTGTCGGCTATACTGGAAGTTTGGTCAGCAACAAAGGGATAAATTATTTTTTGGAAAGCATCCCGGCGGTTTTAAAAGAAAACAGGAATGTCTTTTTTGTGATTGGCGGATTTCCGGCGGAACACGCGGAAAAATTTATAAAAGAAAATAATTTGTCAAAAAACGATGTCAGATTGATAAGCCCGCTTGATTATTTTAAGCTTCCCGAGCTTTTGGCTTGTTGCGACGCGGTAGTGGATCCTAAAGATTCCAGTGTTGCCCAAGCCAGCGGAAAAATATTGAACTATATGGCGGCTGGACTTCCTATTGTATGTTTTGATAAAATAAACAACAGGAAGTATCTTGGCGAGGGAGGATACTATTGCAAAGAAGTCGGTTCCGAAGCGATTGCTCAAGGAATTTTTTATTTTTTTGAGAATGAAAACGAAAGGACAAAAAAGGGAGAACTGAATAAAAAAAATGCCAAAAATTTCAGCTGGGATATTCCAGCTCATAAAATAAATTTAATTTATAATAAAATCCGCCCTGTTAAATAATTTTTCTGAAGGAAAAATGATTTTGTTCCGCAAAGTTTATTTAACAAGGGCAAATCTAAAAAATGATTTTTGAAAAAATAAAGCCCTATATAAACAAGAGAAATGCGATTATTACCCTGTGTTTAATCATCCTTATCGGACTGATTTTTTTAGTTCCGCGATTTCTTAAAAACAATAAAACTACCTTGGGCATAAAGTCTCTTTCTCTGGCCAGCAAAGCTTCGAAACTGCTGCCAATTTCTGATGATGAGAAAAAAGAATTGGAAGTTATGAATACATTGGTCCAAAAATTCACGCAGAAAGACGACAAGGAAAGGACTTTTATGATTTTTCTTCAAAACAACATGGAGCTTCGTCCGGGAGGAGGATTTCTCGGGCAGTATGCCATAATAAAAATCAAAAATGGCGAAGTCACCTCCAGTTTTTTTGAAGATGCCAATCTTCTTGATCAAAGAATCCACGCTGATGTGGCGCCACCCTATCCTTTCAAGAGGATGATGCAAATTAAAAAGTGGAAATTCCGCGATTCCAATTTTTCTCCTGATTTCCCGACTAATGTGGCAAAAGCCAAATATTTTTATAAACTGGCTGGAAAAAATGCGGATAATTTTGACGGTTTTATTGCAGTTAATGCCCAGGTATTCAATGACGTTTTGGCGCTTACCGGACCGGTTTCAGTTCCTGGATATTCCCATGAATTTAATAGCACTGATGGGGCGCTGAAGCTTGAAGAAGTTGTGGAAAAGCAATATATCATGAATCCGGAATTGGATACGCAAAACCGAAAAATGATTATGAAAAAAATGACGCCGATTGTCATTGAGAATCTTTTCAGTTTGGGAAATGTGACTAAAATAGCGGAATTGGTCCATAATGAATTCAAAAACAAAAATATCATGGTCAACTTTACGGATCCAGAGTTGGAATCTCTGGCGGACAGTGTCTATTGGACAGGCAAAGTGGCGGTGGATTGGGGCGGAGACTATCTGATGATTTCAGATGCCAATATGGGATCTCTGAAAACAGACTATTATATAAAAAGGGAAATAAATTATGAAGTGGACTTTACCGGGGAAAAACCGGTGGCTACGCTCAACATCAATGTGAAAAACACGGCGACTTATGGCGATTGGAGAACCAGCGATTACCATGAGTATATGCGGGTTTATGTTCCGAAAGGCTCTAATTTTTTGGATCGCAAGATGGTCGGATATCCCAACATTGGAGAAGAATTCAAAAAAACCTATTTTGGGGTAATCCTTCATTCAGTTATGAAAACAGAAACTGATGGAATGATAAAGTATGAGCTTCCCGACAATATTAAGGCGGAAGATTATCGCCTGCTTATTCAAAAGCAGTCCGGTGCCGGAGATATTCCGGTTCATGTCACGATAAAAACTAAAGATGGAGAATTTACCCAGGATCAGACACTTAAGGATGATTTAAAATTTGAGTTTATCAAGACATCGAATCAATAGAATCGCATAGTTGCCTTGTATTTAGCGATAATTAATAATGCTCTTGCTAAAATTTTGCGAAAAATTTTTTGGCGCATGGTTTCAAGAAGCAATAAAATGAAGCTGATACTTATCAAAATCGGCAAAGCATTCGCGACCATAAAGAGAGATGGTATTTTAGCAGGCGGAAGGCGGGTTATAGATTATCTGAAATTATTTTTGTATACTTTGGTTGGAGTTAAATCTGGCGATGTTTTAATCGTCACAGGAGGTGTTGGAGACAGCGCCTTTTATCGCGCCTACAATCAAGCTGAAGAACTCAATATCCATGGCATAAAAACTGCGGTTATGATTCAAGACAATCCTTTTTTGGCTGGTTATGCCGATAAGTTTAGAATTTTTATTTTCCACAGAACTATTTGCACCCCGGCAGTTTCAAGGCTTGTGAAAAAAATAAAGAAGCAAAAGAAGGAAATTATTTTTGAAACCGATGACTTGGTTTTTGATGCCAAATATATCCAGGCGACTGATCTTTATAAAAATAAGATGACTGTTTTCGAAAAAATGCAGTATAAAAGCGGGGTAGGCGAAGAAATTTTGAAAGACGATTATGTGAAAGTTTGCACGACTTCAACGACATATCTGGCCAAAATTCTGGAGAATTATGGAAAGAGGGCATTTATTTCAAAAAACAAGCTTTCTAACCACGAGCTTGAAGTTTGTGAAAATATTTTGAAAAATATCCCGAAAGCCAGAGATGAATTCGTGAGGATAGGGTATTTCAGCGGAACGCACAGCCATAATAAAGATTTTGCGACAATAGCGGATGCTTTGGTGGAAATTCTGGAAAAATATCCAAATGTTAAATTATATCTGGCGGGACCTTTGGATGTTGATAGCAAATTAAGTAAATATCAAAGCCGGATTATTACGATGCCTCTGGTTTCTCGCGATAAATATTATGAAAATATCCATAAAGTTGATATTAATCTTTATCCTCTGGTTCTTGGTGATAAATTCTGCGAGTCAAAGTCGGAAATCAGGTTTATTGAAACGGGAATTATAAAAGTGCCGACGGTAGCCGTAAAAAACAGGACTTATAGCGAAGCTATTTCCGACGGTGCAGATGGATTGTTGGCTGGAAATGAAGACGAGTGGGTGGAAAAAATTGGCAGACTTATTGAAGATGAAAATTTAAGGCGCAAAATGGGGGAAAAAGCGCGGGAAAAAGTTCTTCGCGATTATACCAATCGCAATAGCCATAACGAAGAATACTATAAATATTTAAGAAGCAAATTATGAAGATATTGATTACCGGCGGAGCGGGATTTATCGGTTCGGCAACTGCCAAAAAACTGATGGATCGGGGCGATAAAGTTATCCTAGTAGATAACTTTAATGATTATTATGACCCGAAACTGAAATATGACCGGATTAAAAAGTTTTTGAAAGGTTATAAATTCACGCTGTATAAGGTCGATATCCGCGATGAAAAGAAAATGGAAGCGATTTTCAAGCGTGAGCGTCCAGACAAAGTGATCCATTTGGCGGCGATGGCGGGAGTGCGGTATTCGCTCGAAAATCCAAAGCTATACGCGGATGTGAACATTATGGGAAGCCTGAATCTTCTGGAGCTGGCCCGAAAATATAAAATCAAGAATTTTGTATTCGCGTCCTCTTCGTCAGTTTATGGAAACAATAAAAAAACGCCTTTTTCAGAAAGCGATTCCGTAGATACTCCGATTTCTCCTTATGCCGCTTCCAAAAAAGCGGATGAGCTTCTGGCGCATGTCTGGAGCCATATTTATGGCCTCAAAATCACGGCTCTTCGCTTTTTTACGGTTTATGGTCCCTGGGGCCGGCCGGATATGGCACTGTTCCTTTTTACTGATGCGATTACGAAAGGAAAACCGATTAATGTTTTTAACCGCGGGAAAATGAGTCGAAACTTTACTTATATCGACGATATAGTTTCTGGAATTATTACTGTTCTTGACGCTAATCTTCCTTATGGCATCATGAACATCGGCGGAGACAGGGAAGAAACGCTCATGCGCTATATTGAAGTTTTAGAGAAAAATCTTGGAAAAATCGCTAAAAAAAATCTGTTGCCGATGCAGCTGGGAGATGTTCCGACAACTGTAGCTGACATTCGAAAGCTCAAAAAACTCGGCTGGAAACCAACGACCAGAATTGACGAAGGAATAGGCAAATTTGTGGAGTGGTATAAAGAATATTATAAAAAATGATAAATAAAATACAAAATAACGCTTTTGCCAAAAATAGCATAATTCTTTTTATCGGCACGATGGTGGCCAGCGCGCTTAATTATATATTTCATCTTGCCGTGGGCAGGATGGTCAGTGTCACGGTTTACGGAGAAGTAGAATCTTTGATTTCTCTTGTATCTATAATTTCCGTGCCGGCTGGCAGCCTCGCGATGCTGATCACAAAATTCAGCGCAGGCAATAAGGCGGACAATGACAGGGCCGGCAGCCACAGGCTTTTAAACTATTATAACAAAAAAATTGCTGTTTATGGGCTGCCTATTCTATTGGTGGCGATCATTTTATCGCCATTTCTAAAAGACTTTCTTAAAATTGAAAGTGTTGTTCCGTTATTTATCGTCTGGTTTATGATGCTTTTGTCTTTTTTTGGGGCAGTGACCGGAGGAGTGCTCAGTGGGTGGCAGAAATTTACCCAGAGCAGTTGGGGCGGCGTTTGGGGGGCTTTTTTTAAATTGGTCTCATTTCTAATCTTTATTAGAATTGGTTTTGGCTTAAATGGCGCCTTGGGCAGTTTTGCTGTAGGGTCATTGGCTTCATATATTATTTCTTTGTATTTTCTCAAATTTATCTGGGAAAGAAAAAGTGGAAAGAAGGGATGCAAAAATAAAACAGACCCGGTATTTTTGAAAAAATTTATATGGCCGGTTCTTCTAGGTAATCTGGCCATTGCGATTTTGAGCAATGTTGACATGATTTTGGCCAAACATAATCTCGATCCCGATCTGGCCGGGCAATATGGCGCTCTCACCATAATTTCCAAAATAATCTTTTTTGTTACTGGCGTTATGGCAACCGTGCTTTTTTCTATGTCTTCCGAAGACAGCCATAAAAAAAACAGCTCTCGAGCAACCCTGAAGCAAGCTTTTCTTTTGACATTCCTGGCTTCGGCGGCAGCTTTGATTTTTTATTATCTTTTTCCCGAATTTATCATGAGCTTGTTATTTGGCAATAAATATGTGAACGTTGCCCCTTATCTTATTTGGTTTGCCACTTCAGTAGTCCTTTTTTCTTTTGTAAATCTTATTTTCCAATATCTCATTTCTATTCATGAGACAAAAATTGCTTATGGAATTCTGACAGTTTCAATAGCCGCCTCCTTTTTGATATCATTTGTGGGGTATGGTATATTTGCTATAATAACGATAATGATAGCGGCTCAGACTCTAGCGTTGCTTTTGGGAGTGTATTTTCTTTTTAAAAAGACTTTAAAAATAACAAAATGACAGAAAAAAAACTGATTTCCCTTATCGTCCCTATTTATAATGAGGAAAAAAATATTCCTGTTTTGTATGAAAATGTAAAAAAAGTGATTGACAGTACGCCACATTTGTGGGAGATGATTTTTGTCAATGATGGAAGCAGGGATGGGAGCGTTGATGAACTGAAAAAGATAAAAGAAATTGATAATCGAGTGAAGATATTTGATTTTTCCAGAAATTTTGGAAAAGAAATTGCTACCACGGCCGGCATCAATAATTGCCGAGGGGCGGCCTGTATTATGATTGACGCCGATCTTCAACATCCAGTGGAGCTTATCCCTGAATTTATAAAAAAATGGGAAAATGGCGCGGAAGTGGTGGTGGGAGTAAGAAAAAGGAATAAGGGCGAGGGACTAGTGAAAAAAATGGGATCTTATGTTTTTTATAAAATAATTAATCGTATTTCTGATACGGAGATTGTTTCCCAAGCTACCGATTTCAGGCTTCTTGACAGGGAGGTTATCGATCAGTTTAACGTTATGACCGAGAGAAACAGAATGACGAGGGCTCTTATCGACTGGATGGGATATAAAAGGCAATATATAAATTTTGAAGCCAATGAAAGATTGCATGGAAAAGCCTCCTATAGTTTTTGGAAACTTTTGCAGTTGGCGTTTAACAGCATGATTTCTTTTAGTCTTTTCCCGCTGCGCATTGCCGGATATTTGGGAATCACTATTACTGTTCTTTCCGGACTGTTGGGGTTATTTATTTTTATTACTAAATATATTTCAGGCATTTTTTATTTTTCTGGTCCGGCTATTCTGGCTGTCGTGATACTGTTTCTTATTGGGATTGTATTGATTTGTCTCGGACTTATTGCGCTTTATATCGCCAATATTCACAATGAAGTAAGCAACCGGCCTCTTTATATCATAAGAAAATCAACCTCTAATATCGAATGACCAATCATATTAAATACAGCTTTATTATTCCAATAAAGGAGATAAATAATTACATCCGGGAATCGATTCCAAAAATTCTGGAAATAGGGCGCGATGACTTTGAAATAATTATTTATCCGGATAGCGACGGTGCTACGGATGAAGTCTGGCCAAAAACCAGGCAGATTGAAAGCGACAGAAGACCGTCAGTGAAGAGAAGCCTTTCAATGAGAGATGCCAAGGGGGATTTTTTGATTTTTATAGATGATGATGCTTATCCTAAAAAGAACATTTTAGATTTGCTGGATAAAGATTTCCAGGATGAAAAAATTGCGGCGGTTGGCGGACCAGCTGTAACTCCCAAATCCGACAGTTTTCTTCAAAAGGTTTCCGGGGCGGTGTACCTTAGCTCTTTCGGCGGTAATTTTCCGGAAAGATATTATCCTATCGGCAAAAAAAGGCTGGTTTCCGACTGGCCAAGCGTCAATCTTTCAGTTAGAAAAAATATTTTTCAGAAAATCGGAGGATTTGACTGTGATTTCTGGCCGGGAGAAGATACGAAATTGTGTCTTGACATCATAGATAAGCTTAAGGAAAAAAACAAAATTCTCTATGACCCGGAAGTTATTGTCTGGCATCACAGGCGGGAAGGGCTTTCCCGCCATCTCAAACAAGTTGCCGGATACGGGCTTCATCGCGGGTTTTTTGCCAGAAGATTTCCCAAAACCTCTTTCCGGTTTTGCTATTTTGTTCCCAGCATTTTCTTTTTGTTCGTCTTTTTTGGCTGGATAATCCTTTTTCTGAATTCAAATCCATGGCTTGCCAAATTGTATTTGCTGGGATGGATTTTGTATGCTTTGGCTCTTGTCAGAGTTTTTTTCGATGTAGCTTTTCGGCAAAAAGAAATAGCAGTAGCCTTTTATTCTCTGGTTTATGTTTTTCTTACCCACTTGATTTATGGGGCCAGGTTTATCTGGGGATTTGTTTTTATAAAAAATCTAAGAAGCAAGTTAAGATAACATGAATTTTTCTAATAATATGCCCGCCAAAGGCGAGTCCGCCTTTGGCGGAAAAATCTCTATATCATATCCGCCGTTAGAATCAAAAAAAGGCATTGCTTGCCTGGCGCAAAACCGCCAGTTCCAGTGGTTCAGCCATCCGACTTACATCTATCCGGTTATTCCGGCTTATGCAGCCTCGTTTCTCAAGGCCAATGGATATGATGTTTTGTGGGATGATGCGATCGCGGAAGAATTGAATTATGAACAGTGGAAAGAAAGAATAGTCCGGGAAAAACCGGATATTATTGCGATTGAAACAAAGACACCGGTAGTGAAAATGCATTGGAAAATTATTGATGAAATAAAAAGAGAATTGCCTGATTCCAAGGTGGTATTGATGGGAGATCATGTGACGGCGCTGCCCAAAGAATCTTTGGAAAATTCCAAAGTTGATTATGTGATCGCCAGCGGGGATTATGATTTTGCGCTTTTAAATCTAGCCAATCATCTGTCAAAAGGCGAAGCGCTGGAGGGGGGCTTTTGGTATCGGAAAAATTGTCATTCTCGCGAAAGCGGGAATCTAGAGGCAGGCAGTAAAGACTGGATCTCCGCTTTCGCGGGGATGACAGAAAAAGAATATAAAGAATCAGAAATAACCACCACTGGGCCGGCAGATATTTCAAAAAATAATTTAGATACTCTGCCGCTTATCGACAGAAAGCTCACGAAGTGGAAAATGTATGGATATAAAAATGGAAATTTCAAATATACGCCTGGCGCTTACATGATGAGCGGGCGCGATTGCTGGTGGGGAAAATGCACTTTCTGTTCCTGGACAACTATGTTTCCGGGAGAGAAATTTCGAACGATGTCGGCTGAAAAAGCGCTCAGCGAAGTGGAAAATCTGATTAAACTGGGTGTTAGAGAAATTATGGAAGATAGCGGTTCGCTTCCGGTTGGGCAGTGGCTCAAAGATTTTTGCCGTGGAATGATAGAACGGGGATATAACAAAAAAATAACGATGAGCTGCAATATGAGGATTACCGGCATAAAAGATCTTGAAACATGGGAGCTTATGAAAAAAGCCGGCTTCCGGTTTATTCTTTTCGGACTGGAATCAGCCAATCAGGAAACGCTTGACCGAGTTTGCAAAAATCTCGAGGTTTCAGAAATTGAACCAGGTCTCAAACTGTGTAAAGAAGGCGGGCTCGAACCTCATATCACTGCTATGATCGGCTACCCGTGGGAAACAAAGGAAATGGCTCAAAAAACGATAAGCTTGGCGAAAAAATTGTTCAAATGCGGATATGTAGACACGCTTCAGGGAACAATCGTGATTCCTTATCCGGGAACGCCTTTATATAAATACTGCGCTGAAAACAATTTGCTTCTAACCAAAAATTACGAAGATTATGATCAGCGCCAGATGGTTATGAAATCGCCACTGGCTTCCGAAGATGCCAAAGGACTGGTGCAGGGACTGTATAAGTCTTTTATGAGCCCCCAGTTTATCTGGCGAAAAATAAAATCCATAAGAAATATGGATGATATAAAATTCTTTTTTATGGCTGGCTGGAAATGGATGGGGAAGATGATGGATTTTGGAAACAAAAAATAGGCCTAAATCTTATTTAACAGAATTTACCCTTTCTTCGATTATAGCTAAATTTTTCTTTAAGTTTTCGTCAGTCGGGTTGATTTCTATGGCTTTTTTCATGCTTTCGTAGGCTTTTTGATAATTTCCCTGGTTAAAATATATTCCGGCCAAGTTTTGATGGGATTGCCAGATGTTAGGGTTTATGGAAAGCGCTTTTTGATAATTTTCAATAGCTAAATCAGCTTTTCCCAGGGAATTATAAGTATTGGCCAGATTATGGTAAGCATCGCCATAATTAGGGTTAATCTCTATGGATTTTTTGAATTCTTCAGCGGCTTTTTCAAAATCTCCATTTCTGGCATAAACATCACCCATATTGTTATGGATATTAGGACCGGACGAAGCGACTTTGGCTGTAGCGATCCAGAGGTTATCTTCATTTTTCCAGTCAATATTGCGGACAATGGTTCTTGTTGAGAGTGCGGCTATTATTATTGCAAAGGTGAAATAGACGGCCATTTTATATTTTTCATCTTCTTCTTCCAGCTTTCTGGCGGCCCAGTCAAAAAACATGGCGACAACAACAAAAATTCCGATTGATCCGAGATAAACATAACGTTCCGCCACAATCCAAGCGATCTTGAACGGAGTAAGAACGGGCAGGAGAGAAATGAAAAAAAATGAGAGCCAGAAAAAAAGACGCTTATTTTTCTTCCATCCATAGAAGACAAGTCCTAAAAATATCAGAAAAACGATTGCCATAAGGGTGAACTGGGCGGGAGAGAAATTCATTTCTGTCTGATAAAGACTTAATTTTTGCGGCCAGAAAATAAGCTTGAAATAATTGGCTATGGCGGTTGGAACCTGGACGAGAGGATTATACATTCCGCTAGAATCCTGATAGCTGACCGCACTGATTTCGCTGACTCTTTTTCCTATTTCTGATACGGAGAACATTACAAAAAACAAGTCTATAAAGAAGAAAGGAGCGATCTTCAGCCAGTTTTTTCTGAGGTTGCTTCGGGACATCTCAAAAGCAAAGATTATTCCGGGAAAAATAATTGCTTTTGCAGAGCTCATAACCGCCAGAAAAAAGGACAATAATGAAAGATATTTTAAACTTTTTCTTTCCTTTGAATTTATATAAAATAAAAAAGACAAAAGCAGAAAAAAAGAATACAAAGCGTAAGGCATTCCCGCAATCCATGCTACTGATTCCACTAGAATTGGATGGACGGCAAAAATAGCCGCTCCAAAAACAGCAATTCTCTTATTTGCGAGAATATTGAGAATGGAGAAGAGTAAGATAGTTGATCCAAAATGCAAAGATATGTTTATAATTCGAAAGGCCCACGGAGATCCTCCTCCCAAATGGAAGGCGACATAATATAGGGACATCTGGATAGAATTCAATAAATTGGAAAAAACCAGAGAAAGCTTCCCCACCTCGGGATTGTTTTTTATCGTTGCCACATCGTCTGAAACAAACTGATTTCCGATAGAATTCGAGTAGCATATTAATATTAATATAAAGAGAAAAGCAAAAATATTGATGTTATCGGCAAAAAATTTTTTAAAGCCTGGACTATTGATTTTTTCTGGAATTTTTTGAGATGCTTCTTTTCTGAAAAATTTTTCATATTTTTCCGTTCCCCACTGTTTTTTCAAATATTTTCGTATTTCTTTTTCCGGCAAGCCAAGATCAACGGTTATTTTTTCAATAGGCAATTTCCCGATATTTTTTTTGATATAATGTTTTTGACTCGAGGTTAGCGGCATAAGTTTTAAATTTAATTGTCATTACAATGATAATATAGTATTCTTCATAAGTAAATAAAGATATGGGAATACCTCTTCCAATTCACATTTCAATACATGTCATTCTTAGCCTGATTGCGGGAATGATCGTTTGGCGGATCTGGAAAAAGCCGGCCGCTGCTTTTTTGAACGCGCTGATTTCCGGCGTGGCGGTGGATTTCGACCATTTCATCGATTATTTCATGGCTTTTGGATGGAGTTTCAATTTCTATTATTTTACCAAAGGATATGAATTTCTGAAAACCAACAAGATGTATACGCTTTTTCACGGCTGGGAATATGCGGCAATTCTTTTCCTTGCGGTATTTTTATTAAAAAATAAAACGGCTAAAACAGCACTCCTGGCTTTGGCGCTTGGACTTTTTTTCCATCTTGGAGCTGATGTCGTGATTGACAAGATTCCGGTTAAATCATATTCGATCATAAACAAGATAGGAAAAAATTTTGAAATGCAAAAATTAGTCACCCCGGAGCACTGGCAGAAGCACGAGAAAAAAAGAGAGCGGTTGAAATTCGAATAATTTTTCATATATATAGCATAATGAAAAAACTTGTTTCAATTATAATTACGACAAAAAACGAGGAGAAGAACGCAGAAAATTGCTTGAAATCGATAAAAAGACAGAGCTACCCGCAGGAACTTATGGAAGTTATTGTTGTAGATAACGATTCTTCCGATAAAACAAAGGAAATCGCTCTGAAATATACGAATAATTTTTTCAATAAGGGTCCGGAACGATCGGCGCAAAGAAATTTTGGAGTGGAAAAATCAAAAGGAGAATATTTTATTTTTCTGGACGCCGATATGATTTTAAGCGAAAAAGTGATTGAGAG
>Ga0302251_1000310_pt1 | contig 51430 bp, 63 predicted proteins | sample AAG_RA_Gln_MG_FD_193534 | JGI IMG/M metagenome (GOLD analysis project Ga0302251, IMG submission 193534) | Enriched activated sludge microbial communities from anaerobic digester in WTTP, New Holstein, Wisconsin, United States - AAG_RA_Gln | ecosystem: Engineered > Bioreactor > Anaerobic >... | reverse complement strand
CCGGAATTCCTTGAGTCCGCAGAGCGAGCATTAAAGCGTGCAGGTGGGAGGCCATGATCCGCATCGGCGGAGTTCTGGTCTCTGAAGGAGAGAGCGGGGTCTATGGAGAAAGGACGCTGGATGGATTCCGTGTATGGAATCCCTACAGGAGCAAGATTTCCGCATATTATTCCCTTGGTGGTGATGTGGAACTTGAGTCCGGAATGAGGGTGCTTTACCTGGGTGCCGCACACGGGACCTCTGTCTCCCATGTTGCCGATTACACGGAAATCGTATACGCAGTGGAGAACGCGTATGCACCCATGCGCGACCTGCTCGCGGTGGCATCACGGAGGAAGAATATCATCCCTCTCTTTGCAGATGCAACACAGCCCTCCTCATATGCCCCCCTCGTTGAGACAGTTGATGTGCTCATCCAGGACGTCGCCCACCCCGACCAGGCGGGTATAGCCATGAAAAATTCCGTCTTTCTTAAGACCGGAGGTCCGGCTCTCATCGTGGTTAAGGCACGGAGTGTCGATGTCTCCAGGAACCCTGAGAGCGTGGTGGAAGAGATATGCAGGATCCTGGAGGAGTCCCCACTCACGGTAGGCAAGGTCATTTGGCTGGAACCATACCACCGTGATCATGCCATACTTGTCTGCAAAAAAAATCCCTGATACCCGATTTCTGAGAAAAGAAGTAGCCCGGAGCAGATTCGAACTGCTGTCGCGGGATCCAGAGTCCCGCATGATTGACCGCTACACTACCGGGCTATAGCACCCTACTTTATACGTCTTTTCCCGTAATTAACCTGACTGATTCATCAGGAAGAGTACATGGATTTTCAGCCGTGGGGAGGGCACCTGCCACAGGCCCTGCACACTTCAGGGATAGGTCGGAAAATCTCACCCCGCCCGCAGAAGGGCTCGATATCGGATGAGTCACGGCGATAGTACACATGGGGCACGAGAGATATGTGAGTATAGGAGCCGCATTCCAGGCCGAGTGAACGGGCGATATGCTGCTGCAGCGAGACCAGTGCATACATATTTGCACCTGCAGCGGTCAGCATGTCATTGCTGCGGAAAACAACTTTCATGTGCAGGTGCCCTTCACGTGAGAGGCACTGCACCAGCTGGAGGCAGGGGCAGTCATCAAGGTCTTCATCGTATGCAGGATTCCAGGTGAGTGCGATCGCCCTCCGGCTGACAGGGGAGTGGCGTATTTTCTCCGTTATATACTCTATCTGGTTGACATGGACTTCTGAATGGTCGCCCCTGAAAAGCCCCCCTCCCCAGTTGAAGAGCCGGTCGTGGTAATCATATTCAAAGGTAGAATCGGAACCTTCGATCAGGTCCCTTGCGTAATGGTCCATGAATCTCTGCTGGAAGCGTGATTTCGGACTGAACATGGGGGGACTGGCCGGATTCTCAATTCGCATGGCAACCTCTTCAAATTCTACCGTGGCCTCCTGGTCTTCAGTCGTTAAGATCCAGCCCTTCTCAAGGATCATCCTGACTACCTGCTCGTGGGCTGAAGCCAGGTTTGGGGCCTTGATGATACGCATGAATGAAGTATGGCGAGGAAATGTAGTTAAGGTAGTGGAGAAAAACTGCGAGTCTCTTGTGATGTCCGTTTCTCTGTATCAGAGGTATGCTGGACCTCGCTTTGTATTGTCAGGCAATAATGAGCAAAAAATTCCTAAAAAGGTGTTTGCATAATTCTATTGCTACTATTTTTGCTTATCATACTAATGATACTGCATTAGCTAGTCAGTAATATAATAGCAGTACCCTACACTAAGTGTTACTATGTGTATGCGCGGAACAGAAGAAGAGGGAATTTCCTGTATCTTGCGGGTTCATGTGCTGCACTTGATACCAATGACCGGTAAAAACCGGCGTTTTCATTTTCTTTGTGGAATTGAACGCCTTCTTATTGGTTTCTCTCCGTTCATCCGACCAAAAAGGATATATTAAGCGTTCCACAAATATTGAATCATATTCCGTTAATCGGAGTATGGAGCACGGTTGAATTGCTATTCGACAGGTGTCGATGGCGAAACGTACGTGTGCAATGGATTCGAACGTTCAGGATTTGGACATGAGTAAGGAGGACAAAAAGATGATTAAGCGCTTTAGCCTTGCACTGATCGCAGTAGTTGTGCTGGCAGCATTGATGCTTCCCGCATCAGCGGCAACAATTACTACCGTTCCGGCAGGCGGAGATGTGTTCATCGGTGAAGAGGGTCTCGATATATCTGCCGGGCTCGGAGGAGCCACCCAGATTGCCTTTTGGGCACCAGGCTCTTCAACATCCGATCAACCAGATTCGACTGTATCCGTAGGAACACCTACCAGCTTCTACGTCTCCCCGCAGTTATTCGTGGGCAAGACAGGAACCTGGTATCAGTGGACCGGTGTCCGTGGAGCAGCCGTAATGAATGTCGTGGACCCCGCCCTCACCGTGAAGGTATGGGACAACACCGCGGCCAAGGATGTGACCGGCAAGTCTGTACCGCCGGGCAACTACCTGAACTTCAGGATTGAGACCAACACCTATTCCGTCATGAACAGGGCCAATGCAACGGGGTTTGTTGATGTACGTGTGAAGACTGCCGATGGTGCAACCTATACTGCACTCTTCCAGTCAACCACGGATTCCTTCGCCATCACCGGCCTTGGACCCACCAGCGACCTCTGGTACTGGAGACCCACCGCCAACGGAAACGGATGGTTCACTGAAGCTCTCGATTCAAGCGGCGTCAGGATGTACAAAGCCGGTACCTATACCGTCTACGCTGAGTTGAACCTGAACAAGATCAAGGACAACTACAAGGCAGCTGACGGCACCGACTACACCGGAAAGACCATTTCCAGCACCCAGACTGTAAACATCGCAGCCTCAACAGTGAAGGTCGAGGCCAGCAAGGATGTCGTAGTTCGTGGCAACCCGTTCTCGGTGACCATCACCGGCCAGCCGAACACCTACTATGCTATCTGGGTTAAGGGAACCGGCCAGATGAGTGGTCTTGCACTCGACCAGCCGCCGATGCTCGTCGAGAGCCAGAAAGATGTTGCCTCAAACGCAGCTATCGGGATGTACCAGTACGAGGGTGGCGCAACCTACGATCTCGTTGACGATGTACCGGTAAACCCGGCCGCAACCCGGTACTACGCTGCCGCAAAGACCTCCAACAGTGGAACCATCACTGTCGGATGGGTCACTTCACAGGATACCAAGGACAAGAAGTACACCTTCCGTGTAGAGAGGGGCCCCGGTGCAGCCGCAATCACTGATACAACCTGGCGCAACAACCTCTACGCAGACCAGTACAAGTCCGACGAAGTTGACGTTAAGGTCGAGAAGGGAACCGTGACCGTTGTCGCCGCAGGCGATGCGAGCTACTTCCTGGGACAGGAGGTCAAGCTGACCGGAACCAACTCCGAGACTGACACTGTCTACCTGTTCGTCACCGGCCCGAACCTCCCCACTCAGGGTGGTAAACTCACCGAGCCGGCTCAGGGTGTCGTGAACGGAGTCGCAAGCAGCTTCACCACCACTGATGTCCTTGACGACAACACCTTCGAGTACAAGTGGCAGACAGCTAACCTGAACATCGACGCAGGTACCTACACCGTGTACGCAGTGGCTACCCCCTCTGACAAGAACAACCTCGCCGACACACAGTATGCCACCGTCTCCATCATCATAAGGAAGCCGTTCGTTACCGCAGTGGCCTCCCAGTCCACCATCGCCCAGGGTGACAAGTTCTACATCCGCGGCGTTGCAGAGGGACAGCCTTCCCAGGGTGTCCAGGTCTGGATCATGGGCAAGAACTACGCGCGGATTGACACCGAGAGTGTCAACAACGACGGAAGCTTCGAGAAGGAAATCAACCAGGGAATCACTTCCGACATGGCAGCCGGCCAGTACTTCGTGGTCATCCAGCACCCGATGTACAACGACAGGCTCGATGTCAACCCAATGACCTACGCTGACGGCATGTACGCTGTCGGACCCTACCCGGTCGCCAACTCCAAGCTGTTCAAGCTTACCGGAGCGGGAAGCCTGCAGGGCTCTGACGCTGCAGAAGCACTGGTCGTAGCACTCGACAACGCAATGGTTGACGATACCTACACCAAGCTGCAGTTCCTGGTCGAGGCACCGACCATCAAGCTCGCCGCCATCACCGAGAAGGCTGTTGGTGAGAAGTTCGAGATCAAGGGAACCACCAACCTGGCAGTCGATGACGAAGTCCTGGTTGAGGTCGTCTCTTCGTCCTTCGCACCCACTGCAAAGACAGCGAGTGGAGAGTTCAGCGGTGCCACCGGCACCGTGAAGGTCGTGAAGGGAACCGAGGGCTTCAACACGTTTGCCTTCCCCGTTGACACCACCACCTTCAAGCCCGATGAGTACATCGTTCAGGCATCTGGTGTGACCGTGGACGTTACCACGACTGCACTCTTCAATGTAGTCGAAAAGCCGGTACCGACCACCGTCGTCACCACCGCTGCAACCCCGGTTCAGACCACTATTGCAACCACCGTTCCGACAACTGCCCCGACAGCGGCGCCCACCACAACGCCCGGATTCGGAGCCCTCGTTGCCCTGATCGGCCTTGGTGCAGTGGCCTTCCTCATCGTGCGTAAGCACTGAACACAAAAATCTACCTTTTTTCTGCGATCTCTTTCCTTCAAGCAATTATCGGAAGTATTTCTGCCGCTTGATGGTTCTTCGCACCCTGCAGACTGCCCTGACTGGCAAGACTGCTATCAAGAAACCAATTATATACTACGCCTCCAACGTATCTACTGCCAGGCGCAGCATCCAACGGACCGGATTTGTAATAATTCCTGCAGAATAGAAGGATACGCCTGCGAGCTGCCCGGAGATTCACATACATGAAGCTTACAGCCAAGCTGGTCGATATCGGCACAAGGGAAGTCCTCATGCATATCGAGGATTCGAGAAATATCGGGGTACACCCCGGGGACAGGGTACAGATCATCAATGAGGCGACAGGTATCTCTGTTGCTGCATTCATCGACACTACGCCGACTCTCCTCCCCCAGGGGACGATAGGCATCTACCAGGTTACCAACACGCACCTCAAGATTGTCGATGGCATATCGGTTGAGGTCAGGAAGGCTGAAAGACCAGTTACCCTTGATTATATCAAGAAGAAAATGGATGGGGAGCACCTTTCGAAGGATGAGACGTATGCCATCATCAGAGACGTCGTGTCTGACAACCTGTCCCCCGCGGAACTCACTGCGTATATAACCTCCTGTTACATCAACGAGCTGACCATGGATGAGATCGAACATCTCACCCGGGCAATGGTGGATACGGGCGAGCGGCTGACCTTCCATTCACACCCCATTGTTGACAAGCATTCGATAGGTGGTGTTCCGGGGAACAAAATTTCCCTCCTCGTTGTTCCGATCATTGCTGCAAGCGGTCTCAAGATTCCAAAGACCAGTTCACGTGCAATTACCGGGGCGGGCGGAACTGCTGACCTGATGGAAGTGCTAGCCCCCGTGGACTTTTCTGCGGAAGAAGTCCAGCGTATGACTGATAAAATTGGTGGTGTCATTGTCTGGGGTGGTGCCACGAATATTGCACCTGCCGACGATAAGATCATCATTCAGGAATATCCTTTCCGGATTGATGCACGGGGGCAGATGCTCGCGAGTGTTATGGCCAAGAAATATGCAGTCGGGGCAGACCTCGTCGTGATCGATATACCTGTCGGGATACACACAAAGGTGCCGACTGTCCAGGAAGGAAGGAAGATGGCCCGCGAATTCATCGAACTCGGCGAACGCCTGCACATGCAGGTTGAATGCGCCATTACCTACGGGGACACCCCTGTCGGGAGGAGTATCGGGCCGAACCTGGAAGTGATGGAAGCACTGCGTATCCTGGAAGGCGGGGAGACCCCGGGGTCGCTCATCCAGAAGAGCCTCGCTATTGCTGGGATCTCCTTCGAGATGTCCGGAAAAGCTGCCAGGGGTATGGGGGCACAGATGGCAGCAGATCTCCTGAAAAAAGGAGATGCCCTCAAGAAATTTCTCGAGATCGTCGAGATACAGGGAGGGGATCCAAAGGTCCGATCCGATGATATCGAACCAGGGAAGCACCAGTTCGTGGTCAATGCCCCGGTGACAGGGTATGTGATAGAGATGAACAACAGGTCCCTCATCAGCCTTGCAAGGACTGCGGGGGCTCCCCATGACCGGGGTGCAGGGATCCTCCTCCATGCCAAGAAGGGGAGCCAGGTGGAGAAAGGCGAGCCACTATTTACTATCTTTGCCGACCGGAGCTGGAGACTTCAGAAAGCGATCGAGGAAGGCAGGCAATTGATGCCAGTCCTTGTCGAGGGGATGCTCCTTGATCGTGTACCCCGTGAAGAGGCTCGCTGGGCGTAGGCACTCACCCCGGAGTTCCATCATCGTGGATAAAGACCCCACTCTCTGATGCACGCCTTGTTGAATTAGACAGCGTGACCACCGATCTTTTTTTCAAATCAACACTTCTTTCAGACCATGTATCAATGGACTAATATCCTGAGAATGCTGATATGAAAATATGCGAAGAATCGGGACCTGTTTAATCATTGCACTCCTCTCCTTGATTTTCTGTACCGGGACTGTGGTCGGGGTCACGGTGATCGTAAGTGTACATGAAAAGGCGGGGAACCTCACACCTCTTCCCAGTGCAATGCTGTATGCAGACGGTGCACTGGTGGGAAAGTCAAATAGTGAGGGAATGATTGAATTCTCCCATCCGGGCACGGAAAATGTTCGGATACTCGTACAGAAGATCGGATTTTCTCCCTGGGACGGCGAAATCGACGTGAATACCACAACCCTCGACGTGGAGATGAGCAGAAAGGACGTCCCCCTCATCATCCAGGTATATGATACGGATACCATGGCTCCTCTTGAAGGGGCACATGTCAGCATACGAGATACTACTCTGCAAAATACGACAACAACGAATGTCAACGGGATCGCATCGTTCAATGTCACCGCAGAGTCGGTATTTACTGTCAAGGTAGAAGCAACACATTACCATGGGTTCAGTTCCCAGGTCGAGGTGGGACTTGATCAGAAAACAGTCCAGGCTCTGCTCTTTCGGGATGATCGATTTTCAGTCCTTGTACAAGAGAGCGGGAGCGGAACACCTCTGCCGGGCGCCAACGTTCTTGTTGATGGTGTTGATCGTGGTACGACCGACCCAAAGGGCGTTGTCACTCTCGCACTGCCCCGGGAGAAGATCTACACTATTCTGGTCCGGGCAGAGGGGTATGAGGAGTACAACGAGAAGCAGATAGTTGGTAACAATCAGGCATTCATCACGGTCGCACTCAAGAAATCTCCTTACAGCCTCTTTGTATCAGTATATGACGAGGAGAAAATTCCCGTCGAGAATGCATCGATTCTCATCAATGGTGTCGTGAAGGGAACGACCAACACGTTCGGTCGCCTGCAGGTCACTGATCTCACAATCGGCAATTATTCGCTGGAGATAAGGAATCCGGGTTATACGACCCTCCGGCAACCAGTGCGGGTCACTGCACAGGGAGAGGAGATCTCTGTTGAGATGATATACCAGCATGTCAATGTCACTGTCAGGACCCTTGAAGAGGGGGCGGTCCCGGTTCCAGGTACAAAAATATTCCTCAATGGGGATGAGAAGGGAATCACTGATGAGGGGGGTGCCTTGCCTGTCAGTTTGAGACTGGAAAAATCCTATGTAATCTCGGCTGAAAAGGCCGGATATACCGTGGTTAAAATTGAGAAGAATGTGACCTCGCTCAACGAGACAGGCCCCTTGCTTATTCCGATGACTAAAAGCATCGACTGGCTCCTGGTTGGAATACTGTCTGCTGCGGGGGCGGCAGTGTGCCTCGGGGCAGTTATTCTATGGAAGAGGAGAGGCTCTGGAAGGATGCACGGCCGCGGGAGAGGTCTGTAATCTGAGGATGTACATATATCCCCTGGCTCCATTCATGTAAAAAACCGATCGGATGTCTCAGTCCCTATTCGCGGTGCCGAACCCGTCAATACTTTTCACGAAACTCGTAGTTCCCAGAATGCCAGTATAATAAGGCCTTATCCAAGGCAGACTAAAACCTGCAACGATTATGACGAAAACGGACCCAGCGGGAATCGAACCCGCGTCCTTGGGTCCGAAGCCCAAGAGGATATCCTCTACCCCATGGATCCGTCACAGGCATTGGCATGATAACCTATTAAGCGTTTTCTGTGGTATTGATCTATACGATGATTCTGTCGTCATCCGAGATCATGAGAAGGCTCCAGAATAGTAGCAATGAAGGGGACCTGATCATAGACCCATATAGTACTGAATGCCAGCAGCCGGCATCGTATGATCTGAGAGTTGGTGGGGATTTTGTCCTGCCCCCCGGGGTATGTACTCTGGTGAATTCCCTCGAGAGGGTTGAACTTCCCCCGGATCTCGCGGCAACATTGCGGTGCCGCTCCTCATTTGGAAGGAAGGGGATTCTGGTCACAGCAGGGTTCGTAGATCCAGGCTTCCGTGGCCAGCTGACGCTCTGTCTGGTCAACATGGGAACCGGGCATCTCACCATCAGGAAATTTGAACGGGTGGTCCAGATGATACTCCATGAGGTTACGGACGGGCAGAAAAGTTATTGCGGAAGGTACCAGGACAGCACGGGCGTCATTGAGGCGAGATAAATGATCCGAACAGAACGCAAGTATATCGAGATCCTGCGGATCCTCAAGGAGCACAGGGAACCGGTCGGTGCAAAACGCCTCTCGGAGCTGATGGCCGAACGCGGTTTTGTCCTGAGCAATCGTGCAGTCCAGTATTACCTGCGGTACCTTGATGACGTGGGGTTCACCGAGAAGGTCGGGAATATGGGGCGGATCCTCACGCCCTATGGTCTTGAGGAGACGGAGAGTGCTCTTGTCGGGGACAGGATAGGGTTCATCATCTCAAAGCTCGAACGTCTTGCGTTCCGGAGCACATTTGACCCCGAGACAAGCACTGGGGATATTGTATACAATCTCTCCATCGTCCCCAATGAGAGGCTCCCTGATGCAACCAGCGCATTTGACGAAGTGATCGCAGCGCGATGCGGATTTTTCTCCGGGTATCGGGTCATCGACAGGGACCCCCGCATTCCCCCAGGCAGCGCGGGGATTATGACGATCTGCAGTATCACGATGGATGGTGTATTCCAGCGCAGAGGGATTCCGGTGAGGATGGCCTATGGAGGTCGCCTGGCTATCCAGCACGGAGAAGCAACCCGCTTTGTCGATCTCATAGGCTACCGGGGCACGACTATCGACCCTCTCCAGCTCTTCATCTCTGCTGGCCTCACATCGTTTTCATCTCTCGTATCGAGCGGATCGGGCACGGTTCTCGCAAATGTACGCGAGATCCCGGCTCTGGCAGAGGGGAATGCCCGAGAGGTGGCCGCACAGATGAAAAAAGCAGGTTTCGTGTTCCCCGTCGGTATGGGTACCTCAGTCTTCAACCTTGTGACGGATCCTTACCGCCTCTCCATAGTGGCCTTTTCGGGTATGAATTACATCGCGAATACGTTTGAGAAAGGAATTCCCATCAGGACAGAGATCGGAGCGGGAAACATACCGTTCTCACGGATCCTCCAGGACTGATAGCATTCAGCCAATCCTTTTTGGAAAACGAAGCGATTTCCCGGGATTCAAAGAATAATTGTGGCATCTCCGGGATCGCCGGCAGACACGTCTTCGGGCTTACCCGCGTCCTCACTTTTCACCCGTTCACGGATGTTGCGAAGTTCTTCCACCCTTGAGAGGGTGTCCATACCTGCAAGAATGATAAAAACACCGAGGAAGCGGCTCCCTTTTACCGGATAATCCCCTGATCTCAGTTCCAGCCCCTGAATGGTGCGATCAATCCATTTTCTCACTGTCATGAAACCCTTCATGCTCATCTCGAGTGGGTGGCCTGCGATCAGAATAAGGGCTTTTTTAGCCTTTTCAAGTTCCACAGGGGTTGACATCTCATCATACACAGCCCTTCTTGCAAGATTCACTACCCTCGAGGCTTTCATGTGTTGATCATCTACGGCTGGCGCCCCGGGCCGGATCTTTGCAAGAATGTCAAGGGATCCCTCTTCGGCAATCTCGTCACGAGCGTATCCGATGGTGATGAGTCCCATACCCTCCATCGTGTTAATGATCTCCCCGGCATCGAGTACGACCTGGGGTTGATTCGAGAGATACCTGTCAGAATATTCGCCAGCCCTGAACAGGAGTGTTATCCGGCGTGCAATGAGGTCATTCATACCAGTATAGAACCTCTCTGTCGCAGTTAAGGGAGGCGGCGGGGCTGATTTCCGTCCTATCAGACTGGCGAGATCAACCGGCCTTACAGGGCTGTCATCACATTGCATGAGTGATTTCTTTCCCTGCCATGACTCATTATCAAAGAGAATCACACCATCAAGAGCAGCAAGAAGCTGGTCAAGCTGGTCTGCCGCAGTCCTGGCACGTTCGTCCCCCTCCCTCCGGCAGGGCAGTGTGCAGAGGCCGAAGATGGGTTCGCTGACAGACTTTTTCAGATATTCTGCCAGGTGAGGCGCGGTCCCTGCAAGAGTCCCGCCTAATCCCATAGACAGGAAGAGCGCATCAATATCCCCGTCGTCCAGCGACTGGAGCCTTGCGAGTATCTCCTCAGATGGGAGGTATGATGCAAGATCTCCATGATGGGATAGATCCAGCGGCTGGAAAAATATCCTCTTGTCAGGAGGCACGACCTGGAGTGAATTCAATCGCTCGGCGTCGCTATCGACAGCCATCCCGTCAATGCACCTGGATTGATTTCTGATATCGTGGGCGTACAGCTGGTCTACTATTTTGCAGCCTGCACCACCCAATCCAACGGTGAGTATGCGCATAGTCTGTTCTGGTCCCTCTATTTTATGCTGGTGTTGGAAGAGCCAGGGAAAGGGAAATGGATTGTTGAGTATTCCATGGACTGGCGGAAATGCTAATTTTACTCTCCACTTCCTTTTGGTCCTCTATTCCCTGGTACTCGCTTCATGTGAATTTTTCCCTGTTATAATAAAGCACTTCTGTTGTCCCGGGCGATCAGGGACTCGTACAGATGTCAGGAGAGAACCAAAGCGCGGTACTTCATATTCGCGTTTCATCATGACGCCCTCCGGACAGAAAAGGGCATCGAAGGGTAATCCTCTTCCCTAGCTACGAAATCTCCGTGCGTTATGGATAAATTAGGGGTATGCTTCGCTTATCGGGGCCCAATTCAGGGCTCTTTTACGGTGATTCCCTGTGTAACCTCACATTCTCAGGAAAAAAATGATAATGTATTTAAATCTACGTTCGATATTATTCCATGAGGTGAAAGTACCTTTGACAACCTATGGAATAGAATTTGTGCCTGGCAATGTGAATGTCAAGCAGGTGGTCAATTTCTGTAAACTCGCAGAGTCTAAGGACATTGACTACGCGTGGATCACCAACCACTACAACAACCGCCACTGCTACCCCACTCTTGCCGCCATCGCTCAGGCGACCACCAGCCTGAAGATGGGCCCGGGGATCATGAACGCTTTTACTGACACCCCCGCAGCCATTGCCTCGTTTGCCTGTACGCTGAACGAGATCTCCGACGGGCGTGCAGTGCTTGGTATCGGACCCGGTGACCTGTCGACTCTTCCGAAACTTGCGATCAACCCGGTTAAACCGGTCGGCCGGCTCGGCGAGGCCGTGACCCAGATCCGCAAGCTGTGTGCGGGAGAGGAGATCAAGAAGTCAGGACTGGAGTTCTTCGATTACAACGGTGCCAAGCTGACCGGTGTGACCCTCCCTGGCAAGAAGGGAATCCCGGTGTACATCGGCGCACAGGGCCCCAAGGTCCTTGAGCTTGCGGGAACCATCGGGGACGGTGCTCTGATCAACGCATCCAACCCGAAGGACTTCGCTGTTGCCATCCCGATCATCAAGGCTGCCTGCGATAAGGTAGGCAAGAAGAGCTTTGATGTGGGTGCCTACACTGCAATGTCCATCGACATGAACGAGAAGAAGGCCCGGAACGCCGCCAAGATCGTTGCCGCATTCATCGCAGCAGGATCCCCGCCTGAGCTGCTCCAGCGCCACGGCCTGGATGCTGCAAAGGTGGCAAACATCAAGGCAGCCCTGGCCAAGTTCGACTTCAAGACCGCCGGAGAGAACGTGGATGACAAGACCATCGATGCCTTCACCATCGCCGGAACACCAGACCAGGTGAAGCAGAAGTGCGAGGGCTTAACCAAGGCCGGTGTCACCCAGATCATCTTCGGATCCCCGCTTGGGCCGGACATGACCACTTCCATCCGCCTGCTCGGCAAGTATATCGTCTGAACGAGTCACGCTGAGCACCAGTCTTCACTTTTTTTTTCATTTTCACAGAACAGGGATATCCAGAATCCCGCAACGAACGAAGGTCCATGTTCAGTACAACAACGATCCGGTCCGGGAGTGGTGTGATCGAGCTACGGGAAGAACGCATCTCCGGCCTCCGGTGCAAGATATCCCCTGAAAGGATCAATAGAAGGCTTGATGTTGCCTATGTTTCTCCGCCCCAGCAGGTTCCATGCCCGTTCTGCCCCGAGCAGGTGGAGAAGGTAACTCCCTGCTTCGCGGATGGTACCCGGATAAGGGTTGGGGAGAGCCTCACGTTCCCCAACCTCTTTCCATTTGCTGAATGGCATACCGTGACAGTAATCACCCGGGCTCACCAAGTAAGTGAATTCGAACCCTGGCAATTGCAGGATGCATTCAGGGGACAATTGGCCTCTCTTTTGCAGTGTGATGGCTATCCCAGCCTCAACTGGAATTACCTAACCTCTGCGGGAGCATCAATTGAGCATCCTCACCTGCAGGGGATGGTTGATCGCCGCCCGTCAGCCCTGGCTGAACGATACATAAAAGGGAGCTACAAATACCTGATGAGGCACGGACGGTCATACTGGGATGACCTCGTTGAGAAAGAACGCCAGAGTTCGCGGTTCCTCTTCGGCGAGGAGATCATCTGGCTCGCCCAGGCAGTTCCCCTCGGGGAGCGTGAAATCAGGGCAATTCTGCCTTGTTCAGGTATTGATGATTTTGAGCAGTACCTGGATCAATTTGTGGAGGGACTCCTCTCGGTAATTGCCATGTACAGGAGTCTTGGAACCCATGCCTATAACATGTCCATCTTTTTCGATCGGAAGGAGTCTTCTCGTGGCTTTTCAGCATTCTGTTCGATCATCTCCCGGATGAATCCCAATGCAACCTCCCTAAGCGATACCGCATTCATGGAACGGCTCCACCAGGAACCGGTCATCCTGACTCTTCCCGAGGACCTTGCCTCTTTTTACAACAAAGGTCGGGCCTAGAGATGCAGGAATACTCTTTCCCGGGCTAGTCTATTCAGATATAGACAACGAGAACGAGAGCCGGTAACCTGCCAAAGAATCAGAAAAGAAAAAAGGGTTACTCGGGTTTGCTGATCAGCTTGGTCTTGGAGACGATGACGCCATCCTTCTTGTGGGGCTTCCGGATCACACCGTCAACGCTCTTCTCAAGCTCCCTGGCTTCGTCACACAGGACGGCAGCAACCCTCATCATCTCATGGGCGCTGGAAACAATGGGGATGTACTTCTCCCATTCCTTTGTCATGAAGCAGCCCTTTACGTTGACCATTGCCACCGCTGAGGCTATCTCAAACGCTGCACGGGCCTTTGCCATTGCGTAAGGGTTCGTGAACTCCCCGTCAACAGCCTTGTCAGACGTGATCACGAGTTTGGGCATCACTACTTCAGCACCCTTCTTGCCGGCCTTGATCTGGTCAGTTACGCCGTCGAGGGCATTCTGGAGTTTCCTGAATGCACCTGTGATTGCCAGGACCTTCACAAGGTTCCCGTTATAGTCGGCCATTTCGATGGGGTCCAGGAATTCCCTGCGGGCGCCGATCATGGCGTCTGCCTTCATGATGATGTAGCCGAACTTCCCGTCCTTGATCTCGGCCCATTCCTTCTTGGTCGTCACATCGTCGGTGATGAAGAGAGTAGGGATACCGGCTGCAGCGAGTTGCTCGCGGGCGCCTGTAGGTCCTGGCAGTACTCCATTCGGGGATACAACAATACAGTAATCGGGTTTCCATGCCTTCAGAACGGAGACAACACGGTCAACATCTGCCGGCTCGAGTTTTGTACCGCTCGTGGCCATGAATGTCTGCATGTCTTCACGGTCGGCCCTCTCGTCCAGGAGGAGCTCAGCCATGACTCCACTGGCGATATTACCTAATTTGGCAACTCCTACTTTCACTACCATGTAATACACCTCATTGTTTGTTTTAACAGGTTACTATCAGCCGGTACTCATATAAACGTTTTGAAATCTTTTTTTTGTAAAAAAAAGGCAAAATTCGCGTTTGATCTTGAATTGGAGAATAGGTTGTTTTCTGCGCGAGGGAGTGCCAGCCAGTCTCTCTTTGATGAGATAATGTTAACGAAAAGTGTTTAAATCCGTATGACTTATGGAGTTGTATGAAAGACGGGCTGCTGACTGGTCGGCAGAAAGAAGTACTCCGTTACCGAAAACAAGGCCTTACACAGCAGCAAATCGCGGACATCATTCACACCTCGAAAGCAAATGTGTGCACGATTGAAAAATCGGCCGTGGAAAACGTGAAAAGGGCCAGGGAGACGCTCGAATTCCTCTACACACTTGATGCAACCCATCTCTGCACCATCAAGGTGGAAACGGACCTTCTTGATGTTGCGCCATACATATACCAGGAAGCCGAGAAGATTGGTATCAAGGTGAAGTACGATACCATATCTCTCATCAACAAGTTACGTGACGCGGTCCCGGAGCGCTTCAAGGCCAGGTTTGTCAAAGAAAATGTCGAGGTCTATATCAACGAGGAAGGGGAGCTCTATTTTGGATGAGCCTTCCCTCATTGGGAAGGGAAGAAGGTTTATATTCATTTCTCTCTTATAATACTGGAAGCCTATGTGAGGATCCGTCAGGATCCATGATCTCTCGTATCATGGGGGCGGATCTTCACCAAGGGTCGGGGGTATGGACATGAAGCGTTCATACCTTTGCATGAGTGCGTGGTGAGCAATCATCACCAGCTGACGTGGTTGGATCTGAACGTGGCGTAAAGGGTGGACGTAAACCCCAGATGGGTTATGTGCCCATTCCCTGCCATCCCAATGGCCAGGTGAACGCCCACATCAGGATCTCTTTGCGAGACAGGTCACAGTGAAGGCAGCACGAAGTGTGGAAATACGGGGTGCTCCTTTCAGAAAACTGCGCCTGAAGAAGGATTAATCCCTCTTCATGCTGCAAGGGAGGGCCAGCATGAACCCGGGGGAACCCGGGAATTGTGCCATGCCCTTACACGCAAAAAACCCGAGGAGCCTCACTCATCTCCGGTGTGTATCGGCCGATATAGGCGAATTCAACCGGTATACCGGTATGTCGTGGTCAAATACCACAAATCCAGGAAATTAGTGCAGGATTGATAGAACCATGCCAAAGATAAACCAGCCACGAAAAGGATCCCTTGCGTTCAGTCCCCGCAAGAGGGCCAAGAGCCCGGTACCCCGGTACCAGTCATGGCCCCTTTACCAGGGAGACCCGATACTGCAGGGATTTGCCGGCTATAAAGTAGGCATGACCCACGTGATCATGGTCGATGATCACAAGAACAGCCCTACTGAAGGAAAAGACATCATGGTCCCGGTTACGGTTGTCGAGATCCCGGCCATGAAGGTTGCCGCCATCAGGGCATACAGCCGCGATTCGTATGGAAAGCATCCCCTTACAGAGGTCTGGGCGCCGGATCTTGACAAGGCCCTTGAAAAGCGCATCACGCTTCCCGGTGAGTATGACGGGTCAGCACCAAAAGAGGCCATCAGGGAAGCGATTGCCAAGGGAACCGTCGCAGAACTTTTCGCGGTGATGCACACAAAGCCATACGAGGTGTCCGGAGTCCCCAAAAAAGTCCCGGAGATCATGGAAGTAAGGGTTGCAGGCGGGACAGTCGAACAACAGTTTGAGTTCCTCATGGGGCTCCTCGGAAAAGATGTTGATCTGAAGAATGTGATACAGGCGGGAGCGTATGCTGATATCACTGCAATCACCACCGGGAAAGGAACCCAGGGGCCGGTCAAGCGCTGGGGGGTCAAGCTCCGGAAGCGCAAACATTCACGGGGCGGGAAGAAGCGCCACGTCGGTACACTGGGTCCCTGGAACCCCCACCATATCCGGTGGCAGGTGCCACAGATGGGGCAGATGGGATACCAGCAGAGGACCGAATTCAACAAACGCATCCTCAAGATCGGTGAGGACGGCAATGAGATCAACCCGGCGGGGGGGTTCCTGCATTATGGAATGCTGCAGAATCCCTACATCCTTATCAAGGGCTCCATACCCGGCCCGGTCAAGCGCCTCGTTCGAATTCGCCCCGCAATCAGGCAGGGGGAGCATGTGGTCAGGCAGCCGGCTATTGAGTTTATGAGTGTGGAGAGCAAGCAGGGGTGAGCAGGAAATGAAAGCACAGGTATTCTCTATTGATGGATCAGTGGCAGGCGACATTGAACTCCCGGTAGTATTCTCCGAGGAATTCCGGCCGGACCTGATCAAAAAGGCGGTCATTTCCCTGCAGAGCACACGCCGCCAGCCACACGGAACATATCCCTACGCAGGCATTCTTTCGTCTGCACAAAGCTGGGGTTCAGGACGCGGTGTTGCCCAGGTGCCGAGGATCAAAGGCGGATCCCGGGTTGCGAAGATACCCCAGGCAAAGGGAGGGCGCGAGGCACATCCCCCTGTGGTCCAGAAGGTTCTGATCAAACAGATTAACAAGAAGGAGAAGCAGAAAGCATTCCGCTCCGCACTGGCCGCAACGGTAAGCGAAGAGATCGTGAAATCCAGGGGACATACATTCTCCTGCCAGGTTCCTCTTGTCATGGAAGACCGGTTCGGAGATCTCCAGAAGACGAGCGAGATCATATCAGCGCTGTCTGCAGTCGGTGTATTCCAGGACGTGGAACGATCAAAGGCAAGCAAGAAAGTCCGTGCCGGGCGCGGTAAGATGCGAGGCCGGCGATACAAGCAGAGAAAGAGCCTCCTGATTGTGACTGCAGATGCACCACTCCGTGCAGCAGGGAATCTTGCCGGTGTCGATGTCGTGACGGTTGACCAGCTCAACTGCGAACTCCTGGCGCCGGGCACACATGCCGGCCGACTCACGGTGTGGACCGAAGGGGCGCTCTTGAAACTGGGAGGGCAGTAATATGGTGCTCAGTTATCCGTTCGTTACGGAAAAGGCCATGATGGTGCTCGAGAACCAGAACAAGCTCCAGTTTATCGTCGACAGCAAGGCAACGAAGAACCAGATCAAGAAGGAGATCGAGCGTGCCTTCGAACAGGAAGTCACCCATGTGTCTACCATGATGACCATGAGTGGGCAGAAGAAGGCGGTAATTAGTTTCGCCAATGAAAAAGCGGCCGAGGAAATACTCAGCCGGCTTGGCATCATGTAGGTGGGGAAAATGGGACATCGTATAACCACACAGAGCCGGGGGAAAGGGGGTCCGACCTACCGGGCTCCATCCCACCGGTACAAGGCAGAGCTGCGGCATGTGGACTCCGGTGAGAACACCGTCCGCGGGGTCATCGAGGATATCGAACACGATCCTGCCAGGCACGCACCGATTGCCCTGGTTAGGCTCGAGAACGGGACCAAGTCGTTCATGCTTATCACGGAAGGCATGGGTGTCGGGGATCCTGTGGCATGGGGAGCAGAGGCAGAGATCCGGAACGGGAACACACTTCCCCTGGGGGCTATCCCCACCGGGACGTTTGTCTGCAATATTGAGGCCCAGCCGAATGACGGTGGCAAATTCGTCAGATCCGGCGGGGTCCAGGCCGTGGTAGTCGACAAGGGTGAAGGCCGTGTTGGCGTGACCATGCCCAGCGGGAAGACAAAGTGGTTCAACCACCGCTGCCGGGCGACTGTCGGAATCGTCGCCGGCGGAGGCAGAGGCGAGAAACCCTTCGTCAAGGCGGGGAAGAAATACCACAAGATGCGGAATTCCGCATCCAACTGGCCCAGGGTGAGGGGTGTCGCCATGAACGTAATCGACCATCCCTTCGGGGGCGGAGGTCACCAGCATCCCGGGAGACCCAAGACTATTGCACGTGGTACTTCCCCTGGAAGAGCTGTTGGACACATGGCCGCGAGGAAAACAGGCCTGTCAAAGAAGTGAGGGGTAAACTATGGCAAAGAAGACACAAAAGAGACTCCCGAGGAGGCGTGAGGAATTCACCTACCGGGGCTTCCGGCTGGATGACCTGCGCGCCATGGGAAGGTCCGAACTGGTACCGCTTATGCCATCCCGTGCCCGCCGGAAAGTTATCCGCGGCCTCACCCGGGGCGAGGAGCACCTCCTCACCCAGTTCAGGAAGGGCGATGGTTCGATCCGGACACATCTCCGCGACATGATCATCATGCCCGAGATGGTGGGGAGATCCGTCGAGATCCACAACGGGAAAGAGTTCACGAAAGTCGAGCTGCAGCCCGAATCCATCTTCCATTATCTGGGCGAGTTTGCCCTGACAAGGAGGAAGGTCAGCCATGGAAGCGCTGGTATCGGTGCTACCCGGTCGAGCAAGTATGTACCGCTGAAGTGATGGATATGGCGAGAACACTTTATTCCCAGAATATCACAGGCGACAATGTGGCAAGGGGGAAGGCGAACGAGCTTCCCATCTCCCCCAAGCATGCCATGGAGATTGCCAGTTTCATCAAGTCCAAGCGCACGAACGAGGCCATTTCCTACCTTGAACAGGTCATCGACCAGAAGAAGGCAATCCCGTTCCGGCATTTCAACAGCAATGTCGCACACAAGCGCGGCCTCCCGGGATGGGATGCCGGCCGCTATCCCAAGAAGGCATCCCACGCGTACATCAGGCTCATCCAGTCGGTGGTCAAGAATGCCGAATATATCGGCCTTGATATCGAAAACCTGGAGATAGTCCATGTTTCCGCGAACAGGGGCAGGGGACTCCGCGGAATCTTCCCGAGGGCTATGGGCAGGGCAACTCCCAAGCGCAGGGAGACGGTGAATATCGAGATCGTGGTCAGGGAAGTGCAGTAATGGCAGTAGAAAGAAAATTCGTGTTGGAAGGGATTCGCAGGGCCCGGGTCGAGAAGCACCTCAAGAAGGAGCTGAAACGTGCCGGGTACGGCGGAATGGACCTGCAGCGAACCCCCCTTGGTACCCAGGTCACCATATTTGCCGAAAAGCCAGGTATAGTGATCGGAAAGGGCGGCAAGGTGGTCCGCCAGCTCACCCAGGATCTCGCGACCGACTTTGCGGTGGAATCGCCCCAGATCGAGGTTCAGCAGGTACAAAATCCCAGCTTCAACGCCCAGATCATGGCAGAGCGGCTTGCAAACGCACTCGAGCGTGGTTGGTACTTCCGAAAAGCCGGCCAGAGTATTATCCGCAGAGTGATGGAGGCCGGCGCACTCGGATGCGAAGTGGTCATTGCCGGGAAACTTACCGGGGCCAGGGCACGTGTCCAGAAATTCTCCGACGGCTACATCAAGCACTGCGGTGAACCCTCGAACACGATCGTGGAAAAGGGCTACGCAGTCGCGGTAAAAAAACTGGGCGTCATCGGAGTGCAGGTGAAGATCATCCCTGCAGGCGCCAAGATACCTGACCACTTCGAAGTGACAGCAAAACGGGAGAAGCCCCGTATCACTTCAGAGATCACCGTGACCGCTGTGGGAGAAGAAGTCCTCGACGACATTGTAGAGGGTGGACCGGATGAATTCGATGAAGAGGAGATCCTCGGGAGGAAATGATTATGGCGATATTCCGTGCCCAGGAAGTCCGGCAGCTCTCTGATGTGGAGCTGCAGGAGCAGACGGAGAAACTCAGAATCGAGCTGATCCAGCATTACGGTAAAGTCAGCGCGGGGGGTTCGACAGAGAACCCGGGCCGTATCAGGGAATTGCGCAGGACTATTGCCCGGATGAAGACCGAGGCAAGCAGCAGGAGGCGGAGCTGAGATGATCTCCCCACGGAGCGTTCTGCGGCACGAGTTAATCGGCCTGGACGTTACCGTGGTGGAGGCCAGCAACCCCGCGCTGTCCGGATTGTCGGGGCGGATTATCGATGAGACCAGGAACACACTGGTCATCCTTGGCAGCAATGGAAGAAAACGGGTCCAGAAACACAGGACCCGTTTCCGCATCTCGCTGCCGGATGGTGTCCTGGTGGAGATAAACGGCTCCGTACTGGTCATGGCACCTGAAAGACGGATCAACGCATTGCATACAACCAGAGGTAAATAATGGCAAAAAACATCGGATTGAGCGTCAGGCAGCCTGAAACAGACTGCAATGACGCAAATTGTCCGTTTCACGGCACTTTACCGGTGCGCGGCCAGGTGATCACCGGTAAGGTCGTGAGCGACCGGATGATTGGAACGGTGGTAGTAGAGCGGGCATACCTGCACTATGTGGGCAAATACAACCGCTACGAGAAGCGGAACAGCAAGATACATGCCCACAACCCACCCTGCATTCAGGCGAAGACCGGTGATACCGTGCGTATCGCTGAGTGCAGGCCGCTCTCCAAGACTACCACTTTTGTCGTGGTGGAGGTGCAGCCATCATGAAGGCAAAGCAGTCGACCATCCCGAGAGCACTCTCGACAGGGACCCGTATGATCTGCGCAGACAATACCGGGGCCAGGGAAGTCCAGATTGTCTCCGTGTTCGGATACCATGGTGTGCGAAGACGGCAGCCAAAAATGGGGCTCGGGGATATCGCCACCGTGAGCGTGAAGAAGGGAACTCCAGACATGCGACGCAAGCTCGTCAGGGCAGTCGTAATACGGCAGAAGAAGGAGATGAGGAGACCCAGTGGCCTCCGTGTTACCTTCGAGGACAATGCGGTTGTTGTCGTGGATGAAAAGAACGAGCCACGCGGAACAGAGATCAAGGGCCCGGTCGCCAGGGAAGTGGCCGAACGGTTCCCCAAGATAGGCTCCATGGCCACCATCATTGTGTGAGGGATAGCTATGGTGCGAATCGAGAGTTCACAACCGAGAAAACAGAGGAAGGCCAGATACACTGCGGCTGTTCATGCCCGTGGCCGTTTCCTGAATGCACCTCTTGCACCCACGCTCCGCGATCAGTACCACACCCGCAGCATACGCGTGGTTGTTGGTGATACTGTCAAGGTGCTCAGGGGCGAGGCAGCAGGCACGGAAGGGCCCGTTGACGCGGTGGACGTCAAGAAATCCCGTATCGTGGTCGAGGGTGTGTCAATCCCCAAGTCCGACGGTACAGAGATGCCGAGACCCATCTCACCTTCCAACGTGCAGATTACAAAACTGAACCTGAAGGATCCGCGGAGGGCGGCATCCCTGGGGGAGAGTGAATAATGTCAGATCATCTCAAGCGGCTCAATGCCCCAGAATCCTGGCACATCCCAAGGAAAACGGAGAAGTTTATTACAAAGACCTCGCCGGGCCCGCACAATGCCAATGCAATTCCGGTTGCGGTGTGGTTGCGGGAACAGATGCACTATGCATCCAACATGAAAGAGGTCAAACAGATCCTGATCCAGAAGGACATCATCATCAACGGGAAACCGTGCCGGAACCCCAGGATGGGAATCGGGATTTTTGACATTATCTCTATCCCGAGAATTGGGAAACACTACCGAATCCTCCGTGACAAGAAAGGCCGGCACAAGACCATCGAGATCGATGCCGAGGCAGCGAAGAGCAGGCTCGCCAAGGTCCGGAACAAGACCACGGTCCCTGGAGGAAAAGTGCAGCTCAACCTCAGGTTCGGTGCGAACGTGCTTGCCGACAACACCTACAAACCAGGCGATTCCGTTGTCCTCTCCCTTGAACCGGAGAACCGTTTTGCCATCCTGGATCATTTCCCGTTTGCGGTTGGCAACATGGCAATGGTGATAGGTGGAAAGCACTCGGGCAAGGTTGCCAGGATTGTAGGGATCGAGAAGGTCCCGGGCAGCGTGCCCAACAGGGTGATCCTTGAAGACCAGAGCAGCACGCGCTTCGAGACCATCGACGATTATATCTACATGGTAGGCCGCGAAAAGCCCGCACTCACCGAATGGGGGATTGAAGAATGAACCCAATGCGGAATCTCTTCGTTGAGAAGGTCGTGGTGCACATGGGAGTCGGCGAGGCAGGGGACAAGCTCACCAAGGCGGTTGATCTGATGAAGACGATCACCGGCGGAACACCGGTCCGGGGCGTTGCTAAGCAGACAAACACGACGTTCGGGATCAGGAAAGGGGCACCAATCAGCTGCCGAGTCACACTCAGGGGAAAGCCTGCCGAGAAATTTCTCAGCACAGCGCTTGACATCGTGGAACGGAAAATCATGGGCAGCCAGATAGATCGCACCGGGAACTTCTCGTTCGGGATTGAGGAGCATACCGATTTCCCGGGCATGAGCTACGATCCCCAGATCGGCATCTATGGTATGGATGTCAACGTGGTTCTTGCCCGCCGGGGAGTGCGTATAACAAGGCGATCCATGGAGCAGCGCAAGCTCCCGCAGAAGCAGCACGTGAACCAGGAGGATGCGATTGCATACCTCAAGGCGACCCACAAAGTGGAGGTGCTCTGACATGGGTGGCGAGAAGACCAAGAAATACGGCCGTGGTGCAAATGAATGCAAGATGTGCGGCCGGAAGCAAGCCCTGGTGCGGCGTTACAATATTATGTTCTGCCGCCAGTGTTTCCGTGAATGGGCACAGAAAATGGGCTTTAAGAAGATGAACTAGAGGGAGATACAGCATATGGCAAGACTCAATACAATCGCAGATGGCATGTGCGCCCTCAAGAACGCGGCAGACGGAGGTAAGTCATCGGTGATCATAGAACCGGCCAGCAAGCTGCTGGGTGCGATGTTCCGCATCATGCAGGACGCGGGATATATCAACGGGTTCGAGTTCATCGAGGATGGCCGTGGAGGCCAGTTCATGGTGCACCTCTCGGGAAGGATGAACCGCTGCGGGGCTATCTCCCCCAGATACTCGGTGCAGCTCTCGGAGCTGGAATACTGGGAGACACAGTTCCTACCAGGGAAGAACTTTGGTTTACTCATCCTCTCCACTTCAAAAGGGGTCATCACCCATGAACAGGCACGCCGCGAGGGAGTGGGTGGAGAACTGCTGGGGTACGTATACTAGAGGGGTGCGAGAAACAATGGCAACAGAACGTAAGGTACGCATCCCAAAGGGTGTACAGGTAGAGATCACTGGCCCTGTCGTCAAGGTGAAAGGCAAGAAAGGCCAGTTGGAGAGGAGTTTCCGGTTTCCCCAGATCACCATGGGCGTTGACAAGGACGAAGTGATCATCTCGACAGAGGTTGACCGTAAAAGGACGGTTGCTATGGTCGGGACCATACAGTCACATGTCACAAATATGTGCAAAGGTGTGTCCGACGGATTCGAATATCACATGAAAGTGGTATACAGCCACTTCCCCATCCAGCTCAAGCTCGCGGGAAACAGGCTGGAGATCAACAATTTCCTCGGGGAAAAGAAACCGCGGTACGCCAGTATCAGCGAGGGCGTCACCGCGAAGGTGAGCAACGACGAGATTGTCCTTACCGGAATAGATAGGGAGCTGCTCGGGATCACCTCCGCGAACATCGAGCATGCCACCAAGATCAGGGATCGTGATCCCCGTATCTTCCAGGATGGCATCTACAAGGTCCAGAGGAGCTGAAGGATTATGTCTGACGATAAAATCCGACTTATCCGTGTAAGGGTCCAGAAGTCTGCCCGTTTCAAGAGGGACGGTGCAGGGAAGAAGGAGCAGCTTGCTGATTCCTGGAGAAAACCCAGAGGGCTTCATCACAAGCAGCGGAGGCAGAAGAAAGCCAAAGGCCCCATGCCCACCCCGGGATATGGGAGTCCTGTTGATGTGAGGGGAATGCACCCCAGCGGATACCGCGATATACTGGTGCACAACGCCGAGGAACTCGAAGGTCTCGACCCTTCGGTAGACGCAGTCCGCATCGCGGCCTCGGTTGGGTCAAGGAAGAGAGGGGCTATCCAGGAAAAAGCCCTATCAGAAGGGCTGAAAGTGCTCAATCTGAAGGATCTCTCATCCAGGAAGAAGGTCCCTGCACCAGAAGGAGAAGCACCCGAAGAAGAGGAGGCTGAAGAGGATGACTGATCTCACCACGCATAGACGGATCTCGGCATCCATTCTCAAATGCGGTGTGAACAGAGTCCGGTTCGATCCCGAACGGATCTCTGATATCCAGAATGCCATCTCAAGGGAAGACCTCCGCACCCTGATTGAAGAGGACGCCATCCAGGCGATCCAGCCGAAGGGCAACAGCAGGGGAAGGGCCAGAGAGAAGATGGCGAAGCGGTCGTACGGGCACTGTAAGGGCCCCGGCCGCCGCAAGGGAGCGGCAGGAGCCCGGAATCCCCGGAAACACCAGTGGGTCCAGAAGATCCGAGCGATCCGGAAGACCCTTGTAGAACTCCGGGATAATGGCGAGATCAATCCGCATCTCTACCGCATGCTCTACAGGCAGGCTGCCGGTGGGCAGTACAGAAGCGTTGCGCATCTCAAAGCCCACCTTGCACTCATCACAGGGAGGATGAAGTAACATGGCGACAGGACCCCGTTACTTCATACCTTTCCGCAGGAGGAAGGAGGGCAAGACCAACTACCATGCCCGGACGAAACTGGTGATGTCCAGTCGGCCCCGCATGGTCGTGCGCCACTCGAACCGCCACATCACCATCCAGATGGTGACTGCAGAGATGGATGGCGACAGGACCCTTGTGACCGCACATTCGAGCGAGTTGTCACGATATGGATTCAAGGGATCAACGTCGAGCACTCCGGCAGCGTATCTTACGGGCGTGCTCTTTGCAGTCAAGGCTCTGAACGCCGAGCACGATTCGGCCATCCTTGATATCGGCCTTCACCGGGCCACTCGGGGAGCCCGCATCTTCGCGGCTCTCAAAGGCGCCGTGGTTGCGGGGCTCGACGTTCCCCACGGGGAGGAGATTCTTCCCGACGACGAGCGGGTGAAGGGTGCGCACATTGCGGCATATGCACCCGATCGTGCAGACGGCCTCGTGCAGAATGTGGAACAGACTATGGACGCCATCATGAAGGAGCTGGAGTAACATGGCATATGAGAAAGAGGAATGGGTTCCCCTGACCGGGCTCGGAAAGATGGTTGCATCCGGCCAGTTCTCCAGCATCGACCAGGTGCTGGAAAGCGGCCGCCCCATTAAAGAACCCGGCATCGTGGATGCATTCCTCCCTGACCTCGAGGATGAGGTTCTGGATATCACCATGGTGCAGCGGATGACTGACTCCGGCAGAAGGGTAAAGTTCCGTGCAGTCGTGGTGGTAGGGAACAGGAATGGATACATAGGATTCGGCCAGGGCAAGGATTCCCAGGTAGGAGATGCCATCAAGAAGGCAATCGTCCATGCCAAAACCAACCTGATCAAGGTGCAGAGGGGTTGCGGCAGCTGGGAGTGCGGGTGCGACACCACCCACTCAATACCCATGGCTGTTGAGGGGGCAGCAGGCAGTGTCAGGGTCACCCTCAAACCGGCCCCCCAGGGTATCGGGCTCGTAACCGGGGAAATAAGCAAGAAAGTGCTGGAACTGGCTGGCATCAGGGATGCATGGACGTTTTCCCGTGGCCAGACCAGGACCACCATCAACTTTGCCAAGGCAACGTTCAACGCCCTGAAGGCTACGAACATGATCCGCACGGGAGGAAAGGAGTAATGTACGCCATCGTGCAGGTCCGTGGGATTGTAAATACAAGGCGGGACATCAAGGATACCTTAAAGATGCTCCGCCTTCACCACATCAATCACTGCGTGCTGGTCCCCGATACGCCGGAGTATCTGGGTATGATACGGAAGGTCAAGGACTTCGTTGCGTACGGCGAAGTGGATGACGAGACCATCGAGACCATTCTCAGGACCCGTGGCAGGGTTGAAGGAAACCGGCCGCTCACGGATGAATACGTGAAGGAGAATTCCAACTATCCGGGCATCGCAGAATTTGCACGGGCACTTGCATCCGGGGAAGCCCGGCTGCCTGATGTCCCCGGAGTCAAACCGGTGCTGAGGCTGCATCCCCCCCGGAAAGGGTACCGTACCATCAAGAGGACCTATCCCCAGGGAGGGGCACTCGGGTACTACGGCAAGGAGATCAACGAGCTCCTTATCAAGATGAGGTGAAGCGATGCCAGTGAACAAACGATCCAAATTCCGTGGCTCAAGGACATGCGGCGGTGGAACCCACAAGAACCGCAGGGGAGCAGGAAACAGGGGAGGCAGGGGACGGGCAGGTCACCGCGACCACCGCTTCTCACATTTCCTGCTTTACGGCGAGGTGCACAACGGCAAACATGGTTTTGTCAATAAGACCCCGGACCGCATGAACATCCTCTCGGTCGGGAGGCTCGATGAGATGATCGACGAGCTCATTGCCGCCGGACTTGCGTCCCGCAAGGACGATGCGGTCGTGATCTCTGCGGATCAGATCGGTATCGATAAGATACTTGGCAACGGAAAAGTCACTCAGAAGATGCATGTTACAGCACGTGCATTTTCAGGACAGGCAAAACAGAAGATTGAGGCGATGGGTGGCCAGGCCCTGGTTATCTAATCCCTTTTTGTGGTGAAAAAATGGGAGAACTTCTGGACCGAATGGAACCGCTGCTTGCAGCGATGCCAACCGTGAAAAGCCCTGAAGGCCACGTCCACTTCAAGAACAAGCTGGTCTGGACCGCGGGTATACTTATATTGTATTTTGTGCTTGCCAATATTCCATTGTTTGGCCTTTCTCCGAACTCCCAGGATATATTTTCCTATTATCGTGCCCTTCTGGCAGGTGCCAGCGGGTCGCTCATCCAGCTCGGTATCGGCCCAATCGTGACCGCATCCATCGTTTTACAGCTCCTGAAAGGGGCGGATTTGATCCACATCGACACGAGCGATATCCATGGCCAGGTTCAGTACATGGGGCTGCAGAAGCTGCTGATCTTTGTAATGATCATTATCGAAGCGGCCCCGAACCTGGTAGGCGGATTCCTGATGCCTGATCCGCTTATTGCAGATGCTTTCTTTGGAGGAAATCTGTTCCTCGTATCGTTTATTATTTTCCTGCAGATATGCATCGGAGGTCTGTTAATCGTCTTCATGGACGAGGTGGTCACCAAGTGGGGTATAGGGTCCGGAGTCGGGCTCTTCATCATTGCTGGTATCTCACAGGCAATGGTCAATGGATTCATCAACTGGGCACCAGTCAACGACCAATACCCCGTAGGATTCTTCCCCCGTATTGCTGCGGTGATCATGGATGGAGCAAATTTCCTCCAGTACATGAGTACTGATCTGATTGCGCTCATTACCACCATCGCCATCTTCCTGATAATCGTGTACGTAGAATCAACCAGGATAGAGATTCCGATGGCCCATGCACAGGTTCGCGGCGCCCGCGCGAGATTCCCTGTCAAGCTGATCTATGCCAGCGTGCTTCCGATGATCCTTGTCAGGGTTTTGCAGGCGAACATCCAGATGATAGGCCTCTTCCTTAACAATATTGGGATAACCCTCTTTGGCACATTCCAGAACACCACTCCTGTAAGTGGCTTGATGTATTACCTGGCTCCGATTAATGGACCTACAGACTGGATGTGGTGGATATACGATCTCGGGCATGCACCCTGGGAAGTGCTCACAAGAATGGGAATCGATATCCTGATTGTCGTGATCGGGGGCGCCGTCTTCGCACTGTTCTGGGTCAAGACGGCAGGAATGGATTCAAAGGATGTTGCCCGGCAGATCCAGAACTCGGGGATGTCGATCCCAGGGTACCGGCGAAATCCCCAGGTTCTTGAGAAGTACCTGGATCGCTACATCCCGAGGGTGACCGTCATTGGCGGAGTGTTCATAGGGGTGCTCTCGGTCTTTGCCAACCTCTTCGGTATCATCGGTGCGGTGAGCGGGACCGGTTTGTTACTGGCCGTCTCCATCACGTATCGGCTATACGAAGAGATTGCAAGCCAGCAGATCATGGAGATGTATCCCTTCATGAGGACATTTTTCGGAAAGGAGTGAGAATGACAGGCAGAAGAGTGATCATCACTGGTGTCCCCGGGGTTGGAAAGACCACCGTGGTGACCGGTGCATTGCAGCTCCTGGAAAAAGAGGGAATCTCCTATAAATCCCTCAATTTCGGGACTTACATGTTTGAGACTGCCCAGAAGGAAGGACTTGCAAAGGACCGCGACGAGATGCGAAGGCTTCCCGGGGATGTCCAGAAAAAGCTTCAGCAGAGTGCCGCCCGTGCAATGGCACGCGAGAGCGGCAATATCCTCGTTGACACCCACGCATCAGTCAAGACGCCAAAAGGATTCCTGGCCGGCCTTCCGGAATGGGTGTTGCGGGAGCTGATGCCGGACACCATCATTCTTGTGGAGACTGATGAGGACCAGATCCTCATGCGCCGGCTCTCGGATGAGACAAGGATCAGGGACAAAGAGGGATCCGGCGCGATACGGGCACACCAGCAGTTCAACAGGGCAATTGCTGCTTCTTACTCCATGATGACAGGATGCACGATTGCGTGTATCACCAATGCTGATCTTCTGCTCGACCATGCGGTAGAAGAGATGGCTTCTGTGCTCAGGTGAAACTCGTGAAGAAGAAGTACCAGGGATTTATTGCCATGATCGTGGCCATGGCCATGATCTTCACGTACAGTATCGCTCCCATCCGTGATGGCGTGGGGGCAGCGCTGGATGTGGTGCTTGGACCCCTGGCCGGGATGATGCCCTTTTACGTCCTTATCATCTTCCTCTCAGCAGTAACAGGGATTTACTCATCCATTATCCAGAAGTACACCATCGATTACGAGAAGATGACCGAATCCCAGGAGAAGATGAAGATTTTCCAGAGGGAGTTCCGCGAGGCCCAGCTTTCAGGAGACGAGAAGAGGATCAAGAAGCTGGATGCGAAGAGGAACAAAGTGATGAGCGAACAGCTCGAGCTCTCCCAGCAGCAGTTTACCCCGATGGCCTATATCCTCATCATCACTGTACCAATTTTCTTCTGGCTTCTTTTCCGGATGGGAGTAACACCTGATGCATTGATCACGCTTCCGTTCTTCGGGCCCCACACAATGACCGACGCAATACTCGGTCCTGTCCCGGCATGGATCCTCTGGTATATGATCTGCTCTCTCTCTATCAGCCAGGTGGTCAGGAAGGCCCTGAACATCGGGGGCATCTGATGCGGATCACGGTGAGCGGGCTTCCCGGGAGCGGGACGACCTCGCTTGCCCGGCATCTGGCCGAAACTCACCAGTACACTCTTATATCTGCTGGCGAAGTATTCAGGCAGATGGCCAAAGAGCGAAATCTCGATTTAGCAGAGTATGCAAGGATAGCGGAGCAGAATCCCTCCATCGACAGGGAGATCGATGCCCGCCAGAGGGAAATTGCGGAAGGGCAGGATGATATCATCGCCGAAGGAAGGCTTTCCGGCTGGTGCGTGCGGAATGCCGATCTGAAGATATGGCTCCAGGCATCTATGGAATGCCGGGTCGAACGCATCTTCTCACGGGATACCCTTGAGGACAGGGAGACCGCGCTTTTTCTGACAAGGGAAAGGGAAGAATCCGAAGCCCGCCGCTACCAGGATTATTATTCTATCGAAATTGGCGATCTCTCTCCCTATCATATGGTGCTCAACTCAGAGAAGTTCGGGGTGGAAGACCTTTCATCCCTCGTCGACACTGCGATCAGGTGCGTAACGCAGAAATAAATTCACCTCATAGCGGCATCCCCACTGAAAAGATCTCCTCATCAACAAAGGCAGTGAAATTTCACTCAATATTCATTGCGCCCCCACATTCTCTAAAAGCCGGATAGGTCGTGAAGCGTGGATATTATCGTAGAGTATGTCGGAATATTCACGGTATGCGAACCTGCGTGATGATATTCTCCTCAAGGGAGGGGTGGGATCCATGAGAGTCCGGGTGCTCGCTGATAATTCCACGCTCATTGACCGCTATTATCTCGCTGAACCGGGATTTTCCGCACTCATCGAAGTTGAGGGAGGTAAGGTGCTGTTTGATTGTGGGTATTCTGATGTCTTTCTTAAAAATGCCATGAAGATGGATCAGGCACTCCTCGATCTCACGCATGTCGTGCTCTCCCATGGTCACCTTGATCACACGTGGGGGCTTTTTCATCTGATTGCCGCTCTTACAGAAGCGCAGATTGAGAAGAGGAATTTCTCGAGGCCTGAACTCATTGCCCACCCTGATGTTTTTCTCACAAAGAGATCGGCGGGCACGCTTCCTGAAACGGGATCGCTGATATCAGAGGAGAAATGCAGGGATCATTTCAGGCTGGTTCTCTCCCAAACACCCCTGTGGATCTTTGAAGACCTTGTGTTCCTTGGCGAGATTCCCAGGAAATATCCGTTTGAGTCCCCTGAACCGGGGCGGAAAATACGCCGGGACGGGGTTCTTGAACCGGATGGTATGGCGGATGACAGTGCACTGGTATGGAGAGGCAAAGAGGGTCTTGTGGTAATCACAGGCTGTTCACATTCGGGTATCTGCAATATCGTTGCATATGCACGCGAGGTGTGCGGGGAAGAGCGAATACAGGATATTATAGGCGGGTTCCATCTCCTCCGTGCCTCTGAAGATCGCATGCATGCACTCGTTACAACACTCTCTATACTGGGAGTCACTCGCATGCATCCCTGCCATTGTACCGATTTCCAGGCCCGGAGGAGGCTTTCAGAGTCATTTCTGGTCGAGGATACGGGGTCCGGGCTAACATGTGAGTATACCTGACATGGAACAGTCACAGAACCCCGCGCAGATGAAGGAGTCCATGAAAGGGGAAAGGGGCGGATTGAGAAGCACTTTTGACTGGTGAGCACGAATATTCTTTACGGTTTTTAAGAGAGAGGTTGAGAATGGGGGGTGATGGAGCTGTTGACCTGTGTGTAGTCAAAGAATGGGACAGCCGGGCCCTCGTTGATCTTTATCGGGCAGGGGGATGGTGGAAGGAATGGTGGGACCCCTCCCATCTCCGGGTCCTGATCCGATCCACCTTCCTCTTTGTCGTCGCTGTTGACAGGAAGACCGGTCGAACCGTGGGGATGGGGCGGGCTATTTCAGACGGCGTCTCAGATGCATATATCCAGGACCTGGTCGTACTTCATGAGTTCAGGAGACAGGGTATTGGGGAGGCGATTCTCAAGAGGCTTGTGGAAGTATGCCTGTCCCGCGGGATAACCTGGATAGCACTTGTCGCGGAACCGGGAACACAAGGATTTTATAAAGGAGCAGGCTTTTCTCCCATGGAAGGACACATACCTATGCTGTACAGGGACGGGAAGGATGTATGCTGACTCTTTCTGAATTCAGTCCTGTCACCCTCTCGGATCAGCATCTCTTTTCCGATCATTATGCCCGCTACCCCCAGGTGCACAGTGACAATCTCTTCTCCAATATGGTCTGCTGGAATCATTATGCCAATTATTCATATCTGAAGATCGGGGATTCAATTGTTCTCTCGAGCACAATCCTCGGGAAAACCAAGTTTCGTCCCCCTATAGGGCCCCGCAATCCTGATCTCCTGGATGAAGTGTTCAGCCTTGCTGTGAGGGGTGGAGACGAAGCGCCGCTGGTTCTTGTGGATACGCCCACCAGAGCCTGGATCCATGATCTATACCCGGATCTCGCGTTCCAGGAAGATCGCGATTATTTCGAGTATGTCTACAGGGCAGAGGATCTGGCCCGCCTGCCTGGGGGGAATTACCTCTCAATACGGCGGCAGCTCAACAGGTTCCGTAAGAACTGCCATCCCGAATTGGAGGAAATGTCGCCTGAAAATCTTGGGGATGTGAAGGTATTTCTCCAGAAATGGTGCGAGTGGAAACAATGCAAAGATCACCCATTCCTCTCCTTCGAAAAGGATGCGGTGCTCTATGCAATCGCGCATTTAGGAGCACTTCCCCTTGAAGGGCTGCTGCTCAGGGTCAAAGGAGAGGTGGGGGCGATGGCGATCTTTGAAGCGCTGAATAAGGATACCGCCGTGATCCACTTTGAGAAAGGCCTGCCCGACTGCGAGGGTATCTACAAGGCAATCAATGCGGAGACTGCCGCATTTCTTGAGGACCGGTATCCTTTTATCAACAGGGAGAGCGACATGGGGGAACCAGGCCTGCGAGAGGCCAAGATGAGATACCATCCCCATCACATGGTGGAAGTGTCATATGTACTTCGCGAAGACCTTGAGAGGGTGATATAAGTCTCCACGCTATGTGAACAATCCTCCGGGCGCGGGCATATTTGACCGGATTCTTGCTCAATCACAGTATACAATGCAAGAATATTCAGAATTATATCTTTTTTAAAAAATATATGTTAAACGCGCTCGCTTTTCATTACAGACGAATGGTGCGCGTTGAGAATCGGGGTTATTCTGTGCCTTTTTTCAATAAAGACCGTTTTTGTCATATTTCATCAAAAAAGGCTCAATATTTTCCTATGTTATCCAAAAAGGAGAGCGGAAAGTGATTGGAATAAGGCAAAGCTTTAAAATAGGGAGATTTAACTTCTTAGATAGTAGTTCCATGGGAACTATGGTGGGAGAATTACAATGCTTTCAATGAAGCGCGAACTGAGCGTCCGTAATATGAAGGACGACGAAATCATGAAGAAGTATGTTGAAGACAAGGCGTGGGGTTTGTGTACTATGGTGGATTTAAAACACTGCAACCCGGAGACCATCAGAGACCCGGAGAAGATCCACGAATTCATCGTAAAACTCTGCGATCTCATCGATATGAAGAGATTCGGAGACCCCACTATAGTACACTTCGGACCCTGTGCCAAGGTAGCAGGATACTCTATGACGCAGCTGATCGAGACCTCGCTCATATCAGGACACTTTGCCAATGAGACCGATGCGGCATACCTGGATATCTTCAGCTGCAAGGAATATGCCCCAGAAAAGACCGCCAAGTTCTGCAAGGAGTTCTTCGGTGCAAAATCGATGAACTTCTCCGTTGCATTCCGGTACTAGACACCAGAGAAAAGATCGCCTGACCAGTATTCCCCCTCGGCACAAGGGGGAAGCGACCAATACTTTTTTGTTGCTGCTACAGGATACCGCCACTCCCTGGTTGTGTTTATACCCGCTCCTCCCAAAAATTGCACATCGCCGATATCCTGAATTACCCGCACACTGCTTCCTGATTCCTTTCCACAGCGCACACATCGTGTGTGGGTATCCACCATGACTGCGCCATACTATTCCTAAAACGGGGGGATCCAGTTATAAGAGCCCGAAAATCCCATCGGAAATGATCTTTACCGCAATCGCAGCAACAAGCATGCCCAGCACCCTGGCCATGATATCTGTTACCGTGTTGCCGAGGATGCGCTGGATGGTTGATGAAAACCTGAGAATAATCCAGGTTGCGACAAGGGAGAGGGTTATCGCGATTGCAGGTACCAGGACACCATACTGCTCAGAAAGGAGGATAACCGTAGTTATGGCACCCGGTCCGCAAAGGAGCGGGGTTCCTATCACCACTCCTGCTACCGTTTGTGAAGGTCCCTTTGATCTCCCGATATCAAGGCCCAGCGCCATTTGCATACCAAGAATGAAGAGGAGGGTCCCTCCGGCTATCTGGAAACTCGGCATTGTGATACCCAGAATATCAAAGATGAAGAAGTTAAAAAAGAGGAAGATGTAGAGGAGAAATCCTGCCACTGCTACCGCGATTAAGGCCTGCTTGTTGATCTCGGACGCGGGCTGCCCCTTTGTCATAGAGGCGAAGATGGGAACGCTGAGCAGGGGGTCGAGTATCACGAACAGTGCAGAGAATGTATAGAGTATTGATCCCAGCAAATCCGGCATGTCAGGTGCTGAAGATTAGGTATTCCCTTTCCGTATCATAAATGAGTGGATATGATATCAGGAGAGTGACGATAAACAGGGAAATAACCCGGGATCGAACATATATGCTCTTCTGGTATGTTCCTGATCGATAGGGGGGTTGATGCCAGATTCTGGGGGTGTCCGGCAAAATGAAAAAACCAGGTCACATATCCAGATAGAGCACACAACTTTGGACTTCTGACCTTAAAAATATTCATATCTTCCTCATACGTGAGAAGCAGAAAATCGGTATTTTCCAAGGTTCTTTCCTTCTTGCCAGACGGGAATGATGCAGTACTGTTTCAACGTACCTTACCATTTTGTATACGTCTCTGTGGATTTCAAGAAGGGATTTGAGAGAAAAAAGTGAAGGAATACCTGATGATCAGCGATGGTCCAGCAGTCTTTTCGGTCGGCCTTTGATCTTTGATAATTCAAGGCCTCCGGGGGGTGTAAAGGTGAAATGGATCCTGAAATCCTGGGAAAAGGCCCGTGCAAGACCCGGCTTGAAACGGAGGAAAGAGGCGATAAAATGCTCTCCGATATCCTCGCGGGGAATACCCTCGGGATTGAATGTCTCCATACTAACCCTGAGAGTGACTCCGCCGTCATCATCGCTTTCGACAAAAGCCTCGTATTCTCCTGTCAGGTACTCCATGTTCTCACGCTGGAATACCCCACGTTCGATATCTACCCTGTTGACAGGCGTCCCTAGGATCCAGACAGTTTCCGCCTCCCGCTGGGGTGTATAGATCTTCATGTGCGTCCTTCCGCACGCACAGGTATCCCGGCTGATGACCACGGTAGTGTCCTCAGTATCGTAATTGATGAGGAGGGTGCCACACCGCCCTCGCACGGGGAGAAGCGTGGTCAGGACAGCCCTTCCGCACTCGCCGTCCGGAACGAAACCTCCCATCGAGGGATCGTACACGTCCAGGTGCACAAGATCCTCGGGCACATGGAGCCCGGACCGTTCGCTGCACTCCCCGCACATGGTTCCTTCCGTGCTCCCGTAGATATTGAAGACCTCGCGGTCCCAGATCTCGGCAAGGTATTGTCTGGATTCTTCAGCAAAGCTCTCACCTCCGACAATAAGCCTTTTGAGCGAGGTATTCCTGGGATCCTTGCCCTCTTCCTTCAACTGCCTGGCAAGCCTCAGCAGCTTGAATACGCTCCCCACAATCCCGGTGGGACGGTAGCTGTCAAAGATACGGCGGGGAAAAGTGCATTTCCCAGTCGGGATTATGGTCATTCCGATGTGACTCGCGGCAAGAGTCATCGTGTTCGCTCCCACGTTCATACCGTAGGAGGCGCAGATAACCACCCTGTCACCCTTCCCAAATCCCTGGGATACAAAGATCCGGGCATACTTGGCCGCATAGCGCTCCCAGTCTTCCCATGTGAGAAAGAAACTCTTGGGTGTGCCAGATGTCCCGCTGGTCTCGTGGACGGTGAAGATATCTTCCCAGTCGACGCTCCTGAAGAGGAAGTCATCTTTCTGGGGAGGCTGGTTCTCGCGAATGGTCCGGCTGGATATAATGGGGAGTTTTCTCAGGTCATCGTGGCACTGTATTTCGCCGGGACGGATTTTATGCTCGCGGAACCATTGCCTGTAAAAAGGGGAATGCGTGCGTGCATATTCCACGGTGTACCTGATCCGCTCGTCCACGATGGCATCAAGTTCGTCCCGCGGGAGGGTCTCGCATCTGGGGTCGAGGAATTGTCCGGTTGCCATCAATTGAGGTATCTTGACCGGGGAGAGGATATATCCTCCTTTCAAGGCTGTTTTGGGAAAAAATACTTTAAATGTTCTGCAATCAGGGGGATTGAAGGAAGTGTGCATCAATGTCCCGGAATGCCGCATTCCATTCCTGGAAAAATAGTTATAAGTCATTCCTTGTTATCAGATCACATGATGGAGAAGATCTGTCACCATGAAGTCAGAACAGCGGTATAAATGCAAGGTGTGCGGGTATATCTACTCGCCTCTCAGAGGGGAACCCCACAACGGTGTCCCCGCAGGGACTGCGTTTGAAGATCTCCCGGATACGTACATATGTCCCATCTGCGGGATGGAGGGAAAGGGGAAGGTTGGAAAATGGGGATTCGAGGAGTGGACTCCCACACGCTGGATCTGCTCGGTATGCGGCTATGTCTATGATGAAAAACGTGGCGAACCGCACAGGGGGATAAAGCCTGGAACCCCATTTGAGAAACTTCCCGAGACATACACCTGCCCGGTATGTGCACTGGATGTGAAGATTACCAAGGAGTTTGGAAAGGTGCACAGGAGTGGATTTGACCCATTGAATATCTGACATTCTTTCCTTTTTAAGAACCCTTTTGAAGGGCATGTAATGTTTTCACGTTCATCTGCTCTTCTTCGGATTGAATCCCGTTTCCCATTTCCATTGGGGTGTCGTACCTGGAGTTCCGCTCTAATCTCATGATCCCCCGCTGCATATGCCGCAACCAGCGAATGCATGGATCAATCACCTGGTGGCCTATCACGAGTCCTGGGATGTCCGTCATCCATGAAAGGAGCGAATGGACACCATTGTATATCGCATTATATGGTATATAGTAGGAAATCTGCCTTTTTTGGGCTGTATTTCAGATTCCTCAGGAAAAACCGGCAATCAACAGCAAATGTACATATTAATACATCTCTACAGCAACAATGGTACCTGAACCATTGAACCCCGGGGGCCCTTGACCATGTTCGAGCGAATCCTCATTCCTACAGACTTCTCCTGGTATGCACAGAAGACACTGCATTGTGCACCAGAAATCCCGGGTGTTATTGAGGCTATCCTCCTTCACATTACCGATGAGACTGCTGAGCCCACGTCATGGAGAACTCTGGCTGAGGTGAAAATCGCACAGAGCACCCCTGCCAATGCCCTCGCCTATGCGGGAGAGATCCTGGAAAAGGCAGGCATCTCCGTCACATACGAAATAGCTCCACCGGGTGATGCTGGTGAGCATGCTGCAATCCTGGCATCGGCAGAACGGCATAAGGCCGATCTCATCCTGATCGGGGGGAAGGGTCGGGGATTTTTACGGGATGTACTCCTGGGAAGCGTCTCGCGGAAGGTCCTTGAGGAGGCAAAGGGGCACGTGCTCGTAACCCATTTTGATGAGAAGACCGGTCCGGAACACACACCAGAGGGTCCCCGGACCGACCGTGAAATACCTTTATTCTCCCGAATCCTGGTTCCTGTTGATTTTTCCCGGCCCACTGCAGAGACCATAGAATTCGTGAATCATATGGGGGGATTCGATGAACTTATCCTCCTCCATGTCATCACCAGCGTCGAGGATCGCCGAGACCTGAAGAACAAACTCGAGCATTCCATGACAACCCTCTCCTCACTGCAGCGGGATCTTGATACAGGTGTCGAAAAAATAACACCCCGAATACGTTTTGGAGATGCAGGGGATGAAATATGCACCATCGCAGGAGAAGAGAAGGTAAGCCTCATCATTATCTCCCGGCATGGTGCGTCCGATCACTCAAAAAATGCGCGAATAGGAAGCGTAGCGGCAAAAGTCGTAAAAAACGCACGGATCCCGGTGCTTGTCCGATAATTGGCAAAACCGCGGGCCATTATCCGCGGTCTGCTCCTTAATCAACACATATTCTTACTGCACCACCTGGAGGGTCGCCCCCCGCAGACCGCGGGCCATCACCCGCGGTCTGCTCCTTCACCATCTCAATAAGGAGTGAGAACATTGCAGCCTCCAGCGGGTCCCCGATTACCCCCAGCCTGTCGGTGGCATGTGCACGGATCATCTCTGCGAGCCGTTCTGCATGGGGCTGGTCTGCGGCCGGGAGCGCTCTCCTGGCCCGGAGCCATCGGTCGGCAGTCTCGTGGAGATCTTCCCTTCCTTTGCGCGAGTATCCCGATACACTGTGATTATCCATGGCTGGTCCCACATGGAATCCTTTACCTGGGCATGCAGATGAAGTATGAGCGGGGGGAGAGTGAAAGTGAGAACTCCTTCCCTTTTCGTAATGCGGAAGATTCCTTCAGTCCATTCCCTGTGCAGAAAGGACAATGCTTACTTTCCAGTGCGAGAAACATGGGAGATGCATGAAGAATCCCTTTCACATCATGCTCATCCCGACACTGGGGTGTCCGGCACGGTGTAGTTACTGCTGGAGTTCCGATCCGGCATCTCCCCGGATGAGTATCGAGACCGTGGAAGAGGTTGTGGCCTGGCTCTCGAACCTTGAGAAGGAGAGGGTGACGTTTACCTTCCATGGAGGGGAACCGCTCCTTGCCGGTGCCGAATTCTACAAATCTGCTCTGCCGATGATCTCGGAGGGCCTGTCTCACATGAAGCCCGAGTTCGCGATGCAGTCCAACCTCTGGCTTCTCACTCCTGAAATTGCCCGGATTCTTGCCGAATACCATGTACCGCTCGGGACCAGTATCGACGGCCCGGAGGAGTTGTGCGATACGCAGAGAGGAGAAGGCTACTTCAGAAAGACCATGCAGGGGTACGAGATCGCGAGGCAGCATGGCCTGCGGGTCAGTTTTATCTGCACCTTCACATCCCGTTCCTTCAGTGAGAGGGAGAAGATCGTCCGGTTCTTCATGGAGAATGGCTTTACCCTCAAGCTCCACCCTGCACTCCCCTCGCTCCGGAATGCAAACCCCGAGCCATGGGTACTCTCACCGGATGATTACGGGGAGCTGCTGGTCTATCTTCTTGATTTCTCCCTCGAGAACCTGGGAAAGATGGAGATCATGAACATCAACGACCTGTGCAAGTGTGTGTTTATCCGCCACGGGACTGTGTGCACCTTCGTGGATTGCATGGGAAGCACGTTTGCAATAGGTCCAGACGGTGCGATTTATCCCTGTTACCGGTTCGTGGGGATGCCGGAATATGTCATGGGATACGTGCATGACCGTCCTGCGCTTGATGACCTTGCCGCCTCCCCTATAGGGAAGCGGATGCAGGAATTTAAGGAATATGTTGATACGTCATGTGCAGCGTGTGCACACATCAAGTATTGCCGCGGGGGGTGCCCCTATAATGCCATGGTACCATACGGCGGGGATATCCAGGGTGTCGATCCCTACTGCAGGGCATATGCCCGGATCTTCGATGAGATTTGCGGCCGCCTTGACAGTGAGATGGAGGATGGGCCTGTATTCGATATGATGCCGTTTTCAGGGCCCCGAAGGAGAGAGCAGAAACCAGGTGTAATGTCTCTCATACGCACCCAGGCCATGAAGGACAGGATGTTGCGGTAAGCATGCGCGAATGCGCATGCTTTCGCGTAATTCTACAAGGATAAAAGGGTACCGGGGCACAGTGGATTGCGCGAATGCACACGCTTTCGCGTAATTCTACAAGGATAAAAGGGTACCGGGGCACAGTGGATTGCGCGAATGCGCATGCTTTCGCGTAATTCTACAAGGATAAAAGGGTACCGGGGCACAGTGGATTGCGCGAATGCGCATGCTTTCGCATACTTTTGCAGGGGATAAAAGAGTAATAGGGTTAGTCGCACTGTGCGAATGCACACGCTTTCGGCGTGTGCATAAGGCACTTTAAGGTGCTGTGGAGAACCTGGCCTTCGCCATTGTGATAATATGAGTGCGTAAGAGTACCAGGGGCCAGTTGCATTACGCGAATGAAAATGGCTTTGCCATTTTCATAAAAAAAATTTAAATGAGTTTGAAGATGGGGTGGTTGTCTGCCTTGACATCGATGCCGAGCGGGCGAACTGCCTCGAGGGTGACAATGTCCATGTAGGACTGTGCCGTGATCATCGGCTCGACGTTCTCGATCGGACCGTACATGATCAGGTCAGCGCCGAGTGTGCTTGCAACGAGGTTGCAGCCGATATCGGGAGCCGACCAGGCAGCCTGGACGACACTGTCAATGCTGCCTCCCTGGTAGTGGTGCAGGAGCTGCTTTAAGTATGCATCCTTGCCCTTCAGGGTCTCTGTGAGCTTGGAGGGATTCTTCTTCGATCCCTTCCAGCGCTTGAGCCAGGTCCATGCAACCGTCATGTTATGGTATGCGCCACCAGTTGGGTATCCGTGGAGTGCTTTGCAGGCGAGAATCTCACGGTATGCACTGCCCGAACCAAGGCCGAGTGGTGTTGCCGCGGTATCGAGGATGGGCCGGGTAATTCCGCACTCTTCTGCGATCGGGATCATTCCCTTCGCCTGACCCGCAACACCACCTTCGACCAGCACCTTCTCCCTGCCAGGGACTGATGGGTCTGCGGGGTTGAAGGCCAGCACAATCGCTGCGTCAACGTCGCTGTTCTTGAGCGCTTCAATGTTCTCAGGCAGGATTGACCCGTTGATCGAGTTGTAGATGGCCCTCTTTGCAATTCCGGTCTCGGTCACATACTTACAGGCATGTGCGAGAGCTGCCGGGACTGAGGAGTCCATCAGGAACGCGGTCTTGTTGTCGATGCTGTCAAACCATGAGATGTAACTCTCGAATGCTGCCGGGTATTCGGCGAGGATCTGGATGAAGTGTGGAATTCCCACCATGTCTGAGAGTTCCTGGCACCTGTTCCAGAGCGCTTCTGCGGCTGCCTTGTCTATCTTTCCAGTCTTGTCATCGAGTACAATCTCGTGCTTGTTATAGAAGATTGAGCAGGCTAGTACGGTCGGGTACTCCCCGGGCTGTCCACCGATCTTTGTGCCATTGAAGTCCCAGACTTTCTGCTCTTTTTCAAATCGGAACATATTTTTTCATACCTCCTTACATCATCAAATTCAGCTTCGGGAGCAGGACCAGCAGCATGACAAACACAGTCAGCCCGGCGACCAGTCCATAGAGGATGCCTATATCCCTGCCGATCTTCCTGCCCACACGCTGGGCAATCTCTGCATCGGCGAACTCGATCTGCTTCTCGACCTTGTCCAGCCGCTTCTCAATCTCGAGGAATTGCGGGTTGACCCCGGCTGCGGCGACTTCAGCGCCACCCGCGGCCTCCTTGACCTCTACGATCATGGGGTCGGCGGCGAATGCACCCGGGTCACGTCCCTTGAGTTCGTTGATCTTGGCCTTAATCGCGCCGGTGTCTTCGGCCTCCATGATATTGACCAGTTCAACCTGCTCCTGGAAGCGCTTGATGGCTTCGTCCTTGAGATTCTCGATGAAGGGGATAGCACCCTCTGCACCGACGACTCTGCCCTCCTTAACCCCGCCCTTGTGGAGCGCAGCCATGGTCTGCCCGGCGAGGTGACCTTTGACCTCGGTCCCGCAGAGCAGGAGGAACCGGATGTTGGGGTTGGAGATGATGTTGGCGATGACCTTCTCAAGACCGAGGTTCTCGGTCTTGCAGGACCCGCAGATTGCGGCCCCGCCGTCACAGATGCCCTTCTCGTCGAGGTGGGATCCGCAGGTCATCACAGCCACGGGGCTGTTGGCGTCCCCTGGCTGGAAGTCTCCCTTCACAATCGGCCATCCGCTTGCTGGTGATTTCTTGTCTGCCATTCTCTTTACCTCACATGACCACGGCAGGCACGACGATCAGGATCATGGCGGTCAGGATTCCTGCGGCAAACCCAATGATACCGGAGCCCAGGAGCGCTGAGTCAAACTTGTTCGTTCTCGCCAGGATTTGCGCCTTGTAGCGGATGCTCTCCACCATGTTCTCGATGGCCACCATTCTGATTGGTCCTGCCATCTTCTGTTCTTCTTCTGCCATTTTTCTTCACCCCATCAGCATGAACCCGAGGACAGCGAACGATACGATGAGACCGATCATGAGACCCTCGATCTTACCTGAGTAGACACCAGCCGCGAACTTATCGCGATAGCCAATATCTGTCACCATCTTCTCGATCACTTTCATTCGCGCGTGGATGAGGGCCAGTTCGCCGGACATGGGCTGGACTTCTCCTCCAGCCTCTTCCGCTCCTCCGGTCTCTTCCTTGACCTCTACGATCATGGGGTCGGCGGCGAATGCACCCGGGTCACGTCCCTTGAGTTCGTTGATCTTGGCCTTAATCGCGCCGGTGTCTTCGGCCTCCATGATATTGACCAGTTCAACCTGCTCCTGGAAGCGCTTGATGGCTTCGTCCTTGAGATTCTCGATGAAGGGGATAGCACCCTCAGCACCGACGACTCTGCCCTCCTTGACCCCGCCCTTGTGGAGCGCGGCCATGGTCTGCCCGGCGAGGTGACCTTTGACCTCAGTCCCGCAGAGCAGGAGGAACCGGATGTTGGGGTTGGAGATGATGTTGGCGATGACCTTCTCGAGACCAAGGTTCTCGGTCTTGCAGGATCCGCAGATTGCGGCCCCGCCTTCGCAGATACCCTTCTCGTCGAGGTGGGACCCGCAGGTCATCACGGCGACAGGGCTGTTTGCGTCCCCGGGTTGGAAGTCTCCCTTCACAATCGGCCATCCGCTTGCTGGTGATTTCTTGTCTGCCATTTTTCTCACCTCATATCAGATGGAACGCATATACTCCTGCGATGAAGAGACCGACTGCCAGTCCATACCAGTAGGCGGTTGCTCCACCTGCGGTGGGAAGGGCGGAATCCCTGTTCGGGAACGAAGCAAGGAAGTTGCCTTTTCCAGAGAGCATGTTCACGACATCATCTGCGATGGCTTCCAGATCGGCGACCTTATCGATCACCGGTGCAAGCGATTCACCCGCAGATGTCACGACCCCGATAAGGGGATCGGCAACGAGCCCGTATTCGGGAAGAACCTCTATGTACATGTCAGTGTCCCTCCACATCTGGGATCGGTTTCGAATCCAGCCATCCGGCAGCGTCCCGCTTGGAGAGCTCGATGTACCTTGTGTAGGTATAATACCAGCCCACGAGCGACACGATGAGTGACACAACAGCTGCAACGATGTTGATCAGGGCCAGGGACATCACGGACACTGCAATCATGGAAAGGAACCCGCATTCTGCTGCGAGCATCAGCATCCGGTCCTGGGTCCAGTTGGGACCAAGGCATGCATTGAACGGGTGCTGGATTGCTATCGCCCCGAGGAAGAACACCACGGCAATCAGGCATCCACCGATGAATGAGGCCTGGTAACTTGGAAGCGAGAGCCCGAGTACGCTGACGGTTCCAGACATAAGGGGCGAGAACTCGAATGAACCTGTCATCATTGCGGTAAGTCCTATAAGGACCAGGGCACCGACGATTGCGAGCTCGATCAGAGATTGGATCATTACGGGTATCCGCATGTTTAATACATTGTTTGACAGGAACCCGAGAATTGCGCCGATGATAGCGGCAAGGACAACGGCCACGATGGGTGTGGCAATGCCGTACTTGGTGGCGAACAACATTGCAATTACACCAGAACCGAATGCTATCATTCCCGCAGATGGCACTCCAGTTCCAATACCGTAACTGCAAAGGTGCTTGATGGCGTGACTTCCCCAGATAAGGGCGGCTACCGCTCCCAGTCCCCCGAAGAACGAGAAGAGCTGGGTTCCTGACATGGCGTTGGCGTAGGACAGGTAGATCAGTACCAGTGACGCGATAAGGCCTGCTGCCAGGATGGTGTTGTGGGGAACGCCTCCCTCGATAACTTCAACCTTGACTGTCATTTCTGCACCTCACATTGCCACGATCAGAATGGCGACCATGCCGCAGAGTGCGGATGCAACTGCAGAGGCCACGAGTGCCCGGGGGAACCGCTTGAATTTGGGGTCGTGCGGGCCTTCAATCGTCCCGGTGATATTATAGGCAGTCAGCACTGCGTTCACCAGGAACATTCCGACAGCGAATATGCCAGCCAGGCTAACTGCGATAGGCAGTATCTGGGCAGGGAGTGCCTTCATCATTCCCGGGAGTGTTTCCTTGTACACGTCCAGGAGCATGATGTAGATGAGCGTTCCGCCGCCTCCACCGAGAAGTCCTCCGATAACACCGCCCACGTAGGAGACGAACGGGAGACCATGCCCCTCAGTTCCCTGGGACTTGAATTCTGCCTGGGTGTCCCCGGTGATGGGATCCTTTGCGACTTTTCCTGAAGCACAGGGGATTCCCATGCCGAAGACGTAGATGAAGGTGACGAACATGCAGGTGATTGCCATCATCAGGCCGCCACCGACAGCACCGGTGACCACCGCGACGACAAGTCCCTGTTCTGCAGCCCACGCTCCTCCGAAGAGGCCTGCGAGACCCGCACCGGCAGCAAGCATCGCCACACCTGTCGCGATACCTGGCGCTTGTCCCATTGCAGCGGGTGCTCCGCCGACGGGAACGAAGTGGACACCGAATGCGATAGCCAGTCCGCCGATGATGATCCCGATGAGGGCCATGAACATCAGGCCGGGACCTACGAGGAAGTAGGTTGCACCGATGATCACGAGCAGGAGAATGATGCCCCCGATGGTTGCGGGAACATCCATTGCCCCGCCCGCCTGTGGTTTTGCTCCAACAGCGCTCATGTTCAGGATCCCTCCTCAGTGGGCTTTGCATAGGGTCCGTAGTTCTTGCGAGCCCAGACCTCGATATACCGGTCGATCACCATGAAGATCAGGATAATGATGACGCCGACGATGATGGCTCCCCAGCCGGCACCCATGTGCTCGAAGAGCACGGTACGCCAGATCTCGAGGAAGACGATCAGGCCGAAACAGAGTCCCGATGCGGGACCGCCGAGCTTGGCTGAGAACCAGCCGTTGTCGAGAGAGTTTCTCTCACCCGCTTCGGCATAGCGGACGATGTTACCGGATGCGGAAATAGGCACACCGGCGCCGAATTTCTGGGACTGGTACTGACGCTCCTTCCCATAGAAGGGGTTTCCAGTCGCGGATCCGGCAGCGCCGAGGGCAATACCCCACACAAGCCCCAGCAGGGGCAGTGGGAAGGGATGGCCGAGAGCGGCGTTGATCAGGTGACACATGGTCACCGTGGTGAAAATGGCTACAAACGCGTGAGCCATGGTCACCGTGGTCATGGACTTCAGCACATCCACAAAGACGGGCTGACCAAACTTCGCGAGACTTGCAGTCCTGCCGAGGTATGCAGTGGTTGCATAGACGCCCTGGATGAATACCGCCAGAGCGCTGCCCAGCACGAGTGCGAGTACCGGATTGATCTGCATGGCCATGAGTGCCCAGGCGACACCAGCGCCAAGACATATCCACAGTCCATAAGCAGGCGGCTCACCGGCAATGGCCTTGTTGAAGATGCGGTGAAGGAATCCCATCTGGGGTGCGAGCTGAACCTGTGAGTTCGGGTCACCCTGTGATCCGATATCAGATTCAACGTTCTCCGCAGCACCGGCCACTGTGGCAAGAGCTCCTGCCAATGCAGTTATTCCAATGCCAAACGCAATACTTTCCATTTAGCCTCCTCCCTGCGTGCTTAGAAGAGTGCACGAGAGTGTTCGATACACATTGCCACTCACATCGAGTACAAACCCTTTGTGGTTCATCTAACAGTCGATGATGGACAAATTAAAGGTTTCGAAATTTTTCCTTATATACGCGGTTAACGTGCCCAAATCGGCAAAAAAACGGCTTTTTGAGATTTTTATGCACCTCAACTTTAGTTAAGGCAAATCAGGTTGTGCTAAACTCAGCTCCACTGGCGATAATCATAATGACTCGGGGAACGCGGGGTGGTCTTCTATTGTTGAGGTATAAAAAACCACATTGACCGTGTATGAAAAATTATGGGTGATTTTCTATATTGCTTGATATCCAGTTGGATTGTATTCTCTGATGACCTTGAAAAGGAGGGAACGTGTCAGGGATTTGGCATTGTTGAAAAGAAACATGGTTCCAGCTCTCCGTGGTTCATTCGTGGCTGCAGGAATCACCTTCGATGTGGTGACAGCTCGATACACCGGGCACGATTCGACCTGCAATGAACTCCTGGGCAATCATATCTACCGATCCGCTTACACCAAGAATTACGTCAATACCATGCTGCTGGAAGAGCTCCACTGCACGGGGCCCCATCCCACCAGCAATTACGTGGGTCACCTGGTGAGAAGCAAGGAATGGAGGCAGGATGCCAGGCTGGTGTCCGGGACTTTCCAGTTCTTCTCTCTGATAAATGACACCGTTTTTAATTGAATAAAGGTTATAGGTTCGGCAGTGACCGAAATGTTCCGAGACCTTCATTCCATCGCTTGCTATCGCTACCTTCACCCTGTCACCTCATCTGTTCCATTCGGTTGCGGGCATTCCCTGAACCGCCTCTGCAAAAACCTCTCCCGCAGCCACGGGGAATCCCGCCCCTTCCCAATCCAAAAACGGACGTTTGTCCTCCGCTAGATTGTTCTGTATTCTGGCTAGGGGGCTCGTTCTCAATATTCGCACCTGTCGTCGCAGGGATTGGCGCTCTACCGCAGTGCCCCCGTCCCCGCCCGGTCATTGGCCCTCGTCCTAACGGGCCACGTCCATCGAATCCAGTCATATGGGTTCACTCCTGGTACCAGTTAGGCACCATATTTACTCATATGAGTATAAATACTTAAAAGGTAGTGATCCGGTAACACTTATTCTGGCCCTGACCGATCAGCATCGCAATCAGAACATACCTGATCAGTCATTCTTGGACAGACCACCCCTCCGTGTCTCCTGCAAATTTTTTGGTTCGGTAGCGGGCAGAGTCCATGAATCCTTCGATCACAATTGCTTACCCGTATATTCTTTCCATGAAGAAGTGCATCGATAATCCTATGCCGCACTTCATGAATATCCTGCCAGACTGTCTTTCTCGAAACTCCAAGTGCTGAAGCAGCTTCTTCCTGTGAAAGACCCTGCAGGTCGATCAGGTTCAATACTGCCATCTGCTCGGGAGGGATAGAAATGATCTCCATCTCATCATCGGGATAGCACTGCGGTGTGTAGCACCTTGGAGGGGGGTTACCCTCAAGCACCTGGGTTCTTCGCGGGCGTCCCCTTCGCCGGCAATATGCGTCCTTTTCTGGTATCGATTTCACTTTACCCCCACACTGCGATAGAGTACATCTGCCATTTCCTGAATCGCCCGTGCCCCAGGAGCGGTATCAATACGGGTGACAGGTCTGCAGTTCCTCACCGAGTCGATGATCCATGGATCAAATGGGATTTTCCCTATTAATGGAAATCCTTTATCGCTGCACCATTCACTGATGAGTTCCGTCATGGACTCATCGATATCATACCGGTTTATTACGATAGAAATCTGTGTGGTATAATTCATTGCTACCTTTACCACCCTTTTCAGGTCATGGAGACCCGAGATGCTGGGCTCTGTCACTATAAGTACTGCATCCACACCCGTAAGGGTTGAGATGAGCGGGCATCCGATACCCGGAGGACCATCGACCAGGAAGATTTCCCATTTCCGGTCTTGTGCAAGTGCAATTTTTTTCACTTCATGCACAAGGAGCCCGGAATTTCCGGCTCCAGGCACGAGCATCGCATCAACGAGAGGCCCAGCAGCACTGTCCGAGAGAAAAATCTCGCCGGCAATCCGTGATGTGAATGAGATTGCGCCTTCGGGGCAGACAAAAGCACATACCCCGCAGCCCTCACACCGGATATTGCTAATCGAAAATCCCTCCTTATTATGATCGACAGCCCTGAACCTGCAGAACTCGGAACATTTCCCGCACAAGGTACAAAGGTCAGGGTCGATCACCGCGGTATTCATACCATGGAAAGGTTCCCTGTGGATGCGCTTTGGCGCGAGCAGAAGGCCAAGGTTTGCCGCATCCACATCGCAGTCCGCAAGGAGATAATAATTAGGAAGCATCTGAGAGAGCGCTGAAGTTATGACCGTCTTTCCGGTCCCACCTTTTCCACTTACTACTGCCAAGCGGATCATTCGTGCACCCCGACAAGGGTACGGCACCGTGCATAGAGTTCAGCGAACATCTCCTCCCATGCCCGGTCCTTCCTGCTGATTAGTTCTCCACGATTCTGAACAGCAGCAATCCCGCGATCAAATGGGATTGTCAGAAGTACCGATAAACCGTGGGATCTGCAGAATGCGAGAACCTCGGCATCTTCACCGTCGCTGCGATTGATCACAACACCGGAAGGGACATTGAGAAGTTTCATTACCTCATACGCAAGTGAAAGGTCGTGAAGGCCGAACGGTGTGGATTCTGTCACGAGTATACAGGCATCGCAGTCCGTCACAGTCTCGACCACCGAACAGGTGGTTCCCGGTGCTGCATCGAACACAATCAGATCTGAACTCCCGCCCATCTCCTTGGCAGCCCTTATTATCGGTGTAGCATGGGACTGCCCTTCGTCAAGAATCCCCGTGACCAGTGTAAGGCGGTTGGAGGGATGCGAAGTGGTTACTATTCCAATCCGAACCGGTTCCTCGCGGATTGCGCCGTTCGGGCAGACGAGCATGCAGCCTCCGCAGGAATGACACAGCTCGGGAAAAAAGAGGATACGGTTAGGGAGGACCGAAATGGCTCCATACCGGCAGAATTCAGCACATTTCCCGCAGTGATTGCATGCCTCCGGATCAAAGACCGGCATCGGAACGGTGACGTCGGCAGTGGTGACCGGTGATGGAAAAAAGAGGTGAAGATTGGGCTCCTCAACGTCACAATCCACAAGGGTTGTACTAACATCCTTTGAAAGAACGCTGGCAAGATTGGCAGCTACCAGGGTCTTCCCGGTACCACCTTTTCCGCTTGCAACTGCGATTTTCATGTTCGATCACGCGAATTGGAAAGGTTCTGGAATATTGAGATGAAATTTCCTGTTCTGCATCATTGTTGTTCGGAACGCTCCAGTATGTTGCCTTTCAACTGCTCAAGGGCAGCCTTCACCGTTCCCGCCGAACGGGAGGTGAACATCGCGATCCCTGCTGCCTCGAGCACTTCACGCGCATTTCCGCCAACCATCCCGCTGATCAAAATACCCACATTGTGATTTATGATGAACTGGGCGGCTTTCGGTCCGACACCCCCTGCTCCGCGTGCAAATGGATTTTCAATCGCTTCAAAGGACCCTGTTTCACTCTCTACGAAGATGAAATACGGCGCCCTGCCAAACCGTTCTTCGACTGGTGCTTCAAGTGTCTCACCTTGTGAGGTAATGCAGATTCTCATGGTTGTTTTATTATTACTCATATGAGCATAATTAAGGTTGGGATAGGGATCATATGCTACAGAATCCCTCACATACAGGGCAGGATGAGACCTGAGTCTTCCTGTCCCCCTTTTGACTGATAGAGGGGACAAACCAATCAAATGAGCAATTCAACGAGGTCGAATTTTCGAAAATGTTCAGGATTATATTACTTGTGCATTCTCTTTTTCAGATCGGTTGCAGGCCCATTCCCTGGAAAAAAACCGCATTGCAGGTCGGATAACCAGGTATCACGAGTGTGAGGACTCGTCCAGGGAAGATGCGAAAGCAGTATAAAAAGAAAAAGGGGATTCCTGATCTTACCTTGCGGGGATGATCAGTGAGCGCTCTCCGGCGGGCATGAACTCGCGGATCGCACCACGTGCGAACTCGCGCCTGGGCTCGGCGAAGTCGAACTTGAGCGAGGGGTCGGAGAAGGTGATCTTGATCAGCGGGTTGAGCGACCAGGCATCTCCGCGGGTGAAGTGCGCAGCACCGCAGATGGCGGCGTACTCTCCCTGGTGTCCCACGTTCATGGCGTAGTTCGGGTAGTTGGCGCCACGGAGCTCTCCGACACAGCCCTCGTCCGCACGGTAGGACTCGGTGTTGGCGGAACCGCACTGGTCCTGCAGGTCGTAGCCGTAGAACCCGAGACGTGACCAGCCTTCCTTGTGCAGGAGCATGGACAGGTACCAGCCGTTCAGGCCGGCGTTCGAGTTCCCGGTTGCGATCGAGGTGGACAGACCGGATGCCGCTGCGAGCACGGATGCACGCTGGGAGCCTCCGAAGTGGTCCTCGAGCGCAGTGGGGTACTGCTCGTACTGTTCCATACCGTAGAGGGTAACCTCGGTCGCAATGTCGTTGACGACATCCTGGGTTGCCTTGACCTTGTCCTTCTCGCTGGGGTTCTTGAAGTTGACCTTGTACTTGTCCTTGATGTAGTCCATACCGTAGTAGGTGTAGTCATCGAGGATGTTGTCGGTGTACGCAGCAGTTGCGTACTGGGTGAACCCGACACCGCCGGACATGTAGGAACCGAGCCAGATCTGGTCGAAGAGCATGGTTCCACCACCGACAACCTCAAGGGCTGCCTTGGCGGGGTCGTGCGGGTACTTCCGGTCGGTCTGGATCATGTCGGCGAAGTGGCCGAACTTGATGCCACCAGGCTCGTTCGGGCCACGGGCACGGCGGGCGGGCAGGATCTCTGCCATCTGGATCACACCAGCGTGCTTTGCAGCGAACGCGAGGTCGGCAGTTGCGGCTTCTCCGGCGCACATGTGGTAGGCACCGATGAAGGACATACCGAGCTGCATCGCAGACCACCTGGAGGTGGTGCCTCCGTCACAGGTCCTTGAGACGATGGTCGGGATGTGGATTGCCTGCCAGAGGGACTTCCCTACAGCTGCCTTGAGCTGGGCGGCCTGCTTGGCGGGGAAGAGCTTCTCGATAGGCAGTACGAACTGGGGCTCCAGGTCGTCGGCCATCTCGTCGTCGCCGGTGAAGACCTTGACGTAACAGTCGTCCACGAGGCTCGGGTGGGTCTCGACCATGTGTTCCTGGACGACGGCTGCACCGGGCATTGCGTGGTTCAGCACGTGCAGGAACTCGTTGATGGTCTCGGGGGTAACTTCTTTGCCCAGACGCTTCTGCAGGGTCTGGTGGGCGAGGTCCATGTTGACGATGATCGTCCTGCGGATGTCGTCCCACATCTGCTGCATGGCAGCGTTGTTGACGAAGTGCAGGTCATCGCCCTCGACAAAGACGCCGGTGCCGGAGACCTCGTAGGTCATCAGCTGGCGCTGCCCGAGCGGGATACCGCCGATGTGGCAGCGGACGGGGTCGTACATGGAGATGCCGCGGGCCATTGCAGCGGCGTTCCCTGCCTTGACGAACTCCATCTTCCTCGGGGACTGCTTGAGACCCTCGCGGGCGAAGACGGTGTTGGTGCTCTGGGGGTCCTCGGCGAATTTGCCACGGAGGGCTTTCAGGAAGAGCTTCTGGGTTCTTTCAATCTTCTTTGCCATGTCAATCACTCCTCCGGACGGTAGCCATATTTGGTCCTGTTCGAGTGGACCTTCTGGACATATTCAACATACTCCGCGTCTGAGCGGAACGGAACGCCTACAAGCGAGTGGAACATGGTGGTGTGCGCCTTGAGCCACTTCTCGTCCATGGGCTTGCCGACCTTGACTTCCTTGTCCAGGGGCTCGGAGTTCTGGTTCTTCACGTACTTGACTACTCCGGACTTCTTATCGAGGATGCGCCTCTGCATCATGTCGAACATCATCCCGTCTTCGTCA
>Ga0302251_1000309_pt1 | contig 51606 bp, 33 predicted proteins | sample AAG_RA_Gln_MG_FD_193534 | JGI IMG/M metagenome (GOLD analysis project Ga0302251, IMG submission 193534) | Enriched activated sludge microbial communities from anaerobic digester in WTTP, New Holstein, Wisconsin, United States - AAG_RA_Gln | ecosystem: Engineered > Bioreactor > Anaerobic >... | reverse complement strand
TCTGCCCGCGGGGGTGTACCGCGTGCAGGTCCGGGCCGTTTTCCGGGACACCGCCGACCTGCGGGTCGGCGAACTGGAGGCGCAGCTGACCGTGGCCTAGACGCACCGCCGCCGTCGGCCCACGGCCTGGTCGGTTCACCGCAACCCGCTTCACCTCAGCACAGGCCCAGGAGCACGCGCTCCTGGGCCTCCTTTGCGCCGCCGCCAGCCCCATGCCGCGCCGGGTGCGGCATCCCGCGGCGCTCGCGGTCCGGGCGAAAAAAAAGTAGGCTAGAAACCTGGCATCCGCCGGTTATCCCCGTACCATGGGGTAACCGACTCCGTGTCACGGGGTAACCGACTCCGTGTCACGGGGTAACCGACTCCGTGTCACGGGGTAACCGACTCCGTGTCACGGGGTAACCGACTCCGTGTCACGGGGTAACCGGCACCGTGTCACTGAGAGGCGCTGTCCGTGTCTCTGGGTAACCGACACCGTGTCACGGGGTAACCGGCACCGTGTCACTGAGAGGCGCTGTCCGTGTCTCTGGGTAACCGACACCGTGTCACGGGGAGCGTGAGAAGGTGTCACGGGGAGCGTGAAGAGGAGGCCAAGAGTTCGGGAAGCGGATAGAAAGCGGATAATCGGATGAACGGAAAAACGGAGAAACCTGTGCCCGGAGGTCCCCTGGGGACACGCGCTGTCCGTTGGCCCCTCCATCCGGTTATCCGTTTGACGATCCGTTTCCTGACCCGAGCTGTTCAGAGCTCGACGATCTCGGCCTTTCTGGCTGCGGTATCGTAGAGGGCGCAGGTGGGACGCCCTTTCCAGCCCATTACCTCTCCCGGGTCGAGCAGCAACGTCTTGCCCACCTGCGCCTGGCGGGCCTGGTGATCGTGCCCATGACAGACCAGGTCGTAGTCGCCCAGGGCGGCCAGGCCCTCGGCCATCCGGGGGTAGTGCACCAGCGCGATGCGCTGGCCGGCCAACTCCAGCTCGGCGAAATCGCCGTGGAGGACAATGTTGCCGGCGCGCTGAGCGATCTGCGTCATGTAGAGAACGTCGGCATCGTTGTTACCCAGCACAGTATGGACGGGGCCGGCAAAGCCCGCGGCCATCTCGCGGAGCGTGAACGGCGCGCACAGGTCGCCGCAAAAGAGCAGCGCCTCGCATCCCCGCACGAGCTGCAGCGCCCGGCGCAGGTGCTCCAGGTGATCGTGGGTGTCGGACATGATGGCAATTCGCATGGGTCGCCCCTTTCGCTTTCAAGGAGATGCCGAGTTCCTGGGGGTTACAGGTTGCAAGTTACAGGTTCCAGGTTGAAACTGCCAGCCGGCACCCAACCTGGAACCTTCAACCTGTAACCTTCAACCTGCAACCTAGATTCTTCCCAGCCCCATCTTTTCCTTCGCTTCCTCCACCGTCGCCTGGGCGATGGGCCGCACCCGGGCCGCGCCGGCGCGCAGGATGTCGCGCACGTCGTCGGGATGTGCCTCCAGCTCCTGCCACCGCGCCTGCACCGGGGCCAGGTCGGCGATGATCGCTTCGTAGAGCGCCTTTTTGCACTGCACGCACCCAATGCCGGCCGTGCGGCAGCCCTGGGCCAGCTCCGCCCGCTTCTCCTCCGGCGTATAGACCTGGTGCATCGTCCAGATCACCGGGCACTTGGCCGGCTCGCCAGGGTCGGTGCGCCGCACCCGCGCCGGGTCGGTCAGCGTGCGCGCCAGCTTCTCCCAGATGGCCGCGGGTGCCTCATTCAGGGCGATGTAGGAGCCGGGCACGCTCTTGCTCATCTTGCCCTCGCCCGTCAGGCTGGGGACGACGGCGCCGGGGGTGTTGTACGAGACCGGCTCGGGAAAGAGCGGGCCGTAGGTGACGTTAAACTTGCGCGCCACCTCGCGGGTGAACTCGATGTGCGCCTCCTGGTCGCGGCCCACGGGCACGACCTCGCCCTTGTAGATGAGGATGTCGGCGGCCTGCAGCACCGGATAGTTCAGGAGGGCCGAGCTAAAGAACTCGCCGCTCTGGGCCAGCTTGTCCTTGAGGGTGGGCATGTCCTCCAGCTTGCGCACCGAGACGATGCTGGAAAAGAGCCAGCACAGCTCGACGTGCTCGGGGACGTCGGATTGGACCATCAGGGTGGCCTTTTGCGGGTCCAGGCCGGCCGCCAGGTAGGCGATGGCCGCGTTCAGCTTGTTGGCCGGCATCGTCTGCGGGTCGTGCGGCACGGTGATGGCGTGATAGTCCACGATGCTATAGATGCACTCGTAGCGGTCCACGAGCTGGAGCATCCCCTTCATGGCCCCGAGATAGTTGCCCAGGTGCATGATGCCGGTGGGCTGGATTCCCGAGAATACGCGTTGTCTGGACATTCCTGTGCCTCCTGAAGCGCGCCGGGTGCGGGCGGGGCGCGTGAAACGTTGAAACGTTGTAACGTTGTAACGTTCAAACGTTCAACCGCTAGAGCCGGGCCTGGAAACGACGCGGGTAGTATAGCACTCCCCTTCCCTATCGTCAAACCATAAGGACAGTGGTATAATGGGGTATCGAATCGCCGACGGGCCAGGGGACAAGAAAGCTTGGAGAGGAAAAGATGCCCAAGAAAGCGCCCTACCACGCCATCACCGATGTCCCCGGGATCGAACTCGGCCACGCGACCGACGCCGACGCCCTGACCGGCTGCACCGTCGTCCTCTGCCGGCAGGGGGCGGTGGTGGGGGTCAGTGTGCGCGGGGGTGGTCCGGGGACGCGGGAGACGGACCTGTGCCGGCCGGCCCACCCCCTGGTCACGCGGGCCCACGCCGTCCTGCTCTCCGGGGGCAGCGCCTTTGGGTTGGCCGCCGCCGACGGGGTCATGCGCTTTCTCGAGGAGCACGACATCGGCTACGACACCGGCGTGGCCCGCGTGCCGATCGTGCCGGCCGCCGTGATCTGGGACCTGGGCGTGGGCGACGGCAGCGTGCGCCCCGACGCGGCGATGGGCTACGCCGCCTGCCGAGCGGCCGCGGCCGGCCCGCTGGAGGAGGGCAGCGTCGGCGCGGGGACCGGGGCGGCGGTGGGCTGGCTGCTGGGCAAGGACCGCTGTACCAAGGGAGGGCTGGGCACGGCCGGCGTGGACCTGGGCGGGGGGATCGTCGTCGGGGCCGTCGTCGTGGTCAACGCGCTGGGCGATGTCGTGGACCCGCGGACGGGGCAGATCGTCGCCGGCGCGCGCAGCCCGTTCGGCCGGGGCTTTGCCGGCTCGCTGGAGACGATGCGCACCCTCCTGGGCCGGGCGGCGCTGACGATGACCCACACCGTGATCGGCGTCGTGGCGACGAACGCGGCGTTGGACGTCCCCCAGGTCAACTTTGTCGCCGAGATGGCCCAGGACGGCGTGGCCCGCGCCGTGCGGCCGGCCCACACCCTGCTCGACGGCGACACCCTCTTTGCGCTGTCCACGGGGAAGAAAAAGGCCGATCCCAACCTGGTGGGCGCCTACGCGGCCGAGGCCGTGGCCGAGGCCATCGTCCGGGCGGTGCGGGCGGCGCGGGGTGGGGATGGGATTCCCGGCGTAGGGGAGCTGGCGGGGAAATAGCCGCGGGGCTGCCGGCTGAAAGCGGCGGCCCCGTAGCATGACATCTCTGGAAAATGATCCTGTGGCCGCCGGTTCTAGTCGGCAGCCGCGGGCGTCTCCTCGGCCGCGCACCCCTCCCCTTCCCGCCACGACTGGACCAGGGCGCCCTCGGCATGCTTCAGCAGGTCCTTGGGGTCCTCGACGGTATCGGGAAAGGTTGCCAGGCCGCAGTGGATCGCGTCTGCCAGCCGCGCGCCGGTGGGGTCCTGGAGGCCGGCCTGGCGGACCTTGTTCAGCAGCCGGCCGACGAGCTGGCGCGCCCCGGCGACCCCCGTCTCGGGAAGGATGGCCAGAAAGCGGCCGTCGCGGTGCCGGCAGAGCAGGTCCGATTGGCGCAGCGCCTTTTTCAACGCCACCGCCAGGTCGCGCCACCGCGGGTCGGGCAGGTGCACCCGCCGGTCCACGGCGAGGAGGAGCAGGCTGCACGTCCGCGAGTAGCGGCGCGACCGCGCGATCTCGCGCTCCAGCGCGTCCTGGAAGAGCCGGTAGTTGGGCAGGCGGGTCACCGGGTCTACCATGATGAAGGAGGTCGTCCATTCTTGCAGGCGGCTCTGCTCGATGGCGGTGGCCGTCAGCGCGGCCACCGACTCGAGCAGGCGCAGGTCGCCGCCGCTGAACTCGCCGGCGACCTTGTTCACCAGCTCGATCGCGCCGAAGCAGGCGCCGCGCACGCGCAGCGGCACGCAGAGGATGGAGCGGGTCTGGAAGCCGGTAAAGTAGTCGACCTCGGGGTAGTAGCGCGGGTCCTTGGTCACGTCGAGCACGAGCAGCGCCTGGCCCTGCTGAAAGACCCAGCCGGCGATGCCCTTGCCCGGGGGGATGCGGCGGGAGAGGACGTTGTCGGCATCCCCACCGAGGCTGATGCGAAAGGTGAGCTCCCCGCTGACCTCGTCCACGAGCAGCAGCGACCCGGTCTCGACGCCGATCACGTCGCTGGTGCGCAGCATGATGGTGGTCAGGATCTGTTCCAGGTCGAGGTCCGAGGTCAGGGCCAGGCAGGCCTCGTTGAGGAGGGCGAGCTCGCGCACGCGCAGGGCCGCCGTCTCCTGGAGGCGGGTGTTGGCGAGGGCGACGGCGATCTGCTGGCCGACGGTGGTGAGGACCTCGAGGTCCTGTTCGACGTGGGGGCGTTCCTTGCGGCCGGCCACCTCGAGCAGCCCGCAGCGCTTGCCCTGGGCCCAGAGCGGGACGACGGCGGTAAAGTGGTAGCCGACGGAGAGGCTCAGCGGCCCGCCCCGCTGCTCCTTGGTGTGGGTGCGAAAGGCCGGGGCCGGCTCCTGCATGGTGCGCAGGGGGGCATCGTTCCAGGTGAGGCGGCGGCGCGTCAGGGCCGAGGCGATGGCCGGCGGCAGGCCGCGGTAGGCCAGGGGAACGAGGTCGCCGTTCTCCGAGACGAGGATGAGCCCCGCGTCGAGCTCCAGGTTGTGCAGCGTCTGATCCAGGACGTTGTGCAGGAGCTGGTAGAGGTCGGTTGTGCTGCTGGCCTCGCGGGCGACGTCGCGCACCGAGAGGAGGATGGTCAGCTGGCGCTGCAGCTGATCGGTGAGCTCGGCCTGGGAGCGGGCCTGTTTGCCGCGCTCCAGGTTATGGCGGACGCGCTCGACGAGCTCGTCGGGCGACAGGGGCTTGCTCAGGTAGTCGTCGGCGCCGCGGCGCAGGGAGGCGATGGCCGAGATCTCGGAGGCGGCGGCCATCACGATCACCGGGATATAGCGGCGGCGTTCCTTCATCTGGGTGAGGACGTCGAGGCCGCTGACGTCGGCCAGCTCGAGGTCGAGGAGGACGAGGTGGGGGTGTTCTTCGGCAAAGAGGTTCAGGCCGGCCTGGCCCGAGGTGGCCGTGAGCAGTTCATAGTGACGCTGCCGCAAGACGTGGCCGACCTGCCGGAGGATATGCGGATCGTGATCGATGACCAGGATCTGGGCCGGCGCGGCGTCCTCTTGGGGTGAGTTCATCGGGCGTCCTTTATCGTCACGATATGGCGCTCGGTTCGACCGGATACATTGTACTACATTCCACGCCGCTCCGCAACATGCTTTCTTGCAGGCGCCGGCCGGATGTAGTACAATGGAGGGCGCTTGCCGCCGGTTGTCGATTCCGCTGAAAAAGGAGCTATCCATGCCCAAAGAGAGGTCCGCCATCGCCCCGGAGGAGCGCCAGCACCGCCGGGCCATCACCGCCTGGTGCATGTACGACTGGGCGAACTCGGCCTTTGCCACGACGATCCTGGCCGCCGTACTCCCGGTTTATTACAGCCAGGTCGCCGGCGCCACCCTCCCCAGCGATGCGGTCGCCACCGCCTACTGGAGCATCGGCCTCAGCGCGTCGCTGCTGCTGGTCGCCATCCTCTCGCCGATCCTGGGCACCGTCTCTGACATCACCCGGGCCAAGAAACGCTTCCTCTCTATCTTTACCGCCGTGGGGGTCATCGGGACCGGCCTGCTCGTGCTGGTGGACACCGGCGACTGGCTGTTGGCCTCGATCCTCTTTGTCCTGGGGCGCATCGGCTTTACCGGGGCCTATACCTTTTACGACGCTCTGCTGCCGCACGTGGCCCGTCCCGAGGAGCAGGACAGCGTCTCGGCGCGGGGCTATGCCTTTGGCTACCTGGGCGGCGGGCTGCTGCTGGCCGTCAACGTGGTGATGATCCAGTTCCTGCCGGGGACGTGGGGGGCGCGCCTTTCCTTCCTCAGCGTGGCCGTCTGGTGGGCGGTCTTTTCCATCCCCATCCTCGCGGTGGTCCGTGAACCGCCGTCCGCCCACGTCCGGCTGGAGGCCGGCATGAGCGTCGTGACCGCCACCTTCCAGCGGCTGTGGGGCACGCTCAAGGACGTCCGCCGCTATCGCGAGCTGTTCAAGTACCTGGTCGCCTTTCTCATCTACAACGACGGCATCGGCACCATCATCGGCGTGGCGGCTATCTATGGCGCCGAGCTCGGTTTTGGCAGCACGCAGCTGATCCTGGCGCTGCTGCTGGTCCAGTTCGTCGGGATTCCCTTCAGCCTGGTCTTTGGCCGGCTGCCTTCGCCCAAGGAGAAGCGGCGTCCGCTCTTCCTGGCCTTTGTCCTCTTCAACCTGGTGATGCTGCCGCTGGTCGGGGTGATTGGCGCGCGGGTCCTGCCCAGCAGCATCACCGGCTCGCCCCCGGCGCCCTATGCCGCCACGCCGGGCCACGCCGGCGAGGGGCTCCTGGCCGCGGACGATGCCGCCCTGTCCTACAGCGGGAGCTGGGAGCGGCGCGTCGTCCCGGCCGCCGAGATCGGGGTGGACGCCGACGTCCTCTACCTGGTCAGCACCGCGGCGGGCGCGCGCTACGATCTGCCCTTTAACGGTCAAAAGGTCGAGCTGACCTACAGCACCGGGCCGGATCACGGCATCTGGGCGGTCGAGATGGACGGGCAGCCGTTCTACGAGGCGCGGGCGGACGAGCCGCTGATCATCAACGCGTACAACGACACGGTGCGCTACGGCGTGACGACCGCGGTCCTGGCGGCCGCGCCGGGCGAGCACACGCTGAGCCTGGTCAACACCGGGCAGAAGGACGAGCGGAGCCAGGGGACGGTCCTGAGCCTGGCGCAGGTCGAGGTCCTGCCGCCGCTGCGGGAGGGCAACCTGGGGGTGGTGCTTGGGATCATCGTGGGGCTGGAGATCGTGGGGGTGCTCTTGGCGCTGCTCCTGGGCCGGGCGCTCTTCTCCCGGCTGGCCGAGAGCCTGGACACCAAGCGCAGCATCATCCTGGCGCTGGTGCTCTACGCCGTCATCGCCATCTGGGGCTTTTTCCTGGACTCGGTGCTCGAGTTCTGGATGCTGGCCTGGATGGTGGCAATCGTGCAGGGCGGGAGCCAGGCCCTCAGCCGCAGCCTGTACGCGGCCATGTCGCCGGCGGCCAAGAGCGGCGAGTTCTTTGGGCTCTTTGGGATCATGGAAAAGTTCTCCTCGATCCTGGGGCCGATCCTCTTTGCCGCGGCGGTGGCGATCTTTGACAGCAGCCGGCCGGCCGTGTTGAGCCTGATCGTGCTCTTTTTCGTGGGCATCTACCTGCTGACGCGGGTCAACGTCGCCGAGGGCCGGCGCGTGGCACAGGAGGAGGACACGGCGCTGTTGGGGCCGGCGGAGGCGCGCTGAACCGCAGCGAGAAAGGCAAGATCTGGATAGCCAAGTGACCTTCGGGAAGAAGTGGTGACTGGTACATGGAGACTTTTGACGGAGGAATCCATGAAAACACGTCACTTGCTCTCTACCTCGGTTCTGGTACTGCTCGTCTCTCTCGCCAACAACGGGATGACATCCCTGGTGGAGGCCGCTTCGCCGCAGCCTCTACCACCAGGCCTGGCAGCGACCCTGGTTGGGCCCGTCCCGCCTGCTCCCCAGGCAGCACTGCAAACTACCTGGGTGACCGAGACAGTCGACTTTAGTCGAGATTTCTACGGGCTGGGCGACCGCAGCCTGGCTTTGGACGCGGCCGGCCGGCCGCACATTGCCTACGGCGGGGACCATCTCTATTACGCCTACCGCGACGGTGCAGCCTGGCATGTCACCACCGTTGACGCGGCTACCGCCGTCGGCAACGGGACCTCCCTGGCCCTGGATGCCGACGGTCACCCCCACATCAGCTACTGGGACAATACCCAGCCGGCCCTCAAATATGCCTACTACGACGGCGCGGCCTGGCAGGTCGAGACCGTGGATAGCTCCTGGGAGGCCGGGGACTATACCGCCCTGGCCATGGATGCGGCTGGCCATCCCCACATCGCCTACATCCAACGAAATGCGGGGGACTGTGGCATCCTGCAATATGCCGTCTACGATGGTGCTACCTGGAACCTCACCATGGTGGATGGCGAGGGAAGCAAGTCCTGCACCGTAGCGCTGGCCCTCGACAGCGCCGGCCGGCCACACATCGGCTACATCGACAGGGCTGACCAGGCGCTGCTTCACGCCCATTACGATGGCTCCGCCTGGCAGTTTGCGACTGTGGACAGCCTCCTGACCTTTTTCCCGTCGGGGCCTTCCCTGGCCCTGGATTCCGGCGATCATCCCCACATGGCTTACTACGAGTACTATAACCCGCAACAGCTCAAGTATGCCCACAATGACGGTTCGGGTTGGCAGACCGAGGTGATCCAGAGTACCTCGAACACGATCGGTGAATCGCCGTCACTGGCCCTGGATACCCAGGGCCATCCCCGCATCGCCTACACAGAGGACAACGTGTTTTCGGCGGGGTTGAGCTACGCCTACTTCGACGGCACGGCCTGGTACACCGTTTCGCTCTCCTTGTACCCGTTCCAGTACACGCGGCATCCCTCCCTGGCCCTGGATTCCGCAGGCCGGCCGCAGGTCAGTTTCGTCGACAGTAACGCCTACGATCTCAACCTGGCCTGGGACGATGGCACGTCCTGGCAGGCCGAGCGTGTGGACAGCTACGGCTCGGTCGGGGGGAACACCTCGCTGGTCCTGGACACTGCCGGCCGGCCCCACATCAGCTACCAGGGCCAGATGAATCTCAAGTACGCCCGCCTGGACGGCACAACCTGGTACTCGGAGGTGGTGGACGGCGATGGCAACGCAGGTGAGAGCTTTACCTCCCTGGCCCTGGACACGGCCGGCTGGCCGCACATCGCCTACGATGTGGCCGACCGGCAGCAGATCCGCTACGCGGCATACGATGGCGTCTCCTGGCAAACACAGACGGTGACCAACGGCTTCGGTACCGGATCCTTGGCCCTGGATGCGGCCGGCCGGCCGCACCTGGGCTATGAGACCGGTCATGCAATCTGGTATGCCTGGTACGACGGCACCGGCTGGCAGCAGCAAGAGGTGATTACGAGCAGCTACAATTACAACTACCTATCCCTGGCCCTGGACGCGGCCGGCCGGCCCCACATGATCAGCCTGCACTATGACTATTGGGGACTGGGTGGGCCCCGCGAGTTGCTCTACCTGTGGTCCGACGGCAGCGCCTGGCACACCGAGGTGGTTGACACCCAGGGAGGATGGCAGTCCTCGTTGGCCCTGGACGCGGCCGGCCGGCCCCACATCAGCTACATTGGCGGCACTGGCCCGCACACTGGCCTGCGATACGCTTGGAGAGACGGCTCGACTTGGCACACGATGACGGTGGAGGAGGGGTCGGACTATCGCCTCTATCCCTCCCTGGCCCTGGACGCGGCCGGCCGGCCGCACATCAGCTATTGCGTGGGCAGCGAATACGATCCCGGCGGCTGCCATACCCTCAAGTACGCCTCCTACGACGGCCAGAACTGGTACAGCGAGGTCGTGGACGACGCCGGCTGGGCCGGCAATTCCTCTTCCCTGGCTCTGGACCGGTTCGGCGCACCGCACATCAGCTATTGTAGCTACGATAATTCCGGCAATTTCCTCAGGTACGCTACCCCCGCGTGCATTCCGCTCGCCCAGGTGTCGGCGGCGGGGCCGGCCGCGGTTCCGGTGGGCATCGCCAGCCTGTACACGGTTACCTACGCCCCTCCCACGGCCACATTCCCGCTCCTCACCTGGGACAACCAGTCCGTTGGCGACCAGGCGACCTATACGTGGCCTGTGCCGGGCACCTACACCGTGGCCGTGACCGCCACAAACGCCTGCAGCACGGAGCTTTACGATACTGTGGCCGTTACTGTCTTCTGCCAGCCTTTGCTGGGAGTGGAGATTGCTGGGCCACCGACCGTGGTCGTGCAGCAGCCGTGGACCTACACGGCCGTGGCGCAGCCGATCACCGCCAGCCGGCCGTTGACCTTCACCTGGGACAACGGCATGGTCGGGCCGGTGGCTGTCTATAGTTGGACCATGACCGGTACCTATACCCTGACCGTGTCCGCGACCGGCATCTGCGGAGGAAATGCCGCGGCCACCAGTTCCGTGCGCGTACTGGCGGAGTGGCCGTTTTCGATCTATCTGCCGCTACTGCTCAGATAGCGGCTCAATCTTTCCTGCCCCTGAGTGGTCCTATGCCCCCGGGCCTGTTCTCAGGCCTGGTCCCGCCCGGGCACAACCACCCGGATCGCCGCTTCCCCGTTGACCGGGCATTTGTACTCGCAGATACCGCAGCCGATGCAGCGCTCCCGCACCACGCGGGGGCGCTGCACGTGTACCGGCTGCCCGTCTGGGCTCAGGACGTCCACCTCCTCCAGCACGATAGCCTTGTCCGGCACCGGGCACATCTCTTCGCAGACGATGCACGGCTCGAAATCGGCCCAGGGGATGCAGCGGCGCTCGTCGATATAGGCCCAGCCGATCACCTGGCTGCGTTTCTCCTCCAGGGAGAGGGGCGGGATGGCCTGCACCGGGCAGACCTGCCCGCAGTTGTGACAGGAATAGTCGCAGTAGCCGATGCGCGGCACCAGCACCGGCGTCCACAGCCCCTCCAGGCCGGCCTCCGAGAGCGCCGGCTGGATGGCGCTCGTGGGGCAGGCGCGGCTGCACTCGCCGCAGCGGATGCACTTGTCCAGCAGGTCGTTCTCCCGCGCCCCCGGCGGGCGGATCAGGTGGGGGTGATCGCGCCGGGCCAGGACGTTGGCGCGGAACAACCCCACCCCGGCGACCGCCGCGCCCAGCCCCACCAACACCTGCCGCCGGCCGGGGTCGTACGCCTCCCTTGCGGCCGGCTTGAACCGGGCGGGGAAGGCGATGGCCTGCTGCGGGCAGGCGGCCAGGCAGTCCAGGCACATGGTGCACTCGGCCGGGTCGCTCGCGTACGCCTTGTCCGCGCGGATCGTCCCCGTCGGGCAGACGCGGGCGCAGGCGCCGCAGGCGTTACACGAGCTGTTGACCTGCCGCCGCACCAGCCCCACTTTGGAGAGCAGCCCCAGGAGCGCCCCCAGCGGGCAGAGGTAGCGGCACCAGAAGCGGGAGGCGATGACGTTGAGGGCGATGATGCCAAGCAGTACCGCCGCGTAGAGGGCGGTGAAGCGGTAAAAGGCCGGTTCCGTCGGCAGGACCACCGGGCGGACGACCTGGTCAAAGGCGGAAACGGCCGGCCGCAACAAGGGCACGCCGCGGTAGAGCGCCGTCTCGACGGCCGTCACGAGCTGGTCCACGGCCGGCCAGACGCTGGCCGAAAGGGTGCGAAAGAGGAGCGTCAGCGGGTCCAGCGCCAGGAGCGTCAGGTTGGTGAACAGGGCGGCAGAGAGGATGATGAGCAGGACCACGTGCTTGACGCGCCGCCAGCCGTCGGCCGGCGCGGCGCGTTTGCCGCGCAGCCGGCGGAAGGAAAAGAGGTCCAACAGCGTCCCCAGCGGGCAGAGCCAGCCGCACCAGGCCCGCCCCAGGAGGAGCGTCAGGCCGACCGTGATCAGCGCCAGGGCCGAGCCCGCCAGGAGCGTCCGGCTGGCGATGAGGTGCGCCAGCATCGCCAGCGGGTCGAGGCGCATGGGGAGGTTGACGACCTCGGCCGGCCAGCCGCCGCGGCGCGACCAGATGAAGAGGATGAGGAAGAGGAGCAGCGCCAGGTACTGGACCGCTCTGCGCAGATGCGGCCAGACCCTTCTGTTTATCCGTGGGGTAGGCAAGACGCATTCCTCCTACTCAGCGTTTCACGTCTTTACGTTTCACGTCCTCACGCCTCCACGTCTTCACGTTTCACGCCTTTACGCCTCAGACCTCTGCGATCCTCAACCCCTCCAGGTCCATGCGCCCCAGCCCCATCGCCGCCGCGGCGCGGACGTACTCCAGCTCGTCCGGCCGCAGGCCAAAGAGGGTACCGGCAAAGGCGTCGGCGGCGACGATGTCGGGGCTGGCGATGATGGTGTCCAGCTGCCGGACGTCGGCCAGGTTGCCGCCGGTGGGGCCGTTGGCGGTGAGGATGCGCACGGCGTCGACGACGGTAAGGGCCGGCCGGATGCGCGCCGTCAGGTCGGCCAGGCGCTGTCCGACGTTGCGGTGGATGGCCGGCCGGTCGCGGATGACGCCCATCAGGTTCTTCATCCCCAGCGTCAGGCGCGCCAGGTTGTGGTGCTTGGCGATGGGCACAGAGATGACGACGTCGGCGTTGAGAACGTCCTCGTAGATGTCACAGCTGCGCAGGTCGAGGGCCATGGACATGTCGGCGGGGACGAATTTAAAGGAGGTCATGATCTCCATCGTGCCGCCGGCCGCCTCGACCTGTTCGCGGATGCCGCTGATGGCATAGGCCTGCTCCGCGCTGCCGCCAAAGGGCGAGTCCATGACGCGGACGCGGCCCGCGCCGGCCTCGAGGCACAGACGCACCAGCTCGCTGACGACCCAGGGGTTGGTGGTGGCGGCGTACTCGTAGCCGTGGTAGGCGACGCAGATGTTGGGCTTGACGATGACGTCGTCGCCGGGGCGGACGAAACGCTCCATGCCGCCGAGCGCGGCGACGGCGCGGCGCACCAGGGCGGCCGGCTCGCCGCCGCGGGCGACGGCCAGGTCGGGGATCGGCAGCGGGGTGGCGGTGGGCGTTGCGGTTGGTGCCGGCGTGGGGGTGGGCTCGCCGGGCGGCGGGGTCGGCGCCGCGGTCGGGAGCGCGGTCGGGGGCACCGGGGTGCCGGTCGGGCGGGGCGGCACGGGGGTGCGCTCCGGCCGCAGGCCGCAGGCGCGGAGGAACCAGCCGCCGCCGAGGACCCCGAGGCCGGCGGCCAGCCACTTGAGCATGTCACGGCGCGAGATGTCGGGCAACCTGTATACCTCCTGCAGCGCAGCGCGATGTGCTCGCCCCTACCGGTACACCACCGGCAGGTAGACCCAGTATGCCCCAGTTTCCGGCAGCACGGCTGTAGTGTCCGTCACATGGGCGACCAGCGCGGGGTCGACCGCCGAGGTGGCAGTGACGACCGTGCTCTCGCTCTGGCCGTGCGTGCCCGTGGGGACAGCCACGGCAACCGTGATCGTGGCGCTGCCGCCGGCCGCAAGGGTGACGGTTCCCGGTACGGTGAAAGTGATGCCGCCGGTCTCACCGGCCGCCGTGGTCGGCCAGCCCAGGGCGCTGCCCCAGGCCAGGATGTAGGTGTCGCTCAGTGCCCCCAGGTTGTGCAGCTCGTGCACAAAGGTGGCTGCCTCGCCCGGATTGACCACCCGGTGCCCATTGGGGAAGAAGGAGAACATTGCCAGCGGCACCTCTGTCCGGTCGGTCACGGTGTTCACAAGGGTCGGACTGACCGTGGAGGTAGCCGTGACCAGGGTCACCTCGGTCAATCCGAGCGTGCCGGTCACCGGAACGCTCACCGACACGGTCACGACCGCCGCCCCATCCGCTGCCAGGATCACGCTTCCCGGCACAGGGAAGGGGGTGCCGCCGGCGGATCCAGTGACGCTGGTTGGCCAACCTAGAGTGCTGCCCCAGGCCAGGTCATAGGTATCGCTGAGGTTGCCGGTGTTGTGCAGGCTGTGCACGTAGACGGCCTGCTCGCCGGGATTATGGCTGCTGCCCTGGTCCGGCTCGAAAAGGAAGCTGGGCTGAATTGGGGCCGGCCGATTGTGCGGGCCAGGGCCGACGGGCCAAACCGCGTGGCAGACGGTGCAGGTATCCAGCGTGCCGGTATGGCCTTGCAGGGCGAGGAACTTGATCGCGTCATTGGGCTCGCGGCTGGGGGCGATGGCATGCGGGCTGTCGTGGCAGGCCTCGCAGCGGACGCCGCCGTGTTCCTTGGACATGCGGTAGAGCGGTTGGTCCTGGGCATAGTCGCTGCCGTGGCAGGCGGCGCTGTCGCAGCGCGGCTCGTTGAGCCAGGGGTTGGGGTTCTCAGAGACCTGCTGCATGTCTCCGTGGCAGTCGATGCAGGTCATGCCGCGTTGGGACATGATGTCGCGCAGGCACTGGGTGATGGGGCCGGGGTGGCAGCTGTAGCAGCCGTCCGTGGTCGGGGGGATCATACCCGTCTCGGCGTGTTTGCCGTGCATCGCTTTGGAGAGGTTGGGGTAGGTCGGGCTGCCAAACCCGGGCAGCGCGTTGGACATGTGGCAGCGCGCGCACAGTACCGGGCGCGTGGCCATCAGGTTGGTGCCGTTGTCGTTGTCGTGCCGGGTCAGGATGTTCTGCTCCACCACCCCGGTAGCGATGTCTGGATTGCCCGGTCCGTTATCGCCGTGGCACGTATCGCAGTGCATCTCAGTCGAGACGGGGGCCACCACGATGTTGCGGGCCAACTCTACATTGCCGGGCCCGTAGACGACGACAGTGGCGAGCTGGTAGGGGTAGGGATCGTCGGGCGCGCTGTCGCGGAACTCGGTGAGCGGCATACCCTCGGCGACAAAGTGATCCCCGCGCAAGGCCATTGTTCCCGAAAGCGTGGTACCGGACAGCCCATAGTTGTCCGGCAGGGGGCTGGGCAGACTGAACAGGTACTGCGCGTTCTGCACGGGGCGATAGGGGCTGGTGTCCCAGAAGTTGGACTTGCCCGCCGAGTAGATATTGTCGGTAAAGACATAGGTCACGGTGATGCCGGCAGTGATGATCTGTGGTGGGTCGCCGACCCGCACAACCTGGGCATAGAGCGTATTGAAGGGGGGCAGAACCCCCAGGTCGGTAAAGTCGCGGTTGTAGCAGTGCATGCCCAGGTCGTTCCAGGTGAGGACGATATAGTCGCCAGGGGCCTGGGGGTCGGCGGCTGTGGCCGGGGACCCCAGGCTGCTGACCACGAGCAGGGTGCCAGCGGCGATCAGCAGCAACGCCAGGATGAGGCCAAGGTGCCGTAGTGTACGCATGGTTCTCCTCCTCGTGTGCATGAGCGGATGGTCCGGGGTCTGTCCCCGTGGAGCCCATCATAGCAGGATTGCGGAATTCATGCAACTGCGGCGCGTGGCCGCCCCTTTGACACGGCGGCGAAAACTGGGTATACTGTTCACCATGGCTGTACGGACCGAAAGCAGAGGATCTGTTCACCGGGAGGAGGAAACATGACCATGCCGACTTGTCCCGAGTGCGGGGCCGAGAACCCCGCAGCCAACAAGCACTGCGGCGAGTGCGGCGAGCTGATCCGCCCCGAGCCCGGGGACCGCTTCAAGGCCCTCGTGGCGGTCCTCATCGCTGTGATCTCGATCGTCGGGGCCGTCCTGGCCTGGCGCGCTGCCGCGGCCGGCAGCAGCGCTTCCGACGCCGACGTCCGCGGGACGGTCAGTATCATCCAGCGCAACCAGGCCCTGGTGGCGAGCGAGGCCGAGATGTATCGCAACCTCTCCGCCTACCTCCAGGTCCGCATCCACGACGTGCTGAGCCTCAACCTGATGGCCGACTCGGAGCGTCGGGCCGGCGATGACCCCAAGGGTGCCCAGTACTGGAGCGACGGCTGGACCGAGATCTTTGTCGCCGAGGCCTACCTGGACGAGGTGGACATCGGCCCCGAGTACATCCGCGCGGACGGCTCCTACGACGGCCAGGCGGCGCAGGACATCGACATGGCCGAGCGGGCCCTCGGCACCGACTTTGATCCCCAGGGCCAGCACTTTGCGCGGGCCGACCAGCTGCGGACCAAGGTGCTCTGGCTCGTCGGGCTGGCGCTGGTGCTCGCCGGCGCCCTGCTCTGCTACACCCTGGCCACGGTGATCGAGAGCCGGATACGGTACCTTTTCTTTGCAGTGGGCAGCGTGGTGTCGGTGGCGGTCGTGGTGGCGGCCGTCATCGTCGAGCTGCGCATCGTCTAGGAGGAAGCGATGACCGAGCCTATACCGCAGGAACCCGTCGTGATCGGTCCTCCGCCGTCTCCCGCTTCTTCCCGGCCCCGGCTGTGGCAGCGGCCCTTTTTTCGCTGGCTCGACAGGCACCACAACAACCTGGTCGCGGTCGCCATTGCCCTGGTGACGATCGTGGCCGGCCTGACGGCCTTTCTGCAGACCTGGGCCAGCGGTCACTATGCGCAAGAGATCCGCCAGAGCCAGTCGCTGGCGACCGAGACGTTGGGCCAGGACGTCAGCAGCCGCCAACGCGAAGGATACGATTTCTTCCTCTATACCACCTGGAACGAGTGGGACTGGCGCCGGAGCCGGGCGGTGAGCCGCGACCCCGCCCTGGCCGAGCGCGCCGCGGAGGTCACCGCGCTCATCGCCCCGCTCAGCCCGCTCCTGGACGAGACGGGCCCCTACTACATCACCTCCACCGACACGGCCGACCTCGACAGCTACCACGCCGACCTCAACATCTATACCACCACCCTGTTGGCCGAGCAGCGCACCTTTGTGACGGCTGCCGCCGACGCCTGGAACGGCAAGGCCGACGGCTATGTGACGGTGCTGACCATCCTGGCCGTGACCCTCTTCCTCTACGGCCTGTCGACGACGGTCAAGGGCAACATGCGCTTTCTCTTTGCCGTCGTCGCTACCCTGCTCGTCGTCGTGGGGGTGGCGCAGATCCTGGCGCTGACGCTGGGCCCGGTGCCCACCGTCCCGTACACGGCGATCCAGTCGTACGCCCGCGCGCGGGCCGCCTGGTGGGCCGGCCGTACGGAGGAGGCGCAGTCGGCCGTCGAGGCGGCGCTCGCCGCTTACCCGGACTATGGCAGCGCCCACTCCTTGCGGGCGAGCATGCTGCTCGGCGAGGGCGCGTACGACGATGCCGCCGCGGCCTACCGCCAGGCCATCGCCGCCGGCGCCGACGACGTCGGCGCCTATTGGAACATGGGCTGGACACTCTACCTGGCCGGGGACTATGACGGCGCGGTCGAGGCCAACCGCCATGCCCTGGAACTGGCCCCCCACCTGCTGCCCGTGCGGATGAACGTGGCGACCACACTCCTGGCCCAGGGCCAGACGGCAGAGGCGCTGGCCGAGTACGAGGCCGGCCTGGGCATGGCCGTGGACCCCGCGCTGGCCATCCCCCTCTCCTGGAGCCGCCTGTACCTGCGCGAGACGGTCAACGATCTGGATCGGCTGATCAACGCGCTGGACGGCCAGACCGGCTTTTACCAGGTCCCGCGCTTGGACAAGATCGCCGACCCGGCCGCCGTCCGCGAGGCGGCGGTCCAGGCCCGCCGGCGGATCAAGGAAGGGGCCGTGGCCATCGAGGCCACGGGGGCCACGCGCGTGGGCGAGACGTCGGCCCAGCTGGGCGCGCTCTCCTTTGGGCTGTACGCCGGCCGGCGGGGCGATCTCCTGGCCCCGGCCGATACCTTTCCCCGCAGCATTTTGTCGTTGGTCGTGGCCGTCCCCCACGAACACGTGCCGCTGGGCGCGGTCGTGTCGCGCCGGGTGGTGCGCATGCAATACTCGGGAGTGCCCGAATACCTGCCGACGATGGGCGCCGACGTGACCTGGACGGGGGAGGAGGCGGGCACGCTGCTCCAGACGATGGAGTCGCCCTGGCCCGGCCAGCGCGGCCTGCTCCCCGGCATCTATACCGTCGAATACTATGTGGACGGCAACCTGCTGCAGAGCGGATCGTTCACCATCCCGGAGAAGGACACCTTTATCGTCGGGCCGCTGATTGTCACGCTGGAATCCCAGAGCGGCGGCATCGCCTTTGGGGCGGACAGCATCTTTCCGGCCGGCGTGGCCCAGCTCAAGGGCATCTTGAGCTACAGCGGCCTGGACGACGGGGCGACCCTCTACGCCTCCTGGTATCGCAACGGCGAGCTCTACAGCCAGGACAGCCGCTATCGCGATGGCTGGGGCAGCGAGAGCTTTTACCTCTACGACGTGCCGGCCGGGAGCTGGCGCCTGGAGCTTGCCTCGGACGACCTGCTGCTGCAGACCGCCGAGTTCCAGGTCGTGCCGCTCGAGGACTATTTGCAGGCCATCGGCACACCGCCGGAGGATGATGCCCTCTTCCAGCGCATGCTGGGCGATGTCTACGCCAGCGCAGGCAACTATACCCAGGCCGACGTGCACTATGCCCGCGCGGTGGAGCTCGACCCCGCCTGCGAGCAGTGCTACTACCGCTGGTGGTCGGCCCTCTACGACCAGGAGCGCTACCAGGAGGCCGTGGCCAAGATCGAGGAGGCCATCGCCCTGAACCCGGAGAACTATAACTATCTGAACCGGCTGGGCAAGACCTATTACCGGCTGGACGACGAGGAGAACGCTAAGGACGCCTTCCGCCGCGGTGTCCCGATCGCGCCGGCGACCGTCTACAACGCCTGGGGCAATACGCTCTACGAGCTGGCGCGGTACGACGAGGCGGTGATCAAATACCTGCAGGCGGTCGACCTGGAGCCGGACATCTCGACCTATTACGCCAACCTGGGCGGCGCGTACCAGCAGCTGGGCGAGGACGAGCTCGCCGCGGAGGCCTTTGCCCAGGCGATGGCGCTCGATCCCAACCAGGACTCGGCCTACAACAAGCAGGGCGACCTGTTCTATAACGAGGAGCGGTACGCCGAGGCGGCCGAGCAGTACCGCCAGGCCATCGCCATCAACCCGGGCAAGGCGCTCTACCATGCCAACCTGGGCAACGCCTACAAAAAGATGGGCGAGTACGAGCCGGCCGCCGCCGAGTACCAGACGGCCGTCGAGCTCGATCCGGCGTACGACTATGCCTGGAACCAATGGGGCAACCTGCTCTACGAACAGGGGGACTATGCCGGTGCGGCGGCCAAGTACGAACAGGCCGTCGCCATCGACCCCAGCGACGCCATCTACTACTCCAACCTGGGTGGGGCCTACCGCGAGCTGGGCGAGTACGAGCAGGCCGCCGCCGCCTACGAGGCCGCGGTGGGGGTCGACCCTAACTATGACGAGGCCTGGAACCGCTGGGGCAACGCCCTCTACAACCTGGAGGACTATGCCGCCGCGGCGGCCAAGTACGAGCAGGCCATCGCCGTCGATCCGGAAAACGCGACCTACCGCGCCAACCTCGGCGGGGCCTATTACGAACAGGGTGAGTACGAGCTGGCGGCCGCGGCCTACGAGGCAGCGACCACGATCGACCCCTATTATGACGATGCCTGGAACCGCTGGGGCAACGCCCTCTATCTCCTGGAGGACTATGCCGGCGCGGCGGCCAAGTACCAGCAGGCCATCGCCATCTACCCCGACGACGAGGTCTATCACGCCAACCTGGGGGCGGCCTACTACCAGCAGGGCGAGTACGAGCTGGCCGCCGCGGCCTATGCGGCCGCCGTCGAGTACGAGCCGGACTATGACTATGCCTGGAACCGCTGGGGCAACGCCCTCTATATGCTGGAGGACTATGCCGGCGCGGCGGACAAGTACGCGCAGGCGGCCGCGATCATGCCCGACAAGCCGGTCTATTACTATAACCTGGGCATGGCCTATTACCAGGACGGCAGCTATGCCGAGGCGCGGCCGGCCCTGGAGCAAGCGGCCCGGCTGGCCGCGGAGCAGGGTGATACCGCTACCCAGCAGGACGCGGAGGAGATGCTGTCCAAGCTGCCCTAGAGGAGACCGCGATGCCTACCCTCCACCTCATCTCCCACACCCACTGGGACCGCGAATGGTACCTGCCGTTCCAAGAGTTCCGGCTCAAGCTGGTCCGCCTGATGGACAGGCTGCTGGACCTCCTGGCGGCGGACCCCAACTTTCGCTACTTTATGCTCGATGGGCAGACCATCGTGCTCGACGACTACCTGGCGGTCCGCCCGGAGCGGGAGGAAGAGATCCGCGCGCACGTGCAGGCCGGCCGGCTCCTGATCGGCCCCTGGCACGTGCTGCCCGACGAGTTCCTCGTCGGCCCCGAGGCCACGGTGCGCAACTTGCTCCAGGGGAAGCGCACCGCCGCCCGCTTCGGGCCGCGCATGGATGTGGGCTACATCCCCGACCCCTTTGGCCACGTCGGCCAGATGCCACAGATCCTGCGCGGCTTTGGGCTGGAGACGGCCGCCCTCCGCCGTGGCCTCGCCGACGAGCCGTGCGAGCTGCGCTGGCAGGCCCCCGACGGCAGCGCCGTCTTCCTGGCCTACCTGCGCGACGGCTACGACAACGCCTATCCCTATCCCCTGTCCAGGCCGGAGGACGTCGAGCCGTTCCTGGCCGGCGTCCGCAAGCTGCGCGATTCGCTCCTCCCGCACACGGCGGCCGGCCACCTTCTCCTGATGCATGGCACCGACCACATGGAGGCCCAGCCTCTCACCTCGGCCGCGCTGGCCCAGGCGGCGGGGCGGCTCGACGGCGACACGCTGGTCCACTCCACGCTGCCGGCCTACCTCTTCGCCGTGCAGAAGGCCCTGCGCGGGACCGAGGTCCCCACCGTAAGCGGCGAGCTGCGCAGCCCCAAGCGCCACCACCTGCTGCCGGGAGTCCTCTCCGCGCGGATGTGGATCAAGCAGCGCAACCACGCCTGCGAGACGCTGCTGGAGCGGTGGGCCGAGCCGTTCGGGGTGTGGGCAGACCTGACACCTTGCGAAGGTCCTTCGCAAGGTGTCCTGCGCCACGCCTGGCGCCTGCTGCTGGAGTGCCACCCGCACGACTCGATCTGCGGTTGCTCGGTAGACCAGGTGCACGACGAGATGCGCGCGCGTTTCGACCAGGTGGAGCAGATGGGCGAGGCGCTCGTGCGCCAGAGCCTGGGGGCGATCGCCGCGGCGGTAGAGACCTTGCCCGCACCCCGCTCTCCCGCCCCCGCTCACGAAAATCGGGAGGAGGGGCGGGCGGCCTGGTCGCGGGCCCTCGTCGTCTTCAACCCCTTGGGCCACACCCGCACGGATGCGGTGGAGCTGCTTCTGGAGGTCCCGCCGGGGGTCGACGCCGTCGAGATCGTCGACGCGGCCGGCCGGCCGCTCCCGGGCGGCGCGGTCGAGTTTCTCGAGCCCAAGGTGGACTACCGCCCGCTCGACCGCGCCGGCCTGGCCGCGCTGCTGGAACAGGTCCAGGGCGGGCGGGCCTACGGCGGCGCCATCGTCGGCCTGGAGCTGCGCCGCGTGGGGGCGGACCTGTTCCTCAAGGTCACCCTGTCCGAGACAGGCGCGCCGGACTTGCCGGCGCTGGCCCCGGGGCTGGCGCGGGCCCGGGAGGCCGCCGCGGACCCGACGCTGGAGCACGTGGAGCTGTGGGCCTATTCGCGTTTCGCTGCCGTCCACTTTGTGGCGCCGGACGTGCCGGGGCAGGGCTACCGGACGTTCTGGGCGCGGGCAGTGGCGGCCGGCCCTCCATCCCACCCCCGGCAGCCCTCCGCGGACGCTGCGGGCCGGATAGAGGCTGAGGGCGGGATCGCCAACGAGTTCTTTTCCCTGGCCGCCGCCCCCGACGGCACCCTCACCCTCGCCGACCGGCGCACGGGCGCCGTCTTTGCCGGGCTGAACCGCTTCGTCGACGGCGGCGACTGCGGCGACGAGTACAACTATGCCCCGCCGGCCGCCGACACCCTGGTGACGGCTCGGCCGATCGCCATTGGCCGGGGGTACGACGGCGCCGGCGCGTACCTCCAGGTGGAGCTCGAGCTGGCCCTGCCGGCCGGCCTGTCCGACGACCGCCGGCGGCGCGGCGCCGAGACGGTGCCGTGCCCCATCCGCACCACCGCCCGCCTCTGCCCCGGCGTGCCCCGCGTGGACATCACCACCGAGGTGGACAACCGCGCCGCGGACCACCGCCTGCGGGCCCACTTCCCGGTCCCCTTTGCCGTCCCCGCTGCCGACTATGACGGCCACTTTCAGGTGGTGCGCCGGCCGACGGCCCGGCCCGCGTACGACGCCACCTGGGTGGAAGACCCCCGCCCCGAGGTGCCGCAGCGCGCCTTTTGCGACTGTGCGGACGGGCAGGTGGGGCTGCTGCTGGCCAACCGGGGCCTGCCAGAGGTCGCGGTCCTGCCCGCCGCGGGCGGCGGCAGCGAGATTGCCCTGACCCTCCTGCGCTGTGTCGGCTGGCTCTCGCGGGCCGATTTCTGCACGCGGCGGGGCCACGCCGGGCCGCCCAGCGCCACGCCGGGGGCGCAGGAGCAAGGCCGGCACCGCTTCGCGTACGCCCTGATCCCCCACGCCGGGGATTGGACGGCGGCCTATCCCGACGCCTATGCCTTTGACGTGCCGCTCCGGGTCGTGGACGCGCCGCTCCACGCCGGGCCGCTGCCCGCGGCGGCTGCCTTCCTGCGCGTGGAGCCGGCCGCCTTTCTCCTTAGCGCCGTCAAGCCGGCTGAGGAGGGGTGCGGCGTCGTCGTCCGCGGCTATAACGTCACCGGCGCGCCGCTCCGCGTGACGCTGGCGCCGCGCCAGCGCTTCGCCCGCGCCGCGCGCGTGCGGCTGGACGAGGAGGAAGAGGGGCCGCTGTCGATGGCCCCCGATGGCAGTGTAACGCTGGATGTCGGAGCGTACGAGATCGCGACGGTCCGGTTCGCCTGAGGAGCGCAGCGTGAGGTGCAAAGACATGCAGGCGTGAACGGCGAAGCAGTCAAGACGCGGAACGTGATTTCCGGCAATGGTTTTCACGAATCAGCCAACACGACCGTCCGCTCAGAAGCGATAGGACACTGGAGGACGCCATGTACACCGAGATCATCCCCCTCCGCCTGGGTATGGCCAACGCCTTCCTGCTGCGGTCCGCGGCCGGGTACATCCTCGTGGATACCGGTCTGCCGGGAGACGCCGGCCCGCTCCTGGAGGCGATGACCGTCCGGGGCCTGCCCCCGGCCGGCCTGCGCCTCATCCTGATCACCCACGGGCACATCGACCACTATGGCAGCGCGGCCGCGGTGCGGGACAAGACCGCCGCGCCGATCGCCGTCCACGAGGCCGACGCCGCGGCGCTGCGCCAGGGCATCAACCCGCCCGAGACGCTCCGGCCGACGAGCTGGTGGGTGGGGCTGGCGATGCGCCTGGGCGGCCGCTTCGGGCCGCGGCAGGTCCCGCCCGTGGAGCCGGACATCCTCCTGCGCGGCGAGGAGCGCCTGGATGCGTACGGCATCGCCGGGCGGGTGCTGCACCTGCCCGGGCACACGCCGGGCTCGATCGCCGTCCTGCTGGACAGCGGCGAGGCCGTCGTCGGCGACATCGCCATCGACCTGCTCGGGCGGCGCGGCCGGCCGCAACCGCCCATCGTGGCCTGGGACCTGGCGCAGAACGCCGCGAGCGTCCGCCGGCTGGCCGCGCTCAACCCGCGCCGGGTCTATTCCGGCCACGGGGGGCCGTTTGAGCGCCTGGCCTGATGGGCGTTTCACGCATCACGGCGCGATCTTGCACCTTGTCCAGGAGCACCCCATGAGCGCACTCTCCTATCCCCAGGCCCTCGCCTACCTCAACTCCCTCATCGACTATGAAAAGGGCATGCCGCGCTCCTACTCCCCGCTGGCCTTTAACCTGGCGCGGGCGGCGCAGCTGCTGGCCGGCCTGGGTGACCCCCATGAGCGCTACCCAATCGTGCTGATCGCCGGGACCAAGGGCAAGGGGTCCACCGCGGCCTTTGTGGAGAGCATCCTGCGGGCGGCCGGCCGGCGGACCGGCCTGTATATCTCGCCCCACCTCCACACCTGGCGGGAGCGGGTCCAGGTGGACCGCCGGTTGATCGAACAAGCGGCGGTGGCGGAGTGGGTCACGCGCCTGCGCCCGCTGGCGGAGGCGCTGCGCGGCACGGAGCAGGGGCCGCCGACCTATTACGAGGTCTCGACGGCCCTGGCGCTGGGCTACTTTGCGGAGCAGGCGGTCGACGTGGCGGTGCTCGAGGTGGGGTTGGGCGGCCGGCTCGACGCCACGAACGTCGTCACCCCGCGCGTCGCGGTCATCACGACCATCGGCTACGACCATATGGAGATCCTGGGGCATACGCTGACGGCCATTGCCGGGGAAAAGGCCGGCATCGTCAAGCCGGCCGGCTGGGCGGTGAGCGCGGCCCAGGAGCCCGAGGCGCGGGCGGCGATCGCGGCGGCCTGCCGGGCGCAGGGCGCGCGCCTGTGGGTGGCCGAGGCGGCCGGCGTGTACCCCGTCCTGCCCGCGGCCGGCGCGCCGCTGCCCTACCCCGTGCCGCCGGCCGCCGAGAACCTCGGGCTCCAGGGGTGGTTCCAGGAGGGCAACGCCCGCGTGGCCCAGGCGGTCGTTTTGGCGCTGCGCGCCCAGGGGTGGGACATCCCCACGGCGGCCGTGGCCGCAGGGCTGCGCGGCGTGCGCTGGCCGGGCCGGCTGGAGGTGGTGGCCGGCGCGCGCCCCACGCTGGTGCTGGATGGAGCGCACAACGTCGATTCGGCCCGCGCCCTGCGCCGGGCGCTGCGCGAAGGGTTCCCCTACGAACGGCTCTTGCTGGTGACCGGCTTTTCCCAGGGGCACGACGTCCCGGCTTTTTTCGGCGAGCTGGGGCCGGCCGCGGCCCACGTGATCGTCACCGCGGCCCGCCACCCGCGCGCCGCCGGCAGCGCGGCGGTCGTGGCGGCGGCCCGGCAGGTGGTGTTCGCGCCGGTCGAGCCCGTGGAGGGCGTGGCCGCGGCGCTGGAGCGGGCCCGCGCCCTGGCCGCGCCGGACGACCTGATCTGCGTCTGCGGCTCCCTCTTTGTCGTCGCCGAGGCGCGGGAGGCGCTGGGGTTGGTGGAAGAAGAGGACTAGTCCCTACTTGTTCTTTCTGCCGAACTGGTGGTATAATGCGGGCAGCCACGGCGGCAGTGGAAGCCGCCGGCCAACCCACGATGGAGTGGTTTGCATGAGCCTGCGTGTCCGCGCCGTCTTTTCCCCCTTGCTCCAGCGCGCCGCCGTCACCTTTGCCGCGCTGCGCCACCGCAACTATCGCCTGTGGTTCTTTGGCCAGATGTTTTCGCTCATGGGGACCTGGATGCAGTCGGTCGCCCAGGGCTGGGTGGTCTATGAGCTGACCAGCTCCAAGTTTCTCCTGGGGCTGGTCTCGTTCGCCGGGTCGATCCCCACAATGTTCCTGATGATCCCGGGCGGCGCCCTGGCGGACCGGATTCCCAAGCGGCGCATCCTCCTGATCACGCAGACGGCGATGATGCTGCAGGCGGCGATCCTGGCCACCCTGGCGCTGACGGAGCGGCTGCAGGTCTGGCACGTGGCCTTGCTGGCCTTTAGCCTGGGCGTGGCCCAATCGTTCGACGCGCCGACCCGCCAGGCGCTGGCGGTGGAGATGGTCGAGGACCGCCGCGACCTGATGAGCGCGATCGCCATGAACTCGCTGATGTTTAACGTGGCGCGGATCGTGGGGCCGTCGGTCGGGGGAGTCGTGCTGGCGCTGCTGGGTCCGGCCTGGTGTTTCTACCTCAACGCCTTTTCCTTCCTGGCGGTGCTCGGCGCCCTGCTGCTGATGCGCTTTCCGGCCGGCCTTTCGAGGCTGCAGGCGGAACCGCTGCGCGCCCAGATCGGGGCCGGCCTGCACTATATCCGCCGGCACGTCGTCGTGCGCTCCATTATCGCCCTGGCCGGCGTCTCGTCCCTCTTTGGCTTCTTTCACACCATTCTGCTGCCGGCCTTTGCCGTCGACCGGCTCCAGGTGGGCAAGACCGGCCTGGGGCTGCTGCAGGGCACGATCGGCGTGGGGGCGGTGATCGGGGCAGTGACGGTGGCCGCGTTGGGGCGTTCCCGGTACAAGGGCCTCCTGCTCACCGCCGGCAGCCTGCTCTTTCCCGTGGCCGCGATCGTCTTTGCCCACTCGGTATGGTTCCCGCTTTCCCTCGTGTGCCTGGCCCTGGCGGGGTACGGCGTCGTCGCCCAGAACGCCAGCAGCAACACCCTGGTCCAGTCTATCGTCCCCGACAAGCTGCGCGGCCGGGTGATGTCGGTCTATACGTTGATGTTTTTCGGCACGACGCCCATGGGCTCGCTGATGGCCGGCAGCCTGGCTCAGGGGCTCGGCCCCGCCTGGGCGGTGACGGTCGGCTCGGGCATCGCCCTGCTCTTTGCCGCCGGCGTGGCCCTCGCCGTCCCGGCACTGCGGCGGCGGGATACGGTGGCGGAAGGGGGTGGGGCGGGCGCCGAGGAGGCCGCATGAACCTGGTGTCGTTGGCGGAGCGGGTGGAAGAGGCCGGCGTGCAGGAGCTGCTCGCCGCGGCCGTGGGCTACCCCTCCCCCGAGCGGCTGGCCCGGGTGACCGCGTGCTACCGCGAGGCCGGCTGGCACCTCCTGGGGCTGGAACGGGGCGGCCGGCTGGTGGGGCTCATCGGGCTGGAGGTCCAGCCGCCGGATAGGGCCGTCGTGCAGCACATCGCCGTCGTTCCCCAGGAGCGCGGCCGGGGAATCGGGCGGGCGCTCCTCTCCCGGGCCGCGGCCGCGCTGACGGTGCGCCACCTGACGGCCGAGACCGACACCGACGCGGTGGGCTTTTACCGGCGCTGCGGCTTTGCCGTCGCCAGCCTGGGAGAAGTGTACCCCGGCGTGGAGCGTTTTCGCTGCACGGTGGCCCTTTGACAGCCAGGCCTTCTTCTGGTATCATCGGCTGTGTACAGGGGGTCGGCCTGACCCTCTGTTTTTTGTGCCGTTGTCGGCAGCTCTGGCCCACGGAGCTGCCCCGGCCCTTTCTTCCACGGAGGAGGTGGCATCGCTCAATTTTCGACCGTCCGCCCGACCCCAGACCTCCGGGCCTGGGAGTCATTCGCCCCTTGTGGGAGGAAAGAGAATGAACTGGCGCAAGATGCTTTCGCTGATCGGTCTGCTCGTCCTGCTGTTGGCCGCGGTGCCCATGGGCGCGATCGCCGCGCCCCGCGCGTCGGACCCGCTGGCCAAGGTCGAGGCCCTCGTCCTGCAGGAGCTGACCCTGCAGGGCCAGACCGACTACTTTATCTGGATGACGGCAAAGGCCGACCTCACGCCGGCCTATGCCCTGAAAACCAAGCTCGAGAAGGGCCAATTCGTCTACGAGACGCTGGTGGCCACCGCCGAGCGGACGCAAAAGGACCTGCGCGCCTACCTGGACAAGGCCGGCGTCGCCTACCAGGCCTTTTACATCGCCAACAAGATCCTCGTCTATGGCGGCTCCTACGACGTGCGCGTGCAGGTCGCCGCCCGGCCCGACGTGGCCCAGGTGACGGCCAATCACAAGGTCCAGATAGAGGAGCCCTTTCGGAACGACGACCCGGGACAGACCGCGGCCGTCGAGACCAACATTACCTTTATCAAGGCCCCGCAGGTGTGGGCGTTGGGGTACACGGGGCAGGGCACCGTCATGGCCGGCAACGACACCGGGCTCGATTGGGACCACCCGGCCCTCATCCGCCAATACCGCGGCTGCCTCAACCCGCCCACCTGCTCCAGCGTCGACCACAACTATAACTGGTGGGACGCCACCGATACCTACCCCACCGTCCCCGGCGACGGCCACGGCCACGGTACCCACACCAGCGGCACGATGGTCGGCGAGGACGCCAGCCTGACGAACCAGATCGGCGTGGCCCCCGACGCCCGGCTCGTCCACTGCAAGAACATGAACAACAGCGGCAGCGGCAGCGAGGCGACCTTTACCGAGTGCTTCCAGTGGGACCTGGCGCCCTGGGACCTGAACCAGCAGAACGCCAACCCGGCCCTGGCTCCCGACGCCGTCAACAACTCGTGGGGGCACAGCGGCGGCAACCAGAACCAGTACCGCGACGAGATCCTGGCCCTCCACGCCGCCGGCATCCTGATCGAAGTATCCTCCGGCAACGAGGGCTCTGGCTGCGCCAGCCTGCGCTCGCCGGGCGACTATACCGAGGTCCTGACCACCGGCTCGGTCAACCACGCCTCCTCCTTCCCGGGGACGATGACCGGTTTTTCCAGCCGCGGGCCCTCGGACCTCGACGGCAACTACTTTCCCGACATCACCGCCCCCGGCGAAAACATCCGCTCGAGCGTTCCGGGCGGCACCTACGAGGGCGGTTGGAGCGGCACCTCGATGGCCGGCCCCCACGCGACGGCCCTCGTCGGCCTGATGTGGTCGGCCTGCCCCGCCTTCCGGGGCATGGTGGAGGAGACGATCGCCATCATCACCGACACGGCGTCGCCGGTCACCTCCTACGTCGGCTCCTGCGGCGGCAACTATGTCACCGGCCCCAACAACGACTGGGGCTATGGCACGATCGACGCCCTGGCCGCGGTCAACGCCATCCTCGGCCTGTGCGCCGAGCAGGGCGCCCTCCACGGCCACGTCTATGACGCCGCGACGCTGGCGCCGCTGGCCGACGCGACCGTCACAGCCCAGTGGGACCAGGGCGGCCAGTGGGCGGACACCACCGACACCGCCGGCTACTACACCCTGACCGTGCCCAACGGGACCTATACCGTCACGGGCACGCTCTTTGGCTACGACGACGAGGTCGTGACCGGCGTTCCGGTCATCACCGACCAGGTGACCACGCAGGACCTCTACCTGGAGCCATCGGCCGAGTACGTCGTCTCGGGCACCGTGACCGAGGCCGGAACGGGCGTCCCGCTCTTTGCCCAGGTCGAGGCGCTGGGGACACCCCTCGCCCCGGTGTGGACCAACCCCGGCACCGGCTTTTACGCCATCACCGTCCCGGAGGGCACCTACACCTTCCGCGTCACCGCCGCGCAGCACCAGCCCGAGGAGCGCGCCGTCGTGGTCGATAGCGACCAGACCCAGAACTATGTCCTGGAGCCGCTCCCCTGCATCTTGCTCGTCGACGACGACAACAATGCCCCCAACACCGCGCCCTACTTCACCGCCGCCCTGGACACCCTGGGCTACGACTATGACCTCTTTGACACCGCCGGCGGCAGCGGCCCCACCGCCGCGGAGCTGGCCGGCTACGGTGTCGTCATCTGGTTCTCCGGCGACGCCTACGGCGGCACGGCCGGCCCCAACAGCAGCGACGAGAGCAACCTGGCCAGCTACCTGGACGACGGCGGGCACCTCTTTCTCTCCAGCCAGGACTATCTCTACGACCAGGACCTGACCCCCTTCGGCCAGACCTACCTGGGGATCGGCTCCTACACCAACGACTCGGGCAACGCCACCACCAAGTACGGCGTCTCCGGCGACCCCATCGGCGGCGGCCTGGGGCCCTACGCCCTCACCTACCCCAGCGGCTTCACCGACTATGGCGACATCGTCAACGCCGGGAGCGGGGCCTCGGTGGCCTTCCGCAGCGCCTCCAGCGGCGGCAACGCCCTCGACATCGACAAGGACGGCGGCAACTGGCAGACCGTCTTCTTTGGCACCGACTGGGTTCCGATCTATAACAACAACGCCGCCAACGGCCGCCAGGTCCTCGACCGCATCCTCACCTGGTTCGACGGCTGCGCGTCGTGCGAGGCGCCGTCCAACGCCGCCTTCACCTGGACGCCGCCCGCGCCCTACGCCGGCGAGGCCGTGACCTTTACCGCCACCGTCAGCGGCACCGCCCCGTTCCTGTTCGAGTGGGCCTTTGGCGACGGCGGCGCCGGCGTCGGCTCCCCCACCGCCCACACCTATGCCGCCGCGGGCGACTATACCGTCGTCCTTACCGCCACCAACGCCTGCGGCGTCGACCAGACCAGCGCGCTCGTCACCATCCTCACGCCGCCGTGCGACCCGGTGAGCATCGTCGACGTGACGGTCGACGTCTCTCTCCTGGCAGTGACCCTGACCTCCGAGGTCACCGGGACGGCGCCGTTCGACTACCTGTGGGACTTTGGCGACGGGGATACCTCGACCGACCCGCACCCGGTGCATACCTACGCCGCGGGCGGCTGCTACACCGTCACCCTGGACGTGACCAACGGCTGCGGCGCGGACCACTGGGAAGAGTTGGTCTGTGTCTGCGACCCGGTGGCCATCGTCGACGTGACCGTCGACGTGTCGCTCCTGACGGTGACGTTGACCTCGGCGGTCACCGGGACGGCGCCATACGACTACCTGTGGGCCTTTGGCGACGGGGATACCTCGACCGACCCGCACCCGGTGCATGCCTACGCCGCGGGCGGCTGCTACACCGTCACCCTGGACGTGACCAACGGCTGCGGCGCGGACCACTGGGAAGAGCTGGTCTGTGTCTGTGACCCGGTGAGCGGCGCCGACTTTTCCTGGACGCCGCCCACCCCGCTCGTCGGCGAGGAGGTCCTCTTCACCGGCACGGCCGGCGGGACCGCGCCGATCGACTATGCCTGGAGCTTGGGCGACGGCGGCACGGGGACGGGCATCAGCGTCACCCATGCCTACACCGCCGCGGGGACCTACCTGGTCATGATGACGGCGACCAACAGCTGCGGCCAACAGTCCGTCACCCACGACGTCGTGGTCGCCGGCTCCTGCGTCGAGCCCGCCGGGGCCGACTTTTCCTGGACGCCGGTCACCCCGACGGCGGGGGCCGACGTCGACTTCCACGGCAGCGTGGAGGCCGGCACGGCGCCGCTGACCTACACCTGGGAGTTTAGCGACGGCGGCACGGCCGGCGGCCAGGACGTGACGCACGCCTTTGCCGATGCCGGCACCTATGTTGTCACGATGACGGCCGCGAACGAGTGCGGCGAGGACATCGCCGTGCACACGGTCGTCGTCGCGGGGGTCTGCGTGCCGCCGAGCGGCGCCGCCTTTACCTGGCTGCCGACGACGCCGGCCGTGGGGCAGGAGGTCGCCTTTGACGGCAGCGCCGCCGGCGACCCGCCGCTGGACTTGGCCTGGGATTTCGGTGACGGCGCCCTGGGGGCCGGCGCAGCCGTGACCCACACCTATGCCGCGACCGGCACCTATGTCGTGTGGCTCACGGCGACCAACGCCTGCGGCGAGGACAGCGTCAGCCATCCTGTCACCGTGGTCGCGGAGCCGGTGTGCACGGCGGTCGAGATCGTCACCACCACGGCGGCGATCGACGGCTGCACGGTGCACCTGGCCGCGCAGCTGGCCGGCGATCCGCCCTTTACCTACCTGTGGACGCTGGGCGACGGGGTGACCTCGACAGCGTCCCTGCCGAGCCACACCTATGCGGCCAGCGGGACGTACCATGTGACGCTCGAGGTGTGGAACTGTGAGGAGGGCCACGACACGGCGGCCCTGGATGTGACGGTGGCGTGCGGTGTGCCGCCGGCGTCCTACTTCATCTACCTGCCGCTGATCGTCAAATAGGCGGCCCGAGAAGCACGATGGCGTGCAGGAGCCAGGCTCCTGCACGCCGTTCTTTTACCCCCACCCCTCGGCCGCGAGCAGTGCCCCCATCTTGCCGAGCACGTCCTCCATAAAGGCCCAGCAGCGCGGCTGGATGGCTGCGGCGATCTCGACGATGAGTGCGGCGGCCTGGTCCACGGCGATGGCTTCGACGCCGTGCTTCAGCCGCACCTGGCGTTCGTAGCGCTCGGCGAGGGTGGCGGGGGTGATGGGATCCAGCGCCAGGAAGGGGACCATCGCCGGGAGGCTGTGGAGCAGGTCCGGCCCCTCGCGCTCGAAAAAGGCTGCCAGGTGAGGGGCGAGGAAGGCGCAGGCCGCGGTCTGGGTGAGGGCCGCGGCCACGCGCGGCCCCAGCTCGGGATACCGTTGGGCGATGAGCCACTCCAGGGCCATCTCGACCAGGTTGTGGGCCTTCCACCATCCCATGGTCTCGGGCAGGCGGCAGATGGCGGCGGCGCGGGCGGCGTAGGGGCGGGCCTCCTCAAAGGCATAGCCCTTTTCAAAGGTGGCATACTGCTGGTCGCCGTAATAGTCCAGGCCGGCCGGCGCCACGCCGTGGGTGATCATGCCGAGCGCAAAGGGCAGGCCGGCCGGCGCGCGCGCGCGCAGAAAGGCATAGAGCGCGGCCCCGGACCGATGGGCCCGGTCCCAGCTCAGCCCGTTCGTCAGGACCGCGTCGGGAAAGATGGCGCCCAGGATGTGCAGCTGTCCGGCCCCCGGCACCAGCCGGCTCACCGCATAGGCGTGGGTGATGGGGAACACCTAGCCCTCCGGGCAGCGCTCGCGCACCAGTTGGATAACCCGGGCCACGTCCGCGGGGCAGTACAGGTCGCTCTCCTCGGCGTCGAGCGTCAGGATGGGCAGCGTCGCCGCGGCCCGGCCGATCCATTCCTCATAGGCCTCGTGGAGCCCCTGCAAATAGTCGAGCGAGATACCCTGCTCGAAATCCCGCCCCCGTGAGCGGATGCGCTCGAGCAGAAAGCGGGGGGAGGCGCGCCGGTAGATGATCAGGTTGGGCGGGGGCAAGAACTGGACCATCTTGGCAAAGAGCGCGCCATAGTTCTGATAGTCGCGGTCGTCCAGAAAGCCCTGCGCGTTGAGGGTGCGGGCAAAGATCTCGAGGTCTTCATAGAGCGTGCGGTCCTGCACGCAGGAGCTGTCGGCCGCCACCATCTCCTGAAACATCCCGAAGCGGTGGGTGAAGAAATAGACCTGCAGGCTAAAGCTCCAGCGCCGCATATCGGCGTAGAAATCGGCCAGGTAGGGGTTGTCGATGACCTGCTCGTAGTAGGTCCGCCAGCCCAGGTGTTGGCCCAGCAGTTGCGCCAGCGTCGTTTTGCCGACCCCGATGTTCCCGGCGATGCTGACCAGATATTTCAACGCTCACCCCCTGCGCCCGATTGCTGCCATATAGATCGAGGTCTCTTCGCGGCCGTCCAGCTCCAGCACCAGGTTGATCTCGTCGTCGAAAAAGGCGCCGATGACACAGCCGCCCAGCTCGAGCGCGGTCGCCGCCAGGTAGACGTTCTGCGCGACGTGGCCGGCGTCCATGTGGATGTAGCGGTGCGCCCGTTCGCCGTACTTGCGGGCCGACCGGGCGACCACCGCCGTCCAGATGATCACGACCGCCGCCCGCTGGCACATCGTCTGCCCCATGGCCGCGCGGGTCAGCGCCATGCCGATCAGGGGATCTTCGCGCAGCAGGGCCAGGCGGTGGTAGCGGACCTCGTAGTGGTACAGCCCGCCCACCAGCCCGTCGACGCGGTTGGTCGCCACGTACGTCTCGATGGGATAGAGCCCACCGGCGGAGGGGGCGGTGCGGAACTGCCACTCGCCGCGCTCCCGGGTGATGCCCTGGCTGGCCCAGAGGATCTGGGAAAGCTGGGGTGTGGTCAGCGGCTCGGGGCCAAAGTCGCGGATCGAAGAGCGCTCGTGCAGCGCCTGCCAGAGCGGCATACCCCCGGCCTGGGCCGGCGTCGGCAGCTCGACGCGGGCCAGGGGGTTGGGGTAGGTCTTGTACGTGCCGATGCGCCGCGGTGCGGCGGCGCGCCCGGCCGGCCGGCCGGCCGCGCCGATGGGGTCGGAACCCGAGCGGTCCTCACTTCCTGATCGCATGGTCTCCTCCTTCGATTGCTGTTCTGTCCAGGAGATCGATCCTCCTGACGGTTGAATATTGTATACCATTGCCGCGCGCCATGCAAGAGGCCGTCTACCTCCAGCGGAGCGCTTCGAACGGCGATCTCCTCCGGTGCACGCTGACGCTCTGGACCAATCCCAGCGCGATCATGATGGAGAGGAGCGAGCTGCCCCCGTAGCTGACAAAGGGGAGCGGCAGCCCCGTCACCGGCATTACCCCCACGTTCATGCCGATGTTGACCATGCTTTGGAAAGCCAGCCAGGCGCCGACGCCCACGGCAATGAGCCGGCCCAGGGGCTCTTCGGACCGGGCGGCCACCTGCAGGATCTGCCACAGCAGGAGGGCCAGCATCACGATGAGGGCGATCGCGCCTAAAAAGCCCAGCTCTTCGCAGATGACGGCAAAGATAAAGTCGCTGTGCCGCACGGGGAGAAAGTGCAGCTGGCTCTGGGTGCCCTGTCCAAAGCCTTTGCCCAGCCAGCCGCCCGAGCCGATGGCCGTCCACGCCTGCAGGATATTGTAGCCGCCGCCCCAGAGGTCCTGGTAGGGATCGAGGAACAGGAGCAGGCGGGTCTTTTGGTAGTCGGCCAACAGGTAGCGCCAGGCCAGGAAGCCCGCCGGGGCGCCGACCAGCCCCAACCCCAGGAGGTAGACCGGCCGCACCCCGCCCACCCACACCATCCCCAGCCAGATGGCGGCCAGGACGATCGCGGTGCTCAGGTCCGGCTGGATAAAGACGAGCCCGACGATCGGCAGCAGGTGCAGCAGCGAAAAGAGCAAGGTGCCTGCCGTGGAGGCTTTCTCCCCCCGCTGCGCCAGGTAACACCCCAGGGTGAGGATCAGCAGCGGCTTGGCAACCTCGGATGGCTGGAGGTCGAAAAAGCCCAGGTCGATCCAGCGTACCGCCCCGTACGTCTCGCGGCCCACGAACAGAACCAGGACCAGCAGGGCGATGTTGAGCGCGTACAGGGGCCAGCGGATGTACACCAGGTAGCGATAGTCCATGGTCGCCAGGACCACGAGTACGACGAGGCCTACCCCGACGTACACGGCCTGGCGCAGGGGCAGGCCGCTCCAGGACCACCCCCCCTGGTCTGTCCCCAGCGTGGCGCTATAGATCATGGCCACGCCAAAGGCGGCCAGGATCAATGCCGTGCCCAGGAGAAAAAAGTCAAAGTTGCGCCAGCGTTTGGTTTCCATGGTCCGAGAGCGAAAAGGCGAGAAAGCGAAAAGGCGAGCCTCCTCACCGCGGCCGCAGATGTTCGGCGAGCGCCTCCTGCCACGGCCGCAGGCCGATGCCCAGGGCCGCGCCGGCCAGGTTGCGCAGGACGGCGCGCGGCGGAGGAGAAGAGTCGCGGGCAAAGTCGGCCAGCCGGATCGGCCGGACCGGGAAGCCCTCTTTGCCGGCCAGGCGCAGGACCTCGCGCGCCAGGTCGTAACGCGAGCAAACGCCCTCGTTGACCAGGTGATAGATGCCATACTGCCCGCTGGCGATGAGCCGGCCGATGGCGGCGGCCAGGTCGGGCGCGTAGGTCGGGCTGCCGAACTCGTCGTCCACGACGGCCAGCTCGGGGCGCTGCTTGCTCAGCGCCAGGATCTTGGTGACAAAACTGCGCGGCCCGCCAAAGAGCCAGGAGATGCGCACGATGAAGAAACGGCGGCAGAGCTGCTCCACGTAGCGCTCGCCGACCCACTTGGAGTACCCATAGGCGTTGAGCGGCCGCGGCGGGTCGTACTCCAGGTAGGGGGTGGGGCGATCGCCGGCAAAGACCTCGTTGGTGCTGATATAGAGCAGCGCGGCGCCGTATTCCTGGCAGGCCAGCGCCACGTTCTGGGCCCCCATGCCGTTCATGCGGATGGCGCGATCGGGGTCCCGGGCGCAGCCGTCCACGTCGGTGTAGCCGGCCGTATGGAGCACGATGTCGGGGGCAAAGGCCGCGAGCGTCCGGCGGAGGGCCGGCCCGTCGCCGATATCGTGTTCGGGCAGGTCCAGCCCCAGCAGCTCGTGGGCCGCGAGCTCGGCCTGCAGCGCGGTGCCCAACTGCCCGCGGTGGCCCGTGATGGCGATGCGCATCGTGCGAACCTCCGATTTCTTCGGCCCACAGTATACCCTGAGTGAGGGGTCGATGTCAAGGGGTGGGGATCGGAAAAATCGCACCTCCAGCCCAACCGCCGCTGCCCGAAACCCGACTTGACGCTGCCCTGCCCCTATGCTATAGTACAACCGCACAGCAGCGCAGAGAGACGAGCGAGGTGCCATGACCATCACCGTCACCTTTCTGCCGCCAGGCACCAAGGCGCAGGTTCCAGTGGGCACCACCATCCTCGAGGCGGCGGCCCAGGTTGGGCTGGACATCCCCGCCCCTTGCGGGGGCCAGGGGCGCTGCGGCCGCTGCCGCGTGCAGGTCCAGTCCGGGAGTGTGGAGCAGCCGGAGAACGCCCACCTCAAACCCGAGGACCGCCTCGATGGCTATGTCCTGGCCTGCCAGGCGCGCCTGCAAGGGCCGGCCACGATCATGCTGCCCGAGTCGCTGATCCTGGAGCAGGTCGTCTCCAGCCGGGGCGCCGCCGACTACCAGGCCCTCAGCCCCATCTGTGATTGGAAGCACGCCCCCACGCTGGAGGTCGCCTCGGTGACGTGCGAGCCGCCCTCCCTGGCCGACAACACCAACGACCTGGACCGCCTGCGCCGCGAGCTGCTGCGCTGGCACGGGATCGTCGACGTCCACATCGCCCTGCCCCTGCTGCAGGTGCTGCCCCAACGGCTGCGCAGCGCCGACTGGCAGGTCACCGCCATCCTCGAGCCGCTGGGCGACGGGGCCCGCCTGGTGGATGTCGTCCCCGGCCTGACGAGCGGCCCCACGTACGGCGCCGCCGTGGACATTGGCACCACCACAGTCAAACTCTATCTGGTGGACCTGGCCTCGGGCACGGTCGTCGACAATGCCTCGGCCTACAACGCCCAGATCGCCCGCGGCGAGGATGTGATCTCGCGCATCATCTACTCCCAGAAACCGGGTGGGCTGGAGCACCTGCAGCGCCTGGTCGTCAAGACCGTCAACGCGCTGCTGGACGAGGTGGCGCAGCGGCAGGGGATCACGGCGGAGCAGATCCAGTCGCTCTCCGTCGCCAGCAACACGACGATGACGCAGCTCTTTTTAGGGATCAACCCCCGCTACATCCGCGAGGAGCCGTACCTGCCGACGATGCTGCATGCGCCCCTGTTGACGGCCGGCGAGATTGGGGTGAACATCAACCGCAACGCCCGCGTCTTTTGCGCGCCGAGCGTGGGGGCCTACGTCGGCGGGGACATTGTCGCCGGCGTGCTCGGCTCGGGCATGTACAAGACCGACATGCTGACGCTCTTTATCGACGTCGGTACAAACGGCGAGATCGTCCTGGGCAACAGCGACTGGCTGATCTCGTGCGCCTGCTCGGCCGGCCCGGCCTTTGAGGGTGCCGGCGTGCGCTGCGGCATGCGCGCCACCACGGGGGCCATCGACGAGGTTATCATCGACGGGCGCACCTGGGAGGCGACCTGCCGGGTGATCGGGGATGGGCCGCCCCAGGGCATCTGCGGTTCGGGGCTGATCTCGGCCCTGGCCGAGATGCTCATCACCGGCGTCGTGGACAAGGCCGGCCGTATCCCGCGCGACTTGCCGACCCAGCGCGTGCGGGTGGGCGAACACGGGGCCGAGTATGTCCTGGCCTGGGGCGCGGGCGACCGGCCCGACGTCGTCCTCACCGAGGTCGACATCAACAACCTGATACGGGCCAAGGGGGCTATCTACGCCGGTTTCTCCATCCTCCTGCGCAGCCTGGAGCTCGATTTCTCGATGGTCGAGCAGATCCTCATCGCCGGCAGCTTTGGCCAGTACATCAACCTGGAAAAGGCCGTGCAGATCGGCCTCCTGCCCGACCTGGAGTGGAGCAAATTCCGCTACCTGGGCAACACCGCCCTCCTGGGGGCCTATCAGATGCTCCTCTGCCGCGACATGCGCGTGCTGGCCGACGAGATCGCCGCCCGGATGACCTACCTGGAGCTCTCGGCAGACAACCGCTTTATGCAGGAATACACCTCGGCCCTCTTTCTGCCGCATACCGATCTGGAGGTCTTTCCCTCGGTCAAGGCGCTGCTGCAGAAGGAAGCCGGCCCCACCCGCCGCGGCGCAGGCGATTGAACCGCTGGGGAGGCGGGTTCGAAAATCGAAAATCAACAATCGGAGTAACTGCTCAGGCAGAAGAGGTTTTTACCGCAAAGACCGCAAAGGACGCAAAGGAAAAGATGCAAAAACCGGATCGGGCAGCAAAAAACAGAAACCTTTGCGTTCTTTGCGCCCTTTGCGGTTCAATTCTCTTCACCCCCCTGAGCAGTTACCAATCGGAAATCAACAATCGAAATGGATAGCGTATGGGTACCGCGCGGCCTCCCCGGAAGCAGCCCTTTCTTCTCCCCCCCTGGGGACGCGCCGCGGCCGTCGTCCTGCTGCTGGCGCTGCCGCTGCTGGGGCGTTTTGCCGACCTGGAGGCCGATCCCCCGCTGAACGTTGCCTTGATCCACGCCTTTGCCACCGACGAGGGCTATTACAGCGCCCACGCCCGCGCCGTGACCCTCTTTGGCGCGGGGGCGCCGCCGGCCTACTGGGACAGCCAGCGGGTGGCACCGCTCTATGACCTGATCCTGCAGGCCGCTTTCCGGCTGCTGGGCGTGTCCTTCACGGCGCTGCGCCTGCCGCAGGTGCTGCTGGGGATCACCACCGTCGCGGTGCTCTATGCCGGGGTGCGCCGGGAGGCCGGCGCGGCGGCGGCGCGGTGGGCCGCGCTCCTGCTCGCCTGGAACCACGTCTTTATCGTCTACAACCGGGTCGGCATGTATCATACGCTGCTGACCGCGCTGTGCACGGGGGGGGCGGTGGCCTGGCTGTGGGCCTGGCGCCGGCCGGCCTGGTTCCTCGTCTGCGGCCTGGCAGCTGCGCTCCTCCTGCTGACGTCGCTCCTGGGCGTGCTCTTTCTCGGGGGTCTGGCGCTGGCCACGGCGGCGGTGCTCGCGTGGGGGGGCGGACGGCCCCGGCAGTCGCCGGCACCGGACCCGGGGGCGCCGGGCGTGCCGCTGCGCCGGGCGCACCTCCTCTTTGCCCTCGGCGGCGCCGTCCTCGCCGTGCTCCCCGGCGCGGCGCTGCTGGCCCTGCCGGGACGGGACCTCGTGCTGCGCGACATAGCCCGGAGCGGGACGCTGCCCCTGTACACGGGCCCGCTGCAGGTCGTCGGCAACCTCCTCTTTTTCCTGTACAGCCCCTTTTTTCTCCTCAACCTGATTCCGCTGTGCGGTATCGTTCTGTACACGGCCCGGACCGTGGGCCGCTGGCGCCGCGAGCGCCGGGTTACACCGCTCGCGGCGCTCCTGGTGGGCTGGTTCTGGAGCGGGGCGGCGGTGCTGGCGGTGGTGAACTATCGGCCGCCGCGCTACCTGCTTTACCTCCTGCCGGCGCTGTGCGCGGCGCTGGCGGTGGTCCTTGCGCAGTGGGAGCAGGCCATGGACGAGGGGCGCGGCCTGGCGTGGTGGCCGGCCGCGGCGTTGGCCGTCGCCGGGGCCCTGCTGCTGCTGGACCGGCTGGGCGCGCGGCTCTACCAGGGCGGCGTGCTCTGGTGGGTCGGGGTCGCCCTCTCCGGGGGGACGGCGCTGGCGGCCAGCCTCTTTTTGCGGGCGCCCCCCTCGCGGCCGGCCCTGGCACGCATGGCTTCCTGCCTGGGGCTGGCCTGCCTGCTGGCCAACGGGCTGTGGGGGCTGGAGGCCTGGATCGGGCGGGAGCACACCCTGCCGGAGGCCTCGCGGGCGCTGGGGCGGGCCCTGCCGCCGGACGCCCTGCTCCTGCATGGGTGCACCTTGGCCATCGCGACCCGGCTGCACTGCCTGCCGCTGGTCGAGCCGGAAGAGGTCGATCCGGCGGCGCTGGGCGGGTTCCGCCTCTTTTACTTTACCGACGGGCCGGCCGGTGGGCTGCCCGGGGACCCGTTCTGGGGAATCTGGCCCGTGCTGGACACGGCGCCGCGCCTCTACGAGGTCGCTCCCGGCCGGCGGACGCTGTCCGGGGTGGCGCTGGGGCACTATTAGCGCATTTCCTCCTTGGATCCTTGGGATGCTGTCGTGGGGGCGGGGCTTGCCCCCACCCCGGATTCGGGGCGACCGCAAGGGTCGCCCCTACAGCGATCCCCAGCATCAGCGGTGGAAATGACGAGTGACGCTCCTCTGCCTTCAGTAACGCCGTCACACCCGAATGTTTTGGGCGGCGTCGCTTGACAGCGCGTTCCGGACCTGCTACAATATCACTGCCTGGGGGTGCAACGGGTTCGACAGGGAGGGAACGAGCCAGGCTGCGGGTCGAGGCGCCTGACCTCGTAATAACGGGCAAACAACACAAACGGCAACACTTTCCAGAGCGCTCCCGTAGCGCTCGCCGCCTAGAGCGGCGCGTCCTTCCGCCCCTCGCCCTGGTGGGGGTGGTCAGGACGTCGAAATGCCAGGGTGCTCTCGCTCTAAACGCCGGCTAGGAGCGGGAAAAGACGCAGTCGGCCGGCCTTCGGGAACCCGGTCGACAGGGGTCCTGGGGGCGCTGAGCAAATAGTCGACTAAACTCGTAGACGCCTGGTAGTGAACTCTTTGGACGGGGGTTCGACTCCCCCCACCTCCACTGCAGCAGGTAGAGAACGGATAAGCGGAACGGTCCGTTTATCCGTTCTCTATCTGCCGCTTGCACGCTGGGGCAGAATGTAGTACAATAGCCTTGTTCAGAGCACGGGCTGAACCGTCTCTGTATGTCGTGGAAACGCAAGGAGAACGCCGATGGTCAAGGAAGACCGCCTCCTCTATACCTTTCTCGAGCTGGCGCAGACGGACCACCGCTCGGGCGAAGAGCAGCTGCTGGCGCAGCGCGCGATTACGCGCCTGCGCACGGCCGGCCTCAAGGCCCACATCGACAAGACGGGCAACGTGATCGCCACCCTGCCCGGACAGGGGGAGCCGCTCCTGCTGAACGCCCACCTGGACAGCGTGGACCCCTGCACGGGCATCGTCCCCATTGTCGAGGGCGGGGTTATCCGCAGCGACGGCCGCACCGTCCTGGGGGCGGACGACCTGTCCGGCGTCAGCGCGATTCTCGAGGCCCTGCAGGTGATCGCCGACGGCAAGATCGCCCATCGGCCGGTCGAGGTCATTCTGACGGTCGAGGAAGAGACCGGGCTGAAAGGCTCCAAGAATCTCAACTATGGCGACCTGCGCGCCCGCATGGGGGTGGCCCTGGACGCCAGCGGCCCCTTTGGCGCCATTATCGTCGCCGCGCCCTCGCACAACATGATCTCGGCGGTTGTCCTCGGCAAGGCGGCCCACGCGGGCGTGGCCCCCGAGAACGGCATCAACGCCATCCGCGTCGCCGCCGAGGCACTGACCAAGATGCCGCTCGGCCGCATCGACGACGAGACCACCGGCAACTTTGGCATTATCCGCGGCGGCATCGCCACCAACATCGTCCCCGACCGCGTCGAGCTGGAGGGCGAGGCCCGCAGCCGCGACGAGCGCAAGCTGCGCCAGCAGACCCTCGCGATGACCGAGGCCCTGGAACAGGTTGCCCGGCAGCACGGCGCCGAAGCCAACGTCCGCGTGGAGCGCGCCTACAACGGCTTTACCCTGACCGAGGACGACGAGATCATCCGCCTGGCAAAAAAGGCCGTCGCCGCCGTTGGCGTCGAGCCGCGGGTGGAGGCATCGGGTGGGGGCAGCGACATCAATATCTTTAACGCCCACGGCATCGCCTGCACGAACCTGAGCACCGGGATGATGCACGCCCACACGACCGAGGAGTGGATCTATGTCGCCGACCTGGTGCACTGTGCCCAGGCGGTGCTGGAACTGATTCGTCTGGACCATTAGCGAGATGGGGGGGAACCTTGCGAGAGTCCTCGGGCTCTCGCAAGGTTTTCCTGTTCAAGGAGGATCGATGAAAGAGCTAACCGATCGCGCCCTGGAGACAGCCCGCGTGCGCGGCGCTTCCTACGCCGACATGCGGATCGTCCGCCGCGAGGAGCAGCGCATCACGGTGAAGAACGGCCGCGTCGCGGCATTGTCCCACGAAGTCAGTCGGGGCTTTGGCGTGCGGGTGGTTGCGCAGGGCGCCTGGGGCTTTGCCGCCAGCTCGACGCTGACCCCCGATGAGGTCGACCGGGTGGCGGCGCTGGCCGTGCAGATCGCCCGGGCTTCGGCCATGGTCCCCGGCGTCAAGCCGGTCGTCCTGGCCCCCTGCCCGGTCGTCACCGCGCGCTACGTCAGCCCGCTGGAGCGCGATCCCCTGGCCGTGCCGCTGGAGCAAAAGGTGGACATGCTCGTGCGGGCCGACGCCGAGATGCGCCGCGTCCCCGGCATCGGCGTGGCCGAGGGCAACTTTGTCGTCTTTCGCGAGGAAAAGACCTTTGCCTCCAGCGAAGGCTCGTACATCGAGCAGTCGCTGACCGAGACGGGCGCCGGCATCGAGGCGACGGCCGTGGGCGAGGGCGAGGTGCAGTCGCGCAGCTATCCTACCTCCTTCGGCCGGCAGCAGCTGCAGCGCGGCTATGAGCTGGTCGAAGAGATGGACCTGGTCGCCCACGCCGGCCCCACCGCCGAAGAGGCCGCGGCCCTCCTCAAGGCACCCCAGTGCCCCGCCGGCGTCACCACCATCATCCTGGAAGGCTCCCAACTGGCGCTGCAGGTCCACGAGTCGTGCGGCCATCCCACCGAGCTGGACCGCGTCCTGGGGACCGAGGCTTCATACGCCGGTACGAGCTTTCTCACGGTGGACAAGCGCGGCACCTTCCGCTACGGCTCGCCCCTGGTCAGCATCGTCGCCGACGCGACCTCGCCCACCGGTCTGGGCAGCTTTGCCTACGACGACGAGGGTGTGCCGGCCCAGCGCGTCTTCCTGGTGAAGGACGGCATCTTTACCGACTATCAGAGTTCCCGTGAGACGGCGGCCGAGCTGGGCATCACCAGCAGCGGCGGCATGCGCGCCGACGGCTGGGGCAATATCCCTATCGTCCGCATGACCAATATCAACCTGCTGCCGGGAACCTGGACCTTTGACGACCTCGTCGCCGACACCGACGACGGCCTCTACCTGGCCACCAACCGTTCCTGGAGCATCGACGATCGCCGTGTGAACTTTCAGTTCGGCACCGAGGTGGCCTACGAGATCAAGAACGGCAAGCTGGGCCGCCTCCTCAAGAACCCGACCTATACCGGCATCACCCACGAGTTCTGGGGCAGCTGCGACGCCATCTGCAACACCGCCCACTGGCAGCTGTGGGGCACGCCCAACTGCGGCAAGGGCGAGCCCGGCCAGTCGGCCCACGTCGGGCACGGGTGCGCCCCCGCGCGCTTCCGCAACGTCCGGGTTGGAGTGATGAAGTAGGAGCCTCTCAGAGAGGCCTTTTTCAACCGCAAAGGACGCAAAGGGCGCGAAGACATTCGTAAACCTTTGCGTCCTTTGCGCTCTCTTTGGTTGACGGCCCTTTTCATGAACGGTTGCCAGGCAGGCAGTATGGAAGAATACACCCATCTGCGTGATCTACCCCCGGCCGCGGCCCGCGAGCGGCTGCTCGCCCGGGCCCGGGAGCAGGGGCCCGGGGCGCTCGACCTGCTGCGGGCCGCGCTGGCAGACCCGGCGCTGGGCGCGGCCGCGGTAGAGTCCCTGGCCGAGGTGCCGGCGCAGGAAGCGTGGGACCTCCTGGAGGAGGCCGCGCAGTCCGGGCCGGCCGGCCTGCGCAAGGCCGCCCGCCGGGGCCAGCACCGCCTGCGCAGCCGCGGCTTTCAGCCCGCCCCGGCGGCGCCCCGCCAGGAGGCGGCTCCCGCCGTCGAGGAGGCCCGCGCCACCTCCTTCGACGCCGCCGGCAACCAGTTCCTGCGCCTGGTGCGGCCGGCCGCCCTGGGCATGGTGCGCTACGCCAACTGGATCGTTGGGCCGGAGGGGCTGGTCGACTGCAACTATGCCCAAGACAACCGCGCCGACCTGGCGGCGGCCCTGGCGGCAGAGGACGCCGACCTGGGCGCGGAGCTTGTCGAGGTGGGGCTGGGCTATGTCGCCCGCCGCGCCCGCGCCGCCGCCGCGCAGAGCCGCGCCGCCGGCCAGGCTCTATCCCGGCATTGGCCCGCGGCCGCCCGCCTCCTGGAAGACGCGCCGGAGGACCCCCTCCCCGCCGCGCTGGCCGACATCTCGCTCGAGGCAGCCCTCGCTCCGCGCGAGGTCGCCCGCCTCCTCGGCCACCTCACCATGGCCCGGTGGCTGCTGGACGCCGAACGCCTGGCGCCCTACGCCGAGGAGTGGCTCCACCTCCTCCAGTACCAACCTCTGCGCACCGAGCAGGGGCTCCCGAACCTGGGGGCCGTCCACGTCCAGGGCCAGCTCACGGCGCGCATCGTCGCCGACCTGTGCGACGCGCCCACCGTGCGGCGCCTCGCCGGGCAGCTGGCCGAGCAGGCGCGCCTCTTCTATGCGCTGGGCGAGCAGGAGTTGGCCGGCCTGGCCCTGCGCGGCGGCGCCGACCTGGAGCGGTGCCCCGGCCCCGCTAGCCCCTTTCTGCGCGCCCTGGTCGAGGCCAGCATGGAGCTGGCCGTCCGCGCCGTGCAGGAAAAAGCCGCGGCGGCCGAGCAGGGCCCCTGGATGCAGGCCGGCGGGCCGGCCGGCCCACTGTGGCTCCCGCGGCCGGCCGCGCCGCCCGCCGAGGACGAAGGCGAACCACCGGCCTCGCGCCTGTGGCTGCCGGGGCAGCGGTGATGGCCGCCGCCGTGTACCTGGGGCTGGGCAGCAACCTGGGCGACCGCGCCGGGTACCTCCGCCGGGCGCTCGCCCTCCTCGCCGAAACCGCCGTCGTGACGGCCTGCTCCGCCCTCTACGAGACGGCGCCCTGGGGCCTCCACGAGCAGCCGCCCTTTCTCAACGCCGCCTGCGAGATCCGCACCGCGCTGGAGCCGCACGAGCTTCTGGGCGCGACGCAGCGCATCGAGGCCGCCCTGGGACGGAAACGGCGGCAGCGCTGGGGCCCGCGCACCGTGGACCTGGACATCCTCCTCTACGACGACCTGGTACTGGAGACGGAAGCGCTCACCCTCCCGCACCCCTTGCTCGCCGAGCGCGCCTTTGTCCTCGTCCCCCTGGCCGAGATCGCCCCGGGCGTGCGTCATCCGCGCCTGGGCCGGACGGTCGCCGAGCTACTGGCTGCCGTCTCGGGACAGGAGGGGGTGCACTGGTGGGGCAAGATGTAGTGGGCATCCCGGCTCGTGTCGAGGCTATCGACCAGTTCCGCGGCCTGGCGATCCTCGGGATGGTGCTGGTCAACTACCTGGGCGGGGTGCGTATCGCCCCCACCTGGCTCAAGCATGCCCCGGACGTTGGCCTGACGGCGGCCGACCTGGTCGCCCCCTTTTTCATCCTGGCCATCGGCCTGACGTACGGCCTCTCGGCGCGGCTGGTTTCTGTCGCTGTGACTATTCCCCATATCTCCAGCGGTAATAATGCATCCCCACATTGCCCATCTCCACCTGCCAGCCGGCCGGGTTCGCGGGGGTATAGGTCAGCACGCGCCGCTCAAAGAGTTGCACCAGGATGTCCTTTTCCTCCCCGGCCACCCGGCAGCGCACCCAGTACGGCTCGCTGATGGGGTAGCCAAAGGCAAAGAGCCAGTCGACGATCTTGGCGTTGCGATAGGCCCCGTTCTCATAGACGAGCCCGCTGCGGTTCATGAATTCCCACATGACCTGTGGGACGTTGTGACCGGTGGCGGATTCGTAGTAGGCGATACCCGTCCCGCTGTAGCCGCCCTTGCCGGGGTCGTCGCCCACGGTGCCGTCCTTGACCAGCGTGGCGGTGGCCTTTTGCCCCACGCGCGGGCCGGCCGGCCAGCCGATGAGGCCGCCGAAGGAGGCATAGGTCGGGCAGTCGGGGTTGACGGAGGCCCAGTCCCCGGCCACCGCCTCCGCCGCCGGCCCGCGCGCCTCGAAGGCGGCGTCGCCGGTCATCATCCGCCCCGTGACCATCTCGTAGACGAGCAGCCCGTTGGTGACGAACCACAGCGAGTTGCGGTCGCCGGAGGGGTTGTTGATCTCCATGCGCGACTTGTCGAAATACTGGACCAGGCGGCTGCCGCCCGGCGCCTCGGCGTAGGGCTCGTAGAGGCCGGCCGTGGAGGGGTTGGGCCCCCACACCCACGAGCGCACCGCCGCGCCGTCCGCCACCGGCTTGTCGGTGCGCTTCCAGACCCCTTCGAGCGCGCCGTCGGCAAAGGCGCCGACGGGGGCGGAGGTGGGGGCGGGCGGCTGCGTCGGGGCCGGCGCCTGGCCGGCCTTGAACTGCGGCGACCACTCCCGTGTCAGGTCCAGGTATTGGCTGCTGTACCCCTGGCTGGGCTCGATCTGGCTGCCCTCGTACCACTCGTTCCAGCTGGTGATGATCGCCATACTGGCCTGGTACTGGATCGCCGCCTGCCACGACTTGCGGTAATAGTCGCCGTTGGCGCGGTCGCGGTAGTGCGTCTCGCGGTTGGGCATGCGCGTGTCGTCGTAGCCGGCCATCACGGTGGCGACGAACGGTTTGCCGCTCCCGTGGCCGCTGTTGTAGCTGTTGAGCTTGCGCGAGTACGAGGCCAGCGCGCTGCTCGGCTCGGCGGCCCAGGTGATGTCAAAGAAATAGATGCCGTCAAAGATGTCCAGGTAGGCGAAATCGATCCCCTCACCGAGCCAAAAGGTCCAGCCGCCGGGGTCGAGCTCCTGGCGCATCTGCTTCCAGGTGTCGTAGGCCGTCATGCCGGGGAAGGTGGCCACGCTGCCCAGCGCCCAGAAGCCGATGACCGGGCGGTCGTTGAAGCGCAGGTAGTTGGGGTGGCTGGCAAAGGAGTTGATCGCGTAGCGCAGGTTCTCGCGCACCTGCTCGGCGGTCTGCCAGTTCTGGGAGGCGGTGATGTCCAGGAAGACGGCGATCTTGAAGCCGTACTGGCCGGCGATGTCCAGGAGGCTTCGGACGCGCGCGGTGATGCGGCTGTCCTCCTGCCCGGTCCAGGCGACCATAAAGGCGTCGATCCCGGCGTCGCGGGCCTGCTGGATCTGCCGATGGAGCACGGCCGAGTCGCCGCAGGAGTAGGGCTCCTGCGGCAGATCGCTCATCAGGCCCGAGCCCCAGTCGGACTGCTCGTACCAGGCAAAGTAGAGGGCGACGACGGGTTTGGCGGCCTGGGCCTGGGTGGTGGCCAGGGCGGGGAGGAGGAGCAGCAGGAGCAGCGGGAGCGAGAGGAGTGCGAGCTTGCGAAGCGACATGGGAGAGACCTCCTTGTGGGGCAAACAAATCAGCGAGTCGGCGAGTCAACGAGTCAGCAAACCTGGGTCGCACGGCGTTGGGCGGGCAAGACAGTAACCGGCAGCGAGTTGGTCGAGGCAGACGATGGTATGGGCGTGGGGCTGATGGTAGGACTGGGCGTAACCCAGGGATTCCAATCGCGCAAAATCAACGGCAGGTAGATGCTATAGGGCCACGCTTCCAACACGGACACGGAAAAGGCAGCGGAGTTGCCACCACAAGGGTTGGCTACCGAAGCGGCCAGCGTGTGGGTCCCGGTCAAGGTCCAGCTATAGTCCGCGGTCGGCCCAACCGTACCGTTGTCCCAGGTAAAGGTCAGCGGCCGGCTCGCGGTGATCGGCAGCGGGGTTGCCAGGTAATGGCCTGTCTGTCCTACCAGGAGCGCGTGCGGGCCGGACACGTTCACCCCCGCCACCTCCTGGCAAAAGACCGTGACCGTAAGAGTTCCCTGGATCTGGCTGCAGCTGTTTGTGGCCGTCACGACCACGGTGTGTGTGCCTGTCATGGTCCAACTATAGGAAGCGCTGGGCTCCAGGGTGCCGTTGTTCCATTCCCAGAGGGGATAGGTGGCAGTAACAGGCTGGTAGGTGGCCGTATAAAGGCTAGAGATGCCCAGGGGCAGGCGGGCCGGCCCCTGGATGTTCGCCCCGCCGAGCGCGGCGCACGCATGGTAGGCATACTTTAGATCGCCGTTGGAGCTGTCGTGATAGCTGATGTGCGGCTCGCGGGCAGCGTCGAGGGCCAGGGAGGTATCTGCACCCACGCTCCCGCGGCGGTCCACGACCTGGCTACGCCAGGCAGCGCCGTCAAAGAACGCGTACTTTAGGTCGCTGCCGCTGGGGTAGCGATAACCGATATGCGGGTGGTCGTTCTCGTCCAGGGCCAGCGAGAGGTCGTGAAATGACGTGTACCAGGCGCTGTCGACAATCTCGATGATCCAGGATGTGCCATCGTAATGGGCGTACCGCAGTGTGTAGGAGGGATAGCCTACGCCGTAACTCACGTGGGGTCGCCCCGCAGAATCCAGGGCCAGGGAGGTGTCGTAATAGCCTGCTGCACCGTCACCGCTGCCCACCATCTCGATGGTCCAGGAGAAACCATTATAGGAGGCATAGTAGAGACCATCGTAGTCTCTGCCGTAACTGATGTGAGGGCGGTCGAACGCGTCGAGCGCCAGTGAAGATTCGTCGACGCCGTAGCGGCCGTCAACCCCTTGGCCCTGCCAGGCGGTACCATCATAGTAGGTGTATGCCACGTAGGTCGTGATCTTGTAGGCATAGCTGTAGCTGATGTGCGGCCGGCCGGCCGAATCGAGCGCCAGCGAAGGCGAGCCGAACCCACCCCAATAGCCGCCGTCGACCACCGTGGTCGTGATCCACGTGGTATCCTCCCGGTAGGCGTAGCGAATGCCGCCGCCGCTGGCATAGGCGATGTGGGGGTGGTCCAGTCCGTCTAGGGCCAGCGAAGGAGAACTGCCCGTGTCCACGGGCTCGATGTGCCAGTCCGCACCGTCGAAATGGGCGTACTGGATAAGGCTGTGGGCCTGGTCGTAGTAGCCGATGTGCGGCCGGCCGGCCGAATCGAGGGCGAGCGAGGTGGAGAATCCCGTCGGGCCCGTGCTGCTGTCGACCACCGAGAGCAGCCAGGTCGTGCCGTCGAACTGGGCATAGCGCAGGGTGCATGAGAAGACCGCACCATAGGTATCCGCCCATATGTAGCCGATGTGGGGCTGGCCGGCCGTATCCAGGGCCAGGGCAACCCCGGCATCGCCGTCTTCCAACAAAGCGATGCTTTCGGCATGCCAGGAAGCCCCGTCGTGATAGGCATAGTAGAGATACCAATCCGCGCAGCCAATATGGGGGTGGTCAAGGGCATCCATCACGAGAGTAGCCCGATCATTGCAGCGAGCGTTAGACACTTGCTCGACTTCCCATACGGATCCATCGAAGGAAGCATAGAAGAGGCCCGCTGCTGCAAAACTAATGTGGGGCCGGTCCGCGGCGTCGAGGGCCAGCGCGGCTGACCAACTCCACCCGGCCACTGGCATGATCTGCCAGGCCGTGCCGTCGTAGCGGGCGTATTTCACCTGCGAGGCGGTTGAATCGATGTAGCTGATGTGCGGCCGGCCGGCCGAGTCCAGGGCCAACGAAGTTTTCCCACCATAGTCCCCCAACGGGCCGTCCACCGTTTCGATCCGCCAGGCCGCGCCGTCGTGGTAGGCGTACCGGAGCGTGCCGCTGGTAGCGTCCAGGTAGCTGATGTGCGGCCGACCGGCGGTGTCCAGGGCCAGGGAGGTCCACTGCCCCACGTTGCCGGCGCTGTCCACGGTTTCTGTCAGCCAGGCTGTGCCGTCCCAGCGCGCCAAGTCGAGGTTTCCGCCAATGGCGTCATAGTAGCTGATGCAGGGCCGGTCTGCAGCGTCCAGGGCCAGCGAGGTGAACCGGCCCACCCCGCCGGTGTGGTCCGCTACCTCGACGTGCCAGGCCGCGCCATCGAACCCGGCATAGTACAGGGAATCGGCGCCGTAGGCGATGTGCGGGCGTCCGGCGCTGTCCATCGCCAGGGCGCGACCGCCCATATCGGCAAAGACCTCGATGTCATCCACACGCTCGTTGTGCCATGGGGAAGCCTGCACGGACGCGGTGGGCCCGCCGGCCGGCCCGTTGGGGGCAGCGTCTCCAATCAGTGCGGCCCTCCCAACGGCCGGGTTCACAGGTATGGAGAAGGATAGGAGCAGCAGGAAAACAAACCCTACCTTGGACACCGTCTCCATCAACGCGCCTCCACCCCTGGGGAGACCCTGCGAAAGCTCGAAGACTCTCGCGGGTCCTCTTCACCTTGAACGGAACGCGGTGCTGTGGTACAATGTAGGTAGGATACAAGTTTAGCATAATCGAACGGCGGCGTCAACCACTGGAACAAGCATGCCGTCGAAAGTCGGGGTGGGGCGATGAATCTGCCCAACCCCGAGTTGGATATGGTCGTTTTGACGCACAATGTTGAGGAATGCCGGCTGAAATGGGGCGATATGGGGGCCGTCGTCCATCGCTACCACGGTGGCGCAGCGCTTGAGGTCGAGTTTGTTACCGCGGAAGGCGAGACCGTTGCCGTATTGACGCTCGCGGAGGCCGATGTGCGCCCTATTGCCAGCCGGGGGAATACTGCCCGTTCGGGAGCTCGCCCCGGTTGCTGCTTGAACGCAGCCCAGGGGTTGAATCGTCGGTGCGGAGGTATACAGCATGGATGACACCTATCTGAAAATCCTGCAGATGATCGAGAACGGCACCCTCTCCGCCGCCGAGGGGGAGAAGCTGCTCGACGCGTTGGATGCCGGGCCGGCCGAGACGACTCCCGCCGCGCCCGAGGTCGTCCCCGCCGAGCCGGCGCTCCCGCCGGCCGGCCCGCCGCGCTCCTGGCAGCTCATCTGGATCTATCCCGCCCTCGGCGGGCTGCTGCTGCTGGGCGCGATGGGCGGGCTCACCGCCGTCCTGGTCCAGGGCGGCCGGGCGCTGGGCTGGCTGGCCTGCACGATCCCGCTGATGCTCCTGGGCACCCTCGTGGCGGTCCTCGCCTGGTGGTCGCGCACCGCCCGCTGGCTGCATCTGTCCGTGCGCGGCAAGAAGGACAAGGTCCGCCTCAGTTTTCCGCTGCCGCTGCGCCTGACGGCCTGGGTCATGCGCTTCCTGCGGCCCTGGGTGCCCCAGCTGCGCGACACGGCGGTGGACGAGGTCATCCTGGCCCTCGCCGATGTCGACACGAGCGACGGCCCGCTCGCCGTCGAGGTGAACGACGAGGAGGACGGGGAAGAGGTGCGGGTGTATATCGGCTGATTGGCGGCCATTCTTTCGTGAGCTGCGGCCAGAGACCGGAAACGGAACGCTGACCGGAGGTGTCCGATGCTCAACCAGGTCCATGAACACATCACGAACGAGCTCCAGCAGGGCGCGCGCACCGACACGGTCTTTGTCATCACGGCCATCCTGTTCAACCTGATCGTGCTGGGGATCAACTCGGCGGTCGCCTCGGCAGCCCGGGACCCCTACGGGAGCCAATCCATGGCCAACGACCTGGTGCTGGGAGTCCTGATCCTGCTCCTCATCATGGTCGACGGCATCGCCATCGCCGGGCTGCTCACCGGCCGGGAGACGCGGAACAAGCTGCTCAATGGCCTCCTGGCGATGTACCGGGACAACGGCGTGGACAAGTACTATGACACGACGCTCCTGACCAACTATAACCGGCGCTACCTGCTCTTTACGGGGGTTGTCCTCTGCCTGGCGCTGACGGCGATCGTGGTGCCGGTGATCGTCCGCATACTGTAAATCGAGGGAAAACTAATGAAGAAACTGCTCATCCGCTGGCTCATCGCGGCACTGGCCCTCGTCGCGGCCGCCTGGATCGTGCCCGGAATCCGCGTCGAGGGCAACGGCTGGATCGTCTATGCGGCCATGGCCGTCATCCTGGGGCTGGTCAACGCCCTCATCCGGCCGCTCTTCAAGCTGGTCACCTTCCCCCTCATCATTGTGACGGTGGGGCTGTTTGTCCTGGTCGTCAACGCCCTCATGCTGTGGCTGGCCTCGTCCATTGCCGTGAACTGGTTCGGCGTTGGCTTCCACATCGACAACTTTTGGGCCGCTTTTCTCGGTGC
>Ga0302251_1000305_pt1 | contig 52507 bp, 53 predicted proteins | sample AAG_RA_Gln_MG_FD_193534 | JGI IMG/M metagenome (GOLD analysis project Ga0302251, IMG submission 193534) | Enriched activated sludge microbial communities from anaerobic digester in WTTP, New Holstein, Wisconsin, United States - AAG_RA_Gln | ecosystem: Engineered > Bioreactor > Anaerobic >... | reverse complement strand
AAAGCGGCACATTGCAGCGCGCCGCCAGCTCTACGCTGCGCGCCTGCAGCACGTTAGCTCCCTGGACAGCCATCTCCATACATTCGTCAAAGCTGATCCGGCTGATCTTCCGCGGTCTTTTCACTACACGCGGGTCTCCTGTCATTATTCCGGTGACGTCTTTGAGCAATTGGCACGAATCCGCGCCCAGAGCCGCTGCGATGGCGACGGCCGACAGGTCGGAACCGCCGCGCCCAAGCGTTATCACGTCACCGTTGTCGGTTATGGCCTGAAAGCCGGCCACAACCGCCACAACTCCATCATTCAGGACTTTCTCCACCGCGTCGGCCTCTATTCTGTATATGCGGCCCTCCATTGGAAACCCTTTGGCCATTATGCCGGCCTGCTGAGCCGTAAAAGATTGCGCAGGTATCCCATACTGCTGCAACGCAAGGGCAAGCAGAGCCACACTCTGCTGCTCGCCCGTCGCAAGCAGCTGGTCCATCTCTCTGCCGTTTCCCACGGAAGCGACATCGCGCGCAAGCGCAAGCAGGTCGTCAGTCATGTTTCCCATAGCAGATACTACAACCGCAACTCGGTAACCATTTTCGCGTATCTTTTTCACTATCTGCGCGACGTGCCTCATCCTCTCAGGCCCGTCGACAGATGTTCCTCCAAACTTAAGAACTGTAAGAGGCAGCGAATTCCACTCGGCCATCACTCGCACCTCCTGAACTTTTCAATCTCGTCGTTGAGCCCCATGTCCGTCTCCACCCTTGCGCCGGAGGCGCTGCCGTCAAGGACAAAGAACTGAGAACGCACACCATGCTCAGTGAAAGTACGGCACATTACCTCCGCCACCCTTTGCGCCGCTTTATTCACAAACGCTATGATGCTAGGACCTGATCCGCTTATCGCCACACTTATGCATTCAGGGATCTCTTTGACGCGCGACAAGATGACATCCCCGCCGCTGAAAAGCCTGCTCCTATACTGCTGGTGCAGCCTATCGTCCATACCCCATTTCAGGTAGTCCCATTTGCCAGTGGCCCATGCGGCGGTGAGAAGCGCGGCCCGTCCCACGTTAAAAACGGCGTCCTCAAACGGAACAAACTCAGGAAGCGCCTTGCGCGCGTCAGATGTGCTCACACGTTCATCAGGCACCGCCACCACGCAAAGGACATCGCTTGGCAGAGCGGGAAGCCTTACGTACCGCAAATTTTCGCCGTCCCAGCAGCTCACGACCATCCCGCCTAAAAAGCAGGGCGCAACGTTGTCAGGATGCCCTTCGATAAGGACCATAGAGCGAAGAAGCTCATCCTCGTCCGCACGGTATCCGGTAAGATGTTTCGCTATCAGAACCCCGGCCACCACAGCTCCGGCAGAACTTCCAAGCCCTCTGCCCAGCGGTATTATGTTGTGGCACCATAAGGAGAATCCGGGAGCCCTTACTCCCCATCGCCCGCACGTCTCTTCGTATGCTTTTATGACAAGGTTTGACATAGGATCAGAAAGCTCGCGCGCGCCCTCGCCATGCACCTCGACTTTATATTCTCCTTCTCGTTCTATTGACGTTATCTTAAAAATGTTATAAAGCGAAACGGCCATGCCTATCGTGTCAAACCCAGAACCTAAATTGGCACTTGTGGCGGGGACCCTTATCGTCATAAGAGGGCCCATCACCGCATAACCTCCATAAGCTCTTCTATGCTGTCCCCTATCTCAAATGGCCTTCCCACCTGAGACAGCGCGGTATCCGGGTCTTTAAGCCCGTTCCCCGTCAGCACCATGACCACACATATACCTTTGGGCAGCCGCCCTTCTCCTTTAAGTTTTAAAAGCCCCGCAAGGGGCGCGCAGGACGCTGGTTCAGCAAAGACCCCGCCTTTTGACGCAAGCATTTTTTGAGCCGCAAGTATCTCTTCATCGGTCACAGCGTTGAATTCGCCGCCTGATTCCCCTGCGGCGTTTCTTGCCAAATCCGCGCTTACCGGGTTTCCGATACGAATGGCCGTAGCGACAGTCTCGGGGTTGGGACACGGTTTCCCTGTCACAAGCGGCGCGGCCCCTGATGCCTGAAATCCCATCATCCTCGGGAGATTTTCTATCTTTCCCATCTCCCTGTACTGTTTGTAGCCTGCCCAGTATGCGCTTATGTTGCCTGCGTTGCCGACCGGTATAGCGTGCCAGTCCGGTGCCCGCCCCAACGTCTCACAGATCTCCCACGCTCCGCTTCTCTGCCCCCAAAGGCGATACGGATTAACCGAGTTAACTATCGCGTAACCCCTTATTCCCGCGGCTTCGCGCGCTATCTCAAGCGCTCTGTCAAAGTTGCCTTTAACCGCTATTACAGTCGCCCCGTACATAAGGGCCTGGGCAAGTTTTCCAAGCGCGACCTTGCCTGCCGGAAGAAGCACGTAACACGGCAATTGAACAGCGGCGGCATATGCGGCTGCGGAGGCCGACGTGTTGCCGGTAGAAGCGCAGACGATGGCTTGAGCTCCGTCTTCCATGGCTTTGGCGACAGCCATAACCATTCCCCTGTCTTTAAAAGAACCGGTGGGATTACACCCTTCGAGTTTACCCCAAAGATCCACTTCGAGGATACGGCTTAAAACATCAAGGCGTACAAGGGGGGTCCCCCCCTCTCCAAGCGTGACTCGAGGCGTATTTTCCGTCACTGGCAAAAACTCCGCGTATTTCTGAATTATTCCCATATCGGCTCCTCCTCCAAAACAAGTGGCGCATACCGGCATCGTATATCGTATGCGCTGTATGTAAGACTAAAAGTGCCGCCCCCTGCAAGGAGGCGGCATCATATCCGCTGTTCCACTCCGCTTCAGCCGGCATGCTGCCGCCGGCCCTCGTACACGCTGTAAGGGGCGCTCCCCGCTGTCTTATCACTTGGGCTTCGACAGCCGCTCCGAGGTGGTCTTCAAGGATCCATCGCCTGGGGTATTCCAGCTCCGGCAAAACCGGCTCCCCCTTCTCTGTGACAGATGACATCCCTTACTGTCCCCATCATCGCACGCATAATATTAAGATGATTGCCAGCGTTTATACAACTACAAGAAATAATTGTCAAGTAGCCGTGAAATAATTTGTTATTGGTCTGTGACGATGCCACAGAACAAATATCCTGTCGGGGAGGTCAAATTTTTCCTGGCTTTCCCTGTCACTTACAGCCCGGAAGTGACAGATCAGGTCCTCTTGTCAATTGTGTAGGTCTGCCCCCTGTATATAGAGGTCTTCTAATGCCACTTTAAATACCTCGGCTCGAAGAACAATTGGCTTTGCACATTATATTTAAATCTCTTATATCCTCTTCATGACCGGGAGGTTTATGTCAAAATATACTGAAATTATTCGTATTAAGAAAATCATTACAAGGCCCAGTTTCATTGCCGCTCCTTCTCCGACTATAGGATAGATAAGCCACATGCATATTACTCCGGTAAATGCTGCCAATGCATAAATATCCCTCCGAAAAATTACCGGAACTCTCTGCGCGAGGACATCTCTCATTATCCCGCCTCCGACAGCTGTGATCACAGCGACAAAGACAAACTGCACGAAAGTATAGTTTTGATTAATAGCTTTTATCCCTGCGTCAACAGCAAAAAAACTAAGGCCGATAGCATCCAGCACTACCAGAAGCCAGCTGACATAGAAGAGCCTGGGCATAATAAAGACAAATAAAACTGACAGCATCACAAGCGCAATGGTGGTGTAGCTTGAAAAAAAGACAGGCACACCTACATCCATAATGACATCCCTGAGTATTCCGCCTCCGCATGCGGCAGTGAAGGCTAGAACCGATACTCCAAACAGGTCCATCTTTTTTTGCATTGCCGTGAATGCACCGGTAACAGCGAAACTGATCACCCCGATATATTCAAGTATACTTATTATCCCTATCTGGAAAGAGAACAGTACTAGTCCCTCCTTCTTAAAATGCATGCCGGCTCGAATACTGAGGTACAAAAGGACAGTCGTCCCCTCAGATGAATAATTTTATTTGCTGTTCCTCAAAAAATCAAATGCTGTACGCTACAGATATGACGTTCCTTAATAAAACCCGGCAGTCTCTCCTTCGTCGATCCTGTGATCTCCCGCGCCGATTATGTCTTTCGCGCCGCCAGAAGCGAGGAATGCGTAAAGGACTCCTGAAGCGCGCCCCAAGTCAAGACATGAATTTTCTAATGATCCGAATAACTAAATGGTATAAATCTAAAAACATTAAAGTGTCCTTGGGAGGCTGAGCCCATTAGAATATAGACAAAATCTGGGGCTTTTTGCGTAGGACAACTTTTTGTCTGCACACCCCGTAATCCCACGAATTATGTAACCCTTCTGAAAGCTGTAAAATAGCGAGCAATGAGTAGGCCTTACCTCTTTGGTTCCTCTCATGGTGTTTGTGGATGTCAAAAATTTAAGCATTTATACATATCGATATATGGCGATTTTATTATATATTGCTCATGAAATTTAAATCTGGATTCTTTACAAGGGAGTGACATGGATGTGGTGGGGAACAGCTGTAAACGGATGCGGAATGCCGTTTGGGATGTTTATGATGCCGATGTTCTTTCTTATAATATTAGTGTTTGTCCTTTACTCATTCAATCGCAGGATGAATGCTTTTGAGGATCATCAGTCGGGAAGTTGCCACAACAGAGATGACATCATATTGAGTGAATTGCGGGAGATAAAAGAAGAGCTCCGAGATATAAAGAAAGGCAGTTAAATCGAGTATGAGGCTGCTTATTATTTAAGCAGCCATTCTCTTGCGCTGTCTGTGTCTGTCAACCCGGAAACGAGCCGGTCGCTGACTGGAAAGTGAGCCCCTGCCTACGAATATCAAGGCTTCAATGACTGGTCAAGGCGGAATGAATCTCCGTTCCTATCCGGCACAAAAGACTCTGGTGTCAGGAGATCAACAAGGGCCGCGACGATGGCCGTTTTTTGAAATAGCTCAATTTATGGTCTTTTATTATCGTTATCCCGCGATCATAACGGAATCCTGGATATGCTCCATGGAATCATGTTTCGTGATGAGTGTGGCGATGGGCCTATTGGAGTGAAATATACATTGTATTCAGTGCTGCACTATTTTTCATCTCTCATTTCCCGCGAGCACTATACTCTATGTGACCATGTCACAGAAATATTCCTCCATTGGCGTTATAAACTGGCACAGAACAGATTGAGGGTGTGGTAACATGTCGGCAGAGGCCAGAAAAAGAAAAAAGGCAAAGGTCTTCAGGGATGACTGTGTCGCGTGCGGTGCATGCGCCAATGTCTGCCCGGCGGGCGCCATATACATATACAAGGGCATATGGGCCGATGTTGACCTCAACCGTTGCATAGGATGCTCAAAATGCAAGGCGATATGTCCTGCCTCCGCCATAACCATGGGGATCTATGAATGAAAACTAAAAACGGTTGGAATGAAAAAATGTGGATCGTATCCCTCCTCTACTTCTTCCTGGGCTTTTTCAGCATCATCTTCGCCTGGCTGGGCATGCTCTGCTTTGTAATACCGATGCTGATGTCAATGTTCGGCAAGGAGAAGGCCTTCTGCAACAGTTACTGCGGAAGGGGACAGCTCTTCACGCTTCTGGGTGCGGGGAAAAAGATATCCCTCAACAAGAAGCTGCCTGCTTTTTTGAAGAGCAGATGGTTTAGGTACGGCTTCCTTGCCTTCTTCATGGCCATGTTCGTCAACATGCTTTTCACCACATGGGCTGTATTTTCGGAAAGCAGGAACCTTAATGAAGCGGTGAGACTCTTCTGGATGTTTGATGTGCCATGGAATTGGGCAAACAGGGCAGGCGGAGCCTTTCCTCTGTGGGCTGTGCAGTTTGCCTACGGCTTTTACGGCCTCATGCTCACATCACTGATACTCGGGATCATAACCATGCTCATCTTTAAGCCAAGATCATGGTGTGTCTGCTGCCCCATGGGCACCGCTACCCAGATGGTCTGCAAAATAAAAGAGGGAGAGAAGCTGTAGAAGTCACATGGTAATGCTCTTAAGCAGCTTTTTATCGACTATTTTTATTCCGCCTCTGGAGAGTTCAACCGCACCGAGCACGTAAAAGGACTTAAGCGTCCTTGAGACTACTTCCCTCGCGCTGCCGATGTACCTCGCGATCTGTTCATGGGTCAGCGAGACGACATCGGTCCCGCTCGTATCCGTCTCTTCCAGCAGAAAGTTTGCAAGCCTCTTGTCAACGCTGAGAAAGAATATGCGCTGTATGGCCTCCATAACATCGGAGAAACGCAGGGCAGCCACCTTGTAGGAAAAATTCTCGACCCAGACATTCCTCTCCGCCAGCTCGGAAAAGAATGGGGCGTTTATCACAAGTATCCTGCAGTCTCTTTCGGCCTCTATAAGGACTTCGAAACGTATCAGCTTCAGAACGCACGAGGCGGAAAGGATGCAAACCTCTCCAGGCTCAAGGCGGAAGAGAGTCAGGTCCTTTCCGTCCTCCGAGAGCATATATACCCTGAGAGTTCCGGACCTTATCAGGAAGACGCCGGCACAGGAATCATCGCTCCCGTTCAAATATGTGCCCTTTTCATATCTCATGTCGGAGATATTGTCCGTTAGAGCTTCTTTTTCATGGTCACTCAGCTTATCCCAAAAGGAAAAACTCTTTTCCAGAAGGGATACCAGCTGTCCGTTGCGTATCAAATCACACACCTCCGGTCCAAAGCGAGCGGTCTGCATACTGATGCAGGCAGGGCGCTTCGATCACATCCCCAGCAGCCTTTCGGCGTTTCCCCCAAGTATCATCTGTTTCTCGTCTTCCGATATGTCAAGCGACCTGATCAGCGATATTTCCTGAGAAGGCAGGTGCCAGGGATAGTCGCTCCCGAAGAGTATCCTTTCGGCCCCGTGCTTTCTTATGATCTCTTTTAAAAGTCCCTTGTCAAGCCACGGATCAGCGCAGTAAGCCGTATCCATATAGATGTCCGCCTTTTTTGCAACCGCTTCGAGCACATCTTCAGCCATCTTAAGTCCGCCAAGATGCGCTGCGACAATCCTGAGCCCCGGGAAATTCATTGCTATCTTTACCATCGACTCTGGCGAGGCGTTAAGTTCTCCGGGGAAGGAGTAATCGAAACCTACGTGGAAGACCACTATGAGGTTAAGCGCACGCGCCAGGTCATATATCGGGAAATACTGTTCGTCGTCGGCGTATTTCCTCTGGAGGGCGGGATGGAACTTGATGCCCTTGAGTCCTTCGTCAGAGATCTTCCAGACATACTCAAGAGCATATACAGAGCCTGGGAGTACCGAACCGAAGGCAATGACCCTATCTGAATTCGTCTCCTTCGCAAAGCGGAGGACATTCTCATGCTGGCTCTCTTTTGTAACGACGTTGAGGACGACCGACCTCTCCACCCCGCACTCATCCATCGTTGAGATCAGTCCGTTCAAGGTTGCCGGCGCCGCGTATCCGACATTACCGTTGCCGGATAAAACCGACATCGCGCGGTCGGCAAATCCGTCGGGGAAAATATGCGTATGGAAATCTATTATCATGGGAGTCCTCACCCCGCCCTTCCTCATTTCTTCCAAACTATATCACAAAAGTTGCAGAGACGATGTTCTACTGTTTATTTAAAAAAATAAAGTTTACAAACCTCTGTGACAATGTCACAGACATGCGGCATCCTATGGTGAAATAATGCGCAATAGGCAATAAAAACAACAAAGGGGGACTTTATAAATGAAAAAGACAGATCTTCTTGTAATAGGCGGGAGCGCAGGCGGCACCCTCAGCGCGACCATGGCACGCAAGGCCTATGGAGACATTAACATCACAGTCATCAGGGATACCGATGCCGTAATGGTTCCCTGCGGCATTCCCTACATCTACGGGACTCTTCGCTGCACAAGCAAAAACGTAATGCCAGATAAAATGCTTGCGGACGCAAAGATTGACCTTGTAATCGGAACGGTAGTAAAGATCGACAGGGAGAATAAAGTTGTAACGACAAAGGACAACGAGACTTACACCTACAAGAAGCTTGTGATCGCCACAGGCTCTCTTCCCATTATCCCGACGTTCATCCCGGGACACGAGCTTGAAAACGTTTTCCCGATTTACAAAAATCAGGATTACCTTGCCTTGATACTTGAAAAGCTTGACAGAGCGGAGAACGTGGCAGTCATAGGCGGAGGGTTCATAGGAGTCGAGTTTGCCGAGCAAATCAGCCTTCTGGGTAAAAAAGTGACACTGGTCGAAATGGCTGACGCATGTCTCTGGCAAGCTTTTGACAAAAGCTACACCGACGAGATCGAAAATATAATGAAGGACCATGGCATCAATGTGCTCACAAACACAAAGGTAAAAAAGATACTCGGTACGAAATCGGTCGAAGCGCTTGAACTAGAAAACGGTGAAAAGATCGCTGCCGACCTCGTTATCCTTGGCCTTGGCGTAAGGCCGAACAGCATCCTCGCGAAGGAAGCCGGCCTGGACGTAAATGCGAGTGGCGCCATCGTCGTTGACCAGTATACAAGGACGATTGATCCCGACATCTTTGCTGTTGGCGACTGCGCCGAGAAGAAATGTTTCTTTACCAACAAGGATGTTCCCGTACTCCTTGCCTCGACGGCCGCAATGGAAGCAAAGATCGCGGGGAGCAACGCCTTCCAGCTCAGGCTTATCAGGGCAAACAAAGGAACCATAAGCGCCTTCTCGACCAAGGTCTTCGGCAGGACGTTCGCCGCAGCGGGCATTACGGAGGCAAGGGCAAAGGCGGAGGGCTTCTCTGTCGATGTAGGCGAATTCACAACTACGGACCGTCACCCCGGATCACTTCCCGAAGCGAGCACCGTAAAGATAAAGCTCATATTCTCCAAGTGTTCCGGAGTCATTCTTGGAGCCCAGATATCCGGCGGGGACACAGTCGGCGAGATGATAAACATCGTAAGCCTTGCAATACAGAAGGGAATGACTGCTACAGAACTCAACACGTTCCAGGTTGCGACGCATCCGCTTCTCTCCGCTTCACCGATCGCATACCCGATCAATGCTGCCTCGATGAACGCCATCGCACAGAACTGCAGGCATCTGAACGAAGGTCTTGTGATCTGAGGGAAAGACTTGAATGTCAGCCGATCAACAAGGGCCGCGACTGTGGCCGTATTTTGGAATAGCTCAGTCCATTGTGAAAACGGCAGGTTCGTTGTGACAATGACACTGCCACGTTCGCTTCGGCCGGAAACGACCTTGAATACCATCTCAGACTGGAAGCGGTCAAAGCTCACATAACTCACCTCGTCCAAAATAAGCAGGCTCCGTCTGACGGATGCGCCTCTTACTCGGCTAGGCATCCAGGACAACTGAAAAATATGACAGAAAGGGGCAGCTTGATTTGATTCTCTGCCTGTCCCTTTCTGTTTTGGATTATTAATGTAAAATAGCATTGTATTTGTTGCCCAAAAGCTGTAACCGCGGGGGGAACTTTCGTGAGAAAGACAGTCTTAAGATCATTAATTTTCTTTTCATCTTTTTTTCTTGCATTTTCACTGCCTCTCATCTTTTCGCCAATATCAAGCGCTGAGACCCTTGCCGATGTTAAAAGGGATATCGTCGATTATCAGTCACAGCCGCTGGAGAGGATAAAAACCCTCAGGGCCGAAGTCATAAAAATACAGGGGCTGGAAGAGGGGCTTGCCAGACAGTACGGCATCCCGGTCTCGCAGGTCATCAACTACGAGATGATGCTTGAAAACAATATACATGTCTATCACAGCATCTATTTCCTCCAGAGACAGGGCACCACGCCTTCGCAGTATCTCCTTGAAGAGGGCAGACTAGAAGAACTGGCCGAAAAAACACCTCCATACTCATTCCTCCTCTATCTTGACTTCCTCGAAGACGTAGAAAACTACCTCAACGAAGCAGAGAAATACAAGCGCCTGATTGAGGAAACCAAGGCCTCTATCCTAAGAAATAATAGGGAAAGGGATGAGGCAGAAAAAAGGTTCCGCCTTATAAACGACCAGATCTCAAGGGTCAGCGGAAACAACCTGAGCAACAGCTGGCGCATGATGGAAATAATGGCGAAGTTAGAGGAATGTACTGCAATAAATACACTTAATACCGCTACTTTATCGCTCGCCGAAAAAGAACTGAAGGGTCGGTGCTAGAATTTCGTACAGTTTGGTAAGATAGGGTATATGCTCGAGAGGAGCCGATATCATGCCAAACAAGAGACAGAAATATGATGAGGAATTCAAGAAGAACGCAGTTCGATTAAGTTACGCCAGCAGTAAAACAATTCGGGAAGTAGCGGACGACTTGGGAATTGCAGTGACCCAATTGTATCGCTGGAGAAAGAGGTACACTCCTAAAGGAGACAAGACCCAATACGCCACTTTGGAAGAGGAATACCGTGCCTTACGTATAGAAGTGGCAGAACTTCGGATGGAGCGAGACATGTTAAAAAAAGCAGCGGCCTACTTTGCGAAGAATCAAAAGTAAAACCATCGGTCAAATACAGTTTTATTGAAGCGCACCCGGAATACGCAGTAGCAAAGTGGGCCAGAATGCTGAAGATATCGATGTCCGGTTACTATTCCTATATTCGCGGCAAAGAGACGAAGAAGAAAGCCGAAGATAAATACCGTGAAAAGATCAGGGAAATATTTGATGAAGGTCGTGGGACATACGGAGTAGAGAGGGTCTGCGGACTGCTAAGGAAGAAAGGTTCCACGGCTTCGTATGAGCGGGTAAAAGGTATGATGGAAGAGATGGGATTGTTCTCGATACATCGCAGGAAGTGCCAGAAGAGCCTTACAGACAGCAGAAAATCCCGCGGTGAAGGTTATCCCAACTTAGTGCGGGATATTGAGATAACAGAACCCTTCAGAGTTATCTCAAGTGACATAAGCTACATACGAACCAAAGAAGGATTTGGTTACACCTGTCAGATACTTGACGTAGCAAGCAACCTGGTTCTGGCGGAAAGTATGTCGTCCAACATGAAAAAGGAACTGGTGATACAGACGATCGAACAGGCCAGGAGGCGCTGGAATCTAAAAGAGGGAACGATCTTCCACAGTGACCGGGGCAGCCAATACACATCGGAAGCAGTGATGAGCCTGTTGAAGAAGTTCGGGATAAAGCAAAGCTTCTCCCGTGTAGGAATGCCGGGAGATAATGCCTGGAGCGAGAGTTTCTTTGCCAATCTGAAAAAGGAGCAGGTACACTGGCGTCAATATAAAACAGTCGAAGAAGCGAGAGATAGCATCTTTGAGTACATCGAGGTCTTTTACAACAGGTGCAGAGTTCAGAAAAGATTGGGTTACCTCAGTCCGATACAATGGCTGAAACAGTGGCAACAACTGAACTCAGAATTAGTGGCTTAGCAAATTGTACGAAAAAGTATTGACGACCCGAATGACACAGAGGGCAAGATAGCCATCATCGGGCCAATGCTTGAAAACATAAGGAAAAACATCAAGTTCAACAGTGATGTCAGGATCTTTTATGTTGTTTATATCGTTATACTTCCCGGGAACCTAGGTGACAAGTAAATATTCGGTTGAGGATTTGATTGAGTATCTGAAGTCAATAACAAAGATAAAAATAAACGGCGGTGAATGGATCACCGCCGAAGTGTCATCTAAAACTACTAAAATCCTAACGGCTTGTGATATTCATATTACCTAATTGGAGAAAAGTTACAGTTCAAGCTTTATCGTGTCATCGGTTCCGTACCAACGAAAGGTAATTATCATCACATTAGCGTCCGTCTAAAAACCGATGCTGGTTCCGCCGTCGACAGGCAGCATAGCACCGGTGATATAACCGGCCGCAGGAGAAAGCAGAAACACCACCGCGGCCGCGACATCAGCGGGCTGTCCCAAATATCCGGACGGGGTTCTCCCAAGAACCTTAGCCTTACGCAGGGGGTCACCATCGAATGCTTTGCGGGTCATTGCTGTCTCAATAAACCCGGGCGCTACTGAGTTTACCCTTACTCCATAAGGTGTCATCTCAACAGCCAGCTCTCTGGTCAGGCCCGCGACCGCAGATTTTGAGGCTGTATATGCAGAGGTGTTGATCAGGCCGAAAATATTGGACATCGAAACGATGTTGACTATTGCCCCTTCACCACGTTTTATAAGGAGTTTACCGACCTCGCGCGTGACTGCAAAAAGTCCCCTGAGGTTGGTATCAAGTATCTTTGCAAAAATCTCATCCGTCGTCTCTGAAAAAGGCAGTTTTATATTCTCCCCCGCACAATTTACAAGTCCGTAGAGCGGACCGCCGGCCTCGGCTTTATCTACAAGGGAAGGGACGGAAGAAAGATCCGAGATGTCACATGTGATTGCAGCGGCGTTTTTCCCAAGTTCTTCTATGGCTTTTTCAAGCACATTTGTCCTCCGTCCGGCGATGACGACAGTTCCACCATATTCGCATATCAGCTTTGCTGTGGCAAACCCTATCCCGGTTCCACCACCCGTGACCAGTATCCTCCGGCCGTCAAGTCTGAAAATGTTTGTCATTTCGTCTCCTCCTCTTCCTTCTGCTCAGAAATCCATGCTATTTTCGATTTAGATGCACCGCAACAGCAACCCTTGTTTTGAACTCTGACGTGTAGCTTATGCGTTTCTGTGTCATATTAACCTCTCTCCTTTTGGGAGCCGTTAGGAACGTTTTTGTTAACTTAGCTTGTGGTCTATCTCATTGGGACCATTATAGGTCGATATATGGACACGTGTGAGTTATGACTAATATAATAAATTCGGTAACCACATTGAAAGCTGAGGAATAAATGTAACTAAAAGCAAAACTAAAATCATAACACCATACAGGGGTAATAATGCTTTAGTTGCACTTGACATACTTACCTTGCCAATAGCACAACCGATAAATAATGTACTACCCACCGGCGGTGTACAAAGACCTATGGAAAGATTTAAAATCATGACAACGCCAAATTGAATGGGAGACATACCAAATTTGGCTACAACCGGCAGTAGGACAGGGGTACATATAATGATCAACGGTGCCATATCCATAACACATCCAAGAACAAGAAGCATAAGATCCACTAATAATAAAATTACTATTTTGTTTGATGAAAAACTTAACAAAACATCCGTAATCATTGCCGGAATCCTAAGATACGCCAACAGATAACTAAAGATTTGGGCTGTGCTCATCAAAGCAAGAACCATAGCAAGGGTAGAGAGAACGTTTCTTAAAATTGGCCACATTTTTTTTAAAGGGATTTTTTTATAAACGAAAAATGTTATGAAAAATGAATATACAACAGCAACTGCAGAAGATTCAGTCGCTGTACATATGCCACCAGAAACACCTACAACGATAATCACCGCTGTCAAAAGTCCGAAGAATCCATCCCGAATTACAGCGACTCTTTCTTTCATGGAATACTTTCTACCACGCGGGTAGTTATTCCTTCTAGCTATAATATATACGTAAATCATCATTGCAAAACCAAGAACTAAACCAGGTAACAAACCTGCCATTAACAGGGCTCCAATAGAAACACCGGCGCCAGCAACAAGTGCATAAATGACCATGTTGTGGCTTGGCGGGATTAATGTTGCCTGACAGCTTGAAGCTATTGTAAGCGCAACCGCAAAATCCCTATCATACCCAGAGTCCAGCATAAGCTTAATTTCAAGTGGGCCAAGCGAAGCACAATCAGCAGATGGTGAACCGGAAATTCCACCGAAGAGCATGCTTCCTAAAACATTTACCTCTGCTACACCTCCATGCCAATGACCTACAAGTGCTTTTGCCAAATTGATAATTTGTTCAGAAATTCCTCCTTGCCCCATGATCTCTCCACAAAGAATAAAAAAAGGTATCGCCAAAAGAGGAAAAGACTGCATTCCACTCACCATCTTCTGACATATAGTCAGCATATTCAAATCAAGATACCATGCGGTAAGAAGTGAAGAAAAACCAAGTGTGAATGAAATAGGCATTCGAAAAATTAGCATAATAAGACATGATCCAAATAAGATATAGCTAGCAATTATTGTTGTAGACATTATTTTTCCTCCTGCTTATCATCAGAATAACAGGTAACTTCAGGATGTTTTTCAACAAAGCCGGTTGCCACTAAAAGAGCAAATACAATAAACATTCCCCCTGCAAAAGGAAGAGATGCATAAACAACAGAGTATGACCACTTGGTTGCTGGCAACGTCTGAGAAGTAACGATTTTCATTAGCCTCGTACCATAAATCATAATGAAGACACCATATAGTGAAATCAGGATGTAATCAAACCTATCAATCCTGTCACATATTTTTACAGGTAACCAAGATGTAATAGAATGAATTGCGATATGTTCCTTGCATAAAATGCCAAATCCTATACTTATAAACCCATACCAAACTATACATATTGTTGCAATCTCTTCCACCCATGAAATGCCAGAATTAAAACAGTATCGCAATATAACCTGCAAAAATATTATTAATACCATGATAAGTAAAAGAATATTGGCAAAAACAATAATCATTTTTTCTAACCCAACAAAAATTCTCAAATAGGATTTCAAATCCAAAAACCTCCTTTCGATTAAAATTTCCTACATATATGTGTGCCTTATTTTTGGAAAATAACGATGTGAATTTATGTCCTTTATATGCAACGCCAGCCTTATTGCAGTATGCAACCTCTTCGAAATCAACCCATCATAGCTCGGCCGTCTGTTCCAGTGACAGATAGCTCACGGAAAGACTACGCCCTTGCCTCCCGCTAACACAAACCTGTAGCGGTCCTTTAAACCCTAGTCGCATGCATGTAAGGTGTATCTAAATACTACTGGGGGGGGTGAGAAAAATTCCCCCCCGCGGTAAAAATTGGTATTATTTTGCCATAGCACGAATCTTTTCTATCCACTCGGAGTATTTCTGCATTTCATTGGACTTATAAAGTCCGCTAACCGCCTTTTGAAAATCTTTTATATCTTTAGGTTCGGTTATAATACATCCCATATCAATTGCCTTCTTTTTGGCTTTTGCCTCAGCAATTTCCCAGCGCTTACGATGATCATTTTGTGCCTCTTTTGCACATTCTGCAATTATCGTCTTATCCTTGGCGGATAACTTTTCCCATGTTTTAGTTGAGCAGACAATTACATCAGGCACTCGCGTGTGTGCATCAACAATAAAATATTTGCACACTTCATAATGGGAAGTGTCAATATAACTAGGAAAGTTATTCTCAGCACCATCTATAACTCCTGTCTGTAGTGCACTGTAAACATCAGAATAAGGGATTGCCTGGGGAACACCTCCCAAAGCTTTGACCATATCCATCATTAACTTAGAGGATTGAACCCTAATTTTCAGTCCTTTAATATCGGCCGCGCATGTAACTTTTTTCTTTGTATAAAAGCTACGAGCTCCACCATCAATCCATGCCAACCCTTTTATGCCGGCCTTTTCTGTAGACGCTAGGAAATGATCCCCAATTTCGCTTTCAAGAACTTTCCACTGATGTTCACTATTATTATAGAGATAGGGAAGCTGAAGGACATTTAGGTCACTTGCAAACTCCGCTAATGGAGATATGCTAACTTGTGCAAAATCAAGTCCACCGAACTGAAGTTGCTGAATCATTTCATTTTCTACCCCTAGTTGTCCGTTATGGTAGACTTCAATTTTAATACGCCCATTTGTTTTTTCGAATACAAGGTTAGCAAACACATCGTCAGTAATCCCTTGAACCGCGTCTCCAGGCTGCTCATCTCCCATTTTGAAAACATGTTCCAACTTCGATGTAGCGGCCTCAGTAAAAGTTACATTGCAGAAGACAAGAGCGACGGCAAATAACATTACAATTACAACCTTACAGAATAATGCTTTTTTCATTTTTCTTCTCTTCCTCTCTATTCGTTATTTTTTGGAGATAGTACTTTGCTAATTTAAGAACCATAATTTTATTCTTCCTCCTTTCCCCCCTTTTTATAAAACACCATATTTTTCAAAGGCTTCTGTCAGAGAAAGACCTTCCAATAATGCATCGCGCACTTTGTTTTCTTTAGAGATTTTTATAAGCGCTAAATCAATAACCTTTTCCGCTATCGCAGAAGGCACTACGACTACCCCATCAATATCACCAAAAATAAGGTCATCATTATTTACGGCTACCCCCCTGCAGACAATGTGGCAGTCAGTTGCTGCAACAATACAGCGACCCTTTGAGTCCAAGGGACTGCGTCCTGTAGCGAATACCTTAAACTCGTTACTTAGCATTCTAAGCTTTTTTATATCGCGAACTGCGCCATCTAAAACAACACCACGTACACCTCGTACAATTGATGCAGTTGCCATTAGCTCACCCCAAAAGCCATTGCTCTTTGAACCATTTCCGCAGATAACAGCAATATCACCTTGAATCATCCTATCTACAGCGGCAAGTTCTGTTGCATATGGTTTTTCCGGTTGTTCATAAACATCGTAAAACAGCATTGTCTTAGCAAAACCGATAAGTTTATCCTCATCACAAAGTGGAGCTATAACATCATCCATTGCCTGATTACGATAGCCCAAATCATCAAGGATGTCGCAGATTACTGCTGTATAAAGTTTTTCAGCAAGTTTATCTAAAACTTCCGCAGTGTATTTGTTTCTATCCATTTTGTTTACTCCTAATTTTAAAATTTAAAATAGTCAAACGCATTGTTGTAACATATATCGCAGACGATCTTAGAGAGCATTTCGTTATCATTAGGATATTCTCCTTTTTCAACCAAACTTCCCAAAAAGTTGCATAGAATCCGACGAAAATAATCATGCCGGACATATGATATAAAACTACGAGAATCAGTAAGCATACCAATAAAATTTCCCAAGATGCCACAGGCTGCAAGACTTGTCAGATGCGCTTCAATACCAGGGATAGAATCGTTGAACCACCAAGCGGGGCCATGCTGAACCTTTCCCCTTGCTTCCCCTGTTTGGAATACTCCTATAAGCACATCAAGCGCGGTATTGTCAGTTGGATTTATGGAATACAGTACCGTCCGAGGCAAATTATTATCTTTGTCCAACTCATTCATAAAGAGAGCTAACTGTTCAATTCCACTAAACGCACCTATTACATCCCCTCCTGCGTCTTCTCCAATGGAGAAAAACAGTCTAGAGTTCACATCACGCAATACGCCATAATGAATCTGCATTGCCCAGTCTCTCTTCTTATATTCCCTTCCAAAGAATAATAACATAGCAGTTTGAAATTCTGCTATCTGGGTGGTTGAAAGCGTTATGCCTGACATTGCATTAAAAAAAAGGTTATTTAAGTCTGTCTCAGACGCAGGAGAAAAAACGGGCATAGTTATACCATGATCAGCCAACCGACATCCGTTTTTGACAAAGAAATCCAGTCTAACTGTCAATGCACTATACAGATCATCTATATTCTGAATTTTTTTACCTGTGACAGATGAGAGTTTTTCTATATAATGTGGGAACTCGGCCTTATGTATATTTAGAATCCTGTCTGGACGAAAAGCAGGTAGGACCTTGGTATTAAATGAAATATCATTTTTTATCTCTTCATGCCAGCAAAGAGTATCTATTGGATCATCTGTTGTACATAAAAACCTAACGTTAGAATCAGATATGATATTTTTAGCAGTGAAATTACCATCGTTCAAACGTTCATTACACCAATCCCATGCTTTCTCCGCATTTTTAAGTGTCAAAGGTTCGTCAAAATTAAAATAACGTTTTAATTCAAGGTTTGACCAATGATAAAGCGGATTTCCTATGGCATATTGAAGGGTTTCAGCATATGCAAAAAACTTTTCTTTATCATCGGCACTGCCAGTAATATATTTCTCATCAATTCCATAAGAACGCATCGCAGTCCATTTATAATGATCCCTTGCCAACCACAGCTCTGTAATGTTATTAAAGGAAATATTCTTTGCTATAGCCTCTGGTTCAAGGTGACAGTGATAATCGATAATTGGAAGTGTTTCTGCAAAAGCATGATAAAGATGCCTCGCTGTTTTACTATGCAACAAAAAATCTGCGTGTATAAAACTCATTTAAGTCACCTTCTCAATTAATATATAGATGATTATCTATAATATAATTAACAGCAATTTATTTTTTTTCAAATGCATCCCAGATGCCGGAAAGGTACATAGCCCCTAACGCTCTATCATAAAAGCCATAACCTGCCTTTCCCTTTTCTCCCCAAATCATCCTCCCATGGTCTGGCCTGATGTACCCATCAAATTTAACTTCATGATATGCACGCATGATATCGACAATATCTAGAGAACCACTCTCTGCATAATGTGATGTCTCTTGAAAATCACGCCCCTCAGACATAAACTTAATATTCCTTACGTGTCCAAAAGCAATACGATTCATCGCACCATATTTGCGCACCAAGGTAGCAATATTGTTGTGTCTGTTACAGCCAAGAGAACCTGAACATAAAGTCAAGGCATTATATGGACTGTCAACAATAGCCAACATTCTGTCTATGTTAGTCTCGTCAGTTATAATGCGGGGCAATCCATATATAGGCCAGCAAGGATCATCCGGATGCATGCCGAGCTTAATATTAGATTCCTCCGCAACAGCGACTACCTTTCTAAGAAAATATGCGAGATTACTCCACATATCTTCTATTGATATAGTCTTGTAGATTGCAAAGAGATGGCGCAATTCCTCATACGAAAATACAACCTCCCAGTCCGATAAAGCAAATTCATTTCGAAAGGGATCGACTTTATCTAAATCTTGTTCATCGTAGACCATTGTTGTAGAACCATCCGGTAGCATTCTTGTACCAGTACGTAACCAGTCAAATACTGGCATAAAATCATAACAAACTACTTTTATTCCTGTTGTCGCCAGATTCCTTAGCGTTGTACAAAAGTTCTCAATATAAATATCACGTTCAGCCAAGCCCAATTTTATGCTTTCATGCACCTTTACGCTTTCTACTACTTCAAATTCAAGACCATGGGATTCAATAAGTTTTTTAAGTTTAATAATTTCATTTAACGGCCAAACTTCTCCAACAGGAACCTTTAATTCGCTTACTACTCCCTTAATACATGGAACCTGTGCAATATTTTTCAGCATATTGTCAGGAAGCGATGGATCCCATCGAAATGTCATTTTCATAACGTTACACCATCTTTAAAAATTGCCATATCGCGAGAATGGTTGATTTCTGAGCACGTAGGACACTCACCTGAAGCTATAAGCATAATTTTTTCAAGTAGACAATCTCTTGCCAAGTCAAAATCTACACCGTTCAGTAAGACTCCAGCATCAAAATCAATCCAATTAGACTTTTGTTTAGCTAAATGGCTGTTCGTCGAAATTTTAATGGTTGGTACTGGGCTACCCATAGGAGTTCCCCTTCCAGTCGTAAACAAAACAAGCTGTGCTCCTGCAACCACAAGTGCTGTGCATGAAACGAGGTCATTCCCAGGTGATTTAACAAGGCTGAGTCCTTTTACTCGATATTTCTGTCCATAGTCAAGCACATCAACAACAGGAGACGTACCTCCTTTTTTTATACAGCCTAATGATTTTTCTTCTAACGTAGTTATACCTCCTTCCTTGTTACCAGGAGATGGGTTCTCATAGATTGGCTGATTGTGCTCTAGATAGTACTTTTTAAAATCATTAATCATTGTCACTTGAGCATCAAAAACATTCTTATTGCTGGCCCGATTCATTAGGATAACTTCAGCACCAAACATTTCCGGGACTTCGGACATTAAGGCTGTGCCACCTTGTGCGATAACGCAGTCGGTAACCAGTCCTACTAATGGATTGGCAGTTATACCCGAAAAACCGTCTGATCCTCCGCATTTTAGTCCAATCACCAGTTCCTCAATGCTAACTTCTGTCCTACTTAAAACCGATGCTGACTTGACCATTTCCTCCAGAATTGCCATGCCGCATCCCACTTCATTAGATACGTCTTGACAATTGAGGAACCGGACATTTTTATAGTCATAAGTTCCAAGTATCCTTTTAAAACTTTCGATTGTGTTGTTTTCACAGCCAAGACCAAGAACCAATACTCCCGCTGCATTTGGATGGTGCACCAGTCCCGCTAAAATTTGTCTAGTATTAGAGAGATCCTGACCGCATTGGGAGCATCCATATGGGTGAGTAAACGCATAGATACCATCTACTCCATAAGTTAAAATTTTCGAGGCCTGTCGCTCTAAGTTATGTGCAACAGAGTTGACACACCCAACAGTTGGTATAATCCATATTTCATTACGAACACCTACAGAGCCATCTGCGCGGCGATATCCCATAAATTTGTACTTAGGTTCTTGCGGGACAAGAACATTTTTAATTGGTTTATATTGATAATCAATTATTCCCATTAGTTCAGTCTTTAAATTATGCGTATGTACCCATGCACCAGGAGAAATGTCATATAATGCAACGCCGATGGGATATCCATACTTCAATACTTGTTCGCCTGCACAAATATGTCTGACAGCAACTTTATGGCCAGGTGGGACATCTTGCAATGAATAGATTTCTTTGCCACATATCATCAACAGATCTCCTGCTTTGATATCTGTAATTGCAATAGCTATATTATCATTCGGGTTCATCTGAAGAATTTGAGCCATCATGAGCACCCTTCTATTAGCTCTATTAACATGGCGCGCATACCGATTTCTCCAACACGTTTGATATCAGCAGCAACCATGTCAACAAATCCCTCATAATGCGTTAAATCTTCACCCCAGTATGTAGTATTAGCTGCAAATTTTTGTATAATTGACCTGTCAGGCAGATCAGTATGCCATTCTACAAATTGTGAGAGTACTCCTGGATCATCTGAAATACGATAAGTCTGTCCGTCACGTATTCCTACTATCTGGCCACTCTGATTCTTAGCGGATGCATAAAATAGCATTAATGCTGCAAAAGAGAAAGTAAGCAGACGAGGGATGTACCCTTTATCTTTGTAGTAATCCCTGAATGTAGGTAAAATGCGCGACCTCCATTTTGAGACAGAATTTAATGATATAGACAAGAGCATGTGTTTAATAAACGGATTTGAAAAACGCTCAATGGTAGCCTCTGCAAATTCACGTACTTCTTTTTCAGGAAGTGGTACATATGGCATAATTTCGTCAAAAAGTATATGGCAGAGAAATGTATATGTACAAGAATCTTTCATCATTTCGTAAACTGTATTTTTACCGGCAAGGAAAGCGGCGAGAACCGTGGATGTATGAGCCCCATTGAGAATACGTATTTTTCTTTCACGGTAAGGTGCAATGTTATTAGTAAATTGAACTGGTAGCCCAACAGACTTCAGCGGGAGTAACACTGAAAGATCTTTTTTGTTCTCTATTACCCAGGAAGCAAAAGGCTCACCTACAACCAAAAGGCGGTCATAAAAACCAAATTGCTGGGCAATTGTTTCTTCCTCTCCATATGGGAAACCAGTTATAATCCTGTCTACAAGCGTATTACAAAATAAACAACTTTCTTCAACCCACACACGAAAATCATCTTTAAGATTCCATTGTTGGATATAATGCCTTACATATTCTAGGAGTTTGCTGCCATTATTATCAATAAGTTCAACAGGAAGAATAATCAGACCGGCATTTGGTGATCCATTAAAATAATTGAATCTTTCATATAGAAATTTCGTTAATTTCCCAGGAAAACTCTTGGGTGGACATAAATCAAACATATCATCAGGATCAAAAACTATTCCTGCTTCGGTGGTATTGGATACCACAAATTGAAGGGTATCTAGCTTTGCTATCGATACATATTTTTCATATTCTTCATATGGATTAAGAACTATCTGCAAAGATGTTACAATATAGGTTTTTTGGATCTCTTGTCCTTTTTCTTTACCCCTAAGTAGTACGGAATAGATGTTGTTCTGTTTACGAAACGCTTCTAAATCGCCACCCTGGCGTGGTTTTACAACAGCAATTCCAGCATCCATTGCATTACTTTTGTTTGCTATGTCAAACATCAAATCGACAAAACCACGTAAAAAAACTCCTTCTCCAAATTGAACAATGCGAATCGGAAGATAGTTGGGAGATATTACATCATTAATCATTTTCATTTTCATGTTCTAACTTCCCTTCACCTTCGTATATCTCCTAGAAATATGGCATTAAAGTTTATTGTTATTTTTAAAACTAAATGATATGTCTACAATTTTCGGTTCAGATGCACCGCAAAGCCCATGAAATCGTAGTCGAGATAAGCTAATGAGATGTGCCCTTCTTTTGTCTTTATAGTCTCTTCGAGCGGTTTAATGCCAAAACCCGAGAACCATTCGAGGGCCCGCTCTACGGAGAGCGTCTCTATCGCGATATGCCCATGTCCGCCCCTGCCGCGTGACTTCATCACCTCAAAAGATTCGCCGACGAACGACGAGCTGTTTCCCTCCTTCAGCGGCATTCCGAGCATCGCGGACAGAAGTTTGGCACTTTCGACAGAAGACCCCCCCGCTTCCGGATTTATTCCGATATGCAGGAGGCTGAAACCAAGTGATAGCATTCTGGCCTCCCTGCACAGATTTTCGATTTTCCCATACTCTCCCGCATCAAGAAGATCAGGTGGAACCATCCAGCTTCCTCCGACAGCAAACACATTGCCGCACGCCAGATAACTCTGCAGATTCTTTGCTGTTACGCCGCCCGTTGGAATAAAAGAAATCTTTCCATAGAAAGGCCCGGCAAACGATTTAAGCATATCGACACCGCCGGATGCCTCCGCCGGGAAAAATTTAACTACATCAAGCCCCATTTCTATGGCCCGCTCTATATCGCTGGGGTTGTTAACACCCGGCGCCACAGGCATGCCCATGCTTTGACAATGAGCGACGATCTTTGGGTTAAAGCCGGGCGTTACAATGTAACGCGCGCCGGCATCAGCAGCCGCATCCACCTGATCGATCGTCAGAACTGTTCCGGCGCCGACAATGAGTTCAGGTATCTCATGAGACAGTATTCTTATTGAGTCTTCCGCGGCGTCTGTGCGAAACGTGATCTCGGCGACAGGCAGCGAGCCTGCCAGAAGGGCTTTGCCTAGAGGCAGGGCCTGCTCCGGCGCGGTAAGTTTGACAACCGGGATAAGGCCTATATCACCAAGTTTTTTGAGTACTTCATCCATAGCCTGAACCTCCCTACCGCTGTACACGGCCGGAAGCATCGCCGCTCAACAGGGTCATGACATCATCAACCGAGATTCGATTATAGTCGCCGCGTATCGTATGTTTAAGCGCCGAGGCAGCCGCGGCAAATTCAAGCGCGGCCTGGGGAGTTTCAAGGTTGTTAAGCCCCCAGATAAGACCGGATCCGAAAGAATCTCCGCCGCCGATACGGTCGACGATGTCGCGTATCTCATATTTTTTGCTGATATAGAATTTATCCTTCGCGGCCATAACAATTGACCAGTTGTTCCAATCCGCGCTTATGCTTTCGCGCAGGCTTACTGCCAGATGTGAAATATTTGGGAATACGTCCATAACTTTTGACGCCAGTTTCTCATATTTGGAGGAGTCGAGCTTGCCCGAAGTCACATCTACGTCAAGTTCTATACCGAGGCATTTCTGACAATCTTCTTCGTTTGCGATCAGAACATCTACATAACCTGCTATCTCTGACATTACCTCTGTCGCAGTTTTGCCCCAATTCCAGAGTTTTTTCCTGTAGTTCAGGTCGCATGAGACCTTCAACCCACATTCATGAGCAGCTTTCATAGCTTCAAGCGTAACCGCCGCTGTCCCCGCGGAGATGGCGGGGGTAATACCGGTTGTGTGAAACCAGTGCGCGCCATCAAAAATCTTATGCCAGTCGAAATCGTCGACGGAAATTTCCGATATCGAAGAATGCGAGCGGTCGTAAATTACTTTTGAGTGACGCATTGAAGCTCCGGCCTCTGCATAGTATATGCCGATCCTGTCGCCGCCGCGCCTGATAAATGAGGTGTCTACCCCAAGTCCGCGGAGCTCTCGGACAGCCGCATCAGCTATTGGATTTTGGGGAAGTGCCGTGACAAAGGAAACATTTTCACCGTAGTTTGCGAGGGAAACGGCAACATTGGCCTCTGCCCCTCCAAAAGTAGCATCAAAGGACGGAGTCTGCAGCAAGAGCTCGCGCCCGGGAGGGGAAAGTCTCAGCATCAGTTCACCGAAAGTAACGTATTTTTTCACTATGATTCTGCCTCCTGTCTTACTGGGAACAAATCAAAGCATTATTAAGCAAACTAAATTCTCTGGGCTTTTTAATTTTTAAATGAAATTGACACTTGTATTTTGTAGTTCTGTTCCGTATAATGGAACAACGTTCCGTGTATCTTATGCGAATATTGTAATCTCTATTTTTATTTGTGTCAAAGCTTTTTAAAAATTTAAATTCTATTTTCATCAGAGGCGTGTCTACTTCATGGAAAACAGTGTCGGGGTCGTCAGAAAAACAATTCTGTTATTGGGATATCTGTCGGAAAGGAATGAACCAAGCGGTATCTCTGAGATGGCAAAAGCGCTTGAAATGCCGAAGGCGACTGTGCATAGGATATTGAGCGCTCTGTGCGAAGATAACGTTGTTCTGCGCACAGAAGACGGACAATATAAGATCGGGCCGACAGTTCTGCTGTGGGGCAGCGGCTATCATTTCGCCTCAGGAATTGTCGAGATAGCGAGACCATGGCTCAGAAAACTGCGGGACGAATCAAAGGAGACCGTTCACCTTTCGGTCTATGAGCATGGAACTGCACAGTATGCGGAACGTCTCGACAGTCCTCAGACTGTCGTACTGCGCTGGTCGAAGCTGGGAACTACACTGCCTCTTTATTGTACGGCCGCCGGACGGGCGATACTTGCCGCGATGCCGCAAGCAGAGATTGACTCGTATTTTGAGAAAACCGAGCTCAAAGCCAGGACCGAGATGACCACAGTGTCTCCTTCCAAACTCAAGGAGATGCTCTTGCGCTTTCGTGCGCAGGGATATGCCGAAGAAAATCGTGAAAACGAAGAGAACATCCGTTGTGTCGGCGCTGCCATTTTGAACAGAAAAGGGTATCCGGTCGCAGCAATCAGCCTTACCGCGCCATCTTTCCGTTTCAGCGACGAAGATTCGGCAAAATTCGGGAAAGTCATCGCCGCAATGGCGCGCGAAATTTCAGCATGTCTGTAATATTGTCCGGTTCTTGATTTATAAGGAAAACGTTAAAAGAACAGCCGGGGCAAAATATCTATTCTATTTACAGCCATATCCTTATAGAAACTTTTTCTCCCCTATCCGACAATCTAAAGCCAGATGACATTCGGCCCGCTATATTTGCCGTCAAGTTTTTGGAAAAAGATGTCTATTAACTTGCGCCCCTTGTCGGGATCAATGAAACGGCGATTCGCCGTATCGTACCAATCTCTCATCTTAAACCTGACGGCCATGCTGTGTCTGTGATACCATCCTCTCCAGTAATCCTCTCGTATGAGTTCATATATAAGGACCAGGATATCCTCCGGATTTTCAGGCAGAACGATTGGAAGCGGCACTTGTTTAAGCTCATTTACCGTGATGTGCCCGTCCATGACAAACCTGACAGCAAGTCCTCTCTGTTTTTCTTTTGGAAGAACAGAGATACGCGTAAGGAATGCGGCGTCAAGGTGCGTAAGTTCACCGAGCGATTCCATAAGATCCAGTGCAATCGGGTCTATAGAAAAATTCTGCCGCTTCGCCATCTCCCGAGCCGTCAGCGCATCCGCCCGAACCGTGAAGCAGATACAGAAAAGCATGCATATCATAAATAAGATCCTATTATTCATTTAATTTATACGCCTCCGTTGGGGGTGCGGACAAAATCTTGGACTGTTTTTTAAGCGGCTAGGTTCAACTTTCGCCTATATTCCATCGGACTCATCGCGCCCGATGATATTTTAATTCTCTTTTCATTATACCAATACAGGTATTCATCCAATATCTATGAAATCATCGATACTGACTCCCGCTTGTTGTTTCCTCGAAACCTTTGGGATTCAATGCTACGAAAGTAAAACACGAAAGCCTCGGAGAGACAGCCCGGTTTCTTTTAAAATCGCATGTATAGCCGACCTTTTTTAAGTTATCCGGTCGATCAATAGATTTTGATTATTTCAAATCCATGTTTCTTTAATTCTGTCTGGATCTGACGGACGTGGTCATGTCCGTTCGTTTCCACCGTGATCTCAAGCTGGACAAGTTTAAACCTGTCCATGACCTTCGACTGGTTATGCTCTAGTTTGATCACGTTTGCCTTCAGATCTGCCAGAATTTTTGCGACATTCAACAATTCGCCCGGTTTGTCGGGAAGATTGACAGTGAAGCAAAATTGCCTTCCCCGCGAAACAAGCGCACGGTTTATGATGGCAGAGATGGTGGATATGTCTATATTGCCGCCGCTTATCACACAGACCACATTTTTGTTTTCCGGGCCAAGTTTTTTCAACCCTGCCACAGAGAGCGCCCCGGCTCCCTCTGTCACCATCTTGTGCCTCTCCAGTAAGAGCAATATAGCCTCAAGGATATCCAAATCAGAGACGGTCACCACTTCGTCCACTAATTCTTTTATCACTTCGAAAGTCAAAGCTCCCGGCTTTTTTACCGCTACGCCGTCCGCCATGGTATCTACTTTTTTCAGTTCTATGACACGATTTTCATCCAGGGATCTGGCCATGCAGCAAGCCCCTTCGGGCTCTACACCGATTATTTTTACATTTGGTTTCAGCATCTTTGCAGCCATCGCTATACCGCTGATCAAACCTCCGCCGCCGATCGGGACCAGTATCTTGTCTGCATCGTCCAGTTCTTTCAGCACCTCCATTGCCACAGTACCCTGCCCGAGCATTACATCGATGTCATCAAAAGGATGGACGAAGACATAGCCGTTCTCTGCTTCCAGCTCACGCGCCCTCCGGCATGCGTCATCGTAAGTGTCGCCATGCAAAACGACCTGAACGCCAAATTTTTTGGTGGCTTCGACCTTTATTATCGGCGTTGTCTCAGGCATTACGATCGTGGCTTTCACTCCAAGCATTTGGGCCGCGTAGCCCACACCCTGCGCATGGTTGCCTGCGGAAGCGGCGATCACGCCCCTGTTTTTCTCTTCGTCGCTGAGCTTGTTTATTTTATAATAGGCTCCGCGAATCTTGAATGAGCCTGTGACCTGAAAGTTTTCCGGTTTAAGGAAGACCCTATTGGCGTATTCCTTGCTGAAAAATTGGCTTTCGATCAGCTCTGTCTTACGCAGTATCGGCTCGAGTGTTTTTTGCGCAAGGCAAATATCTTCGTCTGACACACTAATGTCTGCTGCCTGAAATATTTTGTTTTTATCCGTCATATTTATTCCTGCCATCCTTGATTTGATAAATTTTTAAACCACTATTATACTGCGAATCTTTTCTTAGTTTTTAAAACTGTGTACCGGGGCTGGGATACGGTAAAGTGCCCCCAAAGTCAAGGCTCTGATTTTCTAAATACCTGGCCTTCATGTTCTAGCGGACGCGTTCACACTCTGTCATGGGCCTGCCAGCCTTCTGCCGCAGAACAGGGCTCTCCCGCTCCTTTGCTACCGCTTCACGGATTTCGTCGGTCACTTTGTGCCTCAAAACTTCTGCAGCATGTTCCTAGAACTGTTTATGCCAGCCGCTCAGTGTCGCCGGCGATATTTGATGCTTTTCGGCAAGCTCATTAAGTGTGCTGTCCGCTGAGAAGTTCCAGTACTACCTACGATTTGCATTTTTTAGTTTAGTTTTTTTCATATTCATTTCAGCATTATATTCTGTTCCTTCATATTTTTCATATCTCATTTCCCGGGAACAGTATATCCGATGATAACTAATCTCCACATCGAACTGCCTCATGTTGATTTTAATTTTTCAATTAACAGGCCAATAACAAGCCGCAAAATAATATTTGATATTTCCCATTATATTTGGTAAAATGCATTCCGCAAAGAAGTCTATTTTTTTAGGTGGGGTGCGTCACATGGCAGCAAAGACGGCAGATGATAAAGTTGTGATGACCAGAGACGGATATGAGAAGCTCAAGGCGGAACTCGTCTCTTTAAGAGGGGACGGCAGGGCTGAAATAGCGGCCAAGCTTCAGGAAGCCAGAGGTTTCGGTGATCTCAGCGAGAACGCGGAATATCATGCCGCAAAAGAAGAGCAGGAAAAGCTTGAGAACCGTATTCTATGGCTGGAGTACCAGCTCAGCAAGGCACAGATAGTGGAAGACAAAGACATAGACACAAGCAGGGCTAGCTTGGGCACAACCGTAACACTGAAAGACCTCGATATGAAGAAAACTTTCACTTATACCCTCGTTGGAACAGAAGAAGCCGACATAAAAGAGAACAGGATATCAGCGGCCAGCCCCGTAGGTAAGGCTGTGCTGAGCAAAACAGCCGGAGATGAAGTTATAGTAAGGACCCCTCGCGGCATTCGCCACTTGAAAATAATGAAGATCTGCCTCAAATAGATCAGGTATACAGCTGTTGGCATTCACAAAGAACAGGCGGAAAACCCATTAGGTTCTGCGCCTGTTCCGGATCTGTCATATAAAGAATGGCCAAAGCCATTAATAAACGCTAGAGGCCGCGTTTTATTCTAAAGGATACGTCTATCACGCTTCCCAGAAAGTCAGCAAAATCCATGCCATACGCCTTGGCCGATTTAGGCACAAGACTCGTGGCCGTCATTCCCGGCGCGGTGTTTACCTCAAGCGCGTAAATCTCGTCGCCGTCTGTGACCCTGAAATCAACCCTGCTGTAGGCGCGGCAGCCGAGGCTTCTGTGCGCAACTACCGCAGCCTCACTGAGGCGTGATGCCGTTTCGTCAGAAAAAGGCGCTGGGCATATGTACTCTGTGCAGCCGCTTGTATATTTATTTTTATAATCGTAGAAGCCAACCTTTGGCCTTATGTCTATGGCCGGCAGCGCGATGACCTTGCCGTCCGGATTTTCCCATACCGGAACAGTTATCTCCCTGCCGGGTATGTACTGCTCGACTAAGGCCGTTTCCTCCAGTTCCCATGCCGCCGAAAGCCCTTCGGCAAGCTCATTCGCCGTCGTTACCTGAGATACGCCTACAGTGCTGCCGCCACCCTTTGGCTTGACTATGAGCCGCCCATATCTTTCAAGCATATCCGCATCGACAGGGTTTATTGCGCTCCCACGTTCTTTCAGTACGGCGGGCGGAACTTTGATCCCGTTTTGTATGAATATCTGCTTGGAGACATTCTTATCCATTGAAAGCATGCAGGCCTCAGGACCGGAACCCGTATATGGAATACCAAACGCCTCAAGGCATGCCTGAAAACGTCCGTCCTCTCCCCAACCTCCGTGCAGCGCGACAAATACCCCGTCAGCACATAGAGAATCCCATTTCTCCACAAAGCTGCGAGGAGACGTGACATCCTCAATCAGAACGTCAAAACCGGCGTTTTTAAGCGCATTGAAGACAGCCGAACCGGAATTAAGCGAGACCTCCCTCTCAGGACTTGTTCCTCCGCACGCAACAACAATTTTCATTTTAAATCATTTCCCCTTACTTTCTATTCCATCCGGTTTTTCAAACGGATCATATATATCCGACTGTCCTAAGTTCAATGGGATATCAGGATATGCGTTTATCTTGAACTTAAGCCCTATCGACAGCTCATCGTCCGGCCTGCTGTCACGGGCCCACAGCTCCCATGTTATACAGTGCTTTGAGTAGGCTAGAGAGTAAATCATCTCGGCTATTTTGTCATCGACCATATCATATCCCGCCCTGACGGAGACGGTCCACCTCTCCCACGACGCCTTGCCAGGCATAGAGTAGCTCACCTGCTGATATATGTCCTCCTTGTCGAGATATCTGTCCCAGAAAAGAGGCGACGCGCCGCTGACCCAACGGCGGACATATGCTGTCGCAAGACCTATAGATCCGGATCCCCATCGAAACCCCAGCACTGCGTCCGTAACTTTCTGCGTGCTGCCGTCTGTGTCGTCGTAATCATAATACCAGAACGTGGCATTGTAAAACGGCGTGATTGAAGACAGGCCTATCTGCGGTTCGCCATACACCTGCACTCCGGCGCCGTAGCGCCCAACCCATAGGTCAGCCGCACCCGCCTCTACGTTATCCTGGTAGCGCCCCCACACGCCAAAAAGACGGAAATAGCCGCCAACCGCCGGATCCCTGAACCATGGGCTTTCTATTGAAAGTTCCGGAGAGCGCCATAAATTATAACGCCTGTCCATCCCAAGGCGCATTTCGGTCTCTACCAGCTCCCTCTGGCTCTCCATAAGGGTCGCGCGCCATCCGTGCCTTGTGATGTAGTTCATTCCCCAGTTCTGCCGCCAAACGCTGTCCTCGTCGTCTTTGTTATAAGTCTTCTCGGTAACGGCGAATACAGACATTCGATCAGATATTGTCTGATTCAGCGCAAAACGCGCCTCCCAGATATCATCCGTCCAATAGACCGCATCCGTCTTTATCTCTCCGCTGTCCCACGAAAAAGGCCCGCTGATGCCGACGCCTACGCCTTTGTCAGAGTCATAGGCTACCATCGGCATCACGTTGCTCGTTTTATCCTCGCCGGTCAGCGACGCCACAAAATCAAACGGGTAATTCAGAAGAAGCCTTTTGCCGATGTACACTTTCGGGTTTTTTATAATGACTTTGTTACCGGGAACAACGGTTATCTGCTTGGCGACAAACCTGTAATGCGGGTTCGTAAAGTCGCATGTGGTAGATTCCACATCAAGCCACCGTGCCACCATATCCTCATCCGTTACTTTTCTCAAGTTCTTTTTAGAGACAAGCTTCTGCTTAAGCGCATCACCAAGCGGCATCACCTCAAGGTCCCTGCCCTTGAAAAAAATAGCGTCGACCTTGCCCGAAGTGTCGGTCATGACTCCCTTCCGTTTTGCCACGTTATACTCAAGAGTGCGGCCCGTAAGCTTATCGCCTTTAACGAAGAGGGTGACGGTCCCGCTTTCATCAGAAAATGCCTTGACGACATCCTGTCTTGTGTCGTACTCGGCGTACGGGGCGAATACGCGCATATCCCTGTTTTTAATGACCACATTCCCAGCTGCGCTCGCCACTCCCGTGGCGTTTTCGTAGGTCAGTTTATCAGCGTTGAGCTGAACCTCGTTCTGTTTATCCTGAGCTGAGGCGCATTTAAGAAACACGCCTTCCGCAAAGGCAAACGCAAGCGCATACATGAGGGTCATCATCAGTACCCGGCAAAACCTTGCGTTTATCATCACAGCCCCCAGCACACAGAACCGCGGCCCACAAGACGGCACTCCCCGGTTTTGGTTTTGAAGTATCCGCTTGGGCCGCTTATTTTGACATGTCCGTCAGTCAGCATGATACCGCCGCGGAAATGCCATACGTCGGATGCCGCGTCGTAATGAGCTTCGCCGGCTGTCATATCATATTTCTTTTTTCCCTGGGCCATCGCTCCGCTGGCTTGGTTAAGAGTGACGTCGTTATCCTCCCTGCCGAATGTGCCGCTTGAGGCAAATATCTTTGACTCCATTCCGTCCGGCTCCTTTATAGTCAGGTCTAACGACCGGCCTGTAATGATCCCTTCCTGGTGCGTGACCTGAGGAGACAGGAGCTTCCATTGTCTGCCTCCTACCTCTCTTTCAACCGTGATGTTCTCTACTACTATATCAGGTATCTTGGCGGCGTTATCGCCGCCAAGATGCAGGTCTTTCCAAAAATACACAGCCAATACGCATACAGCCGCCATAGCCGCGCAAAGAAAGGCTTTCCTTGCTATGTCCTCACCTATCCTCACGAGCCTCCCAGCCTTCTTTTGTTACTTCGTCACAGGGGAGCTGCCCTGCGGAACAGAGAGATCTCCCGAGGATACCAGCGCTGATATCTGTTCCGGAACTTTGTACCCGTTCACGGTCGCAGCGCCTGATGTCTCGACATAAAACAGAGTGCCTTCTTTGAGCTCCTTGTCAGAACCCCTTACAAGTATCCCGCTCGCAAGTCCGACAGGTCCAAGAAGAACAGCCCCCGCAAAGCTTGCGCCGACAGCGCCTACTGTCGCCTGGTCCGTCTCCATGGCTTTCTTTGCGGATTCGCCCATTGTAACCGGAATAGAGACTGGGCCAAGCACCTCCAAAGCGTCAAACGCCATCTCTATCTCAGACGGACGTCCAAAACTGCGCGGCCTCTTCACCTTTGTGATGTGAGCGAAAACCCTGCTGCCCTTAGGCGCCACCAAAATTTTATTTATTACGATCTCTTCAGTCAGGTTCAGCACTACTTTATCGTCGACCTTTATATTGCTCACGGATAATGTCTTTGAAAGAGCGGTCTTTACAACCGTAGACGCCGGCACATCAACCGACGATGATATTGTCCCCTCCGGCAAAAGCCTTGTGATGATCTTCTCTATGCGCGACGCAAGGGCACCGCCCTGCACTGCTCCGTCAAGTATAGATTCAAGCGTTTCAACTCTGCGGGCTAGCGGCCATGACGGATATATCCTCTGTGAAACGGCCCATTCGGCTACGGCAAGCTTGAAGAGCACTGATGGCTGTGTCCGGCTTCCCTTTTCCAAAAAGTCCAGCATTGCGGTCTGACGTTCCGTAAGACTCCCGGGGAGCTCCCTGCCAAACACGTCCTTTTCCGCGTTGGCAAGTCTTGAGATAAGCCCTCCGCCCTGAGGCGCGCCGTAAACAATGGTCTCTATCCTCTCAAGCGTATAAAAAGCGGGGCCCCCGTCCACCGCCGCCGTCTCGGTGGACATTGCGGGAATAACGGAGAAAACCGTAAAAAAAATGGCAAGCGCGGTAAATATCAGACTGCGTAACCTCATATCTCTGTGCCTCCTCTCAAATATCCTATATCTTTGACTGTCTCTCCGCGGCCGCTATAAAATCTTTGAACAGAGGGTGCGGCCTGACGGGTCTTGAAAGAAACTCCGGATGGAACTGGACCCCGATCATCCACGGGTGATCGATGTTCTCCATGATCTCGACCTGACCGCCGGTTGGACAAACCCCGGCCACCCTCATGCCGGCCTTTTCAAAAAGCTCTATGTACTCGTTATTGAACTCGAACCTGTGCCTATGGCGCTCGCTTATGCGGGTTGCCCCATAGATCTTCTCGGCCCTGGAACCGGGCCGTATGTCACAGGGATACGCGCCAAGCCTGGATGTCCCGCCAATTCCCGCGATGTTCTTCTGTTCCTCCATCAAATGGATGACAGGGTATGGCGTGTTTTCGTCCATCTCAATGCTGTTTGCGTTTTTAAGACCTAGCACATTGCGCGCAAATTCTATGACAGCCACCTGCATGCCAAGACATATGCCAAGGTAAGGTATTTTCTTCTCTCTGGCGTATCTGGCAGCGGCGATCTTGCCCTCAACCCCTCTTTGGCCAAACCCGCCCGGCACAAGAATAGCATCGGCGCATGCGAGGATCTCATCCGCATTCCCCTCTTCGAGTTCTTCCGCCTCAACGGGGAGCATCCTCACCTTCACACCGTTCGCTATTCCGGCATGAGCGGCAGCCTCGTTTACGCTGAGATAAGCGTCCTTTATGCTCGTGTACTTGCCGACGAGCGCAACAGTGACTTCGCCGCTTAAGTTATCATATTTGCGCAGAAAATCCTCCCAGTCGGCCATATACGGCTCATGCTCTGCGGTGAGCCCCAGTTTTCTGATGACCATTTCGTCAAAGCGCTGCGCGTGCAGAACTGACGGTATGCGGTAGATGGAGTCCGAATCCACGGCCTCTATGACGCACTCCGGAGAGACGCTGCAAAAAAGCCCTATCTTCTCTCTTAAGTCCCTGCCGACAGGATATTGAGACCGGCAAACTATGATGTCAGGCTGTATCCCTATGCGGCGAAGCTCGTTCACGCTATGCTGCGTAGGTTTGGTCTTAAGTTCCCCGGAAGCCGCTATATAGGGGACCAGCGTGACGTGGCAATACAATAGGTTCTCCCTGCCGATCCTCCCGGCCAATTGGCGTATGGCCTCAAGGTATGGCAGACCTTCGATGTCTCCGACGGTCCCCCCTATCTCGGCAATGACTATGTCACGATTCTCGCCGACCCTTAGTATGCGATCCTGTATCTCGTTTGTTATATGAGGTATTACCTGGACTGTGGCGCCGTGATAGCCGCCCTCGCGTTCTCGCTGAATGACTGCGGAATACACCTTGCCCGTGGTACAGCTGTTTTCTCCGGTTATAGCCTCGTCTATGAACCGCTCGTAATGTCCGAGATCCAAGTCTGTCTCGGCTCCGTCCCACGTGACGAAGACCTCCCCGTGCTGAAACGGACTCATAGCTCCCGCGTCAACGTTTATGTACGGATCCATTTTGATTATGCTGACGCTGAATCCCCGGCGTTTCATTAACACTCCCAGGGAAGCCGCCGTTATTCCCTTTCCGAGGGATGAAACGACTCCGCCTGTCACGAATATATACTTTGCCATATGAATCAGCGCCCCTTTGTCACATTTATCTTGATTTTGCCAAACTCCGGCAATCTTAAATCATCATTTGAGAAATCTTATGGGGTTGACAGGAGAACCGTTGCGCCGCACCTCAAAATGCAGGTGGTTCCCCGTGGAGCGCCCTGTGCTGCCGACACGCGCTATCGTCTGCCCTGACCTGATGAATGTTCCGCTGTCGACTAAAAGACTGCTGCAATGTCCATAAAGCGTCGCGATGCCGCCGGGATGCGAGATGACGATGGCTTTGCCGTAACCGCTCATCCATCCTGCGTAAACGACGCACCCATCCCCGGCCGCGACAATGCTGCGTCCATACGGAGCCCTTATGTCGAGGCCCGAGTGGAAAAGCCTCCTGCGCCCGAACGGATTGCGGCGCCATCCAAATGAGCTGGAGATGTTCCCTATCACAGGCCAGCGGAACCTCCTTGACGAGGTGACCATTATCCTCCCGGCGGCAACCCTCACGGATTTTTTGACACCGCTTGATTCGGCGACAGCCGTAATCTTGCCGCCCGGCAGGAATATCTCCTGGCCTATTACGAGTCCCTTTTCGTCTGGCATCGAGTTTGCGATCAATATGGCTTCTTTGGATGATCCGTACTTGTCTGCGAGCTTTGAGACGGTGTCGTTCCTTGAAACTCTTACGAATATACCGTCCTGGTTGGGGATCCTAAGCGTCGAGCCTGGTTTCAGTGAATTTATGTCCTTGAGTTTGTTGGACCCTATTATAGTGTCGAGGTCGAGGTCAAAGCGTCCGGATATCGACCAGAGCGTATCGCCGTTTTTGACGACGTAAGCCGTGATCGAAAGAGGCTTGGCCTGTTTTCTCATCTCTATCTCAGCCCTTTGCAGCTTCATGACATATGAAAGGGTCTGCTGTACATATTCCGGACCGTCAGGAACGTACAGCACCTCGGAAGAATGCAGTTTCTCGCTCGTATTGAGGGCATTGGCCCTGCGGAGGTCAGCGGCGGAAAGACCGAACTCCTTTGCTATTGATTCCACGGTGTCGCCATCTTCCAGGACGACCTCCTGCCAGTGAATATCCTCATCCAGCACAGTCTTGTCGGCGCTTGAGATAAGTCCGTCGCCTCTTGAAAGAACTCCGTATAGTTTGAGTTCTTCCGTAGTAAGGGACGGCACGCTCGGAAGCGGCCCTATTCCTATCGGCACCACCTCTGTGTCTTCCTCAGAGGCTTCCGCGGCTGAAGCTCCCTCAGGCAGAAGGGACGAGACATCGACCATAATGAAGCCACGGTTATCGTCCGGGCTTTCGACGGCAAAATCACTTTCGAGCCCCATCCAGTACATTCCGGCCTTCTCAGCCGCAATAGCGGCCGATATGATCGCCGTACCGACTGCGGCTGCCACAAACAGAACAAAACAAGCGGTCTTTCTTCTATCCAGGATAACTCTAATGATCCGAGACAGTCTGAACATGTATCAGCCTCTCCATGACGAAACTCTTAAGCTGCCGGCACAGCCGCAGCGCCATTAACTCACTTTTATTGTAGCAAGAAACTCCCTGTTATTGGCAGTACTGCGCAATTTTTCCAGGATGAGATTCAATATCTCAGACTCATCCATGTTGGCCGTCTTGCGCCTAAGCGCCCATATGCGCTGAAGATCGTCATCAGGCACAAGGAGTTCTTCTTTTCTGGTGCCGGACTTAGTTATGTCGAGCGCGGGGAATATCCTCTGCTCTGCGATCTTGCGCGACAGATGGACCTCCATATTGCCGGTGCCTTTGAACTCCTCGTATATGACGTCGTCCATTCTGCTGCCCGTCTCCACAAGTGACGTCCCTATTATAGTCAGACTTCCGCCAAATTCAATATTGCGAGCGGCGCCAAAAAATTTTTTGGGGAAATAAAGGGCGGCGGGATCCATTCCACCGGACAAAGTCCTGCCCGAAGGCGGAACTATGAGGTTCGACGCACGTGCAAGCCTAGTGATGGAATCAAGCAGTAAAACAACATCCTTAGAGACCTCCACAAGCCTTTTGGCCTTCTCAAGGGCTAGCGCCGCAACTCTCATATGCTCCTCTGCAGGCCTGTCGAAAGTGGATGCTATGATCTCTCCGTCAACAGAGCGCATCATATCGGTAACTTCCTCCGGCCTTTCGTCTATCAGGAGCACCATCATGATAACCTCAGGATGGTTCTTGGTTATGGCATTTGCGATATTTTTAAGCAGCGTCGTCTTCCCTGCCTTCGGAGGCGACACGATAAGCGCTCTCTGCCCTTTTCCGATCGGGGCAAAAAGATCTACTATACGAGTTGAAACTATGTTTCTGTCTGTTTCCAAGTTTAGTTTTTCATTAGGGAAAATAGGAGTAAGTGTCTCAAAATGCGGCCTTTTCCTGGCGGCCTCAGGATCCGTGAAATTAACGTTCTCAACGCGCAGCAGTGCTTCGTAATGCTCCTGGTCTTTCGGAGGACGTATTATCCCCCATACCACATCGCCGTTGCGAAGACCAAACCTCCTTATCTGCGAGGCGGACACGTATATGTCGTTATTGCTCGGAAGCAGCCCGGACGGCCGCAGGAACCCATAGCCATCGGGAAGACATTCAAGTGTTCCTCCGCCGAAACGATACCCCATCTTCTCTGCCTGGGTCCTTAGGATATCTACTATCAAATCGTCCTTGCGCCTGGCAGAGAAAGATGTGACTCCTATCTCTTTCGCTATCTTCCTCAGCTCAGCCAATGTCTGCGAGGCTAAGAAATTAAACCCCAGCTTAGGGTGGGTGTGCTTATACGGACTTCTTCCGTTCTTCTCAGCATCCTCGCCGTTGGAGGGTTCTCCGGAGCGTTTCTCTCCGGCTTGCGGCTGAACGGCGACAGGTTTTTCCTCCTCGCCTATACAGATTTTAGCTTCCTCAGCCGGCGGTTCTGCCGCTGCGGGCGACGCCGGCTCAATGACCTCTGCGGTCTCCTTTTCAACAGCCGTTTCCTTCAATTCTTCCGTTAATGCCGATTCTTCCTTCTTTTTTCTGGGCAAAGCTGGAGACCTCCCGGTCCTGTGTCATTTTCTTCTGACTACGCTGAATTTTATTTCCGACAATGTCTTTGTCGGGGTAGAAACTGTAACGCGATAAGCCCCCACAGGCAAAGGAGTGCCCTCTTCGCGCAACAGATAAAAAGCCCTCTCTCCGTTCTCGGCCATAAGCTTGAACGACTCGGAAAGCACAAGCTCTTTCCCATAATACCATGAAACCGTAATGCGGCTTCCCTCGCTTGCCGAGGAGTAGCTGAACCACAGACATATCTGACGTGAACCATAGGGAATGCTGCTGCCGATACCAACAGGCTGACGATCGCCGCTCAGTTCACGACATATCACCGCCCGTTCTATACGGAAAGATGCTCCCAAAAAACCGCCTTTTAAACTCCATGCGCTGAGCAAAAGGAGAATTATTACGCTGAGTCCTAAAAAAACAAGCGGTCTTGTGCCGGAAGTATCCATTTTACGATAATCCATACGAGACCACCAATCTCTAGCAGATTATTTTATCATGAAAATTACTAAAAATACAAAGGAGACCCTTCAAATACATCCCTCATCATTTTCTGTACGGTCTGGGCGCTTCTTCCATATTTCAAAAAGACCATATGAGACCGCTTCGTGGCATGACAGCGGAAGCCCGTCCACTGTAAGTTCTGCTTTCCCGCTTACACCGTCCACCGCACCACTCCTGACTATGGCTTCCGTCATAGCACGCTCGTCTTCTCCTCTGTGCCCGCGCCAAACGCCCCATACATCCGAAAGAGCGGTGACCAGCGCATAGCTTCCCCAGTTGCTGACATCAACAGGTATCGCAATATCCGTCTTAACGACGGAAAGGCACTCTCTGTAATCGGGAAGCATAACGGAAAGCTCTTCGTAAAAATTTCCCATGCCGACCTCGTTGCCGCCGTCCCCGATCCCGATAGTCGAAACGCCAATCTGGGCGCATCTTATAGCCAATTCATCAAGCTTCGGGGTCCATGCCGATATGTCCCTCTTCTTCATATTGTAATAATTGCCGTCAAGAGCGCGGCCGAGCCGCTCAGTGAAGATAACGCCTTCAGGAGAGAATGACGTTAGAGCGTTTTCTGCCTCAACATCCCTTACAAGTTGCTCCGGAAATCCCGCGGCAAGCGCACAGGCCCTGAAGATATCGATGCAAAGACCGTCCGTCCAGACCTCGGCTTTCAATCCCTGTTCCAAAAAAGCGCGCGCCAGTATTATGGCACCGCCTGGGCCGTCTGTTTCGGGAGCGTCGGCATAAGGGACAAAAAAACCAGAGACGACAGCTACTCTGGGCAGAACGGCGAACTTCTCCGCGGCCGACTGCCAGTGCTCCGGCCGGCATAACCTTGAAACACACCGCCCGCAGCTATCCGAAGCCACTAACGATGTAATCTCCTGTGCGACCTTTAAAGATAGCCTGTCTTTGAGTATCTGATCCCGGCGTCTCATCCGTTATATGCTTAGCGTATCCACCAGACGCAGCATGTCGGGATCAAGAGCTTTCTTCTTTTCCCATGCCGTATCAAGAGGCGAAGCTACGATATTGCCGTTGATGCGCCCAACCATCATTCCGGTACGCCCTTCAAGCAATATCTCTACGGCCGCAGAGCCGAGCCTGGACGCCAAGACCGTATCGAAAGACGACGGCGCGCCGCCGCGCTGTAAATAGCCAAGGACTACCACTCTGAGATCGTAGTCGCTATGGTCCTTAAGTTTCGCGGCAAGCTCCGAAGCGGACATCACACCTTCTGCGAGGACTATCAGGGAATGTGTCTTCCCCTTTTTCTTCGCATAGTGCAGTTTTTGGGCGATGGCTTCTATATCAAACGGTATCTCCGGAAGCAGTACGCTCTCCGCGCCGCATGCCACGCCTATCTCAAGCGCCAGATACCCCGACCTGCGTCCCATGACCTCTATGATGAACATCCTTTCATGGCTCGAAGCCGTATCGCGAAGTTTGCTTATGCACTCAAGAGCGGTGTTGCACGCGGTGTCAAAGCCAATAGTGCAGTCCGTGCCCGCGATATCATTGTCTATTGTCCCTGGGATTCCGACGACTTTGACGCCTCTTTTATCAAGTTCAAGCGCGCCTCTGTACGAGCCATCTCCGCCTATCACGACAAGGGCATCGATATCGCTTTCCCTGAGCCTGGACACTCCGGCATTTACCCCTTCGGGTCTCATGAAGGCCTCACATCTGGCCGTCTGCAATATAGTACCGCCGTGCAGCAGGATACCGCCGACCGAGTTCCGAGTCATCGGAATAAAGTCCGCATCAAGCAAACCTTCATAACCTCTGCGTATGCCGACGACATCCAAACCATGATAAATAGCCGTCCTGGTGACAGCCCTGATGGCCGCATTCATCCCAGGCGCATCTCCGCCGCTGGTAAGCACACCGATCCTGCGCAACATTTGATCTCTCCTCTTAAAGACTTTCATTTCTATATATCAGCCGCGTCCCATGTCCTTTCGTTCTCAGCGGACACTATTCTCCTGGTCCAGACCAAGGCGGCCGCCACATGTCCTCCTGCGGACTCAACCGCGTTTTTAGCCGCTCTCAAAGTCCCGCCTGTGGTATATACGTCGTCTACCAGCAAAACCCTCTTATTTAACATACTGATTGCGGCACGCAGCGCGTTATCCGGCATCGACATCCTCTCTCGCAGGTTCTTGCCCGTCTGAGTGCCGATATCGGCCCTCCAGCCGAGAGCTCCCGCCTCACACGTTGCACCGCACACATCCGCTATGCCCAGAGCCAGCAACTCCGTCTGGTTATATGCTCTGGCGCTTTTTTTGTGCAGAGGAATCGGGACTATTAAATCAAAATCAGACGTGGGCAAAGCCTTTCCCATAAGCCGCCCCATTGGCAATCCTAAATCGCGGGCGTTACGGTATTTAAGTTTCAGGATGAACTCTCTGGCCTCGCCTTCGTGCAAGGCCAGAGAATAACAAGGAACCGAACCGTAGCAGCACTCAACGCCATATCTGCCGCCGCAGCACACACAGTAAGCAGGAAGTAAAGATACCGCCGACTCAAGACATTCGGGACAGTGCGAAACTGCTATCCTCCCGCAGACGGGACAGTGCTGCGGCCATAAAAAATGCGCGGCGTATTCAGTTAGCGATTTAATCAAATTCCTTGGAGATAGCTTGTCAGCCCTCAAATCTTTGCGGCTTTTTTCAGCGCTTCAGCCTTGTCCGTCCGCTCCCATGCGGGGATGGGATCCAAGTCGATTCTGCCCATGTGCCCATAAGCGGCAAGACGCTTATATTGCGGCTTACAGAGGCCTAAGTCTCTGATGATGGCGCCGGGACGAAAATCAAAATGAGCCAGGAGCAGATCCCTTATTTCATCCTCAGAGATTTTGCCGGTGCCAAACGTCTTGACCATGACTGATATCGGCCTCGCAACACCTATCGCATATGCTACCTGTATCTGGCACGCTGACGCCAGCCCGGCCGCCACCACGTTTTTGGCCACGTAACGCGTCATATAAGCCCCCGAGCGGTCGACCTTGGTCGGGTCTTTGCCCGAAAAAGCCCCGCCTCCGTGGGGTACTGCGCCTCCGTAAGTATCGACTATTATCTTGCGGCCGGTAAGGCCGCAATCCGCCTGGGGGCCTCCCATGACGAACCTGCCAGTAGGGTTCACGAGTATACGCGGTTTTTTGACTATGAGATGCTCAGGGATCACAGGCCTTATCACATATTCCTCGATATCGGCCGCTATCTGTGCCTGATCCACAGCGGGATGATGCTGCGCGCTTATTACTACTGTATCCACGCGAACCGGCCTGCCGTCGACATATTCCACTGTAACCTGACTCTTGCCGTCAGGACGCAGGTAGGGTATGGTTTTGTTCTTGCGCACATCGGCAAGCCTGCGCGCCAGCTTATGCGCGAGAGAGATCGGAAGGGGCATAAGCTCCGCCGTCTCATCGCAAGCATATCCCACCATCAGCCCCTGATCCCCGGCTCCTATTTTATCTATCTCGTCTTCTGACAGCGTGCGGGCCTCAAGCGCTCTGTCTACTCCGCGTTTTATATCGGCAGACTGCTCGTCTATCGCTGTTATAACAGCGCATGTATCCCCGTCAAAACCATACTTTGCCCTAGTATAACCGACTTCCTTAACAGTATTCCTCGTTATTTTAGGAATGTCGACATAACAGCTTGTGCTTATCTCGCCTGCTACCACTACAAGTCCAGTGCTGACCAGCGTCTCGCATGCAACTCTTCCCTCAGGGTCTTCGGCCAATATGGCGTCAAGTATTGCATCGGATATTTGATCTGCGAGTTTGTCTGGATGTCCCTCCGTCACCGATTCAGACGAGATAAGATATCTTTCTTTGCTCAAATTCAAACACCTCCGTTAATTTCGCGCCGAGCTAAAAATACGCACGTTGCAGTCAATTTTATTCCCTTAAGCCTGTTATGTACAGGCTGAAATATGCCGCCGCTCGTGTTGCAAGCTTGCAGCTTTGCGATTATAAAGGGCCGCGCGTTTCAAGAATATTCGATCGGGCGCCTTTGGAGGATCAAAAGACCGTCCCTGTCCTCAAAACCCAGCTTTGACATGAAACCGGTAAGTTCGCTCGTGTAAGTCACTATTATCGGTATAGGTTTTATCGCGGGATGGTCAAGCGCATAATGGAGCAGGTCAGACCCAAGCCCCTTTCCCTGGTGGTCCGGATGCACGAGAATATCCCAAAGAGATCCTCTGAAAACAAAATCCGTCATTATGCGGCAAAACGCGACCAACCTGCCGTCATAGCGAACGGAAAAACACATACTGGTACCTGAAAGCATCCTGCCTATCTGTTCAAGGGATCGGCTGCGCCCCCAACGTGTGAACATATAGAGCTCCTGAAGCTCTTCCGGAGTTACCGCGAGCTTGCTGTCGTAATAATAGTAACTCGTGCGGTCGGTGTTGCAGCTGTCACCGTTCGTCATCGGGGAACCCTTCTTCATCATCGTCCTCGCCGATCATGGCGCATACATCTATTTTGCTCTGTCCCCCAGCGGACAGAGCAAGCCCGCCTACTATTTTACGCAGGTCTCCGCGCCTTACGTCTTTGCTGACCGTTATCTCCATAACCTGGCCAGCGCCGCAGCGCCGGCATGTCCACACAGCATGGGCGACCCCGCTTGCGTCTGGGGATCCCGCCAAAACCTTTAACTCACCGCATTTTTGACAAGCCACTATCAGCATATGTCGATCTTCTTCCATAATTGATTTTTAATTTATTTTGTTAAAATAAGTTTTACGCGGACAGGCCCCTCCGTATATATGTCGTCGGCCGCAACGATCTCGAGCTTTAAGTCTGAGCCGCTCTCGGATATTTTCTCAGCCGCCTCTATAAATTCAGCTGTATCAATGGATCCCAAATTCCCTGTGAGAGGGTCCCTTAAAACTCCCTCTTTAGCCGCGCGTATATTTACGTCTTTAAGCGCCCTGAACAAAAGCTCCTCGGCCTGGTCCCTTGTCATGCCGCCCTTGATTTTTTTTTCGTAAAGAACTTCTTGCGCCTTGAATACACGCCTCGTATTAAAGGCCGAGGCTTCAGCCAGCACAGGTTCACCCTCCACCGCGTTTGAAAGGGCGGTCAGGCGGATAAGCCATCTGCCGGGAGAGAGAACGATGGTCCTCTTCAAGCTCTCGACGGAGTCTGCGTCTATCTGCAACGATTTAATATCTTCCGTCTTTTTGCCAAACCTGTACGCAAGAAGGGCTCTGCCCTCTTCGGCAAGCCTTTTCAAGACCTGGTCTATCTGGCGTTCATCCGTAACTGTTCCAGTTATCACACCCTGAGCGAGTATCTCGCCCGACAGAGCCGCAATGCGGCCTTCCCTCAGACGCTGAATGCCTGCTTTGAGCTCCTCCGATTCTTCCTTAAGCGCCTTAACTGAAGCTTCGAGCTTTTTGCTCTCTTCAAGCAGCCTGTTTTTCTCAAGCTGAAGCGCGATCTGTTCTTTTTCCGTTTTTTCCTTTTCCGCCTTCATTGCGACAAGCTCCTTGCGCGCATCCTCAAGGCTTTTGATTTTACGCTGCAGCTTCTGTTCAACGACTGTAAGCTCTCTCTGCTTCTCCTGAAGATCCCCTTTGTTTTCAAAGAGCTCTATCTCCATATTTTGCAAAGCAGATCTGTTTTTTTGAAGCTCAGCCGTCAGGCTCGCTATCTGATTGCGCACATAGTTCATACTGAAAAGAGCCGTCCTCACTGGTTCCGATGCTACGCTCACCACAAACAGAGTGGCTATGGCGATGCCAATCCCCGTCAATATTGAAATGATTCTGGACGTATATTTGGGCCTGAGCTTAAGGAACGTTATCCTTTTCCGCCCAAGCCGCATCCCCACAACGTCTCCGGCCCAAGCCACAATAGCGCTGGCTATCACCAGCGTTCCAAGCAGGCTCCAGTTCATCTCTTTAAGGAGTTCGAACAAAAACGCACCTCCTCACACATAAAGCAACGATGCGTAGGATAGCATATACAGCGCCATTATAACAGGAGAACATTACTTGTCCAAAAGGAACGTTTCAGCAAACGGTACGTTTTTTGCGCATAAAAAATCCCGGCGATAAACGCCGGGATTTTTTATGCTTTTTGAAATAACTACTTTGAGAAGACCGCCTTTGCGGCTTTGCGCGATATCTCGATCCCCTTCTCTATGTCGGACACGGGAACGTTAAGCGCCGGGCGGAAGCGGACTGTGTTGCTGCCGCAGCCGAGGATGAGCATGTTGTTCTTGTGGCACTCCTTGAGGAACTTGTCGCGAAGCTCAGGCGTGCAGATGTCATATGCGCACATAAGCCCCTTGCCGCGTACGTTCCTGATGTAGCCAGGGAACTCGGCCTCAAGCTCCTTAAGTCCCTTGTAAAGGGCAGGACCCGCTGTGTTGGTGACGTAGTCCAGTATCTTCTCCTCGCGGTAGATCTCAAGGTACTTCGTTGAACGGACCATGTCTACCGTGTTGCCTCCCCATGTCGAATTGATCCTGCTCGATACCGTGAAGCAGTTCTTCTCCACTTCGTCAACGCGCGGACCGGCAATAAGGCCGCATACCTGCGCTTTCTTTCCAAACGAGAATATGTCCGGCTTCACCGGCGTATGGTGCTGCCATGCCCACATCTTGCCCGTTATACCCATGCCGCACTGGACTTCGTCGAATATCAGCATGATGTCAGATTCGTCGCAGATCGTGCGGAGCTCTTTGAAGAACTCTGTCCGGAAGTGGTTGTCTCCTCCCTCTCCCTGGATCGTCTCTATTATGACCGCGGCTATTCCGTCCGGATCCTCCATTATCGCTTTCTTTATCTGTTTGATCGACTGCGCCTCAAGCCACTCAACTATGCCGAGGTTCTCTTCAAGCGGGAAGGTTATCTTCGGGTTGAGGACGCGCGGCCAGTCTGTGAATTTGGCAAAACGCTGGTGCTTGTTGGGATCGTTGGTGTTCGTCACTGACAGCGTGTAGCCGCTGCGGCCATGGAACGCCTCATTGAAGTGAAGGATCTTGGTTCCTTTCTTGCCGTCGTAGGCCTCGCCCTTCGTGATCTTGCCAGCCGCAAGCAGTTTGCTGACCTTCCAGTCCATCGCCACTTTGAACGTGTTCTCAACGGCAAGCGTACCATAGTCGATGAGGAATATGTGCTTGTAGCCCTCGGGAACGGCCACTTCGCCGAACGTCTTCACAAACTCGGCCATCTCCTGGGTATAGATGTCGGAGTTCGCAACTTTGTTGATCGCGGTGCGGAATATCTTTTCTTTGAACTCGGGTGTCTCCAGTTTGGGGTGGTTCATGCCAAACGGCGACGACGCGAAGAACGTGTAGAAGTCAAGCCACTGCGCGCCTGTAGCGGCGTCCACTATATGGCTGCCCTTCGATTTTTCCATGTCTATTACGATGTCAAATCCGTCACGCAGCATAAGGCTCTCAATTGTCGAAAACACGTCCTTTGGGGCTATTGAAAAGTTTGCTGGCATTATTACTACCTCCTTAGATTTGTACTTATTCAGACAATAAGTTCATTATTAATATCGACTTACACGATAAGTGTAGCTTTCAAAAAGGTTAAAATCAAGACTTAATTTCCAGACAACTATGTACAACTTAGATATTTCAGCACTGGCAAGTAAGAGATAAAACGCTAATTGTCAGAATACTATGCCCATAATGTCTTTTTTTGACCCCACACATTACCAAACATGCTGGATTTTTTAAATTAGAATATATTTTTTTATTATTAGTTATATATCTTTCAATTTTCATTATAAATCACATGAATATTCTGGTTTATTTTCATCCCGCCTATCATCGAAATCAGAGCCTGTTTATATATTTTTTGTAAATTGCACAACAATAATGGTTTCGTTAAAGATATACCACAAGGGCTTCGAGGAATTAACAGGCACAACTTGCCGTCCGCGCTCTCTCACTTAGCCCCCCTGTAACCTCGTTTGGTCGCAGAGTAGACCGCGCCGGTCTCTTTCAGCTTATCCAATGATTCAAGCGCTATTCCGGTACCCAACGCCACACATTCGGCCGCGGACTCGGCCACGACGGCGTTGATCTCAGTCTCCTCCGTGATGAGCTCGGTCAGGCCGCGCAGATAAGCGCCGCCGCCTGTAAGGATTATGCCTCTGTCTATAACGTCGGCCGCAAGCTCGGGAGGCGTCTTCTCAAGAACCCTCTTGATTCCTGCGATGATGCTGTTCACCGGTTCTTCTATCGCGCGCGCTACGTCCACGCTTGACACGGTCATCTGCCTTGGCAGTCCCTGTATAAGGTCGCGGCCTCTTATCTCCATAGTCATATCTTCTGACGCGCGCGCCAAGTCGCATGCGCCTATCGACTTTTTAACGTCTTCCGCTGTCTGATCTCCTATGGCAAGGTTGTACTGACGGCGCATATAGCGTATAAAGGCTTCGTCAAACTTATCTCCGCCGACACGAAGCGACTCAAAGACAACAAGACCGCCGAGTGACGCTATCGCTATGTCTGTCGTACCTCCTCCTATATCGACCACCATGTTTCCCACCGGTTCGCCCACCGGCATGTTGGCTCCTATCGCAGCGGCCATAGGCTCCTCAATGAGATACGCTTCCTTGGCGCCGACCTCAAGCGCGGCTTCAAGCACAGCCCTGCGTTCCACGTCTGTCGCGCCGGCCGGTACGCCTATCATTATCCTGTGCCGTACTATGCGCTCAACACCGGACGTCACCTTTTTTATAAACTCCCTCAGCATTACCTCTGTCATAGTATAGTCGGCAATGACGCCGTCTCTGAGAGGACGTATCGCCACGACGTTTCCGGGGGTACGGCCTATCATTATCTTAGCGTCCTCGCCGACGGAAAAAATTTTACCCGTATTTTGATCCATCGCTACGACGGACGGTTCCCTCAAAACGACCCCCTTGCCCTTTATATAGACCAGCACGGTTGCTGTACCCAAATCTATTCCTATATCTCTGCTCCACAAATCAGCCAGCCTCCCCAAAACAGACAAACATCAAAGGACGGTCTCAATGAATGACACACGTATCCCAAAACTGCGAATCGACCATCTGCTCAAAGCTCGGGATACAAAGCTATTCTACAACAGAACGCTCTTTACGCACTAACTCCACAAAGGCGGGTTATAATTTATTTTCCAAAGGAAAAGACCGGATGGAGTCAGCGTCTTTCCCCCGTCGCTTCGGCTGCGCCCGGCCGTGAGCAATTCTCCTATCCATTCCGGATCGTGCTCTTTAGCGGCCACAGACTCAAGGCATCCGGCTATTATACGAACCATGTTAGTGAGAAATCCGTTACCGATAACGTGCAGCCTTATAAGGTTTCCATTACGGCGCAGCTTGACACTGTAAAGCTGCCTGACCGTCTTTCCTTCGTTGTTTCCGGCTCTGCAAAAATTTTTAAAATCGTGCTCTCCCTCAAGATATGCACACGCCAAGGAAGCAAGGGACCAATCGTAATTTCCGCGTTTCAGCCAGCATGTGAACGGTTTGATGTGAGGATATATCGAGCTTGCGTTCCAAATAAAGTACATGTATTCCCTGCTCACGGCGTCATACCTTGCATTAAAATCCTGTCTTGCCCTGGCCGTGCGCATCACGGTAACACCATCGGGCAAATTAGAATTGAGCGCAAGCATGAGTTCCCGTTCGCCCCATTCCCGCGCCATTTTGAAACTGCAGACCTGCGCCGCCGCGTGCGCGCCAGCATCCGTCCGGCCTGCTCCCGTAACGGTTACGCGTTCTTTTCCATTAAGCAAAAAAAGGCTCTCTTCTATAGAACCCTGGACCGACGGAAGGCCCTTCTGGCGCTGCCAGCCATAGAACTTAGATCCATCGTAGCTGACCTCAGCCGCATAGCAAATCATATCCAAAAATCCATCCTCTCCGCCCAAACAATAGCGGCGATGAAAAGCGCAAACACTGCTAACGCACGGTTCTCACGAGCCCCCCACTTAAGCGGATACATGCGGACGCGCCCCTTACCGCCTCTATAGCACCTGGCTTCCATCGCAGACGCCAGAGTGTCAGCGCGCTGAAAAACCAGGACAAAAAGCGGAATAAGCACAGGGATATACGACCTGGCTCTCCTTACAAGGCCTCCGCTTTCAAAATCAGCGCCGCGCGACATCTGGGATTTTATTATACGGTCAGTCTCTTCAAATAGTGTCGGTATAAAGCGCAGCGCTATCGTCATCATCATTGCTATCTCATGAGACGGCAGACCAATCCTGCCGAATGGCCTCATAATCGCCTCAAGGCCATCCGAAAGTTCGGACGGACTTGTAGTCAACGTCAAAAGGCCCGCGTAAAGCACAAGGTAAAACAGGCGGAGCCCCATCCTGATGGCCATGACACACCCTTTGTCCGTGACGCTTAGAAAGGCGACCCTGAATATTTCGTGGCCCGGAGTCCAAAACAGATGCAGAAGCGATGTAAACGCTATTAGAACAACGACTGGCTTAGCCGAACGAAGCACGGCTCGCACAGGTACCTTTGACATATGTATCGTTGCCGGCAAAAGCACACCCCACAGGATAAGCGCGGCCAAAGTCTCGCAGATGAAGATGCTTGTCATTGTCAGCAGGATCATAAGGATTTTGCAGCGCGGGTCCAACGCATGTATCGCTGAATCAGCCGGGATATACTGTCCGAACGCCACCCCGTTCATAAAAGCCATGTCAGCAAGCCCCCGCTATTATTTTTGCCAGTTCCGCAGGATCCCACGCAATGCTATTTATGAAACCGCGCTCCTTGAGCTCAAACGAAAACATCAGGACATCGGGAAGCATCAGGCCCTCTACGTGCCTCCTGCGAAGCAGTTCCGCAGTATCGCGCGGCGTACCGCACGATACTTGTCTTCCGTTCTCCAATATAAGTATTCTTGTGCTTATGCGAAGCGCAAGCTCAAGATCGTGCGTTATATGCACTACGCCCGTGCCGCACCCGGCACGGGACTGCAGTATGGATATCAGATCCATTGCGCCTTTAGCGTCAAGCCCCGCAGTGGGTTCGTCAAGCACAATATATGAAGGATCGGATGACAGCACTGAGGCTATAGCAAGCCGCCGTTTCTGCCCCCCAGAAAGAGTGAACGGACTGCGCTGCAGATATGACTCGTCAAGCCCTATCATTTGCAAGGCGGTTACAACTTTGTTATGTAAATCTTCGCCGCGGAATCCCCAGTTAAACGGGCCGAAAGCTATCTCTTCCTCTACCGTCTCAGCGAAAATCTGCTGCTCCGGGTATTGAAACACAAGCCCTACCTCACGGCGGACCTTGCGAAGGTCGCGCGACTTTGCTTTCACCGCAACCCCATCTACACAAACATCTCCACTCTGCGGTATGATAAGCCCGTTCAGGTGCTGGGCCAGCGTAGACTTGCCGCTGCCCGTATGCCCAACCACAGAGAGTATATCGCCTCTGTCCACTTCAAGCGATATGTCAAAAAGCGCGGCCGCCTCGGTAGGCATACCGCGGTTATACGTATAACTCAAGTTTTTTACGATTAATGACATATTCTTTCTCTTATGCTTGATATATCGGCCTTGGTCCCAATCGGTATTATTCCGCTTTTGACAAGCTCGTCCCTCAGGATCGCAACCGGTGGTTTCTCAAAGTTCATTTCGCGCAGCGCATCCTCAGGCTGCGCGAACAGCTCTTCAGGAGTACCGCTCCATGTAAACGCCCCGTCCTCTAAAAGCAGGACTCTGTCGGCTCCTGAGATCTCGTCCAGGCGATGCGTGACCTGTACTATCGTCAGTCCTCTTTCGTTTTCTTTTTTAACGAGCTTTAAAAAAGCGCTGCGTGCGGCAGGATCAAGCATTGACATCGCCTCGTCGAGTAAAATACATCCCGGTTCGATAGCAAGAACTCCGGCAAAAGCAAGACGCTGCTTCTGACCGCCTGAAAGGGACGAGACCGGGGCTTTGCGTCGCTCCCAAAGCCCCGCCGCAGTAAGCGCTTTTTTTACCCTCCTCTGAATCTCGGCTGAGGGAAGGCCGAGGTTTTCAGGGCCAAAAGCCGTGTCTTCCTCGACTACGGCGGCGACTATCTGATCTTCAGGGTTTTGAAAAACGATAGATACTCTTGCCCGGACACGCTCGGCTTCGCCAGTGTCTCTGGTGTCCCGCCCATCAACAAGACAAACGCCCTGCGTAGGAATCAACAGGGCATTAAAGATCTTCATCAGCGTGGACTTTCCCGATCCGTTGGAGCCAAGAACAGATATCCACTCTCCGGCCTCGATTTCCAGATCCAAGCCGCGAAGAGTTGCCTTCGCAGCTTCAGGATACCGGAATTCGACTCCCTCGAGAACGAGGGCCGTCCCAATTTTCATTGCGGATTAGTCAACCAGCTGAATAACCGCCATAGGAGATGCGTCGCCTGCCCGTGTGCCGAGCTTGACTATCCTGGTATAACCGCCATTGCGGTTAGCGTATTTGGGACCAAGCTCGTTAAAAAGTTTGGTGACCGCTTCTTTGTGGGGCAAGCGTGCGATGACAAGACGACGATCGTCCAAACCGCCTGATTTGGCCTTTGTAATAAGTTTTTCAGCCACTCTGCGGACCTCTTTTGCCCTCGTTGTCGTGGTTACTATGCTGCCCTCTATAAAGAGACTGGCCGCCATGTTCCCAAGCATAGCCCACCTATGGGAGCCGCAGCGTCCCAACCGCCTAGTCGTTACGCGGTGTCTCATTATTACTCCTCCTTCTGTTTCTGGTCTTCGACTTCATCGTCGTCATCGAGCGGAGCGCTGATGTCGCCGCTCAAATGCAGGTCAAACTTAGCGAGCTTCTCCTCTATCTCCCTCAGCGAGATCTTGCCCAGGTTCCGGATCTTCAAAAGGTCTTCCCTCGTTCTTGAGACAAGATCGCCTATCAGGTGGACCCCTCCGCGTAAAAGACAGTTCTCGCTGCGCACAGACAGTTCAAGGTCACGCACAGGCCTGGAATATATGGAGTTTTCGCCCATCTGAAAGCCGGACGCCACACTGCGCTTTTCGGTTCCCGCCGGAAGCGTCGCCGATTTAACCGAGTCGTCCCCTTTAATGGCCTCTTCCAAGGCGCTGCTGCCAGGGCCGGCCAACGAATCCACTATTGAGGAGTAATACCCCTTAAGGATCCTGCTGGCCTGAACTATAGCGGATTCAGGTGAAACCGTCCCATTTGTCCATACCTCTAGGGAAAGGCTGTCATAGTCCGTGCGCTGCCCCATCCGTTTGTCCTGTATGTCATATTTAACCCTCTTCACAGGAGAATAGAGCGCATCGGCCTGAAGCGCATCCACGGGAAGGTACGCAGCCCTAGGACGGTCGATAGCCGCATATCCTGTGCCTGTACCGACATATATATCCATAACGATCGACTTGCCATCCTCCAGCGTGCATATATATGCGTCGGGATCAGGAAACTCCACCTCGCTGTCGGGCTCTATATCGGCAGCGGTGACCACCTTAGGGCCGACAGCCTCAAGGCGAAGGGTCCGCACAGCCGACGAATGACAGGAGACCGGTATGTGTTTGAGATTTACCAAAAGCTCTATAACATCCTCTTTTACTCCCGGCATGGTGCTGAATTCATGAAGCACTCCTTCTATCCGAACCGCTATTATCGCCGCGCCGCTGATGGAAGAGAGCAGTACTCTGCGCAGGGAATTCCCCAATGTTACCCCATAGCCTTTTTCAAGGGGTTCTATTACTATTTTCCCATACGACGGGGTGGATTCCTGTACGATGATCTCATGACGATCATGCTCCATATTCTCCCCCACCTTTCGTTTCACTAACGGGCATAAAATTCAACTACGAGCTGCTCGTTCACTGGCACTTCGATCTGCTCGCGGATAGGAACTGTAACCACACTGCCGCTCATCGTGCCGGCATCGAATGAAAGCCACGCCGGTATACTGCGCGCTGCGGCCGCCTCTGAGTTGTTCTTGAGAAGATCCAAATCCCTGCTGCTTTCAGCAACAGCAATCATGTCTCCTGGTTTCAGGACTGCGCTTGGGATATCAAGCCTGCGCCCATTCACGGTAAAGTGGCCGTGACAAACAAGCTGACGGGCCTGACTGCGGCTCACGCCAAACCCAAGGCGATATACTATGTTGTCAAGCCTGCGTTCCAAAAGCTGCAAGAAATTATGTCCGGTCTGCCCCGGCATCTTAGATGCTCTCTCATAAACCGTACTGAACTGCGTCTCGTTGACGCAGTAGAAACGGCGGAGCTTCTGCTTCTCCCTCAGGCGAAGTCCATATTCACTGAGCTTTCCGCGGCGCGTCCCATGCTGCCCCGGTTTCGAATTACGCTTAGTCAGGGCACATTTTTCCGTGTAGCAGCGGTCACCTTTTAAAAAGAGCTTCGTCCCCTCAGCACGGCAGAGCCTGCAAACGGGTCCTGTGTATCTGCTCATACCTGTCATTTACCTCCTTTTGAAAACTATACGCGGCGCCGCTTAGGCGGACGGCAGCC
>Ga0302251_1000304_pt1 | contig 52631 bp, 44 predicted proteins | sample AAG_RA_Gln_MG_FD_193534 | JGI IMG/M metagenome (GOLD analysis project Ga0302251, IMG submission 193534) | Enriched activated sludge microbial communities from anaerobic digester in WTTP, New Holstein, Wisconsin, United States - AAG_RA_Gln | ecosystem: Engineered > Bioreactor > Anaerobic >... | reverse complement strand
TACAACCCCGTCATCTCGCCGTATTATTATCGCTTACGGAAGGAAGGTAAGCCGTTCAAGGTGGCCATGGTTGCCTGTATCCGCAAGTTACTCACGACGCTGAACGTGATAATAGCTACACGACGTCGCTGGGATACCAATCGAATTGCCCTGACGGGCATAGTTCAATGATCAGTAACACTTGACAAATCAACACAGTTGCTGAGCGTCAGCGTAGAATCTCTCATTAATGGAAAAGTAACCGAGGCATCCTGAGCGGAGCGAGGAACGAGCGTAGTCGAAGGACGCCGGCGCACTTCGACTGCGCTTCGGTCACAGGCTCCCTGCGCTCCGCTCAGTATGCCTCACGCTTGAGTTACCGAAATAATTGGTGCAACTACCACAGAGGGTCGCCCCTACTCTGAACATCAAATCACATAAAACCTGACCAACCAAAGGAGAACCGTATGCTGAAGGGAATCAGCCGGTGGAGCCTTCCGCCGGACATACCGCTGGACGAATGCTTCCGCCGCGCGAAACAGGCCGGATTCGACGGACTGGAACTGAGTTTCGACGGAGAAGGAGACCTCGGCTTCTCGACCACGCAGGCCGAAGCCGAATCCATACGCCGCACAGCCGACTCGGCCGGAATGCGAATCGCCGGACTCGCAACCGGCTTCCTGTGGGACCACTCGCTCACCGCGTCCGACCCGGAAGTGCGCGGTAAGGGGATCGCGGCGGTTGACAAGATGCTGGACATCGCGGCCTGGCTGGGCGTGGACGCCATCCTCGTGGTGCCGGGATCGGTGGACGTGTTCTTCCTTCCAGACGCGGAGGTGGTTCCGTACGATACGGCTTACGAGCGGTCCCGTGACGCCATCGCCGGCCTGGTGTCCAAGGCGGAAGCCAACAAGGTCACCATCGGGCTTGAGAATGTGTGGAACAAGTTCCTGCTCAGCCCGCTGGAACTGCGCGGTTTCATCGATTCCTTCGGAAGTGAACGAGTCGGTTCGTACTTTGATGTCGGCAACACGCTTCTCATGGGCTATCCGGAGCACTGGATTCCCATCCTGGGCAAGCGCATCGCGCGCGTGCACGTGAAGGATTTCCGCAAGGCGGTCGGCACGGCGGATGGTTTCGTGGACTTGGGCGAGGGCGATGTGAACTGGTCGGCGGTGATGGGCGCCTTGCGCGGTATCGGATACGACGGTTTTGTGACGGCCGAGATGATTCCGGCCTACAAGCATATCCCGGACGGAACGCTGTATGCCGCGAGCAGGGCGCTGGACGGCTTTTTCGCGTTGTGATTCATAACGAAGGAGTGAGAAATGGCGGATAAGTTGAAAGTGGGTCTGGTAGGCGCGGGCTTTATCGGGAAGATGCACGCGAACTGCTGGCTGGCCTTGCCGAACGTGGAACTGGCGGCGGTGGCCGACGGACGCCCCAAGGCCCTCAAGGAAGTGCCGGGGAATCCGAAGACGTTTGCCACGGTCGACGAGATGCTGGACAGCGCCGACCTGGACATTGTGGATGTGTGCGTTCCCACGCCCGCGCACGCAGATGTGGTGATTGAGGCGTTGCAGTGGGGAAAGCACGTTCTGTGTGAAAAACCGATGGCGAAATCGCTGGAGGACTGCGACCGCATGATCGCCGCCGCCGAGAAGGCGGGAACGGCATTCATGGTGGCCCACGTGATTCGGTTCTGGCCGGAGTATGCGTACCTCAAGTCGGTCGCGGAATCGGGCAAGTACGGCGCCCTTAAAACGTATTCATGCCTGCGCCGGATGGCCGTGCCGATGTACAACTGGCAGTTGTGGACGCACGATGAGTCTCGCGCCGGCGGCGTGCCGTTTGAGGGCCAGATCCACGACGTGGACTTCATGCGCTACCTGATGGGCGAGCCGAAGTCGGTCACGGCCGTCGGCATCCGCAACGAAACCGGCATCGCCAAGATTTGGGGCGGTTTCGTGTACGACGGCGGACGGTGCGCCACGGTGGAAGGCTCGTGGGGATACACCCCGGAATACCCGTTCCAGCACGGATATGTGGCCGTATTCGAGGAAGCCGTGCTCGACTACGCGTTGCACCGCGAGCCGGAACTGAGGCTTTACATCCCCGGCAAGGAGATGGAAGGCATCAAATTGGCGGTTACGGAGGTCGGCAAGGCGGACGCGGGAGGCAACATCAGCGACTTGGGCGGCTACTTCAAGGAGATTGAGTACTTCGCCGGTTGCGTTGCAAAGGGTGAAATGCCGACCGTAACAACGCCGCGCGACGCACGCGAGAGCATCCGCGTCCTGCTGGCGGAGGTGGATGCGATGGACACCGGCGGGGCGGTGAAACTCTGAACCGTCAGGGCAGGGCTAGGCGGTAGAGGGTCAGCAGATCCCGAAGCCGCGAAAGCGCCAGGTCGGTGAACCGGTTGTCGGACGGTTCGGCGGGCAGTCGGAAACCGGCTTCGAATTCACGATTGGGGCGAAGAAGGTCGTCGGCGATGGTTTTCCACCCGGCGGCCTTCACGCTTTTTGCGGGTGTCAATGTTTCAAAGGAAGCGTTGGGAACGTCGCCAATCAGGAGATTGGCGTTCCCGGAAGACCAGCGTGCGATTTCAGAGGCGCGGCGGCGGATGTTGTTGGCAAACATCTCTTTATCGGCGCATTCCGGCTTCAGCACGAGAACGACGTTGGGGCCGTGCGCGCTGATTCCCACCGAAAGGTGCGCCGTCGCCTTGTAGCCTCTCTTGATGCGGTTGAACGCGACCCAGGTGTCGGACGGGGGATTCACGGTGCGGCGCATGTGTTTCGCTACGTGCGCGAACCACGACTCGCCGGTCTCCTGTTCCAGGCGGGGGACGAGTTCTTCACCGAGCGCCGCGAGCTGCGGTTGGATGTGTGCGCGGATCTCGGCCATCCGATCCTCAAAACCGGGAATCTCGAACACGGTGAAGTCGTCTCTGGTCCAACCTGTGAATGCCATGGTTTCCTCCTGTCGGAATCAAGCGCTGATGTAGTCGGTTGCCATATCAGATAGAAGTGTGTGCTATCATCCGTTCCGAACGCAGTCCGCGCCGAATCTCTCGCGCCTCTGCTGGAAGGACAAGTCCCGGCTATGCCCAAATCCCTGATTATCGTCGAGTCTCCCGCCAAAATAAAGACGCTTAAAAATATTCTAGGTCCCAATTACGACATCCGCGCCAGCATGGGCCATGTACGGGACCTGCCCAAATCCAAGCTCAGCATCGATGTCGAGCACAACTTCGAGCCCACTTACATCACGATCCCCGACAAGGCCAAGGTCATCAAGGAGTTGAAGGAAGCCGCGGGCAAGGCCGATGCCGTTTACCTGGCGTCGGACCCGGACCGCGAAGGGGAGGCCATCGCCTGGCACCTTCAGCAGGCCCTGCACCTTTCCAATCCCCGGCGTATCCAGTTCAACGAGATCACCCGGTCCGCCGTGGAAGAGGCCCTTCAGCACCCGCGCACGGTGAACGTCAGCCGGGTGGACGCCCAGCAGGCCCGCCGCGTGCTGGATCGCCTGGTCGGCTACATGCTCAGCCCTGTTCTGTGGAAGAAGATCAAGCGCAACCTGAGCGCGGGTCGCGTTCAAAGCGTCGCCTTGCGGTTGATCTGCGACCGACAGCGCGAGATCGACGCCTTCGTACCGCTGGAGTACTGGGTTGTTTCGGCAACCGTGACGCCGCTGTCTCCCGAGAAACCGTTCGAAACAAAACTGGTTTCGCCTCTCAACTACACGGGTAAGTTCGGGATCGCCAACGAGCAGGAAGCCAAGGTCGTCCTGAGCGAGATCGAGGGTTCCGACTGGAGCGTGGGCGCGGTAAAGAAGAAAGACAAACCGGTCAATCCGTCCGCGCCGTTCATCACCAGCACGCTTCAACAGGACGCCAGCCGCCGATGGGCAATGACCAACAAGCGGACGATGATGATCGCCCAGCAACTGTACGAAGGCCAGGAGATCGGCAAAGAGGGCAGTGTCGGTTTGATCACCTATATGCGAACCGACAGCACCCGCGTTGCCGCCGAGGCACAGCAGGAAGCCCGTGCTTTTGTGGAAAGCACCTACGGTTCGCAGTACGTGCCCAAATCACCCCGCATCTACAAGTCGCGGAACACGGCACAGGACGCGCACGAAGCCATCCGGCCGACCAGCGTGCACCGGCGCCCTTCCGATGTGAAACCGTACCTGAACGCAGACCAGTACCGCCTGTATGAACTCATCTGGAAACGGTTTGTTGCCAGCCAGATGGAAAGCGGTATCGATGAAGTGACGACGGTGGACGTGCACGCGAAGAAGAACGGCGGCGGTTATCTGTTCCGTTCGCAGGGCGTGGTTCGCAAGTTCGACGGTTTCCGCGTGCTGTACACGGAAGCCAAAGACGACGATGCGAAGAGCGAAGAGGACGATCGCCAGGGATTGCCGTCCCTTTCGGAAAACGAGCCGCTCAGACTGCTCGATATCCAGTCAAACCGGAAGTTCACCGAACCGCCGCCGGCCTACTCGCCCGCCACACTCGTCAAAGCGCTGGAAGAGAACGGCGTAGGCAGGCCTAGCACGTACGCGACGATTGTCAGCACCCTCCAGGACCGCATGTACGTCGAGATTGTCGAGAGGAAATTCCGACCGACCGACCTGGGCCTCGCCGTGAACGATCTGCTGGTCAAGCACTTCCCCGAGATTGTGGACGTTCGGTTCACGGCAGGCATGGAAGCGGACCTGGACCATGTGGAAGAGGGCCGCGCTCAGTGGCCGGAACTGGTGCGCAGGTTCTACGGCCCCTTTGAAGCGTCCGTTGCCAAGGCGGAAACGGAAGCGGAGCGCGTGAAACTCCAGCCTCGGGTTCTTGAAGGTGAACCCTGCCCGGAGTGCGGTAAAGTACTGTATATCCGGCAGGGCCGCTTCGGTGATTTTGTGGGGTGTTCCGGTTTCCCGGACTGCACCTATACGCGCAACCTGTCGGTCAGAATAGGTATGGAGTGCCCCCGGCCGGGTTGCGACGGGCAGTTGGAGGAGAGGAAGGGGAAGAGCAAGGCCGGGAAGGACTTCAAGTTCTACGGATGCTCGAATTATCCGGCTTGTGATTTTACGACGTTCTTCAAGCCCATGCCGGATCGGACATGTGAAACCTGCGGGTACCCGATAGGCCAGAACCGTCTCGGCCGGCGTGTTCTGGGCTACCGTTGCACGAACCGGGCGTGTCCGACGGCACAGGAAGAGGAAGCGAAAGCGATGGCGGCTCGCGAAACCGCGACGGCGAAACGCGCCGCTACGAAGAAAGGATCCGCAAAATGAAGAAACGCATCATTCTGCCCGTGGCCGGCTTGACGCTGGCTTCGATGACCGCCGGGGTGGTTCATGCGGCGAAAGTCTCGGACAAGAAGAAAGCCACCGTGGGCGTTGGAGCCCCCGCGCCGGAAGGCGCGGTGGTGTTGTTCGACGGCAAAAGCAGTGAAGCATGGGACAATCCGTGGAAGGTCAAAGGCGGTTCTCTGTGGGTGACCAAGGGCGACACTGTTACCAAGCAGGCGTTTGACGACTTTATCCTGCACCTCGAATTCCGGGTGCCCCTGATGGCCGACGCCAAGGGCCAGGCGCGAGGAAACAGCGGCGTGTACCTGCAGAGCCGGTACGAAGTGCAACTGCTGGATTCCTACGGCATCAGAGTTCCGGGCAAGGGCGACTGCGGTGCGATTTACGCTCAGTCGGCGCCGTTGGTGAACGGTTGCGCCAAGCCCGAGGAATGGCAGGCTTACGACATCATCTTCCGCTCCGCGCGGTTTGATGACAAAGGCAAGAAGACAGCCAACGCGGCGGTTACGGTTTTCCAGAACGGAGTGCTGATTCATAACAACACGCCGATCACGGAGCCGACGGGCGGCGCGGCGGGTTCGGACGAGTCCGTACCCGGTCCGATCCGCCTGCAGGACCACGGTTGCGCCTACGCCTTCCGGAACATCTGGGTTCAGCCCCTTCCGCTGGAAGGGTCCAGCGAGTACTGATTCAGAACAGCGTCAATTCCTCCGGCGGTTCGGGTTTGGCCGCCGGGGGAGGCTGTACCGTGCCCTTGCGGATGTCAATCACCCGCCTCCGCGCCTTCGCGATGTCGTCCACAAGGTAGCGGTAGTTCTGCTCGAACGCGTTCCCCTGCATGCGCAGGATGTACGCCGGGTGCAGGACAGCCGTGATGCCTCCCGGGCAGTAAGGTGTATCGAAGAAGACGCCGTGCTCGCGCGTCATGGCGAACGTCGGGTGAATCAGCAGTTTGGCGGACGGCCCGCCGATGCACACGATCACCAGCGGCTTGATCAGGCCGATCTGCTGTAACAGCCAGTCCCGGCACGCATTGATCTCATCCACTCGCGGCGGACGGTTCTGAACCCGTCCATTTTCCACCAGAGTCGCGCGGCACTTGATGATGTTCGTGATGTAAACGTGCTTGCGCTGGATTTTGTTTTCCAGCAGGGCTTTGTCCAGCAATGCTCCGGCGCGGCCCACGAACGGGCGGCCCGTGGCGTCCTCTGTTTCCCCGGGCCCTTCGCCGATCAGCAACATCGGCGTTTCCGGATCGCCTTCGCCGAACACCACGTTGGCGCGCGACCGGCACAACTCGCACCGATCGCAGTTCGCCGCCGATTTCGCGAGTTCTTCCAGCGACACCTGTGTCACGATCGTTCCCCATCCGAGTCCAGCGCTGATTTGATACGTCTGTACGATGCGTCGAGGCTTTCCGGCATGACGCGCACGTCGCCTACCACCGGCATGAAGTTCGTGTCACCCGACCAGCGTGGTACGATGTGGAGGTGCAGGTGGTCGGCGATGCCGGCTCCACCCGCCGAACCAAGGTTCATGCCGACATTGAAACCGTCGGGACGGTAAACGGCGCGAAGGGCGGCCATCCCGCGTTGCGCCATGGCCATCATCTCCGCCAGTTCGTCGGGCGAAAGCGTGTCGAATTCGGCGGTATGTCGGAGCGGCGCTGTCATCAGGTGCCCGTTCGTGTACGGATAGGCGTTCAGCATCAGCAATGTATGCAGGCCGCGCGTCAGCACGTAGTTCGACTCATCGTCGTTTTCAGCGTTCACGCGGCAGAACAGGCACCGGTCGTCCTTGTAGCCTTTCGTCACAAAATCCATTCTCCACGGAGCCCACAAGCGTTCCGACACAATAACCTCCCCGGCATTCCTATCATGAGGCGGGCGTCGAGCGGTAGATCAGCAGGCGCCTGGAGTCATGATGGATTACGATTTTCTACATGCGTTGTTGCGCTCGTCGATGGCGCTTTTTATTATTCTGGACCCCGTGGGCCTGCTTCCGGTAGTGATGGCCGTTACCGTCAACCAGGAACCGGCAGAACGTCAGCGTGTGTTGTATCTATCGGCGCTGGTGGCGTTCGGGCTGACGCTTCTGCTTACCTTTACGGCGAAAGCAGTGTTCAGCCTGTACGGGATGCAGATCGCCGACTTTCAGATTGCGGGCGGGGTGGTGCTGTTCCTTGTGGCTCTGCAGACCATTCACGACCGGCACATGGGCGAGGACGTTCAGCAGGCGGCGGGAATTGTGCCGATTGCCTGTCCGTTGCTGGTCGGTCCCGGCGCGCTTGTCACCAGCATCCTGACGCTGAAGCAGTACGGGCCGGCGGTGGCGGTGTCGTCGGTGGTGGTGGCGTTCGTTGCCGTGCTGATCGTGTTCCGGTTCACGGGCGCTCTGTTCCGGTTGCTGGGCCAGACCGGCGCCGGAGTGGTCGCGCGGCTTGCCGGCATGCTGTTGGCGGGCATCGCCATACAATTCATCCGCGAGGGCGTGGTCACAATACTTCGCTCGGCGCGTTAAGGATAATACAAACGCAAACCATGGAAATCATCTTCGCCGACGAACTGGGATACTGCCCGGGTGTGGAACACGCCCTGCGCATCGCCAACAATGCGACCGACAACGCGGACGGGCCGGTTTACGCCCTGGGCGCTTTGATCCACAACCACCAGGAGATGGGGCGCCTGTTCAGCAAGGGTCTCAAGGTCATTAACTCCTTCTCGGAGGTGGACGAGGGCACGGTGGTGGTGCGCGCGCACGGGATTCCCTATAAGCAGTACGACGAAGCCAGGGAGCGCGGCCTGGAAGTGAAGGACGGCACGTGCAGTATCGTGACGCGAGCCCAGCGCGCGGCGCGAAAACTGAAAGCCGAAGGACGGCGTGTGCTCATCTACGGAGATCCGAAGCATCCCGAAGTGATCGGGCTGATCGGGGCGGTTGACGGCGATGCCGAGGTAATCTCCAGTCCCGAAGAAGCGGAACGACTGGAAGGCCCGTTCGATGCCATCGGCCTTCTGTGCCAGACCACCAAACAACCGGATTCCTTCCGCCGGGTGGCTGAGATTCTGCAGGCCAGGGGCGATGTCAAGATAATGGACACAATTTGCCCCTTTGTGATTGAACGCCAGAAACACACCCGCGAGGTCGCGGGGGAAGTGAACGTGATGGTAATCGTCGGCGGCCGTCACAGCAGTAATACGCGCCGTCTGGCTGAACTGAGCGAACAGGCCGGCGCGCGCGTGTACCACGTGGAGACCGCGGAAGACCTGCAACCGGAGTGGTTTGACGGGGTTCAGCGCGTGGGCATCACCAGCGGGCTCAGCACACCTCTGTGGGTTGTCGAGGCGGTTACAACCCGGATCCGGGAATTCGGCGATCAAGCCTGTCGTCCCGACGCGGACTGACACCGCAGGAACCACTCCTCCATAAAATCGATGGGGTCCGATTCCTCTAACTTCGTTTATAATGGTTGATGGGACGGTTGTCTGAGTCCGGCATGATGCCGAATCAGGCTGTTCCAACTTCCGCGGAGGGTTGCTCGTTTAGGAATTCCGGCAATGAAGCCGACAGAATCCGCGTGCTCACTAGCCCAATCCCGCGAAGCCGGTTCTCCTCTCGGTTGATGGGTCGGTCCCATCCGTGCAGAAGGCGGACCGAAGTCCCGAAACTAAAGTAAGACCAAGGCCTCAGGGCCCCAGGAGATCACCAACTCTCACCTCCCGCGAGACCGATCTCCAGTGAGGAAAGTACCGCCATGTTATCAAGACTGCATCGCACGGCTGTCGGCTTGTTCGCCGTTGCGCTTATTGCCGCCTGTGTTTCCACCCGCGCGCAGGTAACCCTCGCCCAACCCATCGAAAAAGCATTGGGAACGATTGCCAACCACGTTGCCGCCGGCGATTTGAACCGCGACGGCCGTGTGGATCTCGCGATTGCCCTCTCTACCGGAAAAGTCGTCATCGTCTGGAACAACGGTAACGGTGATTACACTGTCGGAACGCAGTACACGGTGGGAACGACTCCCTCGTGCGTGGCCATTGGCGAGCTGACCGGTGACCTCTACATGGACATCGCCGTCGCCAACAAGGGTTCGAACAACGTAACGGTGTTGAAGGGGTCGTCTTCCGGAACATTCAGCCTGCATCAAACCGTTGCGGTTCCCGGTCTCGTCTATGCGTCCAATCCCGCATGGCTTGCGATTGCCGATATGACCAACGACGGCAAGAACGACATCGTCACCGCGAACAATGGTGATCGATCGATATCTGTACTCGTCAATACAGGCACGTCTTTCACCGCAACAACGTCCTCCACCGGACTACTGCTGGGAAGGCCCCGATGCCTCGGAGTCGGCGACTTCAACAAGGACGGGAAACTGGACGCCGCGATTACCACTGATCTGGAAGCCTCCGCGAAGGTCTTCTTCGGCGACAACAAAGGCGGATTTACATCGTCGGTGTCGAAGGTCACCTCACAGACGACGGGCGGATTGGCGGTAGGCGATTTGAACAACGACTCGTATCTGGACCTGGTAGTCACCAATGATGCGAATATCGGAGGAGTCCAGGTTATCCTGGGCCAATCCGGAGGTGCTTTCGCCGAACCGGTACGTTACGCAACGTTTGCCAATACCAAGCACGTGATTCTTGCCGATCTGGACTGGGACGGAGCGCTTGACATCGTATCAGCCCAGGCCGGTACTCCGGACCTCAGCCTGTTCATCAACAACGGAAACGGCACATTCAGGTCTTGCTACCAGTACTCGACCAACGATTTTACCAAAAACGGACTGGCTTCGGCCGATATGGATAATGACGGACTGGCCGATATCGTGATGATTCAGTCCAACAATTCCACCGGCATCTGCAACAACCTGACGCCCAAATTGGAAAGCATCGCTTTGAATCCGCCGACCACGGCGGTCGGCAACGCGGTTCTGGGTACGGTGAACCTCAACCGCCCGGCGCCGCCGGAAGGGTCCAAAATCACGCTGACCTGTACCAATCCGTCGGTTATCAACGTGCCGACCACTTTCACAGTACCGGCCGGTCAGACAACCGGCACATTCGTGATGGCGGCCCAGGCGGCGGGAACCGCCACGGTGACGGGAACCTTCAACCGCAGGTTCTTCTCCGATACGATTACTGTGACGCCCGTCGATCAGCCTTCCGTCTGGCCCGGTGACGTGAATAATGACGGAAAGGTTGACGTGACGGACATCACCATCGTCGCACGCATGTCCGGCGGACTGGATTCGATCCAGTGGACGCCCGCCGACTGATTTACCTTCCATCTCCTTCCCCCTCCTTCCGACAGAGGCCGCCCAACCGGGCGGCCTCTGTTGTTGTGGGTACCGGAATCGATAGGTGGCGAATCAGGGCGACCGCATATCGGCTACAGAGAGGCCGGCCAGGCGGTCCAACCCTTCCTCGCTTTGCGCCAGGCGCCATTCCCGGAGCAATGATGAGCGCAACGCGAGGACTTCTTCACGCGACGGAATGAATGAATCCGGCAAACTTGCGCCGGCGTCGCGAAGGGCGTCCAGCGCGGCTTCCACGGTTTGAAGCGCGTATGAAGCGTGGCCCCACTCGGCGGCGTCGGCGGCCGCGGCAATCCGGGCGAGGCCTTCCGCCAGACGCGCGACCGCCCACTCCGCACTGTTGCGTGTACTGGTCCGGCGGATGGATCCGGCGCGTTCCAGAATACCCCAGAAATCCTCAGTCGAGCCGTTCCAGAGACGTCGGATATCCTGCTGAAGGGAGACCATTCGGGACGGACTGCCGTCACTTCGCCAGCAGATCGTGGTAAACGCCCGGGGTGGAATCCGGGATTTCGGTCGCGCCGACGTGCTTGGCGTAGAACTCCTTGGGGCCGGCCCCGCCGATGATGGCATAGGCGTAGCCCATGTCGCGAAGTCCTTCAAGGCAGACGAGGAGCAGTGCTTTCCCGATGTTTCGTCCCCGATGTTCCGGGGCGACGCCCGTCGGTCCGAAGAAGTCGCGACGGGTGCATTCGTAGCTTCCGAAACCGATGATCTGTCCGTTTTCGATGGCGATGTAGGTGGTTACCGGCTTGTTTGAAAGGCCGGAGCACGCTTCATCGGCCCACGTCACCGCGAAGTTTTTTTCGCAGAAAGCGCGAAGGGCTGTCCATTCGAAGGGATTGGCGCGGCGAACGATAACGCCCTGCTGTTTCAGTTCATCAAGAACAGGCGCACTGGAGGGAAGTGAGAGCAATGGAACGAGCATATCGGCCATGAAACCGTTTCCTTTCGATAATCCAGCAAGTAATTGCCGTCACGGCCAGAAGTATGTGCCGCGCGGCGTGCCACCAACCCAGCCTTCACCGCTGATAGGCGTATCGCTTTTATACTGGGCGAATTCGGCTTTCCACGTAGTTTCCGGACCGTGCCGTACCCATTGAGCGTGACCGTCCACGAATCCCATGTTGGCACCGCCGCGGTGGCGATCCTTGTCGAATTGGAACCGCGCGTCCACGGGCCAGCCGAACGGCGCTACCCGATCCACCATCCAGGCGGGGTCGGCGGCGTGTTGGGGATGGGAAGATTCCGAAAACATGCATGTACGGCTGGGTTGCTTCAGTTTGGCAATCGCGCAACCGGTTGGATACCAGGCCAGCCACAGGTTGTAGGCCGAGCCCAGTGCCCGTTTCGGGTATTTCGGGCACTTGAATACCTCGGTGTTCCGCAGATACGAAGCCGTATCGGTGGTCCAGTCGCGCGGACCGTTGTTGGGACCGCCGGTAGCGGACCAGGCCCGCGGCAGGCGTTCCTCATGGTCGTCGGCGTACAGCATAAAAGCGTGTGCCAGTTGTTTCTGGTTGGACAGGCAGGATGTGGAATAGGCGCGTTCCCTGGCCTTCGCGAAGACCGGGAACAGAATGGCGGCCAGTATCGCGATTATGGCGATGACGACCAGCAGTTCGATGAGCGTAAAGGCTCCGGCAGACGAGCGGGCGCGGTTTAATCTCATACTTGCCTCCCATCAACAACCATCATCACCATTGTACGGCGAACGATTGCCGCGCGCAAACATGTTCCGCCGCCGTTCATCTTGTGTTATGATATTAATGAGCGTCGAACCGTCGACGCCTCGACCAGCAAGTGGAGAACACCAACGGATGAAGAAACACTGGCTCATCCTGACATACACTTTCGCCGTGCTCGGCGCTCTGGCTCTGGGGCGGTTATTTCCCACAACCGGCGCCGTGCTCGCGCAGAACCCCCCGTCTCCCGCGCCGGCTGTCGAACCGGTGACACCGGCCCAACCGCCTACCAACCCGCCGCCGACAACCAACGCCATCAAAGGCGACCTGGTGATCGACTTTATGGGATCACTGCGCGGTATGGTCGAACCCTGTGGGTGACACAGCGGCCAGTACGGCGGAATCGCCCGGCGGGCGACTTTCTTACAGCGCTCTCGCGCACAATATCCGGCTTATCTAGCGATTTACGGCGGCGGCACACGTACGATGTTCGAAAAGGGCGAACGCGCGGACGTCGCTGTTCAAACCTGCTGGGAAGCCTTGGCGCGCATGAAATATGATGCCGTCGCGTTCTCTTCGGAGGACATTCCTGACATCGCCACGCTTCCCGCGCCGCTGAAACCCGGCGCCGTGTGCGCCAATCTGACCGACAAGGACGGCAAGGCGCCTCTGCCGCCATACGTTGTGCTGAGAAAGAAACTGGCGAACGGCCGCAACATCCGCGTGGGTATCATCGGCGTCCTCGGCATGCCGCCGTTCAACGCAACGCCCAACCCCGGCAACTCACCGGAGGATCAACCCTGGCGCGTGGGCGATCCCACCGAAGCCGTCAAGAAGGTGATGCCGGAGGTGCAGAAGAAGGCGGACATCGTCATTCTGATATACAGCGGCATCCGCGAACCGGCTAAAAGGATTGTTCAGGCCGTGCCCGGCATCCATCTGCTGGTGGTCGGGCGCGAACTCGGCGAGGAAGGCCGGTTCGAAAAACTGGGAGACACCGTTGTCGTTCAGAATACCGACCGGGGCCGTCTGGCAAGCCTGCTTGGACTGACCATCGACAAGGACAACCGCATCACACAAACCGACCTGCGCAACATCGCCATGGACAGCACCATACCGGACGATCCCGCGATGGTGCCGCTGGTGGAATCCTACCGACAGAAGACGGCGGTTTCGGTTCAACAGACGTTTACGCCGACTGCCGAACCCACCGGCCAGTATGCCGGATCGTTCACCTGCCAGTCCTGCCACCCGAACGAGTACAAGCAGTGGCGCACCACCGCCCACTCGCACGCGATGGAAACCCTGGAACTGAAGGGCGACGGCATTTCGGCGAAACGGCCGGACTGCGTGAAATGCCATTCGGTGGGATTTGGCCAGCCGGGCGGATACGACATATCGCGCCCGCTTGCTGTCCTGAGGGGCGTCGGGTGCGAGGAATGCCACGGTCCGGCGGCGGCCCACGTGAAAGCGCGGCGTTCACTGCAACCGGATACCAGCAAACTGGTGCGTTACCCGGCTCAGGCCGTGTGTCTCAAGTGCCACGACAAGGACAACAGCCCCAAGTTCGAGTACGCCACATACCTGCCGAAGGTTCAACACGCGAAGGACGCTCCAACGCCGCGGCAGATGTAGCATCGTATGACGGATTCGTCAGTGCGCCGCCCCGATTACCAGCGAATCAGGGCGGCGCGCCTTCGTGGGGTGCGTGTCCCGCCGGTTGACACGACGTTCCGGGCGGGGCTAATGTGCGATTGAGCCCAATCAGATTTCAAACGCTCAAGGAGTATCCCCCGTGTCCCCCATCAAATTTGGAACAGACGGATGGCGCGGCGTCATTGCCGATGCCTTTACCTTCGATAACCTTCGTATCGTATCCCAGGCAACAGCCGATTACGTGATGAAAGCCGGCGGGCCGGGGCAGACCGTGACGGTCGGTTATGACCGCCGGTTTATGTCCGAGGACTTTGCCCTGGTGGTCGCACGGCAGATGGCGCACAACGGTTTCAACGTGCTCCTGTCGGAGGCCGCCTGCCCCAGCCCGGCCACCAGTTTCATGACGTTCCAGCAGAAGGCCGGAATCGGCGTGATGATCACGGCGAGCCACAATCCTCCGCGCTACAACGGCTTCAAGCTGAAAACCGTACACGGCGGAAGCACCACGCCCGAGATCACCGATCCCATCGAATCGGCCGCGCAACAAATGGCGTCCGCCCCGGTTCCGGACCCCGACAACCTGAAGGGTAAAATCACGGTTGTCGACTTCAAGAAACCGTATATGGATGACATCGTTTCGAAGGTCGATGTCGATCTGATCCGCAAGGTTCAGGGCACGGTGCTGGTGGACGTGATGCACGGTTCCGGCGCAGGATACCTGACACCACTCCTGCAGGAGTGGGGATTGGATGCCCGCGAGGTTCGAGGGGAACGAAATACCTGGTTCGGCGGCGTGAATCCGGAACCGGTGCCGCAGAACCTGATTCCCGCCCAGTATGCGGTGAAGTCCACCGGCGCGAAAGCGGTCATCATCTCGGACGGCGACGCGGACCGAATCGCCGCGATGGATGAAGACGGCCGGTTCGTGAATCCGCACGAAGTCTTTGCGCTGATGCTGATGCACCTGGTTGAAAGCAAGGGCCTGCGCGGCCCGGTGGCGCAAACGGTCAGCAGTACCCGCATGGTCACGGCTCTGGCAAACAAGTACGGCCTGCCGGTTACGCGAACGCCGGTCGGTTTCAAGTGGGTGGCCGACCTGTTTATGTCCGATCCGAACATGCTGATCGGCGGCGAGGAATCGGGCGGCATCGGCGTGCGCGGCCATATCCCGGAGCGCGACAGCCAGTTGAACGGACTGATTCTGCTGGAGATGATAGGAGAACGCGGCAAGTCCCTGAAGCGCCTTGTGGAAGAGGACCTGTGGGGCACCGTGGGATTCCACTGCTATGACCGGCGCGACCTGCACCTCACCGAGGACGTCATCGGCGAGGTGCGGGCCCGGGTGAAGGCCGTGGAACCGACCAGCCTGGCCGGCATCCCGGTCGCCGAGATTGACCGAATGGACGGAACGCGGTTCAACTTCGAGGACGGTTCCTGGTTGCTTGTGCGGCCTTCCGGTACGGAGCCCGTGGTGCGCGTTTATTCTGAAAGTACGTCCTGCGACAAAGTGCAGGCGCTGTTGGACGAAGGGGTGGCGATGTGTCGGTAGAGGGTTCACAACCGGCCCGGCGCGTCCGCATGCACGATATGACGGCGCAGTACCGTTCCATCAAGGACGAGATGGACCGAGCGGCCTTGGGCGTTCTGGAGCGCGGAATCTACATCCTCGGTCCGGAAGTGGAAGCCCTGGAGTCGGAAATCGCCGAACGATGCGGCGCCCGGTTCGGCATCGGGTGCAATTCGGGCACCGATGCGATTCTCATCAGCCTGCTGGCGCTGGGCATTCAGCCGGGCGACGAGGTCATCACCACTCCGTTTACCTTTTTCGCCACGGGAGAAACCATCAGCCAGATCGGCGCCGTGCCGGTGTTCGTGGATATCGATCCTGAAACGTTCTGCATCAATCCGGATGCCGTGGCGTCTGCCGTGACGCCCCGAACGAAGGCAATTATGCCGGTGCATCTTTACGGGCAAGCCGCCGATATGGACGCCTTGTCCGTAATTGCGGAAAGGCACGGATTGCCGATTATTGAGGACGCCGCGCAGGCGATCGGAAGCCTGTACAAGGGACGTCCGTGCGGTTCAATGGGGCACGCCGCGGCGCTGTCGTTTTACCCGACAAAGAACCTCGGCGCGTGTGGCGACGCGGGCATGATCCTGACCAACAGCGAGGATGTGCGCGAAAAGGCCAGATTGTTGCGGGCGCACGGAAGTGGTGGTTCCTATTTCCACAAGGTTCTGGGATGGAACAGCCGCCTGGACGAGATACAGGCCGCCCTTCTGCGCGTGAAACTGAGGAAACTGGCCGAGTGGAACGAATCACGCAGGCAACACGCGGCTCTGTACAACTCGCTGTTGGCTGGTTCCGGTGTTCGAACTCCGATTGAAGCGGCGGACCGGTATCACACGTATCACCAGTACACGATTCGCTCCCCTTACCGCGACGAATTGAAGCCAGCCCTTACCGAGGCCGGTGTGGATACCGGGGTGTTCTACCCTCTGTCGCTTCACTTGCAGGAAGTTTATAAAACGCTTGGTTACAGGGAAGGCGACCTTCCGGAGGCGGAATCCGCCGCGCGCGAAGCGCTCAGCCTTCCCATCTCTCCGACTGTCGGTATCGACGATATTCACTACGTTGCCGAGCGCATCCGCGCGTTTTCGGTGGCATGGAAAGGACGGTAATGATGCGAATTTCCTGGATTGTGCCTGTTGCCCTCGCTGTCGGACTGGGGCTGACCGCCGGTTGCGGCAAGGAAGAACCGGTGGAGCAACCACCCGTGGGACAGGTTCCCGGACCTCCGGGATCACCCCTGCCCGGACCTCCTCCCGGCGCGCCGGGCGCGATGCCTGCTCCCGGGTCGACCTCGCCGGACAAAGACGCCGCCCTTGTGGCCTCCGGAACAACCGTTTACGTCAACAATTGCTCCGGTTGCCACGGACCGACCGGCAAGACCGACGATCCGAACAAGCCCGACTTCACCAACGCCGCATGGCATGCGTCTCATGACGACGCGCAAGTGAAGAAGTACATCTCGGACGGTGTTCCGCCGAAGATGCCGGCATTCAAGGACAAACTGAAAGCCGAGGAGATGGACGCGCTTGTTGCGGCTTTACGTTCATTTGTGAAACCGCCTCAGTAAGCACGTATCGAGTGCCGAAAACAACGAACAGCCCCGACCGTCGGTCGGGGCTGTTCCTGTTTGCGTTTCGCTACAAGGAGTAGCTCGCGAAGCACACCGGAGTCGTGGGATGTGACACCGGCTCTCCACGAAGGATGTCAAACAATTCGTCAATCCGCCGTATTTTAAGGCAGTCGGTTTCCAGATACCGGTCATTGCGGTCCAGCAGAACGGGAGTCATGCCGGCCGCTCGGGAGCCGACGACATCCATTCGGTAATCGTCGCCCACAAACAGGCAGTTTTCCGGCTCGACCTCCATACGCTCCATCGCGATCTGGAAGATTCGGGGCGACGGCTTTTCTATGCCTTCCACCCCGGAAGAAACGGCCACCTGCACGGCGTGTGCCAGACCCATTTTCAGGCAAAACTGCTCAAGAGAGGGTTCCCAGTTGCTGATGATGCCGGTTTTCCTGCCGGCGACCTTGAGTTGGTTGAGCACGGGCGGAACGTCGTCGTAGAGGCTCCACCAGCGCGTGGAGGCTTGCAGACCCATCGCTAGCCGGTCGGCAACTTCCTCCGTGAATCCGGGCGCGAGGTGATTGAGGATTAATTGCGCCTCGCGGAAGATCAGGTCGTTTTCCTGGGCGAGGTTTCGACAAGTCAGGTAATGACTGGAATGATAGGCACGCCAGATGGCCACGGCGCCTGCCCAATCCGGCGTCGGGAGGAGGGGCGCGCCTACCTCGGAGCAAAGCAGTCGGAGCGTGCGCTCCTGGGTGACGATTCGGTAGACGAGGGTTCTACCAAGATCAAAGAAGACTGAGGTGTAACGGTGCAACTTTTAGCCTCTTTCCTGAACAGTTTACGGCACAGTTCAAGCATCGGCAACGCGTTGCAACGGATTGAGGGGCATGCTCGGGATATACCCGCATTAACACGCTTAGGAGAGGATTCAGGATTCGGGATTCGGGTCAAAACGCCCCTTCTCCGCTGGGGAAGGGAACAGGGAGTAGGGAATGAGATCCTGATTCCTGGATCCCGAATCCTATTCCGGAGTGGTTTCCCGTATCCAAGCGTCGATGCCGCCGGCGAGGTTGCGGAGGTTGGTGTAGCCCTGTTGCTTCAGGAAGTCCACAGCCATGCGACTGCGGCCGCCGGCCTTGCAGTGAACCACCACCGGGGTGTTGCGGGGTACTTCCGCCAGGCGTTGCGGCAGATCGGTGAGCGGAATCAACGTGGTGCCGGGAATGCGGCAGATTTCGAACTCATCCGGTTCGCGGACGTCGATTACGACAGGCGGATCGCCGCTTGCCATCCATTCGCGCAATTGCGGTACGGTGATGTCGTCCGGTTCCAACGCCTCGTCGGTTCCTGACTGTGCGGGGCGCGGTACTCCGCAGAACTGGTAGTAATCCACTGGTTCCGTGATGGTCGGATTCTGGCCGCACACCGGACAGTCCGGATTCTTGCGGAGTTTCAGCTGGCGGAACGTCATCTCCAAAGCGTCGAACACGATCAATCGACCAATCAGCGACTCACCGGTGCCGGTGATGAGTTTCACGGCCTCCGTGGCTTGCAGGCACCCGACGACGCCGGGAAGCACGCCCAGCACGCCGCCTTCCGCGCACGAGGGCACCAGGTCCGGCGGCGGCGGCTCCGGATAAAGGCACCGGTAGCAGGGGCCGCGCCGCGCCCAGAACACCGACACTTGCCCGTCAAACCGGTAGATGCTTCCGTACACGCTCGGAATACCCAGAAACACGCACACATCGTTGACAAGGTAGCGCGTCGGGAAGTTGTCGTTGCCGTCCAGTACGAGGTCGTAATCCGCCGCGATTTCCATCGCGTTCGCGCTTGTGAAGGCGGTGTCGTAGGTCTTGATCGTGATATGCGGATTGATGGAGCGCAGGCGGTCCGCCGCGGCTTCCACCTTCGGTTTTCCGACATCGCACATGCCGTAGGCCACCTGACGCTGGAGGTTGGATTCGTCCACGCGGTCGAAGTCCACCAGCCCGATGGTGCCGACACCGGCGGCGGCGAGATAAAGACCCAGCGGTGAACCGAGTCCCCCGCAACCGACGATGAGGGCCTTGGCGGCCTTCAAACGGGCCTGACCTGCCTCACCAATCTGGGGCAGGATCAGGTGGCGGTGGTAGCGCCGGTATTCCTCGGGGCTGAACGACACCTCGTTCGCGCGTTCGGACGGGATGACTTCACGATATTCCAACGGTTCAAGATCTCCTTGCCTTGCGTGGACGTAACAGGCTTTGCTCCCCTCCTTCTCAAGGAGGGGCTGGGGGTGGTTTTCGGGATTCGGACCAGCCAACCACCCCTAACCCCTCCTTGGAAAGGAGGGGAACCGGCAACGTTAACATCAGTCCTTCTTCTGTTTGAACAGCCACTCCCAGAGCCCGCTTTCGCGGTAGGCTTTGTCCCACGAATTGTGGTCGACCCCCGGGTAGATGGTCATCTTCGGGTCGCCGCCGGCATCCTTGACCGCCGCAACCATGTTCTGCGTCTGGGCGACCGGCACCGCGCCGTCCGCGTCACCGTGGAACGTCCATATCGGCATCTTCGCCAGTTTCGGCGCGATTTCCTTCGGGTCGCCGTATCCGCAGATGGGCGCCAGGGCGGCAAACAGGTCCGTGTGGCGAGAACCGAGCACCCACGTCCCGTGCCCGCCCTGCGACAGACCGGTCAGGTAGATGCGTTTCGAGTCGATGTTGTATTCCTTGCGAACGAGTTTCAGCATTTCCATCACGGCCGGCTCGTGGTCTTCCCAGGCCGACTCGTATGTCGGTTTCTGGGGCATCAGCACGATTGCCGGCCACCGCTGGGCTTCCCACAGGATCGCCTGCCCGATGCCTTGCGCGATCTGCTTCTGTCCGTCCTTGCCGCTTTCGCCCATTCCGTGCAGGAACAGAATCAGCGGCCAGTCCTGTTTGGCGTCGTAGTTGCGCGGCACATAGACGACGTACGTGTACTGCGGTTTGTCCTTCAGGCTCTGAAATAGAAAGCCGGTCTGCACGTTCTTCGTTCCTTTGGGCGCCGCTGTCGCGGCGGACGCGACCGCCAGCAAAGCGGTCATCAACAGCAGGGATCGCATCGTCGGTACTCCTGTTTCGCGGATCAAACGGACCGGTTCCATTCCTCGGCCCAGTACTTCGTGGTCAGGCGCTCGCCGGTGGCTTTCTCCAGAAGGTCCTCCCACGGCAGAACGGCGCCGTGACGGAAGATCTCCGTGCTCAGGAAGCAACCGAAAGAGTCGTCGCCGAGGCCTTGTTCGGCCTTGGGGAACCGGTTTCGCATCACGTTTCGCAACTGCGAAGCCACGCACCCGCCCAGCGGATAGAGGTGGTAGTACGCCGGCCACAGGGCGAGGTGGATCTTGGCGCACCAGTCCGGCGCGTGTCGGTTGTCCGGCCGGTTCACCTTCTGGAAGCGTTCCACCATGTCCCACCAGAGGGTATCCACATCCTGGTTCGGATTGGCGTACAGGGCGCGCTCAAAATGGCACATCACGAGGAACCAGCGCACGATGGTGAGATCGGCCACGGCCTGCTCCCGCGCAGACAAAGCCTCGGCGGCGGTGGCGTGGACGGAATCCGCGCCGGCATAACGCTCCAACCAGGCGCCCTTGCGCGGGAAGTATTCCATCAGGATGGCGACGGCTTCGGTCATCAATCCGTGCGCGGCGCGGCGGAGCATCCAGGGAAGGCTGAAGTCGTAGCCCTTGGCGTACACTCCGTGTCCCAGTTCGTGGCACAGGGTGCCCATGCTGGCGGCCTTCGGGCGGAGGTTGCACATCGTGCGGACGTCGCCTTCGTGGTCGATATCCGTGCAGAACGCGTGCTGGTTCTTGCCCGGGCGCTCGTAAAGGTCGCTCTTCGCCAGAATCTCGTCCGCCGGCAGATCCATCTCGCCGAAGAAGGCCTTGGCGATCTGCTCCAAATCCTTGCCGTCGTAGAAGCGGTCGAGGTCGGCCTCGGACGGCGGGGCTTCCTGGAAGAACGGGTCCTGGTAATGCCACGGCCGCAGGTCTTCGACCGCAATTCCGAACCGCTCGGCCAGTTTCGCGTCAAGGCCGGCCTTCACGCGCGACCATGGGCCGTCGGACGCCGCTTCCAGTTCGTCCAGGAACCGGAATACGCGGTCCACATCCAGGTCCTGCAAGGTCAGCGACATCGTGTAGTAGTCACTGAAGCCGAGCTTCGCGGCGGTTCGGTTGCGGAGAGCCACGAACTCCATCACTGTATCGCGGACCTTGGGACCGATGGCCTTGCCGGCTTCCCAGGCTGTCTTGCGCAACGCCTGATCGTCGCTGTTGCGCAGGATATCTTTCAAGTCGCCGTCGGATACTTCCTTCCCGCCGACCACGCCCCGGTGCGTATTGAAAGCCGTGCGGAGGAGGGTGTCTAGCCGTGCCGCTTCAACAATGGTTTCGTGGTCGACCTGCGAGCCGGTGAAGGCGTTCAGCAGAAAATGGTGCTGGCGCTGGAGATGCGGGTCGTCCCACTCACCGCCCTCAAGGCTTTTCAGGAGGGCGTAGGATTCGGGATTGGCGAAGATCTCGCCCATCCTGATGTCCAGCGCCTCAACGCGGGCTTCGGCCTCGGGTGAGCCCGTGGTGGCGGCCTCCCAGCCTGCCAGGGCCGATTCCTTGTTGAGCGGAACGACGGTACGGAGATGCGATTCCAGGAACGGGGCAAAGGTTTGATCGTTGGTCATAGTGCTGTATTATATGGAGCGCCGGGCGGGTGAAAGCAGGGACCGTTGTGACCGTCTGTTGACTCCAGGTAACACTGATGTCGGTTGTTCAAACATCGAGCCCTCAACAGAAGGACCAAATAGACGACTACCACAGCGTGTCATCCCGAGCGTCAGCGAGGGATCTGCGGGTAGACTCCCGCTCCCCGCTCGCGGGGAGACAAGCAACCGCCCATACGGGCCCGTAGGGGCGGATTCCTCACATTCGTTCGGAATGACACGTTTTATGCTCAGTCACCTGCCAATAGCTGGGCCAGATGCCTGTTGACAGGCCCCGTCGTCCTTGGTAAAATGTGCATGTTTGATAGAATTGTAAGAAACGTAAGGAAACCAAAATGCCGATTCAGATGACTGCGCAGGAAGCAAGGGACGGGTTTTCGGAGACGATGAACAAGGTCGCCTACGGGCGCGCACGGGTGATGGTGCAGAGGCACGGGAAGCCCCTGGTCGCCATCGTGCCCATCGAGGATCTCGAAGTGCTGGAGGCCATCACGGCGCGCGAAAACGCGGAAGACATCGCGGCCCACCGCGCGGCAATTAAGGAAGGCGGGGCGGTGCCGTTCGCAGATGTCGTCGCGGAACTGGACCTGTAAGCCGTGGCGTATGAACTGATCATCTATCCGGCCGCGCGGCGGGAGTTACGCAAACTTCCGAAAAGCATCCAATCTCGGATTGTGCCGGTAGCCCTCGCCCTTGCTGAGGACCCCCGGCCGTCCGGTTGCGAAAAACTCACCGGCTCTGACGCATGGCGCGTTCGAGTCGGCGAATATCGCATCGTGTATGGTATCGACGACAACGCGCGGATCGTCTCCATCACGCGAATCGCCAAGCGGGACGAAGTGTATAGATAAGACCGTCCCTCAAACAGGCATGGAACCCAACACCGCCGCCTGTTGTGTATAAGTATTATCTATCGCATCATCAGGGATGCCCATCAACAGCAGGGAGGCTGACTCATGCCGCGACCGATTCACTTTGAACTGCCCGCCGACGATCCGGAGCGGGCTGTCCGTTTTTATGAAAACGTGTTCGGATGGAAGGTCCAGAAGTGGGACGGGCCGCAGGAATACTGGCTCATCACAACCGGCGAAGCGCCCGCGCCCGGCATCGACGGCGCCATCATGCGGCGCGACGAAGTCAGCCAGCATGTCATCAACACGCTGGATGTGCCGGACCTGGATGCCTACATCGAGAAAGTAACCACATCGGGAGGCCGCGTGGTTGTACCGAAGATGGAGATTCCGGGAGTCGGCTGGTTTGCCTACGCCGCCGATCCCGAGGGCAACGTCTTCGGCATGATGCAGGGCAATCCCGGGTGCTGAACGGGCTCAGGCCGTCCAGTCGAAGTCGATTGGAATCTCGATCAGCGAGTTGAGGCTTCTCATCACCGGACAGGCACGGGCGGCGGTTTCGAACTCGCCGCGGCGCTCCGGCGGGATGGCGGAAGGCAGGCGGAGTTTGACATCCAGTTTGCCGATCCTGCGCGGTCCCACGGTGGTCATGAATTTGTTCACGGTCGCCGTGGAGCCCTTCAGGCTGTACCCGTCTTGTTCGGCCTGGATGGCTATGATCGTCATCATGCACGAAATCAGGGCGGTGGCGACCAGGTCGGTCGGCGAGAACGTTTCGCCGCGCCCGTGGTTGTCCGCCGGGGCGTCCGTGCCGAGGGTCTTTCCGGAAGGCTTGTGTGTGGCTTTGCACCGGAGTTCGCCGTCGTATTTCAGTGAAATGGTGACCATGGTCCTGTCTACCTCCACCATATTGTAAGCACGCGCTATAAACCGGCGTCACTTCTTCTCAACATTTCCGCGGAGTCGCACTTCCTTTTGGCGGTATAACCGGGCAACGGACGGATGCATTCGTGAACGGCGTCGAGGATGTCGGACGGGAACGGGAAGAAGGAATCCTCGACCTCGTCGGCTGGCGTGATCCAGTTCCGCGCGCCCACCACCACCGGCGGGGCATCCAGATCGTCGAACGCAAGTTGGGTAACCTTCGAAGCCATCGTGTGCAGGAAACTGCCGCGCTCGCACGCATCGGAGGCGAGCAGGATCCGGTGCGTCTTCGCCACCGATGTCAGCACCTTGTCGTAGTTGAAGGGCACGATGCTTCGCGCATCGATGACCTCACAGGAAATGCCGTACCGGTTTTCGAGTTCCGTAGCCGCAGACAGCGCGCGGTAAAGAGTCGCGCCGATTGTGAGAATCGTCAGGTCGGTTCCGGTCTTTTTCACGTCCGGTTCCCCGATCGGTATCGAGTAATGCCCTTCCGGAACGCCTTCGCTCCGGAACAGTTCCGGCTGGTCGTAAATGCGCTGGCTTTCGAAGTATACCACGGGATCGGTACCCATCAGGGCTTCGGCCATCAATCCCTTGGCGTCGTACGGCGTCGCCGGGAAAACGACCTTCAAACCCGGGATGTGGGCGACCATGGAGGTCCAATCCTGGCTGTGCTGGGCGCCGTATTTTGAGCCGACGGAAACGCGCAACACAACCGGCATCCGCAACGAACCGCCGGACATCGCCTGCCATTTTGACAACTGGTTGAACACCTCGTCGCCCGCCCGGCCCAGGAAGTCGCAGTACATCATCTCCACCAGCGCCCGGCCGCCTTCCAGCGCGTAACCGACCGCTGAACCGACGATCGCGCCCTCGGAGATCGGCGTGTTGAACAACCGGTGGTAGGGTAGCGCTTCCGTGAGGCCGCGGTACACGGCAAACGCCCCGCCCCAGTCGCGGTTTTCCTCGCCGTACGCTACCAGCGTGGGATCGGTGTGGAAACCGTGCAGAACTGCCTCGAAGATGGCGTCGCGGATGCCGACGCACTTGCCTTTCGGCAGGGGATTGCCCTGCCCGTCCAGGCCCGTTCGCGAGCGCTCCTTCAGTTGCAGAACGCGCGGATTCTCCTCGACCGGAATCAGGACTTCGGGTGTGCGCGATTCGTCCAGCGATTCGGCTCTGCCGTTGGAAAACATCGTGCGTTCCAGCAGGGAACCGACGGAATACAGGTCGGCGCGCGGCGAGATATCCAGGTCAATCGCCAGTTTGTAGACGCGCAGGATGCTCTCGTCGATACGGCTTTGGATGCCGGTCAGACCGGCGTCGTTCATGATCCCCGCGTCGCGTAATGTATCCGCGTACGTCAGCAGGGAATCAACCTTCTGCCACGCTTCCACTTCGGAGCGGTCGCGGTAGGACGACGCGTCCGAGGGCGAGTGACCGCTGTAGCGGTAGGTGACGGTGTCGAGCAGAACCGGACCGTCGCCGACTTCCAGAATGGCGCGCTTGCGGGCGACGGCGTCCACCACGGCCAGAGGATTGTAACCGTCGATGCGCTCGGTGTGCAGTTGGTCCGGCGTCAGCCCGGCGCCCAGTCGCGCGAGGATGCCGAAACCCATCGTTTCGCCGACCGGTTGCCCGCCCATCCCGTAGAAGTTGTTGACGAAGTTGACAATCAGGGGAAGGCCGCCCTGGTGGGCCTCGTCCCACAGCGTCTTGAACTGGTCCATCGTCGCGAGGCACAAGCCTTCCCACACGGGGCCGCATCCGGCTGAAGCGTCGCCGATGTTGCAGATCACGATGCCGGGCTTCAGGTTGATGCGCTTGTACAGAGCCGCGCCGACGGAGATGTCGCCCGAACCGCCCACAATGGCGTTGTTCGGATACACGCCGAACGGAGTGAAGAAGGCGTGCATCGAACCGCCCATGCCCTTGTTGAAACCGGCCTCGCGCCCGAATATCTCGGCCAGCGTTCCGTAAAGCAGGTAATCGATCGCCAGGTCCTTCACATTGCCGGTCGCGCCCTTCTCGACCACGCGCAAGGTGGCGCCCTCGAAGTACGACTCCATGATCCCCATCAAAGTGACGTCATCGAGTTTCTCGATGGCGCTGAGGCCCTTCGCGAGGATCTCTCCGTGACTGCGGTGGCTTCCGAAGATGTGGTCATCCACGTCCAGCAGGAACGCCTGGCCGACCGCCGATGCCTCCTGTCCGATGCTCAGGTGAGCCGGTCCCTTGTGCGTGTAGGCAATCCCCTGGTACTCGCCGCGCAGTTTGACCTCGTTCAGCATGCTCTCGAACGCGCGGATCACCGCCATGTCGTGGTAGATGCGCACCAGGGCGTCCGTCCCCCACAACTCGCGTTCCTGCTCGATTGTCCGGTCGTACCGGCATACCGGAATCGGATCGAACTCGATGAAGCCGGGCTTTCGGGCGTCTTCGGGGTGGATGGGTATTGATTTTGGCATCGGAGAACGGCCTTTCAGGTTTCGGAAACAGCGGGAAGTTGCGGTGTCAGGACGCCGATTCCGGCATCGTGCAGGAATTCACGCCATTCGGGCGGCGGCGGCGAGTCGGTGATGACGCGCGAGATGTCCGACCAGGCGCACAACCGGTACAGCGACGGGACCAGGAACTTGGTGTGGTCGACCAACAGGATCGTTTCGCGGGCGTTTCGCATCACGTGGCGGTACAGGTCGGCGGTGTGGATATCGCTGGCGGTCGGGCCGAAGTCCATATCCAATCCGTCGGCGCCGATGAAGGCCAGGTAACCGCGCAGTTGGTCGATGGCGTGCGTGGCGAGCGGCCCGTATGTGTCCATGCGTTCCGGCCGGTAGTGCCCGCCGATCTGAATGATGCTGATGCCGGGCTGGTTGCCGAGTTCCACGGCCAGGCGCGTGGAATTGACGATGACGGACAGGTTCTTCCGGCGCGACAGGTGGTGCCTCATCTCGAAGCACGTCGTGCCGGAATCGACGTACAGCATCTCGCCGTCGGTGACGAGATCGGCGGCCAGTTTGCCGCATATCCGTTTGGCCTCGACGTTTCGCAACGCGCGGGATTCGATGGAAAAGTCCAGCGTCCGGGGAAGCGTAGCGCCTCCGTACACGAGTTCCACACGGCCGGCGTCGGCCAGCGAGCGGAGGTCGCGGCGGATGGTGGCCTCGGAGACGCCGAAGTCAACCGCCGTGTCTCGTATGGCGGCGTGTCCGTGCGCCACGATGCGGTTCAATATCTCCTCGCGCCGTTGATCTCCCGTTTGTTGCATCAGAAACGAATCGCCTTGCAGGTGTGGTGTGGACGGCCTTGTATACGCTATCATGTGCAAAAGATTGCATACAATGTAAAGGTTTGGCGCATGATGATTGCAAACAGAATGTCATCCTTTCGAGAGGAAACGGCTGAAAGTGGCTGACGAAAAGCAAGGCGGCGGTTTTCCGGCGAACACGCACGTGCATCTGCCGCCCAACTTCTCTGCGTTTTCGAGCGTCCGGCAGGCAGTGGACCTGGCAGTCGACGCGGGCTTGAGCGTGCTGGGCGCGTCGAATTACTACGACTTCCGCGTATACAGGGAGTTCGCGCGGTACGCCGGGGAACGCGGTATCTTTCCGCTGTTCGGCCTGGAGATTGTGGCACGCGACGAGGAATTGGCGGGCGAGGGTGTCCTCGTCAACGATCCCGGCAATCCCGGCAAGGTGTACCTGTGCGGCAAGGGTATCACACGGTTCGTAGAGCCGTCACCAACCGCGAAAGCACTGCTCACGCGAATACGGGCTGGTGACGCCAAACGGATGGCGGAGATGGTCCGGCGGATGTCAGCCCTGTTCGAGGACGCGGGAATCCCGACGGGATTGGCCGACGCGGACATCATTACCCGTGTCGCTGACAACGCCGGTTGCCCGGTCGACCACGTCGTGTTGCAGGAACGCCACGTTGCCCGCGCGTTTCAGGAAGCGCTGTTCGAAAGTGCCGCGGAGGACCGTTGGGACGCGGTCAAAGCGCTCCTCGGTGAACCCGTTCCGCCACGGCGGGCTCAGACCGTGCAGAACGATATCAGGTCGCGGTTCATGAAGGCAGGCAGGCCCGCCTTCGTCGAGGAATCTTATGTGTCCGTGGAAGAGGCGGTCCTCCTCGTGCGCGAACTCGGTGGACTGCCGTGTTACCCGGTTCTCGCCGACGGAGCGACGCCGATATCACGCTTCGAGGAAACGCCGGAGGCTCTGGCTGAGAACATCGCCCGGTGGGGAATCCGGCACGCCGAGTTCATCCCCAACCGCAACGAACCGGAAGTCCTGAGGCGCTATGCATTCGGTTTGCGCGAGGCCGACATTCTGGTAACGGCGGGGACCGAGCACAACACGCCGGACCTGATCCCGATCGTGCCCGCGTGCAAGGGCGGCGTGCCAATTCCGGAAGACGTCGCCGATCTGTTCCGCGAGGGTACGGAGGCGCTGGTGACTCACCAGAAGGGAACGGAACAATGAGTCTTTTGTCCGAACTGGTCGAAATATCGCGCGAGGTCGGCGCGGATCCATCGCTGGTGCTTGCCGGAGGCGGGAACACGTCGGTCAAGGAAGGCGACCGGTTGTGGGTCAAGGCCAGCGGCGCCGGCTTGAAGACGATCACCGAAGACGGTTTCGCTTTGCTGGACCGCGTTCGGTTGTCGGATATCGCCAGGTCGGCGGCGGAAGGCCGGTTTCCGGAAGAGCCTTCACAGCGTGAGGCCGCGTTCAAGGAGGCTATCCTTTCGGCGCGATTGGAGCCGGAAAAGGGCCAGCGCCCGTCGGTGGAAGCGCTGTTGCACCACCTGATGGACGCGCGGTTCGTGGTCCATACACACCCGACGATCGTGAACGGCCTGACGTGCTGTACGCGGGGCGAGGAACTGGCGCGTGAATTGTTTGGCGATGCGGTGTTGTGGTTGCCCTACTGCGATCCCGGCGTGACACTTGCAACCGCTTTTTACAAGGCCATTCAGGAGCGCGGTGTGTGTCCGCGCGTGGTGTTGATGGCCAACCACGGGATGATTGTGGGCGGCGACACATTGGACGAAGTTCGCCAACGTTTGTCCGATGTCATTGCGACCATCGAGTCCAACACTCCCAAGGCGACGGAGCCATTCGGGCCCGTCGGTCTTGTCACCGAAGAGAACAAACAGGTCCTGGTGAACAGCATCGCGCCCGCATTGCGGGGAATGGCCCCGATTGTGGTGTTCAGCGATAACACAGAGGCAAATCCGAGGCATGCTGAGCGGAGTGAAGGGAGCTTGCGACCGAAACGCAGTCGAAGCACACCGGCGCGCTTCGTCCATACGGACGCCCGTATGGGTGCCTTTCGGGCTCCGCTCAGTGTGCCTCAATCTCAATCTTTGGAGATTCTCTGTGCGCGTGGCCCGCTGACCCCCGACCAAATTGTCTACTGCGATTCGTTCCCGATGGTGTTTGCTCCGCGTGAAGGAGCGGACGTGGTGACGGACTTGCAGAAAGGCGTTTCAGCGCACCGGGAGAAGACGGGTTCTGTACCGAAGGTCGTCATTGTGAAAGGTCTCGGCATCTTTACGTTGGGTGATACATGGTCGGCGGCTGATACCACGCGGGCCGTCTTCGAGGACGCCGTGCAGGTGATGGCGCGGGCGACCGCTCTGGGCGGAATCTCGCATCTTGAAGGACGGAACCGCGAGTTCATCGAGCGCTGGGAGGCCGAGGCGTACCGGAAGAATGTGGCAAAAGGACAGTCGGCACGTGGGCGCGCGGCGGGAAAGGTGGCCCTGGTCACCGGGTCAGCGCAAGGTATCGGACTGGGCATCGCCCGGGACCTGGTGGAGCAAGGCGCACACGTGGTGATGGCGGACATCAACGAGTACCTCTGTCAAACCGAAGCCGGTTTGCTCTGCGACGAGCACGGCTCCGGCCGGGCGATGGGAATCCCCATCGACGTGACGGATGCAGCATCGGTGGAATCCGCCGTCGCCCTGGTGGTCAGGGAGTTCGGCGGACTCGACCTGGTCATATCCAACGCGGGTATCCTGCGAGCCGGTAGCGTTACGGAGCAATCGCCGGAGGAATTCGAACGGGTGACGAAGGTGAACTACCTGGGCTACTTCCACGTCGTGCGCGCGGTCGCGCCTGTAATGGCAATTCAGCGGCGGGCCAATCCGGAATGGTGGGGAGACATCATCCAGATCAATTCGAAGTCGGGGCTCGTCGGATCCAACCGGAACTTCGCTTATGCCGGAAGCAAGTTCGGCGGTATCGGCCTGACGCAGTCGTTCGCGCTGGAACTGGTAAGCCTGGGCATCAAGGTCAACGCTATTTGCCCCGGAAACTTCTTTGAGGGACCGCTGTGGTCCGACCCCGAGAACGGCCTGTTCGCCCAGTACCTGCGGGAAGGAAAAGCGCCGGGAGCAAAGACCGTGGACGACGTGCGCAGGTTCTACGAGGCCAAGGTACCGATGGGACGCGGAGTGACCGTGGCTGACATTATGAGAGCCGTGTACTACCTGGTTGAGCAGGAGTACGAAACCGGCCAGGCGTTGCCCGTGACGGGCGGACAGGTGATGTTGCACTGAGATGAGCCAGGATATACCGACAACCCAGCACGCCGTGTTACTGACCGGGCCGGACCAGGTACGGCTTGAAACCGCGAAAACCGTCCCCGCGCCGGGACCGCATCAGATTCTGGCGCGCGTGGAAGCCGTGGGGCTGTGCTTCTCCGACTTGAAACTCCTGCACCAGTTCAGCAACCACCCGCGCAAGGGACCGGTCATTTCGGGGATCGATCCGGCTGTTCTGGAAGCGCTGTCCTCGTATGTGCCGGACGACAGGCCCACGGTGCCAGGTCATGAACTGTCGCTCCGCATCGTCGCGGTCGGCGTGGGCGTCGCCGGATTCCGCGTGGGCGAACGCTGGTTGCCGCAACCCGACTTCCGGGGCTTCAAGACGGCCGGATCGAACGGCGCGATCGGCTACAACTTCGAGGGCGGCCTGCAGGAATACGTGCTTCTCGATGAGAGGATACTCAACGATCCGGAAACCGGGGAATCGTACATGATTTCGGTCGATGAGGCTGTCAGCGCGGCGGCGGTGGCGCTGGTGGAACCGTGGGGGTGCGTGGAATGTTCCTATGCCACCACCGAGCGGAACTGCGTCAAAGCCGGCGGCCGAGTGCTTGTGATAACCGATGAAGGCGCGAATGAACTGGCCGTTCAGACGTGTTTTTCGCCCGACGGACCACCCGCTGAAATCACGCGCATCGGCGCCTGTGATGTGGACACTCTCCCGGATGGTTCGTTCGACGATGTCATCTACTTCGGCTCCCGGCGGGAGACAATCGAAGCCCTTAATGACAAGATCGCCGCCGGTGGAATCATCAACATCGTGCTGGGCGGGAAACGCATCGGCGAACCGGTGTCGGTCGGCGTCGGGCGCATCCACTACGGGCCGACGCGGTGGGTTGGAACGACCGGGTCGGATCCCGCCGAAGGGTATGCGGTGATACCCGCGAACGGGGAGTTGCGCCGGGGCGACAAAGTGGCCGTGATCGGCGCCGGCGGGCCGATGGGCCAGATGCACGTGATACGCGCGGTATGTTCCGGCATCCCGGGCCTTTCGGTGTGGGCGATGGACGTGGACGACGCCCGCTTGAAGTCGATTTCAGCCAAGGCGGAAACCCTGGCGCGCGCGAACGGCGCGGAGTTCCGGGCTGTCAACTCGAAAACGACGTCCGTCGAAGAACCCTTCACATATTACGCTCTGATGGCTCCGATACCGGCGTTGCTGGAAAACGCGATCAACAACGCCGCGCCCGGGGCGGTCATCAATGTGTTCGCCGGTATCCCCGCGCCGGTCCGTCACGGGATCGACCTGGATGCCCTTCTCGAAAAGCGTCTCTTCGTGTTCGGAACCAGCGGCTCCGAAACGGAACACATGCGCATCGTTCTGAAAAAGGTTGTGGACGGCAGACTCGACACACTGGCCTCGGTGGACGCCGTGTCCGGCATGGCGGGCGCGGTGGACGGACTGGCGGCGGTCGAAAGCCGGACCCTCGCCGGGAAGATCCTCGTGTATCCGATGTTGCACGACTTGCCGCTGACGCCGCTTTTCTCGATCGGGGAGCGGTTTCCCACGGTTGCGTCCCGGATGGTCGACGGGCGCTGGACCCGCGCGGCGGAAGAGGAGTTGTTACGGGTGGCGGACTGATGAAACGCGCGGTTGTGTTCGGTGCGGGAAACATCGGCCGGGGATTTCTGGGCCAGTTGTTCCACGAATCCGGCTACGTCACCGTTTTCGTGGATGTTCTGGAACCGCTGGTCGAAGCCCTGAACGCACGCGGCGAATACCCCGTTCGCATCGTTGACCGCCAGACGAAAACCCTCACGGTTCGCAATGTCAGAGCCCTGCACTCGAACGACCTCGATGCCGTGGCGACAGAATTGGCGGCGGCAGATATCGCGGCGACGGCGGTCGGCGGTCCGGTCCTCCCCCATATTGCACCCGCTTTGGCTTCGGGGATCGCCAGACGGTTCGTGAACCCCCGGGCGTTGCCGCTAAACATCATCGTCTGCGAAAACCTGATCCACGCCGGACCGCATCTGCGCGCACTGGTTCAGCGGTATCTTGACCCGTCGCTCCACGGTTTGCTGGAAGAACGCGTCGGATTCGTTGAAGCCAGCATCGGGCGGATGGTCCCGGTGATGACGCCGGAAGTCAGGGCGGAAGATCCCCTGTTGATCGAAGTCGAGGCGTACTGCGAACTGCCGGTCGACGCCGACGGTTTCCGCGGTCCCGTACCCGACATCGCCCATCTGCTTCCGTTACCCAATTTCGGCGCGATTGTGGAGCGCAAACTGTACGTTCACAATGCCGGGCACGCGTCAGCGGCCTACCTCGGGTACCTAAGACGTTGCGAGTTTGTATGGCAGGCGGTCGAGGATCCGTTCATCCGGCGCGTCACCAGGGGCGCTATGTCGGAATCGTGCCTTGGCCTCAGCCGCAAGCACGGCGTGCCCCTGGCCGAACTGCAGGCCCACGCGGAGGACTTGCTCCGCCGATTCCACAACAAGGCGCTCGGCGACCAGGTGGCGCGGGTGGCGAAGGATCCGATGCGAAAACTGGGACCCGAGGACCGACTGATCGGCGCCGCCCGGATGTGTCTTGAGCAGGGCGTGGAACCGTCGAACCTCGCGCTGGCGTGTGCCGCGGCCTTGCGGTTCGACGATCCGAATGATCCCTCGGCCGTCAGACTTCAGGCCGTCCGCGCGGAATCGGGCGATGAAGGCGTGTTGACGGAGGTGTGCCGACTCTCGCCCGGTCATCCCCTCCGGAGCCTGATTCTGTCCGCCGCCGAACGCCTGTCAGGACGGCTTGACGGCGACAGCCTCGATCTCGATCAGCACGTTGAACGGTAGCGCGGCCACCTGCACTGCGCTCCGGGCGGGCGGATTCGTGTGAAAAACCTCGCCGTAGATCGTATTGACGATTCCGTAGTGGCCGATGTCGGTCAGGAAGATGGTCGTTTTCAGCACATCCTCGGGACCGCAACCGGCGGCCTTCAAAGCGCCCAGCAGGTTGTCCAGAGTCTGCTTCGTCTGTTCGTGGATGTCGCCCATCACGACCGTGCGGGATTTGGGGTCCAGCGGAATCTGGCCTGAGATGAACACCAGTCCGTTGGCTTCCACAACCGGCGAGTAAGGGGCTCCGGCCGCGGCGATCGGGCCGTCGTAGGTTTTCTTGGCGGACATGTCAATTCCTCGTGCGCGGGTTATTCCGGGGGTGCGAAGGTCATCACATCGGGCGAATTGGCGGCAATCACCGAGTATCCCGCGCGTACGGCGATACCGGTCGCGGATCCCCCTGCTGTATTGTAGAGAAAAGTGATGTCGGCTCCGTCTTTCCTCGATTGCCGCGTTACGAAATTCAGCAGTGCCAGTCCGATGCCTTTACCCTGCATTTCCGGCTTCACGCTAATCCGTCCGACGTTGGCGACGCCGTTTCGCAGGGAGAACGAGCAGGCCCCGGACGGTACGCCGTCGTAGAGTCCGAACCAGTACCACGTTTGCGGAGCACGGAAGCGAACGGTTTCCATGGCGCGGGTTTCGGAACGGGCGGGCTCGGTCAAATCGGATGTGATGATGTTGAGCCAGGTTTCGAGCGTCGCGTTCGTCACCATCGTCATGTAAACCTGGGGCTTCGTGAAGATGGAGGGCGATGCCGGATCCCAGAGCATCGTGTCCAGCGTGGGTCCGGGATAACGCGACCAACCGGATCGCGCCAGGCGGTCGTACAGGCCGGGCGGTTGCGCCAAAGGATCGATGAGGACGGACGCTGTGCGCTTGCGCTTGTGGTAGAAGGCTTTGATGCGCTCGATCAAGGCATCGGCGTTATCGGGATCGGAGCGCAGAAGGGCGGCGTGATTCCATTCCCACAACGAAGGGGCGCGCCCGTCCGCCACGAGACGGGCGCCGTCCCAATCTTCCATGACGTCGGCGACGGAGTCCTTCATCGCGAAATCGGCGTCGTATATGCGTTGGAGGATGTCGGTCATGGCGACGCGGTAGGGGCAGGTTACCAACCCGCCCCTGCACGTTACAGCGTGATCCGCTTTCCTTCTTTCTGGCTCTGGTAAACAGCCTGCGCAATGCGCACGGCTTGCAGACCGTCGTTGGCGGTGATGGCCGGTTGGCGGTTTTCGCGGATGGCCGACAGGAACTCGATGACTTCCTTCTCGAAGCGCCACGGACCTTCCGGCGTCAGTTCCTTCCAGTCGCTGGAGCCTTTTTCCAGAATCTGGGATTTGCCGGTGTTGTAGTCCACCACGGCCGCGCCCTCACTGCCGTAAACTTCCACGATGTTGGCGCTACCGGGGGTGGACCAGCTTCCTTCAATGACTCCCACGGCGCCGCTTTTCGCGCCCAGCATCATCACGCAGGAGTCTTCCACCCGGTAGTTGGGCGCATAGGCGGCGGTGAATCCGTCCACCCAGGCAACGTCGCCGGCCAGGAATCGGAAAATGTCGATGGAGTGGATGGAGGTGTCCAGCGCCGCGCCGCCGCCCGCGATATCGGGGTCTCCGAACCACTTGCCGGTCATATCCTGCCGTCCGCCGAAGCGGTTGCGGACCATCAGCACGCGTCCGAGTTTGCCGTCGTTGATGGCGGTTTTGATCTGCTCGAGGGGCGACTCGTAGCGGTGGCAGAACGCGAGCATCAGGATGGTCTTCGTGCGCTCGGCGGCGTCCACCATCGCCTGTGCTTCGGCAACCGTGCGCGCCATGGGCTTCTCGCACAGCACGGGTACGCCGGCTTCCAGGCAGGGAATCACGCCGTCGCCGTGAAACTTCGGCGGACTGCAGACGCTTACGGCGTCCGGTTTGGCGTTGGCCAGCAGTTCCTGCGGAGTCGCGAAGGATGCTGTTCCCCATTCTTTTTCGGCGCGCTCGCGGGCGGCCGGAGACGGATCGACTACAGCGCTGATCTCAACGCCGGGTTGGGCAATGTACGAGTTGCGGTGGAGTCCGGCGATACCGCCGGCGCCGATGATGGCTACTTTCAAGGCAAAACCTCTTCTTTGATATTTGGGTGGGAATGCGAAAACGGAGCGGGCTGACACACGCGATCCGCCAAGGAATTATGTCACATTACGGAACCGGCAGGCCAAACACGGGGAGATGCGACTCACTTGCCCTGGTTCGATAGGCGTTCGAGGACGGTGGCCGTTTCCTTGTCCCTGGGAGCAAGTTTCAGTGAATTCTGATACGCGTCGACGGCCTGGGAAACGGCGTTTGCGCGTTCGTACACGGAGCCCAGTTTGAACCAAACGTCGGCATCCGGCCGGATGGCCAGCGCGGAGCGGTACTCCTTCAAGGCGCCGTCGTTGTCGCCCGCTTCAAAGCGTTCGTCGCCGGCGAGGATGTGCCTGGCGCGTTTCTTCTCTGTCGGCGATAGCGGCTGAGACGGCGATGCGAACAGCGTGTGTTCCACGCCCAGCGTCGGGGATACCTTCGCCATTGGTCTGACCGCTCGCTGGCGGTCGGCATCACTGTCGAAATTGTAATAGGACGCAACGGCTTCCAGGTCTCTCAGATCCTCACGGTTGGTTTCCCGCCCGATTCCGGCCTGGAATCCCAAAGCCCCGCCGGGCGACTGGTTCGGAGCCAGGTCTGTTATTCGGTCCAAGCCAACCTTGCCGCCGGAGGTTCCTGCCGCGCCGACCAGGGGCTTCGACTCCGTAGAGGGCTCCGCCGCCTTGAACGATCCGGTCGGGGCCGGCGCGGCGGCGGGAGCAGGTGCGGGCGCAGTCGCTCGGGTAAGCCGTGCCGCAGTCGGCGGTGTCACCTTCTCTCCAGAGATCGGGGCTCCGACTGCCGGAGCAGGAACGGTTATCGCGGGTACGGACGGCTTCTCCGCAACTACATTCAACTTATCCCCGCGTTGGATTTCCGTTTTTGGTTGGACTGCTGGCTTCTTGTCTGCCTCGGCCTTGGGAGATGAAAGTGTGAGATTGCCGGCGGGAGGAGCCGCGCCTTTGGGCTTCGTATGATCGCGCAGTCCTTGCGGCTCGGCGGTATCGGGTACCGCAGACGCAGGTTTATGCTCCACCCGAGTTTCCTGAACCGGCGTGCGGAACGGATTGGCGTAGAAGATGAAAACGGCCGTGGCGACCACCGCCACCGGCGCGAGTGCCGGTCGCCATACGGAGCGGCGGGGGGTCGGTTGCGCCGTCAGTTCCCGACGAACCCGGCTCCACAAGCCCGGATCATCTGCGGCCGGAACGCGCGGCGCGGCGGCTTTCAGGACATACGAGGCCGCGCGGAGATTCTCCAACTCCGACCGGCAGACGTCACAGGTCTCCAGATGGCGCTCGACGCGGCGGGACTCGGCGGGAGACAGGGCTCCCTCGAGGTATCCGGCCAACCGATTTGTCACGTGTCCCCAGGCCATCCTCGTTGCCTACAATGCCTCGCTGAGGCTTTCCCTTAATTTCCGCACCGCGTAGTGAATCCTGCTCCACACCGTGCCGATGCGTGTTCCGGTTATCTCGGCGATTTCCTCGCCGGACTTGTTCTCAAAAAAGTGCAGGATGATCACCGCCCGGTGCTTCTCCGGCAACGCGTGCACCGCGTCGCGGACGGCCGATTCCGAAAACCTCTTCCAAAGCACGGATTCCGGCGATTCCGCCACGTCCGACGGCAATCGTTCGGACCAGTCAGTATCATCCGCTTGCGGGTCGGCCCGTTGTGACTCGTACCGGGCGATTTTCGACGCGTGCCTCATTGCCGTGTTGAGCGCGATACGGTACAGCCACGTGCTGAACCGGGCGTCGCCCCGGAACGTATTCAGCGACCGGAACGCCCGTATGAAAACTTCCTGTGTTACGTCCTCGGCGTCTTCAGGATACCGCAAAGCCCGGGCCACCACCCGGCCGACCATCGGCTGGTAGCGTTCCACAATCGCCCCGAATGCGTCCGTGTCTCCCCCCCGACATCGGGCGACTGCCTGGGCATCCGGGTCCTGCGCGATTTGTCTGCCGCGTGTGAACACTGTTGTGATTCCGCGCGGCTCCGATGTATCCGATTACTCAGACTCCCGGCGCCGCGAAAACCTTCAAATCAAGCCATCGGACCCGGTCCGCGCAATATGTGGTCCGCCAGGATTTTAACACCAATACCCACCAGTACCAGCCCTCCTGTCAGTTCCATCTGGCGGCCGAACCGTTGTCCGAGCCGCGATCCCAAACGCATGCCGATGATGGTCATCACCCCGGCGACGATGCCGATTACGATGACCGCCGACCAGATGGTGACATTCAGCATGGCGAACGACAGGCCCACCGCCAAGGCGTCGATGCTGACCGCGATGGAGAGGCTGACCATGGTGAGCCCCCGGGTCGGGTCGGAACGGTCCTGTTCATCGTCACCGCCGAGCGCACCCAGAACCGCCTTTCCGCCCACGAGCAACAACAGCGCGAAAGCGATCCAGTGGTCCCAGGTCGAGAACGATTGCGCCAGGCGTGTGCCGGCCAGCCAGCCGATCAGCGGCATCAGCGCCTGGAACAGCCCGAAGTGGAACGAAAGACGAAACACCTGGCGCGCCGAAACACTGCCAAGGGCAACTGAACAGGCGATGGACACCGCGAAGGCGTCCATCGCCAGGCCAAAAGCGACCGCCAGTAATTCAAGGGTGCTCACGGCAACGGGGCTTTCATGCGGCTGTGATCTCCCCGACGCCTTCCACCGTTCGTCCGCCCGGCAAAACGACGATCATCCGCGTGTCTGGCGGGCCGGACGCGTGAACCTTGCAGGCGCCATCCTCGATTTCCCAGGACACCCGCACGTCGCCCCGCCGCGTGGCGACGGTTCCGTTCGCCCAGGCCAGAGGTCCGGGTTGCGGCGCGATGCGAACGGCTTCGAATCCCGGCTTCGCGGGTTGAACTCCCAGCGTCTCCGCAACGAACTCGTAAATGGGCACGCTTCCCCATCCGTGGCAGTCGGAGCGTCCGTGGATGGGATCCTCCGGCCAGGTTGTGACGTGCAGGTCGGCAAGGCCGATCCACTGGTCGAACAACTCATAGGCGCGGTGGTACAGGCCGGCCTTCTTCAACGCGCGGAAGAGGTAGAACTGCATGGCCCAGTTCATCTGTGAAAGCAACTTATCTTCCAGGCAGGCCAGTGCCAGGTCGGACCGCAGTTCCTCCGATGCGGCGCCGCTCAGGATCGCCCATACTTGCGGATGTACGCTGGTAGCCGGCAATCCGGGGCTGTCGCGGAAAAGGCCGCTCTTTCCGTCCCAGCAGTAACGGCGAACGGCGGCGTTCACCTCGGCGGCACGTTCGCGGTACTCGCCGGCGCGATGCGCGTATCCGGCCGGTTCCGCCAGTTCGGCGGCGGTCTTCAGCGCTGATGCGTACAACTGGCTGAACACCGTCGCGGGCTTGTCCGGCGAACCGGGCGGCATACCCGCGTCCCAACCCTTCACCCAGTCAAAATACGGCCAGTAGTAGAAGCCGCCGACCAGACCGTCAGGGGTGAGGCGCCGGTCAAACCAGTCCAGCACGGAATCCACGGCGCTACGGTAACGGCGTGGTACTTCACGGTCGCCTGTTAGTGACCAGTGGTCGTAAAGCATGAATATCCAATGCAGGGCGAAACCGGGGATGATCTGCGGCACCACGGTAGGCGTTCTGCTCTGCACCAGTCCGCTGGGGTGCCAGGAGCAATGGTAATCGTGGATGGCTTTCAGCATGGGGCGTGTGTCCCCCGTCATGCACGCGGCGAACAGCGCTTCCAGGCGGGTGTCCATCGTGTACTGCAATTGCTCGTAATACGGGCAGTCTATAAATGTTTCGTGCAGACAGCGCTGGACGGTGCGAACGCTGATGTCCCAGAGTTCCGCGTGCCTGGGGTCGGCGCTTTCGAACCGGCTTCTGACCTCCAGGGGATATCCGGTTTCGATATAGGTGAGCGGTCGTACAACCAGTGGTTCCGCGCCGACCTTGATGTGCACGCGCACGAAACGGAATGTCCGGAACCAGAAGGGCTGGTAGGTTTCATCGGCCCCTCCGGGCCGGTAGCGGTCGTTCAGGCCGAAAATGCCGCCTTCCGCGGGATCGTCGCGAATGCCCTTTTTAACCCATGCCTGGCCTTCCTCGCCCTGTCCGTAGGCTTCGGCATACGTCAGGCGAATTTCACTGCCCTTGCCGCCCGAAACGGAAAGGCGGATGTAGCCGGTGGTCAATTCGCCTGCGTCAAGGTCGATGGTCCATTCGGAATCGGGAGGCAGTTCCGCGTCGTTGGCGAGACCGCACAAAGCGGCCGAAACGACCTTTGGCTTGACGGAACCGGTGTGGATGCCCAACGCGACTTTGCCGCAAGCCAGCCCGCGCCTGGTTTCGTACAGCGGCGGGATCGGGCGGGGCGTCAGGTTCCAGCAACTGAAGTCGGTGCACATTTTGCGGTCCGGGCTGAGGCCGGGATAAAACGGCACGGCTGGAATCCAACGCGAGTCGTCGTAGGTCTGATCGGTCCATCCGTGCGGAAGCAGGCCGCCTTCCACGTCTTCGGTCTGGCCAAACAGTTCGGTGCCCCGTGTGGCGTGAAACCGGATTCCCTCGCCGCGCAGGACGAGCCACTGACCGTTGGTGTCCACGCACTCGCCCTCTCCGGTCCATTCGCCCTGCAGGAAGAAGCCCCCGTAAGCGGCGCGGTAGACGGATGAAATGCCGACGGAATCCATGCGGTAAGGCTCGGCGGTGTGAAAATGAAGCACACGGGCGGCCAGGATGTTCTGGCCGGCGTGGAGATACGGGGAAACATCGACGGTTTCGTAGTGCTGTCGCCAGTAGTCGCCCTTGCACGGTCCGACCGAAACGCGTTCCCCGTTGAGAAAGAGTTCGTAGCGGCTGTCGGCGGACACGCGAACCGTCAGCCGTGCGCCCGGTTCCGCCTGGAAGGTACGGCGGAAGTATCGGACTTCGTGCTCGCCCGGTACCGTTCTCGGTATGCCCTCGTCCCAGATCCAGTAGGCGGTCCAGTCCGGCGGAGCAATGTCGGTGGTTAATTCTCGCGGCGCATCCATGGTCATTTCCCCTTTCGTGTACGTCATCAAGTTAGTTCACAGCGGCCAGCGCAGTCGAGCGTTGCGGACCGGCGCAACCGGAGGCGTCCGCGGGCGTCCAAGTATGATGGGCGGATGTTCTTTGCTCTTATTTTCCGTCAAAACACAGGGGGTTGAAAGAACATGACACGGAATCGCTGGATGATGGCGGCAGTCGCGTTGTTTGCCGTTCAGGCCTTGAGCGTGGCGGAGACATCGAAAAACGTTTTGCTGATCGGGTGGGACGGCGCGCGCCGCGGTCACGTGGAGAAAATGCTGGAAAGGAACGAACTGCCGACGCTGGCCGCGTTGAAAGCCGAAGGGAAGATGGTGAACATCAACGTCACCACCGGCGCCACCGACACGAAAGCAGGGTGGAGCCAGATTTTGACCGGGTATCACCCAAACACCACGGGTGTCCACTCAAACGGGAAGTACCAGCCAATCCCGAAGGGATATACCATTTTCGAGCGCGCTGAAAAAGCGTTTGGAGACGACAAGGTGTACACGGCGATGATCGTGGCCAAGTCCGGCCACGTGGACGCCGCGGGCCCGGTGAAAGTCCCGTATCAGCGCTGGAAGACGCGAAGCGAGAAGGGTCCGCTGAAGAACCTGCCGGAACAGGCGCGACTGCGGCGCAACGGCATGAAGGTCATCCAGGAAGGCGCTCGGCGTTTCGTCGTGGCGCCGGGCAAGCCGTACTTCAACGCGAAGGATGGAATGGACCTTTTTGTGAACGGACTGAAAACGGACGAGGCCGTTTCAACGAGGACGCTGTCCGAAATCGAGAAGAACAAGGACAAGCGGTTCCTCATTTTCGCGCATTTCGCCCGGCCGGACCACGACGGACACCAGTTCGGCGAGGGTTCGAAGGAATACAGCGCCGGCTTGAAGGAAGACGACGAGTGGACCGGCAAGATCATCAAGCGCCTCAAGGAGATGAACCTCTACAAGGACACCACCGTGTATGTAGTGGTGGACCACGGTTTTGACGTCGGAAAGACCACCCACCGCAACGCGCCCTACGTGTTTATGGCGACCAACGACACCGAGGTCCGGCGTCCGGGCGATCGGGCGGACATCGGTCCCACCGTCCTTAAGCGCCTGGGTATCGATATCGCCAAACTGGAGCCGCCGCTTTTTGGGAAGCCGCTGACTGAACGCTGAAAATAAACAGCAAAAATAGCCGCGCCGATGTGGCCGCGTCGCGAATCCGGACGTACAATTAAGGCGTCGGTGACAGGGGGTTTCCGAATCACCGGAAGCCCCTTTTTTTGCTGGTCTTTCGCCGGGTCCTTCGCCGGGCTGTCTGTTGCTATCGGAGGAGACGGTGGAAGGGGGATTCCATGGTATACCACAAGCGTTATCTTCTGACTCTTTTGCTCTTCCTGATCCCGGCGTCTGCGTGCCTCGCCGCAACATACACCGTAACATCGGCGGACGAAGACGGCCCCGGCACGCTGAGGCAGGCCATTACCGACTCCAACGGCGACTCGGAAGCCGACGTCATCGCCTTCAGCCTGCCGCCGCCATACGAAATCAGCGTTTCTACAAACCTCCCGGCGATGTCCCAGCCGGTTACCATCGACGGCTCGACACAGGCCGGTTTCACCGGACCGCCGCTTGTTTCCCTAGTCGGAGCGGGCGCCTCCGAAGGGCTTGTCATCGAAACCGGTGGCTGTCAGGTCAGATGCCTGAACATCCGGAACTTCACCGGCGCCGCAATCACCATCCGCTGGGGCGCGGAGAATTCAGTTACGGGTTGCTGGCTCGGTCTGGACGCATCGGGCGAGAACGCCGTGCCCAACAACCGCGGCATTATTCTTCAATGGGGAACAACCGACAACACCATCGGCGGATTGTCCGGCGGCGACCGGAACGTCATTTCCGGCAACACGGAAACCGGGATCCACATCACCGACTGGAGCACGTCACGCAACAAGGTGCTGGGTAACATCATCGGTCTGAACGCCGCCGGAACGAAGGCCGTTCCCAACCGGTTGGGAGTCGCCGTTTGCTGTGACGCATCAGACAATGTCATCGGCTCCACCGCGGTCGGGGGACGGAACATCATTTCCGGCAACTATGAGGCCAATATCCAGTTCGACGACCGACTGGGCGGCAACGTCATCAGCGGCAATTACATCGGCACCACGGTCGACGGCCTGGAGGTGCCGATCGACGCCGGTATGACGAAAGGGGTTGAACTCTGGAACAGTGTCGGGCAGATAATCGGGCCGGGTAACGTCATCGCTGGTCACACGGAAGCCGGCATCCGCATCGGTGGTGTGTATTCCGTGAACAACAGAATCATCGGCAACTGGATTGGCGTCAAGTCGAACGGTACCGAGCCTCTGCCGAACGGCGACGGCATCAAGGTTGATAACAACGCCCACGACAACACCATCGGGGGAACCTCCGAGAGCACCCGGAACATCATCTCCGGAAACTCCCAGGTCGGTGTCCGCCTCAACGGGCCGGGCGTCACCGGCAACGTTGTCTGCGGCAACTACATCGGCCTGGATCCGGTCGGTGAAAACGCTGTCAGGAACGGCGAATACGGCGTGGCTATCCAGGACAGGGCGTCCGGAAACACCATCGGAGGCACACAATCCGAGGCGCGCAACGTTATTTCCGGAAACCAATCGGACGGTGTGCGCCTGGAAAACCCGGGAACGACGGCCAACGTTGTATCCGGAAACTACATCGGCCTCGACGCCACGGGTTCATTCGCTGTGTCCAACGAGGGAACCGGCATCAGCGTTACGGACCAGGCTTCTCGAAATACGTTCGGCGGAACTGCTTCTGGAACGCGGAACTACATTTCGGGCAACAAGGGCTGTGGAATCTTCATCGACGGTATCGGCACCACGTCAAATGTCGTTCAGGGCAATGTCATCGGCCTGGAAAAGACGGGACTCAGCGCCGTGCCTAATGAAAACCAGGGTGTGGTTGTTGCGAACGGCGCGGTGGATACGCTGGTGGGTGGAACCGCGGCGGGCGCAGGAAACATCATCTCCGGCAACAATTCCCACGGTATCGAGGTTTCCGGCCGCGACACCGCGCGCACCATCGTTCAGGGAAACACCATCGGCTTGAATGTACCGCGCAACGTCACCGTCGGCAACAACGGTAACGGAATCATGGTCAGTTGGGAGACGAGGTTCAACCTCATCGGTGGAACAGCGCCCGGCGCAGGCAACCTGGTGACCGGCAACAGTTCCGGCATCCACGTCGAGGATGCGCACGACAACGTGGTTCAGGGGAATCTCATCGGAACCGACCCGACCGGCCGCCAGAACCTCGGCGCGGGCTGGGCCGGCGTGAACATCGCCCAGGGCTCGCAGAGGAACATCATCGGAGGCGCCGGGGCCGGTGAGCGCAACATCATCGTGGGCGGCTGGTCGGGCGTGGCCCTCGTTGATTCCGGCACGGCGCACAACGTCGTTCGCGGAAACCACATTGGCGTGGACATCACCGGGAATATCATCCTGGGCGGCGGTGACCATGCCGTGAACATACGCGAAGGCGCCCACGAAAACGACATCGGGGGACCGGGAACCGGCGACGGCAACATCATCGCTGGCTACGGAGGCAACGGTGTCGTGCTGGCAGGTAACGTGAGCCCGGTGCGGAACCGCATACTCCGCAACTCCATCCGAAACCACAATCTGCTGGGAATCGACCTGGAACCTGCCGGCGTGACGCGAAATGACGCCCGTGATAGCGACACCGGACCCAACATGTTGCAGAACTATCCGGTACTGACGTCGGCCGCCTACAGCGCAGGCAATATAGACATCACAGGCACGCTGAACAGTGTTCCGTCCACCACATTCCGGCTGGAATTCTTCAACAACGCCCTTTACGTTGCGGGAGCCTATGGGCAGGGTGAGGTGTATCTCGGCTCGCAGAATGTGACCACCGACGCCTTCGGTAACGCGGCGTTCAACGTGTCATTGCCCGCGCCTTCCAGGCCGGGCGCCGGGGTCACCGCGACGGCCACGGATTCCGCCGGTAACACGTCGGAGTTCAGCCTGTCCGTAAAGGTCGCCGACCTGCCCGTCGAGAGCAGTCTCGTGGTGACCAACGTGTACGATTCCGGCGAAGGCTCACTGCGGCAGGCGATACTGGATGCCAACGCCAGGGCCGGCCTGGACACCATCACCTTCAACATCCCCGGCGGCCTCCAGCAGATAGCACCCGTTTCACCACTGCCACCAGTCACCGAATCGGTGGTCATTGACGGCACAACACAACCTGGCTTCACCGGAACGCCGTTGATCGTCCTCGGCGGATGGTCCAGCGGAAACTGCGACGGCCTGGTCATCCAGGCGGACTCGTGCGTCATCAAGGCGTTGAATATCGAGGGATACGCGCGGGCCGGCATCGTTCTGGAGAGCGGCGGAAACACCGTAACCGGATGCCAAATCGGTATCGACCCGACCGGGATATACCGGTCACCGTGCACGCCGGGTATTCTGGTGCAGGGTGATAACAACATCATCGGCGGCTCCACGGCGGCGGAGCGGAACGTTATCTCGGGCAACAACAGTGCCGGAATTCTCCTGGACGGCGCCGCCGGCACGATGGTCACCGGCAACTTCATCGGCCCTGACCCGAGCGGTATGCTCGAGATCGCCAACCTGGACTCGGCTGTGCAGTTCCTCAACGGCGCCAACAACAACGTTATCGGCGGCCTGGGTGCCGGGCAGGCGAACCTGATATCCGGCAACTACGCGGCGGGTGTCGAACTGCGCGGCCCGGATGTGACACTCAACACCATCCAGGGCAATTACATCGGCGTCGACGTGACCGGGGTGGAGCCGCTGGCCAACCACTGGCTGGGCGTCCGCCTGTGTTCGGGAGCCCATCATAACACGGTGTCGAAGAACGTGATATCGGGCAACTGGCACAACGGCGTCGAGATTGCCGATACCGGTTCCGACGGTAACTCCGTCCTGCAGAACGTCATCGGATTGTGCGTGATGGGTGATGCGGCAATTCCGAACAATGCGGGTGTTGTGGTTCGGTACGGCAAGGACGCTGTGGTTGGCGGAAACACCATCTCGGGCAACATTAACAGCGGTATTGAACTGAGTGAGACTTCGGCCAACCGGGTTTATGGAAATCTGGTCGGCACGGACGTTACGGGTAGTTTGCCTCTGGGCAACATGGCTCACGGTATTGTCCTTCTTGGAGCAAGCCACGACAACGTCATCGGCGGACTGGCTCCGGGCGACGGCAATATCGTCTCTGCCAGCGGTTCCAGCGGTATTCAGTTCTACACCGAAGGAAACCGGGACAACCTGGTGCAGGGCAACATCATCGGGTTGGACATCACCGGCACGAAGCCGCTGGGCAATGCCCGTGAAGGCATCAGTCTGTGTTGCGGGGCTTCAAACAACACCATCGGAGGTACGGTGGCGAGCGCTCGCAACGTCATCTCCGGCAATTACGGCGCCGGCGTCGGCGATTGGGCGACAAACACCCGTATTCAGGGTAACTATATCGGAACCGACGTAACAGGCGCCACCGCCGTTGGCAACGCTTACCAAGGCGCATACCTGAACTCCACTAACCCGATGGTACTCAACAACGTGGTGTCCGGCAACATGGGAGGAGGTATCGTCCTGCAGAACTCCAGCGGCGGTGTGGTGCAGGGAAATCACGTGGGGACGAATGCGGCGGGAACGGCCGCCGTCGGCAATTACTGGCAAGGCATCGGCCTGTTCTGGGCCAACAGCAACCACGTCATCGGCGGCAGTCTCCCCGGCCAGGGAAACCTGGTGTCCGGCAACTTCGGAAACGGCGTCCAGGCCAGTGAACTCAGCATCTCCAACGTTCAAATCCTCGGCAACCGCATCGGCGTTCAGGCCGACGGCGTATTGCCTCTGCCGAACCGTCAGAACGGTATCGAGTGCTTCAGTGGCGTCACCGGCGTCACAATCGGCGGAACGGCCGCGGGCGCCGGAAACACCGTCGCGTTCAACGGCGAGCGGGGCGTGTGGATACGCGACGGCTACAACGGCTCCTGCACAGGAATCGCCGTGCGCGGCAACTCAATTCACAGCAACACCCTCCTCGGTATCGATATCGGGCCGGAGGGTGTTACGCCCAACGATAACCTGGACGCCGACACCGGGTCGAACGGATTGCAAAACTTCCCGGTGCTTACGAAAGCCACGCTGTCAGGCGGTCAGGCGACCGTCACCGGCACGATGAACAGCAAGGCGAACACTGTTTACGCCGTCGACTTCTTCTCGGGACCCGCCTGCACCGCGCCGTGCACTCAACAGGGCGCTGTGTACCTTGGTTCGACAAGCGTGACCACGGATGCCGCCGGTTCGATACCCGTCAGCGCCACGGTTCCGTGCGCCCTGCCGGCAGGCAGTGTCATCACCGCCACGGCGACTTCTCCCACGGGCGACACCTCGGAGTTTTCAGCCGGGGTGAATCTGGTGGACTTCAAGCCCGTTCTGGCTGTGACCAATGTGGCCGTCGATGATTCGCTTGGTAACAACAACGGCGTCATCGACTACAACGAGTGCGTGAAACTCACGGTCACCTTCGGCAACACCGGGGCGACGGACGCAACCGGCGTGACGACGGGGATGAGCGTGACGACATCGGGAGTGACGGTTGTCGACGCCTCGGCTCCGGTGCCGGATATCCCGGCCGGGGGTACGCGAGCCAACACCACTCCGTACAAGATCGGCGTCTCGCCGTTATTCGTATGCGGAACACCAATCACCGGTACGATTCAGGTGACGTGCGGGCAGGGCGTGTACAACGTCCCATTTGCCGTCGCCACCGGCACGGTTTCGTCGCCGATCACATACACGGCAACGGGACCGGTTGCCATACCGGACGGCGACCTGGCAGGCGTTGACCTACCAATCAGCGTTTCCGGACTCAGCGGTACTCTGGCGGATGTTACGGTAGCGCTGTACATCAGCCACACGTGGGATTCCGACCTGGACATCAGCCTGATCGGGCCGGACGGCACGAAGGTGGCGCTGGCGTCGGGCAGGGGAGGTTCCGGAGACAAGTTCGGGGCGGACTGCCCGGCCGGTTCGAACGATACCATCTTCGACGACACGGCGGCGAACTCCATCGCAACCGGAACGGCCCCGTTTTCCGGATCCTTCCGTCCGGAACAACCGCTCTCCGCGTTTTCCGGCAAGGCGGGCGCGGCGGTGAACGGCACGTGGAAATTGCACGTGGTTGATGTCGTATCGACGGACGCGGGAACGATCGAATGCGCCTCTGTGACCATTCGGGAGAGAACTTGTTCGGACGGCGGCGGAACCTGCTCCGGAACGTTCATCTACGGCGACGCAAACGGAGACGGACTGGTCAATGCGGACGACGTGAAAGCGCTGTTGAAGGCGATTGGCGGTCTGGCGCGCACGAAGCCGATGAACGGAACGGCCGATATCAGCATCGCCGCCGTTGACACCGCACCGAAGCCCTCCGCCGATCCACGCGGATTCGGCGATGGAAAGCTGACTATGGCGGACGTGGCGCGGTTGATACGCCATCTGAACGGCAAGGAGCCGGTTTACCCGTGATAACACGGAAGGAAGGGGGCATTTGACCTCTGCCCCCTTCCTGTTGTAAAATCTGTGTGCTGGGCCTGTGGCGCAGTTGGGAGCGCGCCTCAATGGCATTGAGGAGGCCAAGGGTTCGAATCCCTTCAGGTCCACCACCGGACTGTATCGACCCCGCCCGGAAGGGCGGGGTCTTTTATGTTTTGGAGGTTCGCACGATGCGGGAAATCCAATTTGCGGGAAACCCGACGTTCCTGGTCACCGGCGGCGGCGGTTTCATCGGCTCGCACATAGCCGAAACGCTGGTCGGCATGGGGCATACCGTGCGCGTGCTGGATGACTTCAGCACCGGACACATGTCCAACATCCCGCCCGGGTGCGATGTGATCGAGGGCAGTATCACGGATTTGGAAGTCGTGCGCTCCGCCGTGGACGGCATCGATTACATACTCCACCAGGCGGCTATTCCCAGTGTGCCGCGCAGTGTGAAAGACCCTCTGGCTTCGCACAACGCTAACGTTGACGGCACGCTGAATCTTCTCCTTGCCGCGCGCGACGCGAAAGTCCGCCGTCTTGTTTACGCATCGTCCTCCAGTGTCTACGGAGACACGCCGACATTGCCGAAGGTCGAAACGATGCCCCCGCGCCCGAAGTCGCCGTACGCTTTGCAGAAACTGACCGCCGAGGAGTACTGCCGCATTTTCTTCGATGTGTACGGGCTTGAGACAGTGAGCCTGCGCTATTTCAATGTCTTCGGTCCGAGGCAGGATCCGAAGAGTTACTACACCGGCGTCATCGCCAAGTTCGCCACGGCACTGCTGACAGGGCAGACGCCCACCATCTTCGGAGACGGTTTCCACAGCAGGGACTTCACCTTCGTCAGCAACAACGTGCGCGCCAATCTGCTGGCTTGCACCGCGCCCGCCTCGGCCGCCGGGCAGACGATGAACGTCGCGTGCGGCGACCGAATCACGCTCAGGCAACTGCTGGACAGCATACAGGAGATTCTGGGCACCGGCGTTCAGCCGGAATACGGCCCCGAACGTGAAGGGGACGTGCGCGACAGCCAGGCGGACATCAACAAGGCGCGGGAACTGATCGGTTACGAACCGGCGGTCGGCTTCATCGACGGTCTTCGAACGACGATGGAGTGGTACCGAAAAACGCTGGCCTGACCGGTTGTGCGCGGCGTGTCGTCAAAGACGCTATAGTTATAGAAAAGCCGCCTTTCATAAGTTGCCATTGCCAGCACGGCGGCCGACCTACGCTCAATGATGAACCGAAATCTGTTTGGCGGCCTCACTCTGGCCGTGTCCCTCGTGGTCTTTTCAACCGCGTGTGTCCGCGCCCAGATCATCGCAGACCGCGTGTACGGTCAACCGGACTTTGCCACCGCCCTGCCGGGCAACTCCGCCGTTCCGCCCAATGCGCGCATCAACCTGCCGTATGACGTGGCGGCCGGGCCTGAAGGTGTGTACATTTCGGACAACTATTACCACCGAGTCCTTTTCTTTCCGGGCGAGGCCGTGGAAGCCACGGCTGTTTACGGCCAGCCGAACTTCGAAAGCCTCAGCCCCAACAACGGCGGCGTAAGCGCCAACAGCCTGAACTACCCCTGGGGTGTGGCGCGCGACAGTTTCGGTGTCTACATTGCGGACGGCAACAACAACCGAGTGCTCTTCTACCCGCACGGTTCCACCACCGCCACGCGTGTTTACGGCCAACCTTCGTTCACCTCAAACAAGGCCAACTACTACGGTTTGAACGAGAACTCGCTGTTCGGCCCGTCCTTCCTGGCTACGGACGGGACAGGCGGCCTGTACGTGGCGGATACCGGCAACAACCGCGTTCTCTTTTTTCCGCCGAACAGCACCACGGCGACGAAGGTCTGGGGCCAGCCGAAGTTCACGACGAACTACCAGGGCGCCAGCGATACCGCGGTATCTTCCCCGCGCGGGATTGCGGTCGACTCGGAAGGCCTTTATGTGGTGGATTACAATAACCACCGGGCGTTGTTCTTCCCGCACGGTTCGACAACCGCCACACGCGTCTACGGACAGCCGGATTTCACATCGTTTTTCCCGAACGATGGAGGATGCGGACCCAACACCCTGCAACAACCGCTGGGATGCGCCGTGGACGAGACGGGATTTTATGTGGACGACTATCTGAACAGCCGGGCGCTGTTCTGGCCGCACGGCAGTAATGTCGCCTCGGTGGTTTACGGTCAGACGGATTTCACCACGGTGCGCCTTAACTGGAATGGAGTCACGCCGTACGGGTTCTACGCGCCGCGCTCGGTCACAACGGATGCCACCGGCGTTTATGTTTGCGATTTTGGCGGACGGGTGCTGAGGTTTCCGAAAACCACAACCCCGATGGCGGCGAGTGTTTCGTTCTTGACGGCTCCAGTTGGCGCGCGCGCGGGGCAACCATTTGAGGTCCAGCCTTCGGCTGTTGTACGTTATTCCAACGGCGCGCAAGCGACAAACTACACAGGTAATGTGCGCATACGCATCAAGCCGGGTTCCGGTCCGTCGTGCGGAACGTTGCTCGGAACGACCACCGTGTCGGCGGTTGCCGGAATCGCGACGTTTACCAACCTCGCCATCGACAAGCCCGGAACATACGAATTGATGGTCACCACGGCCACCCTTCCCATTCCGGAAACGGTGTCTGTCACAATTGGCGCGGCGCCGGGAGAATCGCTGGCAGGTGATGTGAACGGAGACGGTTTCTTCAATGTCGCCGATGTAGCCGCCACTCTGAAAATCGCCGCGGGGTTGTCAACACCATGAACTTCCGAACAGCATCTACCGCTCTTGCCGTGCTTATCTTCGCCGCACCGGGGCAAGCCCTGGTGATGCCCGACCGCGTTTACGGACAACCGAACCTGAACGTGGTGATTTCCAACAACCCGGACCTTCCACCCAATGGCCGGATGGTGTCTCCCAGGGGTGTCGCGGTAACCGAAGAGGGTGTTTACATCAGCGATGAGATGCTGAATCGCGTGCTGTTTATGCCGGGTGGCTCTATCCTCGCCTCGCGGGTGTACGGACAGCCGGATTACTCAAGCACGTTTTACAACCACTACGGGCTCAATGCGTCCAGCCTGTCCCGTCCGGCAGAGGTGGAAGCCAACGATTCCGGCGTTATCATCGCGGACTGGCGAAACTCGCGCGCTCTTTTTTACCGTCCCGGTGAAACCACAGCCAGCCGGGTATTCGGCCAACCGGGCTTTGGTTCCTCATGTCCCCAGTGGGATGGCATTTCTCCCAACAGCCTCACGTATCCTGAAAACGTATCGCTGGACGCCAACGGAGGGGCCTACGTAACTGACTCGTTCATCTGCCGGGTGCTGTATTACCCGCCGGGCAGTTCGTGGGCCACTCGTGTGTACGGCGCCGAAACCCTTTACAGCATGTTCACGGGATCGAATGAGAAGTGGATGAACAGCGCGGCAGGAACTGCCGTTTCGGCCGATGGGGTATACATTGCCGACCGCGCAAACCACCGGGTGCTGTTTTATCCTCACGGAAGCCAGTCGGCCACACGCGTCTACGGGCAACCGAACTTCACCGCGCACGTCGTGAACAACGGCGGAATCAGCGCCAACTCGCTGTACTACCCGACGGATGTTGCCCTCGACAAGGACGGTGTGTACATCAGCGACACATACAACAAGCGCGTGCTGTTCTACCCCGGAACCAGCACCACGGCTACCATCGTATACGGACAACCGAGCCTGAACACGGTGGTTAACTCGTCAGCGCCGGGAGACGGTATCCTCTCCGATGCCCGCGCAATTGCGGTGGACGAATTCGCCGTCTACGTTGTGGAAACTTACCGCGCCCGGGTGGTCCGGTACCCCAAGGTGGGTGTGAATGTGCCAAGATCGTTTGAGTTCACGGGCCAACCCGGAACGGCCAAGGCAGGGGAATCCCTTTCGGAATCACCATTGGTCGTTGTAAGGAAAGCAGACGGAACCATCGCCTCGGACTTCAACGGATTCGTCCGTGTGAAACTTGCCTCAGGTGTTGGACCTTCGTGCGCCAAACTGCTCGGAACAACGAAGTTTCCGGTGATAAACGGTGTCGCCGTGCTTGATGATGTGCGGGTGGACACACCGGGAACGTATAAGCTGACCGCCAGTGTGGGAACGCTGACAGAGCACGACAGCGCGGAGTTCACCATCACCGCGCCGGACCACGCGTTCAACCCGGCGGACGCCGACCACAGCGGATCCGTGACGATCACCGATGCGGTTCTGCTGTTGCGCGCATTCGCCGGTCTTGACGGCCTGACGAACGGCTGATCCTTCCCCAACAAGCCTGCGCCTCCCGACGCCGTTTGTTCGCGCGGCTTTCGACATGCCTTATCATGAAGATGATTCCATGCGCCCGGAGGCTTTGTAAGGAGCATACTGGCGCACCGTCACACGGCATGGAGGCAAGTTCACATGCGACGCACCGTTACGTTCACCTGGCGCCTGGCGCTTTTGTCCGCTCTGGGCATGATGCTGATGGGACAATCCGCCCGCGCTCAGACATGGGCCGACCTCTATTACAGGAACCGTCTGCCTTTCACAATCAACAACACATCCGGACGGGCCTTCGCCGCGTCCGAACTGGCAACCGCAACTATTCCGGCATCGCTGACCGGGGACCTCGTTCGGCCCGACGGTTCGGACATTGCCGTATATTACGACCAGACTCCCCTGCCAACCAAGGCCATGCCGATGGGCGGCTGTGTGAAGGTTGTGTTTCCCCTGCAGTCAGCGCTGGCCACGGGTACTTCCCAGTCGGGGTACACCCTTTATTTCAATGGCTACACGGGTTTCACCCCTCCGGCCGTACCGGCC